>PDWI01001444.1_pt1 | contig 47818 bp, 33 predicted proteins | sample 1430891 | NCBI WGS metagenome assembly PDWI01 (sample SAMN01162508, study PRJNA174530) | Oral metagenome, whole genome shotgun sequencing project. | biome: Marine environment; feature: Marine mammal; material: Swab sample of the gingival sulcus; isolation source: swab sample of gingival sulcus...
AAGTTATGAAGACCGACAAAAGTATCAAATAATGAAAAAAATCGGAATGGATACAAGTTTAATTAAAAAAACAACAAACGCACAAATTGTCTGGATGTTTTTTTTGCCTTTAAGTATTGCGATAATACATTGTTTATTCGGAGCAAACCTTTTTATGCTCTTCTTACATGGTGCAGGAGTCATATATAAAACAGAATTTTTATCATCGCTTGGCGTTACGGTTCTTGTTGTTAGTATAATTTACGCTTTCTTCTATTTAATAACATCAAAACGCTATAATAAAAATATTTAAAACAAATTATTCGGGTGCAGGCAATAAAATAATTATTTAGCTAAAATTAGAAAAACTTTCTAATTTTAGCTTTTGTGTTTTTTATAACCCTCTTTATATTATTTTATATTGTAAATTTTTATTAACTGTTGTGTATAATCAAAATTAAACATAATATTGCAAATCGTTGCTTTTTGTTAGGGTTCCCATAAATCTTGGCTATAGTATTACCATTACGCTCTTTAATATAATGCCCGTCAATCTCAGCCTTAAAATAATCATTATGAGCCTCTATTGTATTTCCATAAAGCGAAGCTATGGTACTACCATTAGCGGCATTTATGGTGTTTCCATAAACAGCGGCTATAGTATTACCATTACGATCTTCTAAAATGTTTCCATTGATTGTGGCTATCGTATTATAATTACTATCTTTTATAACATTTCCATCAAGCCTAAGTATTATATCACCGGTTTTATAATTTTTAATGGTAATAGTTTGTGCTACAGCAAAAGCATTCACTAAAATCAAAAATACAAATAGCAAAATAATATTTTTCTTAATTTTTTGCATAATAATCTCCTTAAGCATATAAGCGGAATTTAATTCTTTTTACGCAGAACTATATTTCTCTTAATAAATATATTCAAATTATAAATCAATTAAATATTTTGTCAAGAGCTTTTATACTAAACAGTTTTATATTTATTAATCCCACAAGGTAGAATATGAATAAGCTTTTTTTGTAGTAATTTAAAAAATCGTTTTTTTTTAAAGGCATGGAAAATATGTTTGACTAGTATTTTTGCAAAAATGAACCGGTAATTTTTTTATTTTTTTATGTATTTGATGATTTCAATCTTGACATTTTAATATGATTTTTCTATACTCTTGTGCATATCCCAAAAATTGCATGAAAGGCAAAAGGAGGGGATAAAATATTATGACTATAAGTATGAACATGTATCAGTCGCTTGGTTTTGCTATTGCATGGCTACTTATTGGTAGAGGCATTAAAAATAAAGTTGATTTTTTTCAACGCTATTGTATACCTGCCCCTATCGTGGGCGGTTTTTTATTTGCATTGATATCTTTGGGCTGTCATATCTCCGGAGTCCTACATTTTAAATTTGATACAACCCTGCAAACTTACTGGATGGTAATGTTTTTTACATCAGTAGGATACAATGCAGGGTTTTCGATTTTGAAAGAAGGTGGTAAAAAGGTATTTATTTTTCTAGGTATTGCCGTGGTTTTTGCTGCATTGCAGAATGTTTTAGCACAAGGCTTAGCAAAAGTTATACATTTTAATCCGGTATTGGCTGTTATGTTAGGTTCTTGTTCTTTTACGGGAGGCTTTGGAACAGCGGCAGCAACGGCTCCGCTTGTAGACCCTGATGGGACATTGGGTGCATTATCTTTAGCTGTTGCAGTCCCGACTTTCGGATCACTTATTAGTTCTTTTTTGGGTGGTCCTGTAGCTAACAGATTGATAAAAAAATATGATTTATCACCTGATAACAGTAATGAAATTATTAAAGTTGACGAAAAAGGTAATCTTGTAAAAATAACTAAAGTTGTAAAAAAAGTACAAGTGGTAAAGCCTAACTTTTTTAAGCGAATGTTTTTTAATTCCGTGAAAGAACAAGCAATACGACAAAAAGAAGTAGTAAAGGAAAAGAAAGAAATTATTCTTCAAAAAGCCGGTAAAGGTAGTATTGATAACTTTGTTACAAGTAAAAAAGATGAGTTAAGCAGTGAAAAACTTTCTGCCTCTTTTATGTTGTTGGTTTTGGCATCGGGCTTCGGGCTTTTTATAACTAATTATTTTAATTCTACTTTTTCTATGATAAAATTTCCAATATATATTGGTGCTATGGTTTGTGCGGCAATTATCAGGAATCTTGCAGATAAAACAAAAAAGTTTAAAGTACACATGGATGAAATTGAAGCACTTGGAAATATTTCTCTTAATATGTTTTTAGCCATGGCTTTGGTTTCTTTAAAGCTTTGGCAACTTGTAAGTTTTGCTTTTCCTCTTTTAATAATTGTAACAGCCCAAGTGATAATGATGTATTTGTACGCTCGCTTTGTTACATTTAACTTCATGGGAAAAAATTATGATGCGGCAATAATAACAGCCGGTCATATAGGTTTCGGCTTTGCCGCAACTCCGAATGCTATGGCAAATATGGGCTCGGTTTGTGAAAAATATGGTTATTCTAAAATAGCATTTTTCGTTGTACCAATCGTAGGATCGCTTTTTATAGATTTTTTTAATATTTTGATAATTAGTTTGACTATAGGTATTGTTCAGTAGTATGATAGAGCCACTTGTAAAAGGTGTGTTACTTTTTGCAAGTGGCTCTGTTTTTCGCCGGCAATTTATTGCCTTAAAGTAGACCGCGTTAGGCATATTAAAAGTTTTGGCAAGTTTTTCAAAACTTGCCAAAAAATAAAAATGCGACTATAATTTTAGTCGCATTTTTAGTCGCAGCGATAGCGGAGCTTTTAATACGCCGGCGGGCAAAGCCCGCAACGCCCATTATTCTTTCTGTGGTTTTTGTGTTGGTTTGATTTTGTCTGCCATGATGAAAAATATGATTCCTATTATAAACATTACCGGCAGAGCGAGTGTGCCTAAACTTTGGTTTTTAGTAATTTGGGCTATCGCAGAAAGTATGAGTGCTCCTAAAAATGTTGCGCCCTTGCCGCAGATGTCGTACACTGCAAAGTATTTTCCGCTTTTTGATTGAGGGATAATTTTACCGAAGTACGACCGGGAAAGGGCCTGGACTGCGCCTTGAAACATTCCGACGGTGATGGCTAGAACCCAGAATTCAAACAGCTTGTCAAGTTGGACTGCATATAGAGTTATGAAAAAATATGCGACTATACAGATTTTGATAAGGACAGAAGTTCTGAATTTTTCTGCAAGTCTTGCAAAAATGATAACGCTGGGAAATGCAATAATCTGCGTAACAAGTAGGGCAAGCAAAAGCCCCGCATCATCTAAACCTACAGACTTGCCGTACGCAATTGCCATGTTTATAATTGTATAGACACCGTCAATGTAAAAGAAAAATGCTATTAAAAACAAAAGTATTTTTTTGCTGTGTGCAATTTCTTTTAATGAATGCCATAGGCTTGAAAAAGTCGTAATAAAACCGGACTGTTCTTTTGTAAAGTTAATCTGTTTATAAGTTTTTAAAAGGGGCACCGAAAAAGCAAACCACCAAACAGCGTTTATAATAAATGCAATTATCATTGATAAATTGGTTGATATGCCGATTTTTTCGCCAAAGAAAATCAAAGCAATACTTGCGATAAAGGGAATGCAGCTTAGAATATAGCCTAAGGCATATCCGATTGACGAAACGGTATCCATTCTATCGTTTGTTGTTATATCAATAATCATTGAATCATAAACTACAAGGCTCGTTTGATATGCAACTTTTGCACTTACCAAAATGACTAAAAACGTTATGTAGCTTACAGGCAATGAAAACAAAACTGTGGCAATTGTACCAACCAGTAAGGTAATTAAGAATACCTTCTTTTTCATGTTTTTACCGTCTGCAATTGCTCCTGCTATTGGTCCTAAAAGCATAACTATAATAGTAGAAATACTTGCGGCATAACCCCAGAATGCAAAATAGTCGGCAGATGAAACACTTGCCCGCTTTGCAATTTCATAAAAATACAGAGGCACGATTGTCGTTGAAAGTAATGTAAAAGCGGAATTACCCGCATCGTACATCGCCCAATCTTTTTCGGCCTTGTTAAGTTTAATTTTACCCATAAAGTTTATTCTCCTTTTTTGTATTGTTCAAAATCTCTATTAAAATAATCAGATAAATCTGCTCCGTTAAGTGCCTCATTGAAATTTTTAATCAGTTTAGGATACATTTCAAAAGCGGTATCGTATCGTTTTTGAACTTCTGCCACATAGGGCAAAAGTTTTGCATTGATTTTTCGCTTTAAGTTAATACCGCCTGCAAACTCTTCTACATTGAGAATTTTAAAAGCAGGGTCTAATACAAACGGCACAAACCTTTGCATAATCCGTATTAACTTTTTTAAAGTATAATAATCGTGAATGCTTTTTTTAATATCTTCGCTACTGACTTCATTAAATACAGAAAAAACTTGAGAAATAGCATTGGCAGTTTGTTCATCGCAGGTTAAAAACCTTTCGGTTTTTAGCTTAAACATATTGATACCGCCTGCATTCGCCAGATGTCTGTCAAATTCTGTTTCCAGCTCATTGTGATTAACCCCGTCTCTGTCAACCACCATATTGATATACTCATGTCCGTTTGTATCCAAAACAAAATGTCCGATAAACCCGTATAAATAAGACAACACAATATCTTGCTTGTCGTTCAAATAGACAGCCATAAATTTTTCAAGCGTCTTTTTAAATGGACTGTAATGCAACTTCATGGCCAGTTTTTTTGTCGCTTTGTTCGCTCCCATATCTTTAAAAAATAAAAAGTCAGGCCCTTGTAATCCAATATCGAATGCGTAACGATACTTTGTTATAACCTTTTGGGTTTTTGCTGAAAAACAAGGAATACTTTTATTGCCTAATGTCCAATGTGCATATAATGCCGGCATAATCACCTCAAAACTTAGATTCAAATTTATTGTATCAAATTTATGAATAAATAACAATTCAATTTAGTTTAATTTTCACGGATATTTAATTGTTTAAAAATTTACAGGATTCGGGCGTCCCCCTCACTTTAGTGAGGGGCGGGCTAATCGCAACTGCGCCTATCGGCTTCGACTAATTTTATGGCTTAAAATTAACGCCATAAAATTATTTGCATCGGCAATTTTTGAAAAATTGCCTCGCATTGCTAATATCCCTGACGCATCTTACAGTCTGAAAAGATTAGTTTAACAGCTTTTCACCTATCATGCCCAGTAAAAAACCTAAGTTTGCACCGCTTGCAGGCAGAAAACTGTTTTTGACTTTTGCTATCGGAGCAATGTCTTGGAAAATCAGATAGAGTATACCGCCACCTGAAAAAAGCATAATTGCATCAACAATCTGTTTTTGACTACTTAAAAAATATTCCCCTGTGAGAGCCGCTATTATTCCGACAAAGCTGAGGGCAAATAACAAAAGTAAGGTTTGTTTTTTGCTTAACTTTTTTCGCAATTCAATATATGAATTAAACCCTTCGGGCAAATTCTGTAAACCTATGAATAATGCAATGAGTAAACCAAAATTGGGATTTATTGCGAAAGACGCTCCAAGCGATAAAGCCTCAGGGATAAAGTCCATCATCATGGATAATACCTGTGCCATAGAGCCACCGATTTTACCGCATATTATATCTAAAATCATAAAGCTGAGCGTACCTGCCAAGAAGACGATAACTATGCTTAAAAGTTGCATATCCTTGATGGCATGGGGTATAAGAACAAATGCTATTGCGGAAAGGAGTGCTCCGCCTGCAAATGCAACAATAAAATGATTCACTTGATTTTTATATTTATAATCTTTTTTTTGAAGCAAGCTCGAAATTATTCCTCCAATAATAATGGGTAAACCCGCCATACTGGAATAGATTATAATGATAAAAGTATTACTCATAAAAATGCTCCGGTGTATTTCAGAATAACAGGATTGTATCTTATCGTTTTTTTTTCATACTGTCAATAATGGCATTAAATCTTAAGCTTTATATCTGAAGCGGTTTTTAAAAAATGGATTATCTTGACTTTTTTTTGTTTTAAAGTATAATTCTTTGACCGATAATCCGCTTTATTATATGCTTAGAGCGAAGTGTAAAAGGCGAGTTTTTCTGTAACTTGTTTATATCTGAAGAATATCAACCTTTTATTTTATCGATTGGAGATTTTTAGATGAAGAAAGAAAGCAACAAAGAAAAGCTTCAGAAGATACATATTCTTGATAGGTTTTATTCCAAACCTATTTTGTTGGTTTTGTTAATTCTTGGTATTACACTTTTTTTGGGATTGCAACTATTCAGGCTTAAAATAGATAACAATAATTTTAATTTTATTCCAAAAGACGACCCGTCTCGTATTTTAAACGAAGAAGTTGCCAAGATTTTTGGAAATGATAATCCGATTTTGATTGGAATTGAAAGAAAGTTTACATCTATTTTGGAAAAAGATTTTATAGATGAGTTGCGTAAGTTGGATAATGAGCTTACCGGGTTACCGCTTGTTAAGCGAACTGTTTCTATTATAAATATAAAACATATTGAATCGAAAGACGGGGCGATGATTGCAGGTCCTTTAATTCCGTCTGATTATGAAGGCTCTGCTAAAGAAATGGCAGAAGTAAGGTATAAACTTAGAGATTGGAATGAAATGTATGCTAGGAATCTTATTTCCGATGATTTGCAGTCGATTCAGTTTATAGTGTTTTTGGACATTAATGATGATGAGGCCGGCACCCCTGAAGCAATTGATGTTTGCAGAAAAATCCTTGCTATTTCTGAAAATTGGGATTTCCATGATTCAAGTATTTATGTTACGGGGACGACTGTTTTCAGTGAGGTGGTTAATCAGGCTACGGCACATGATTTGGCATTTTTAATTCCAATCGTTGTGTTTGTTGTAGTGGGAGTTTTGCTTTTATCGTTTAGGCGATTTTTGGGTGTGCTTTTACCATTACTCACTGTTATTATTTCTGTTATCTGGGCTTTAGGCTCTATGGCTTTGTTTAATGTGCCTTTATCTATTCTCTCTACTGTTTTGCCGGTTATTTTGATTGCTGTAGGAAGTGCATACGGAATACATATTATAAGCCATTACTTTGATGATGTAGCCGGCAATAGGGAGCTTTCGAAAGAAGAGCATAAAAATGCTGTTATTGCTTGTGTAAAAAAGATTATATTGCCGGTTTTTTTGGCGGCTTTGACAACTTTTGCAGGCTTTGTATCTTTTTGTTTTACATCGGTTGTGCCAATCAGGTATTTTGGAATTTTTTCGAGTCTTGGTGTTATGTCCGCATTTATTGTGGCAGTGGCATTTATTCCTCCGATTTTAATTTTACTGGGGCCGACTTCGCCAAAAAAACCGAGAAAGCAACAACACGGTAATTATAAGCTGGACGGCTTTTTGGCTAATACTTTTATGATTGTTTCAAACCATAAACGAAGTGTGTTTTTACTGTTTATAATTACCTTGGGGCTTGCATATTTTGGTATTAAACGACTTGTTATTGATAACATTTTAGTTGAATATTTTAAAAATGACCACACTATCGCCAAAGCCGATTCTTTTTGTCGAAAAAATTTTTCAGGCTCTAAGCAACTGATACTTTTGGTTGAAGCCGAAGAGGACAATGTTGTAACTCGTCCTGATGTATTGGTTGCAGTTGATGACTTATCTTCTTACTTAACAGGAAGAATTGATGAAGTTGGAAATGTTACTTCTATTTCGGGGTTGATTAAACGAATGAATCAAGTGTTAAATGCAGATTCGCCACCGGATGGCTTAAAGCCTGTTACAGGTAGGGGTGAAGATGACTTCTGTGAACTTGGGGATTTTAGTGGTTTGGAAGATTCTTCTATTGATAATGAAGTTTCCGAAAATCAAACATCAGGTAATAATGCTTTAGATGACATGGACTTCAATGAAGTAATGGACTTTCTCGATGGTGCAGTAAAAAATCGAAATGATGCAGATATGACAGCGGAAGAATTTATAGCCATGCTTTCAAAAAAGGTTAATTACAAGGGTATTACATATTATGAAATACCTTCTATTCCTGAAAAGTATGGGAAAACAACTCAAGAGGAATTACATGAGTTGATAAATGATTATCTGATTTTATTGTCAAGTAATACCAAAGAGTTTATGGATAATCCTATTAATCCTCGTGTGCTTAAAATTAGTGTTCAGATTAGAACAGTAGGTCAACAAGATACCGATAAAATAGTAGCTGATATTCAGAATTTTATCAATCAGCGCTTTCCATCGGATGTTAAAGTAAAAATTGCCGGTCCTTCGGTTGTTGAAGGTTCCCTCAATAAGCTGGTTGTTCAGTCGCAACTTGTTTCACTTGGTATCTCTCTTGCGATAGTGTTTATTATTCTTGCAGTATTTTATCGCTCGCCGGTTGCAGGTATTATTGGTATTATGCCATTGATTTTCTCTATTTCCATAAATTTTGGGGTTATGGGCTTTTTCGGTATAAAAATAAACATAGGTACAGCGATGGTTGCAAGTTTTGCAATAGGAATAGGCATAGATTATACTATTCATTATTTGGCGGCTTATCACAGGGAAATCATAAGAAAGAACAGGCAAGGTGATTTTTTATATAGAACTTTTTACGGCTCGGGAAAAGCTATCTTGTTTAATGCTCTTTCCGTAGGTGCCGGTTTTGCCGTTTTAACATTTTCAGATTTTAAAATGCTTTCTGATTTAGGGCTTTTAATTTGTTTGGTTATGGTAACAAGCTCCTTGGCAAGTCTTACAATACTTCCTTTATTTTTAAATGTTTTGAAACCAAAGTTTATCAAAATGGTTTATAATAGAGATGAGGATTATATTGATTCTGAGAATGAAAATTTGATGATTTATGACGATAATGTTACCGAAAATAATATTGCTAAAAAAAATATTAGCAAGGAGGATTGATTTTATGAAAAAGATAGTATTAATTGTTTTTTCTTTTATGTTTGTATTTGGTGTTTCTTTTGCACAAACACCCGAAGAAATAATTCAGTCAGTACGCGGGCAAACTACTATTAATAATATAGGAGCTGAAGCTGAAATTACCATACAACGTGCCGGAAAAACTATGGAGGTGATAAAAATGATACAGTACACCTCAAAAGATGCAAGTGGATTGCAACGCACTATGATTATACTGAAGGCACCCGCTAAGTACAAGAACACAAGGTTTTTGATGCGTGAGCTAAAAAACGGAGTAACTGACCAAAGGGTATTTTTTCCTGCATTGGGGAAAACAACTAGAATTGTTGCAGAAAGCTCAGGTAACGAAGCCTTTTTGGGTACGGATTTTTCTTATAATGACATGGCCTTTATGGAAAGAGATCCTTCATTAGACTCTTATAGAATGTTACCTGAGGAAACTTATAAAGGTAAAAAATGTTATGTAATTGAGGCTCTTCCGAAAAACAAAGCCTTTTTTTATGCAAAGACGATAATTAAGGTTGAAAAATCTAAAAAATTATTGATGACGGCAGAATTTTTCGATAAAAGTGGAAAAAAAGTAAAACAAATTGAGCTTTTAAATTATAAAGAAATAGATGGTGTAAATACTCCCTATGATGTTAAAATGACAACTTTTGCAACAAATACAGCAAGCATCATCTCGATGAAGAAGATAAAATTTGGGCTTGAAATACCGGAAAAAATCTTTACAACAAAATATTTGGAAACCGGAAAATAGCGGAACCTAAAAATGAACAGGCGAAGATGTGCGATTATTATTCTTTTATTAAGCCTATTGAATTGGGCGGTTTTTTCGCAAGATAATGAAAATTCGCTATCTTCGTCTGAAACAGATTTTGACGACTTTGATAGCGACAATGATTTAGATGAAAAAAAGATTTCAGTGGGTTTTAATGGAAGCCTAAATCTTGGCGGTACAATGTTTTTTGATGACTTCAAAAAATTTGCCGATATAAGGCCGTCTTCTTTGATTTGGGGCGATTTGCATTTAACAGCGACAGCGCCTATTGTTGAGGCTGTACTTGGCGTAAGCATAAGTGATACAGCTTTGCCGTTTAATTTTAAAAAGAAGCCCCAAACATATCCTCGAAAGCCACAAATACCTCGTTTTATTGATGAAACTTATATGCAGTTAATGTTCGACAGTGTTGTGTTTGGAGGCGGACTTAAAAGAATGACTTGGGGGCGCGCCGATTATTTTAGCGTTTTAGATGTTATAAATCCGAAAGATTTGACCGACCCGACCATAACAGATCCAAAGAAGTTGAAAATTCCTCGTCCGATGATTTTTATTTCTGCATATTTACCAAAAGAAGTAAAACTTGAATTTGTGTATCTGCCGGTTTTTCAGGGTAATTTGGAAGCTTTATCAGGTCGTTGGAAACCAAGTCATTTTCAAACTGAAGCACAAAATGTATTGAATGAAATACAATCTGATTCATCGCTCAGCTCAATCGCACCGTATTTAAAAAATGACAGTCCTTTGCTTGAGCATTTTGTTGGTTTAAATCTTACGGATATGATGTCTACAGAAATTGATTCTGCAAAACTTAAGTATTCACAGGCGGGAATGCGAGTAACAAGCACAATTGAAGGATTTCATGATTTGGGTTTTCAGTACTATTACGGAAGACTTCCGAGCCCTGCATTTAAAATGGATACGAAGGCTCTATTTGCGGCTTTTGACAATTTACCTAATATCTTAAAAAATGCAAGTACAATACAAACATTATTAACCGCCATTGACAATGCAATTAGTTCTAATGATACGGCAACTGCACAGGCAAAAATGAAAGAGCTTGCAGAGTTAATAAAGAAACAAAATGGGCAAAAAGAGGCTGTCAAGAATAATTTTATAAAAGCCTTTGCTCTTGATTATAATGATTTTCATCAAATCGGAATAGATTACGCAACAGGGCTTGGTCCGGTTAATTTGCGTACGGAATTAGCCGCAAATATAACTCGGGATATTTACGGAAACAATCCTGGAATATATAACCCTTCGTTGGCTTGGCATGTAGGGCTTGATTACAAAACAAAATTTGGTATGACTTTAAATCTTGCCGTATCAGAAAATATTAAACTGTTGTACAGTAAAATAGGGACTAAAAAATATGATACCGAAAAAGGCAGTTTGCCTACTGATACAAAGGTTATGTTTCTTATTTCGCAGAGTCTTCTTCGGGGCTCTATGGCACTTAATCTTAAAACGATAATGAGTTGCGAATCCGTTGATTTTTATATTAATCCTTCAATGAATTGGTTACTCGGCTCAGTAGAAATAAATACAGGAATGGGTTTTTTCTTGGGTCGAAACAACGAATATAAAGATAATCATTTTGTTCACCTTTCCATATCATATAATTTTTAAAAGTAAGATTTGTATAGCTTTTGAGTTTTGAAGCACTTGCAAAACTCGTCTGACTTTTTCAATTTCCTCTTTTATGTATCGCGTTCCCTTTACTTTGGGGGGGAGCGGAGGCTCCTTGTCGATGATTAAACTTTATTGGATATTGCAAGTTTTAATCGATAGATTAAAACTTGCAAGTCGTTTTTTAAAGAAAAATCGACAAGAGCCGGAGCGAGGGGGAGACACCCCCTAATAAAAACAAAATATTTTTTTATTTATTCTCTTGACTTTTTTTTGAACTGTGTTATAATTTGAACATGAAAAACTTAAAATCTTTATTTAAATGCACTATTGGTGTAAGTTGTTTTAAACTAATGTTTTTGGCGTTGGTTTTTAGTTTGTTGATATTGGCAGGTTGTAAAAAAGAGACAGATAACGATGTAGAAGTTGTGGCAGGTGAAGTAGAGGAAACAGATGAAGTTGTGGAATCAGAGGGGGTTCCCGTAACCGATGAAGATATAACATTGCCAAGAGAGCCGGGTAATTTTGATTTTGAAAAAGCAGGAGTGGTTGTATCGGCTCATAAAAAATATTTGAGCGATGAGTTAAAATTTGTGCCTGTGCCTACTGAAGATATAAAGCATGATAGAACGGCTGTTGTAGGAAGTCATGAATGTAAGTTTTATCCTTATGTTGAACTTAAGACACAAGAGGATTTGGCAAAATTAAAAAATGGAGTTCCGATACCGTTTGCAACCGTAATTCCTATTGAGGGAGAGCCTATTGAGGCTCCGTACAATGAAGAATTATGTCATGCTTTTTTTATTTTTGAAAAAAATCAAAATTATTTTTATAAAACAACATGGAACGGAAAAGAGGGTTTGGTTTTCGGTGCGGATTTAACAAACATAAGGGGAAGAAGCAAATATAATAGGATTACATCTTTGTTGTATAAAACGAAGGGCTTTTATAAAGAGTTTTATCCTTTAGCCGGTTATGATTATCTTGATGAAGCAAATAAGCAAACCCTTGAAAGAGATAGATTATCTTTTCAATCTGTAACTAAATCGGAGTATTATCTTTCAAGTGAAACCCCTGATGATATGATTGCACTATATCAAAGATTATCAGAGTTCACTCCGCAGTTTATAACAACTGATTTGATGGCTCACAGTCGTCATCTGGTTTTTGACCGTACTTTACAATATATAGAAGAAAAGTTTTTTATTCCTGCATTGGATTTGCTTGTAGACGGCTTTTTGGCAGGATTGGAAAAGGTTAATACATCGGGTAATGCTTCTGCAAATGATGAAACACTTGAAAAAGCCGTTCAGTATTTTCAAGTTGCAAAGGCTCTTATTGAATTAGCTCCGAATACAGAGGAAAATGAGAATACGGGTAGGCTTGATTATAAAGATGTTGATTATGAGACTGTGGTAAGTAAGTATCCCGATGTTGTTCAAAAAGAAGTAAAGAAGATTTATGATGCAGGAGGTCTTGAACAGTCCGTTTTGTTTACTTTTGCTGACGGAAGTTTTACAAAAGAAGATTATACACAGTATAAGCCTCGGGGGCATTATACAAAAAACGGCGTTCTTGAAGCCTATTTTAGAGCTATGATGTGGTTTGGAAGAGCTCATTTTATGATTGCTCAAAGTGGTTCTGCACCTTTGGCAAAGGATGGCTCTGCCGGCTCGGATACGGAAAAATTAACTTATAATATGGAGCCGATAGCGCTTTTGATTACAGAGGTTGTAAAGGCTGATGTTGAGTTATATAAAGCGTGGGAAAAACTTTTTAATCCAATCACCAATTTAATCGGTATTTCAGATGATTTGTCATTCAAGGAAATTATACCGCTTTGGAACAGTTATGAAGTAAAAAACTTTAAAAAGTGGAGCTCTAAAAAAGAAAACTTGCTGAAATTTATGGAAGATGCTCATGAAAAATTAAGGCCGCCTGCAATTGCGGGTAATTCTCTTTTGTATGTAGCATCTGAGGGAGATGCCTTATCTGAAAAAAAACCTCCGATGGGTTGGAGACTTTTTGGTCAAAGGTTTACATTTGATTCATATATTTATGGTTTGGTTACTGCTCCTAGGTTGGGCGACAGGATAAATGTTTCAGGGCTTGATATAATAAAAGCGTTTGGCTCAAAAAGTGCCGACTACTTTTTAAGTGAAGAATATAAGACATTCCCGAAATTAAAAGGTATTTTAGAGAAAGTGCAATCGGAAATAGAAAAATCGCCTGAAGCTACTTTTGGAAAAACCTATTATGGCTCTGTATTAAATGAAGTTGCTTTACAGGCGAGGTTTGAGCAAGGCTCCGGTTTTTATTTTACTGAAAGTCCTGCTTGGAATATAAAAACATTGCTTTCATCACACGGAACATGGGCAGAATTAAAGCATGATACCATTTTGTATGCTAAACAAAATTATGCTGAGCGTGGAGGCGGAGGGGATTCACCAACTTTTAGAACCGAGCCTGTACCAAGGCCTATTCATTACATAGAGCCTAATTTGCCGTTTTGGAAAAATGCTTCTGTTTCTGTTGAATTGCTGTTGACGACATTACAAGCTGACGGGTTAATAGATGATGTAATTTCAGGGCAGTTGAAGACACTAAAAGAAATATGCGATAACATTATAAAAATAGTTGAACTTGAAATAGAAGATAAGCCAATATCCGATTACGATAATGATTATATCACGACAATTCCTTCATTGCTGGCAAAGATAGTTCTGATTGGTATGAACATTGAAGATTCTTTTGAACAAGATGAGTTGGCAATGCCGATTGTTGCAGATGTGTTTACAAATTCAGAAGAAGGCACGGTGCTTGAAGTTGGTGTAGGTATTCCTTACAGATTGTTTGTCCCTCTTAATGACGGACAGGGCGGAAAAAGGATAGCTGTAGGATATTGTTTTAACTATTATGAATTTTATCAACCAATGAATGAAAGATTAAATGATGAGCAGTGGAAAAAAATGGTATTTGAGAAAGGCGTGCCTGAAGACAAAAAACCGGCATGGGCAAGAGACATAGCCTTACCGGCAGTGAAAGATGAATAGAGCTGCTTTTTGCGTATTGTTGATGATTTTCACTCTTTTATATTTATCTTGCCATAACCGGCAAGATAAATACAGCTCGGAAGAAAATCAGGTTTTTCTGTCCTGGGATACAAAGCCTCAGAAGCAGCCTAAAGTCAATTTAATTGAGGCTGAGCAGAGGTTACCTAAAGGCGCTTTCCCGTGGGGCGGAACCGTCAGCCATCATCTTTTAGCCGGAGAACTTATAGATGAGTGGTTTCTCAAGTTAAAGCAAGCTCGTGATGTGGACTTATTTTATGTGCTTAGTCCGTCTCATTGGAACTTGTCAATTTACGATTATTCTCTGACAGATGGAAGCTGGAAAACGAATAATGGTTTAGTATTATCCGATAAAACGAAAGTAAATAAACTTGCCGGAATTTTGAATACTCCGTTAGAGCACCATGTTTTTAAATATGAGCACGGGGTTTCGACTCTGACTCCTTATATAAAAAAACATTTTCCTGAAGCAAAGGTTGTTGTTATTGCATACAACGGTGAGCCACCGATAGATATGAAAAAAACCGAAAAGCTCGGCCGTGCAATGAAAAAAATGTTTTCGCCTAAAACGGCAAAAAAACAAAATGCGTTTTTGTTGGTGTCAACTGATTTTTCGCACCACGGCAACTTTTCCAAAATTGCCGAAAACGATGCAAGAACAAGAAAGTATCTTTCATCATTAAATCCTGATTCATGGACGTTGGTTATTTGCGATAATCGCCCTGCAATCTATCTAATTTCAAAGTTTTCGACAGAGAATACGAAATGCACAATTCAACATGCAACAACTGCTTATGAGCTGACGGACGAAACTGACTCTGCCGACATAACGAGTTATTTTTTTACATATTTTTGGGAAGATGAATAGACAGGCAGATTTTATTTTGTCTAAATTTTTGTCCAAACTTTTAGCTCAGTAATTGCCGTTGAGACCATAAGATAGGGCTCTTGTATTTTTAAAACACAATAACATATTTCATCAAGCAGATCCGAAAAAGACAAATCCGGAATTTCTGATTTTTGCAATGTTGACACTTTTGAAATATAACCCCAAAGGTGTTGAAGTACATTTTTGATACCACCGTCAGAGGGCTGTTGATTGAGAACTTGTGTCAGTAACATTGTCAGCTCCTCAAAATCAGAGTAACTGCATTTTTGCGAAACCCTTCTGCCTATTTTTTTATAGATTGGGATACTTCTTGCCATAACCGAATACTTATGATGCTTCCATAATTCTTGTGCGGAGAGCGGAATAGGTATTCGGCCGGTTTTATTTAAAATTGTGCTTAAAATTTTAAATTCCTCTGCCGGTGTGTTTACATCTATTTTTAATTCCAACGGTAAATAGTCTTTGTACGCAATACTGAAATCTATATTTCTGAATTCCATTTCAGATATTAAAAGTTTGCTTCTGATGTCCAAGTTTCGTGATGTTTCAAACTTAACCTCTTTGCTGTTAAGCATTAAAGATTGCACCGAACAAAATTCTTTCAGTAAAAGCGCATTGCTTAAATAGCCCGGGTGTATTCTTAGCGTTTGCAATTTTGATAAAATTATTTTGTGGCTTTATTATCTTCGTCTACGGCAATTTTCCAGTCAGCTTCTTTGAAACCTGTCAATACGGCAGACTTAGTAACTAAAATCGGACGCTTCACCAACTTTCCGTCAGTTGCCAACAGCTCGTATTGTTGCTCGTCAGTCATTTCGGCAAGTTTATCTTTTAAACCAAGCTCACGATATAAAACCCCGCTTGTGTTGAAAAATCGTTTTAACGGCAACCCGCTTTTTTTGTGCCACGACTTCAACTCTTTCAGCGAAGGGTTTTTCTCAACAATATCACGCTCGCTAAATTTCACGCCCTGTTCCTGCAACCATTTATGAGCACGCTTACAAGTAGTGCATTTAGGATAATATATAAATTTCATTTTTCCTCCGTACAAAGCAATTGTATAAAAACTTTATAAAGATGTCAACTCATTTTAAAAAGATAAATATATGCGCTTCGCCAACCCGCTCACGCCTTAAATCTTTTGTTTTTTTTCTGATGAAAAATAATCACTCGTCTCACAAAGTGAGCGAAGCGTCTCACAAAGTGAGCCGGTTTTTCTGTCAACTTAAAAAAACAAAAGGATAACGGCGCTCGCCACGCACGCGCTAAACATACTGAAAAACACTCAGGTGTTCTTTTAAGTATTAAATGTATAAAACTTTTAATTAGTTTCCGTTAATTTCTATCCAATATTTTTCGCAGTTATTGGTTCTATTTAAATAATGTTTTTCAATTAATTCTCGTCTAATAATTGCGTAATCATCAAAGGTGATGGCATTTTTTATGATGTGATTTACCTTGTTCTCTGAATAAAGTATTCCTGTGCTAAATTTATTTGCAATGTATTGCAAAATAAGATGTTGGTCTTTATTTTTTTTAGGCCATCTAATTATTTTGTTATCTTCGTTTATAATACGCTTTTTAAGTAAATCGGTTTTTGCATTCAAAAAATCATTGTTCATAATAGTTCTTTTTTTTATATCATAAAATTTGCTAATAAGTCAATCACTTGTTAGTTTGTGTTAAATAGCTTGCTGAAAAAAAGAATACCACAGTGGTAAGCAATACACTTAACCTGATTTTGCGACCGCAGTCTATCCTTACGCTCGATTTTAAAACAGTAAAGGTGGTTGGAGCGACAGCGGAAAACACCGAGTCAGTATTAAAAGTAAAGAGCGTAAGATTATGCAAGGGAGCGGGTTGAAGAGCGTTAGCGAAGAAAAAATTATATTTGGTTATTTAGAAATTCAAAACCTTTTTTTGTAATTGTTGTTCCGCTTCGGCCTGAATTAACTTTTATCATTTCTTTCTTTTTAAGCTCTTCTATGGTGTTGCGCAAGTTGTTTTCCGAAATAGTTAATCCCGAATTTTTGAATTTATTCAATATACTTCTACGCCCCAATCCGGACGGATAAACATCACATAGCATTTCAAGAATGAGTTGTGTGTTTCTGTTATAATGATTTGGTTTGCTTTCTTTTTCCGTTAAATCTAAAATTGATGCAGGTAAAGATTTTATTTTAATTACAGGCTCATTCAGGAAGTTTAGGTATTCTAGGATATTATACAGCTCTCGAATATTTCCGTCCCATTTGTATTGAAGGAAAAAGTTTTCAACTGCCGACGACAATGTGAATTTTGCATTTATCTGTTTCATAATGTGCCGACTGATTAACAGTACATCTTTTCCTCGCCGGCGCAAAAGCGGTATTTCAATCGGGATTGTGTTTAAGCGATAGTATAAGTCTTTTCGGAATGTGCCTTTGTCTACCATTGTTTTTATGTTTTGATTTGATGCGGCGATAATTCTTACATTCACTTTTATTATTTTATTATCGCCGACACGCATAATTTCTTTTTCCTGTAGAACGCGAAGGAGCTTAATTTGTAAGGCAGTACTCATTCCTTCGATTTCGTCAAGAAAGAGTGTGCCGTTATGTGCGTATTCAAAAAAGCCGACTTTACCGCCCTTTTTGGCGCCGGTAAAGGCACCTTCAACATAGCCAAATAATTCGCTTTCAAGCAGGGTTTCGGATAGGGCGGCACAATTAACTGCAAGAAACGGCATTTCTGAGCGTGCGGATTCGTGGTGAATGGAGTGTGCAAATAATTCTTTTCCGGTTCCTGTTTCACCTGTAAGTAAAATTGCAAGGTCGGAGTGTGCGGCTTTTTTTGCAATTTGTTTTGCTTTTACAATTGCTTCGCTTTCGCCAATTATATCATTGAATGTATATTTTGATGTGTGCCCGCGCTGCAAAAGCTGTATTCTAAGATTGTTTTGTCTGTTTTCTGTATCACTGAATTTTTGAAGCAATATATAATGACCCGCAATTTTTTCACGCCAAAATATGGGGATAATGTTTGCGACAAAATCGATGTTTTCTATTTTTATTATTTTATTTGTTTCTTTAATGTTGTTTTCAAATCTAATTTGTTCATGCCAATTAGTGAATAAAGTGCTAAATTTTTTGCCTATGATGTTGGAGCTTTGAATTTTAATTTTTTTATAGAAGGCTTGATTGCAAATAAAAATTTTCCCGTTAGTGTCAATACCGATTATTGCTATATCAAGCGATTCAATTAAAATTTGATATGTATTTTCAATACTGAGATTTTTATTTCTGAGCGCAGTGATACTGTAGTTTTGTTCTGCCAATGATGCAGAATAATTTTTGTATTTTTCGTTTTCTAATATATGCGGAAGTTCCAGTTTCAAGGCAAGCTCTGTAATTGTACCGGCTGTTAAAAGTCTGTTGCCTATGTCGATAGTGTGTTGCACATGTTTTGGGACATATCTTCGCTCGCCGGGTGTTACTGCGATTGAAATATCGGGTATGTTTTTTTGGTTCGGATAAACAGGAATAAAGTTAATACCGGTAATTCCTACTCTGTGTAAATCGGAAATAGTTTCTATTGCCATTTGCATACTTAAATTAACCAAAAGCACATCAGTACCGGCGTGTATTTTACGCAATTGGTGTATTGCCTCTTTTTTAAATGTAAGTCTTACAAGGACTGATTTTTCATTGTTTATTTTTGACATTACCATATCGAATTCGTGGCTTGATGTGGTTGCTATGAGGTAAATATCTGCGATTTCGATATGTGAAAAATCGTCAACCTCAATACTCATAGTTTTAATTAAAATAGAGTTACCGAATATATTGTACAGACATTCTTTGTAGGATTCGGCTACTGCCGGCGATATGGTAATAATAAGGATTTTTTTAATTTTATAATTCCTCCCTGTGTTTACTTAATGATAATAACAGAATTAATTGTTTTTATCAATATTTTCTTCATCCGAAAAAATTGTTCGGTTTCATTTGATATCAGGTTTAAAAAAGCACTCCTTCAGAAGCAATGTGATTTTTGAAGGAGTGCAATTTGCAGGATTTAAAAACTCTTTTATTTTACTTTTGCCAATTTTTCTTCTTTGGTTCGCAGTAATCCAAATTGAATTGTCAATATTGATACAAGTATTAAGGCAAAGATGTAATATGAGTGGGACAGAACAGCTGTAGGCGATACTCCTGCAAGTCCCGTTACAATTAACATTCCTCCATCGTGAGGACAAAGTGCCAAGAATGCACATGCAAAAATATCAAGCAAACTTGCTAATCGTTTTGGAGATATTTTGTATTGTAGCCCTATTTCTTTTGCAATTGGTGCACTTATGATAATGGCTATTGTATTGTTTACCAGTGATATTGAAAGCAAACCTGATAAGAATGCAATTCCGTATTCCGCACCTTTTCTGCTGTTAATTTTGGAAGTGATTTTATTGATAAGCCAATCTACACCTCCGTAATATTTGATTAACCCGATTAAGCCCGAAATTAAAATGGCAACAATAGTGATGCTCATCATGTCTTCCATTCCGGCACCTACGGATTGTACAAATGTCATGAAGGTAAGTGTTCCTTGAAGCATGCCTATAATACCCGACATGATGATACCTACAAATAAAACACCGACAACATTTACACCCATTAAGGCTGTTATTAAAACTACGATGTAAGGTAGAATTCTTATAATGTTAAATTCAAGGTTGCCTGTGATAACGCCTTTTCCGCCCATTATGGCGTATATAATAAAAGCTATTATAGCCGCCGGCAGTGAGATAAATAAGTTCATTCGGAATTTATCTTTCATTTCACAGCCTACCCCTTTTGTAGCCGAGATGGTTGTATCTGAAATTATGGAAAGGTTATCTCCAAAGTATGCACCACCTATAACGGCGCTACATGCTACGGCAAGGTTTAAATCCGACTTCATGGCTACTCCGATTGCAATAGGCGCCATAGCGGCTATTGTTCCCATTGAAGTTCCTATTGCTGTTGAAATAAAACAGCTCATTAAGAACACGCCCGGAATTAACAATATGCTTGGAATGTAGGTTAAGCCTAAGTTTACGATGCTGTCTACGCCACCCATTGCTTTTGCTACACCCTGGAAACCGCCTGCTAAAAGGTATATCAGCCCTATTAGCATAACCCCGGCGTTTCCCGCTTCTTTAGAAAAGACATCTATCTTTGTTGAAAACTTTTCTTTTCTGTTCATTAAGACTGCAACAAAGATACCTATCAAAAGGGCGACATGGCGAGGAAATTGTTTGAATGCTTTTGGCACTCCTCTTGCAGTAAAAAATAGTCCAAAACCAATGTAGAGGACTAAAAAGACCAATAAAGGAATGAACGCTATAAACCCATACCTTTTTTCACTTCTTTCTTTCATAAAACACTCCTATAAAATATTTTTTATTGCAACTTCAATTTGTTGAAGTGCTTTTTCAATAATTTTTTGCGGAGCGGCTGCATTTAATCTTACATATCCGGAACCGCCTTCTCCAAATTCACTGCCGTTTGATAATCCGACAAAAGCTTTTTCTACAAAAAATTTTTTTAAATCTTCATCGGTCATTTTTAAATCAGACGCATTTATCCAAGATAGATAGCTTGCTTGCGGTGAATTTGGTTTTAATTGAGGTATGTTTGTTTTGCAATAATCTGATATGAATTGCATATTGCCTTCAATGTAAGGAATGAGTTGTTCAAGCCATTCCTCGCCATGTTTAAAGGCTGCCATGCTTGCCACAAGACTGAAACAGTTGTTTCTGGCAATATCCATATCTTTTAAATTTTGCACATAGGCTTCTTTTTCTTCAAGGTTTGGAAAAATAGCCGTGGCACTTTGTAAACCTGCTAAATTAAAGGTTTTACTGGGTGCTATCATCGTGTATGTAATTTTTTCAATTTCTTCGGCCAGAGAAGCAAAGGGTATATGTGTATGGCCTTTATAAATTAAGTCGGAGTGTATTTCATCTGAAATAACTTTTGTGTTATATTTTAAACAAAGCTCTCCAAGTGTTGTCAGCTCTTTTCGAGACCAAACTTTTCCGATAGGGTTGTGAGGGTTGCATAGGATAAAGAGTTTAATTCCGGTTTTGAGCTTTTTTTCTATTAGGTCAAAATCCATTTCATAGGTGTCGCCTGATTTGACTAAGGGAGCGTTTACAAATTCTCGGTTTGTATTTAAGATTATATCAAAGAAAGGGTGGTAAACAGGTGTTGTTATTAAGACTTTATCTTTTATGTTTGTAAACATTTGCAAAATCATTCGCATTACGGGTACAACGCCGAGTGCAAAAGCCATTAAAGAAGTTTTGGGTTTGTAGGAATTTCGTTTTTCCTGCCATTCGGCAATACATTCAAAGTATTCATCGGGTCGGTAAGTATAGCCGAAAATACCCTGATTTGCTCTTTTAATGATTGCATCAATTATGGGTTGTGCAGTTTTAAAATCCATATCTGCAATCCATAATGGGATTATATCGTTTGTTCCATAATGCAATTCGGCTTCTTCGAATTTTGCAGAGTAGTTTTCTTTTCTGTCAATAATTTCATCAAAGTTGTATTTCATGTATTTTAACCGCCTGTGAATTAGATTTATTATGTTTTGCAAAAGATATGCCAAGTTTTAGTTTGAAGAGATTACGATATATATGAATTCAATGTAGTTTTTTACGATGTTATTTTCAATAAAACCGCTTAAATGGGGTGTAAATGGGGTAAAATAAAAATACGTATTAATGGTGATGTAATTGAGCATTTGTAAAAAATAATTCACCTTTTGCAAGTATTTCTTTTACAAGTTAAATAAAAAATATACGGGGGTTGCGACATGGTTTTAAAAACCATGTCGCCGGCGTACTTCAGGCTCCGCTTACGCTTCGACTAAAACTACGGCTAATAATTGACGCCGTAGTTTTATTTTGAAAAAGTTTTTTAAAAACTTTTTCAACCTTTCGTATGCCTAACCCTGCTTTTCTCTAAAGCAGAAAACCGGCGAGGTCTGCAGTACCTTTATCCTGATTTGGACGGGCTTTGTCCATCCTTTTGCCCGTTTGTTTTAAAAGTAAAGGCGGTTTCAGTGATGAACAACTTGCAAAAGTGGAGTAACTTTGGCAAGTTGTTGCAAAGAAGCTCATTTCATTGCGCTTTTTGGTAGATTTTGGAAAAAATTACCGTAGGGTAATTTTTTTTGAATAGTCTTATAAATTATGCTTCTTTAAGTTTTTATTCTTTATTGTCGATATTGGACTGATATGTTTTTTTATTTTTACAAGACACTTAGGCTAATTGAACGATTGAAAAAGGCTGGCATGATGTTTTTAGGCTTGCTTTTGATGTCAGTTTCGATTTTTGGTGAGGAATTTCGGTTTAAGTTTTCTGAGGGCGATACATATAGGATTAATTCTCTTGTTAAGGAAAATGTGTATGTGAATATGAAGTTTTCTCATAATGCTTTGATTACAAATCGGATTACTGTTGAGATTTCAGACGTTAAGGAAGATTCGGCTTTGTTTAATTGTTCTTTTATGACGAGTGAAAAGAATACAAATAGGGCTTTTTCATGGGCGAAGAGTTATTTGAGTGTGTTTAGGCGCAATTCACTGGGGGTTTATACAATCAGTGATGAGTATTATATGCCCGTTGTTCGAGATGTGCCGATTTTTCCGCTTCGAGATGTTAAAGTTGGCGAAACATGGAAAGCTGAAGGACATGAAGCTCATGATTTAACGGATTTATTCGGGTTTAAAAAACCTTTTATTGTGCCTTTTGAAGTTGAGTATACTTATGAAGGTTTGACGGAAAAAGACGGGAAAAAGTTGCATTTGATAACTGCTAAATATAATTTGATGCATTCACCGCCTGTAGAGGCAATTATGAAGGCTCGCAATAATCCAAAGATATATCCCGTGAAAACGCTTGGGTTTTCTGTGCAGAAGCTTTACTGGGATAATGAAGCAGGTAATCTGCCTTATTACACCGAAGAGTTTGTTATTCGCTTAATTTTGAATACAGGCGATATTATGGATTTTACCGGAAATGCAGAGGCACAGATTATCGAGTTTAAGCAGTTGGATAAGGTTGAAACTGCCGCCGATATAAAAAAGGATATTGAGAATTTAGGGGTAGAGGACACAGAGGTAAAAGAAACCGAAGAGGGTGTAACTATAAGCCTTGAGAATATACAGTTTGAATCTGAGTCATCTGTTCTTTTACGGTCTGAAAAAGCCAAGTTAAAAAAAATTGGCGAAATATTAAAAAAATATCCTGAGCGCGATTTTCTTGTTTCAGGTCATACAGCTTTAGCCGGTACAGAGCAAGGCAGGCAGGAGTTATCGGAAGAGAGGGCAAAGACTGTGGCAGAGTATTTAATTAAGCTAGGCGTAAAAGAAGCTCACAGGATTTTTACGCAGGGTTTTGGTGCGACCAGACCTATTGCCCCAAATGATACGGAAGAAAACATGTCGCGGAATAGACGGGTTGAAATTACGATTCTTGCAGATTAGGAGTGTGCGATGCATTTGACAAAGATTGAAGGTTTTTCAAAAAAGGTAATAAGTGTTCTGGAAGTTTTAATCGCTTTAATATTGGGTGTGGCGGTTGTTGTAAGTATTCCGAGTCTTTTTTGGGATATTATTAGTGCAGGCGGGGTTGTAAGGGATTTTGATTATACAAAATTTGGGGAATTTTTAAAACATGTGTTGAGTATAATAGTAGGTATAGAGCTTATTGTTATGATTATTACACGCTCGCATGAATCTATTTTAACGCTTACTTTATTTGTTATTGCCAGAAAGATGCTTGTTTATGCCGAAACTATGGTAGATATTCTTTTATGCGTGGTTTCGATTGCCGTGATTTTTGCGGTGATAAAGTTTTTGGCGAATGACGATAAGGTTCTCGCCAAGTTCGATAATACATTTTCGGCTTCTATGCAGTTGGAAAAGTTAAACCGTGAATACAAGTTTAATTTACCGGTAGATTTAGCTCATACCCTAGGCGGGCTTGTTTATATGCTTGCTCACGAAAAAAACATTGATATAAAAACCGATGCAATTATTACAGATGAAACACATACATATAAGATTGCTCAAGCCACTGACGGCGTAATTGAGCGGGTGCATATTTCTGTAAAGAAATAGTTGAATTGCTTTGATTTTTCTCATTTATTTAAAATAAAATCGTATATACATTGGACAATATCCGGTTTTTGATATATAATACACACGGAGGTTTAAATTAGTATGAAGAAAAATCTTATACCTTTAATTTTTGCCGTGGTTTTGATGGTATCATTTATTGCGTGTAAAACTACCGGAAAAAAATCAACCGGGAATATAGAAGTTGGTCTTATAAGCTGGGTTATAGAGCGAATAGAGCCTTCTTTCTGGCCACAGGAACTTGAATTTAGCGAAACAATGTTCATTACTTTATTCTTGCCTATTTCGGAAAATATTACATTGCAGGATATTGAAAGCATTATGATATATTCGCCAATGGATTTTTGGACATTGAATTCTGAAAATATAGCGAATGTTGCAGAAATAGAAAACGATAAAAATCGGCTTGTCTTAAAACGGCTTCAGTCTGCGGACGGAGCAATACCTATTGGAGAGTGGAACATAAAATTTAAAATGAAGGGACAAGAGGCTGTCAGTCAACAAATAACGGTTACGAGTATTGACGGCGAACAAAGTTCCGGCAACAGCGAAGGCCCTAAAAAGATTGTCTATATAGTGCCTGAGTCTTCGTCCGAAAATGAGGTTTCGGCGTTGGCGGTGCCTGAAATAAAATCGGTCTCTCGCGATTCGGATTCGATAGAAATTATATTCAGTGTAAACGATAAGCGTGTCAAAAACGGATACTTCTGGTTTGATGTGCCGGGTGAAAAGTATTATAAAGATTCAGGCTCAATGATTGACGCTTCGGGAAGTCCCGTTAATGGTTGCCGTAAATTCAGCGTTGACGGAAAAGAATGCAGATATATATTACGAAAAGATGCAGAAAATTCGCAATGGTTTAACAAAATTATTGCCGTTCACTTTGTTGCATCAGATACAAATCGGGTGCAATCGCCTTGGGAAGAACAATACCGAAGCGTGAGTGCAAGAGTAAAGGTAGACGGTAATTAAAACTCTTTAAACTTACTTGACAGAATTGCTTTTTAAAAGTATGTTCTTTTAATGCACACAGACGATTTTGACTTTGACTTACCCGAAAATTTAATTGCACAAGAGCCCGCGAAAACACGCGGGCAAGACAGACTTTTAGTACTGGATGCAAGGTCGGGCAACTATTTTGACAGACAGTTTTCAGATCTGGTTGACTTAATTCCTGAAAACGCATTGATGGTTTTTAATAATTCACGGGTTAGAAAAGCTCGCGTTTTTGCCGCCAACAAAAAAACAGGCGGGCAGGCGGAGTTTTTGTTTTTGCATCCTTACGAAGCAGGTCGTGTCTGGCAGGTTATGGCAAAACGAAACAAACGCCAAAAGGCAGGAAATCGTTACCTGTTTGAAGACGGCATGGAAGCCGAATTGGTTTTACACAATACAATTGATTTTGACAACTGCACACAAAATACGCCGGCTTTAAACGAAGATTTAACACAGGCAAAATTTTTGCGGTTTGCAAAACCTCTTAGCGATGACTGGTTTGACATTAACGGACACATTCCCCTGCCGCCTTATATTCGCCGTGCGGACTGCCCGGAAGATGCGGACAGATACCAAACAGTCTTTGCCGAGAAAACAGGCTCCGTTGCAGCCCCGACTGCAGGCTTGCATTTTACAAAAGACATTCTTTCAAAACTTGATGCGAAAGGAATTAAACGAGCCGAAATAACCCTGCATGTCGGGCGTGGAACATTTTTACCGGTTCGCACCGGCAACCTTGAAGACCATAAAATGCACATTGAAAATTTTTTCATTTCTGACGAAACCGCGGCACTGGTTGAAAATCAAAAACAAACCGGCAACCCGATTATCGCAGTCGGCACAACTTCAGTGCGGGCATTGGAAACGGCATATCAAAACGCCGGATTACAAAAGGGCTGGCAATCAAGCGACATCTTTATTTACCCTGGCTACAAATTTAAAATTGTAAACCACCTGCTCACAAATTTTCATACACCGAAGTCGACATTGCTCATGTTAGTCTCCGCACTTGCAGGGCGCGAAAATATTTTGAAGGCATACAATCATGCAGTGCAGAAAGAATATCGCTTTTTTTCGTACGGCGATGCAATGTTAATTATGTAAAACATTTTAAAATAAAATTTAGGCGAATTTTTGCATTACGATTTTAAAAATCGTAATGCAAAAAACGGGCTTCTACGGGCTCCGGCTTTCGCCTCCGACTAATTTTGCACAAGATATCTTGTGCAAAATGGATTTGTGTGGGGAGAATTAAAATATTAATTCTCCCCACACACCCTCCGAATCCCTTTCGCATTATGCTTTTATGCGTATATCGATGATTTTCTATCGAAAAGGTTTTCCTCGTTCGTTTAACTTGGGGGGTAACGGAAAAACAAATGTGTTACATAAAAATTATCTGAAAGTTGAGGTTGACGAGAGGAAACCGCAACAGGAAAAAAAACAGAAGCAACACATTTTTTTGGAGTTAGGGGGAGACACCCCCTTCAATATTAAGCCATTGATTTTTTTTTATCTTTGGTTTATATTTTAAAATATATTTTTATTTAGGAGAAAATTATGAAATCAGGTTTAAAAACTCTGCTTATTATATTGGGGGTTGTTTTTGTTTTAGGCTTTATGGTTTATCGATTTTTTGTCGGTAATTATAATAAAATGGTTGAGCTTGATGAGGGTGTAAAAGCTGCTTGGGGACAGGTGGAAAATCAATATCAAAGGCGAATGGATTTGGTTCCGAATTTGGTGGCAACAGTAAAAGGTTATGCAGGTCATGAAGCCCAAGTTTTAACGGAAGTTACGCAGGCTCGTGCAAAGGCAGGCGGTGTTATGGATGTGTCAGACGAAGTTTTGAATAATCCTGAGGCGTTTGAAAAATTTCAAAAGGCGCAGTCACAGCTAAGCGGGGCGTTACAGAGGCTTTTGGTAGTTACCGAAAATTATCCTGATTTAAAAGCGAGTGAAAATTTTCTTGCATTGCAAGACCAGCTTGAAGGGACGGAAAACCGCATTTCTACAGAGCGCCGCCGTTTTAATGAAACAGTAAAAACTTATAATACTTTTATTCGTAAGTTTCCCGCATCGATTATTGCAAACATGAACGGCTTTACTGTCAAGTCGGTATTTAAGGCGACTGAAGGTGCGGATACTGCTCCAAAGGTTGAGTTTTAAAACGCTCATTTGTTTTGGGACTCTAAATGGAGGTGTTTAAATGGAGTTAAAATCATTTGTTCGTAAAATAGGTATTTCGGAAAATTCGCTTTCAAAAATAAAAGATGCGGTTTTGGATGCGGAAAAAAAGACAAACGGAGAAATAGCCGTAGCCGTTATCGGGCAGAGTCAAGCCTATTCGGTGTTTGAGCTTTTTTGGGCTTTTATTGTCGGGTTGTTTGTGGTTTTTGCTCTTACGGTTTTTGTCGAGCCGATTTACGCATGGCTTTCAACTTTTTCATGGACACCTTCTGTGCGGTTTATACCGATATTTTTTATTTTAATTTTTACGGTGGTAGTTGCCGTTTTGTTTTTTCTTTTTAATACTCCGACTATTGACAGATTGATAATACCTAAAACAGTTAAAAATCGTGAAGTGTATTACAGAGCGTTGAGACATTTTGTTGAAAGCGGTGTGTACAAAACAAAGGAAAGATCCGGTATTCTGATTTTTATTTCAGTCATGGAAAGACGCGTTATTGTTTTAGCCGATGAAGGTATAAGCTCCAAAATAGAGCAGAGCGAATGGAATCGTATTTGCGATAACCTCATTGCTAAAATTAAAGCAAAACAAGCCGAAGACGGAATCTGTGAAGCAGTTGTTTCTTGTTCGGAGTTGCTGGAAGAGCATTTTCCGGCAAAAGCAATTAACCCGAATGAATTAACAGACGGTTTGGTTATTCTTAACTCATAACAGTCATGAGGTGTGTATGCAAAATTTAAATAGAAGGTTGATAAAACGCATTTTTGGTATTTTGCTTTTTTTAATTGCGGGACCGGTTTCGGCATTTTCTCTTTCCGTGCCAAATCTTTCCGGCACGCCTTTACACGATAATGCAAATTTGCTTGACCAAACCGAGCATGAACAATTGGAAAAATATCTTTTGTCGGCGGACAGCTCCGGTGAAATTCAAATAGCTGTTTTGACAATTGAAAGCCTTGAAGGCGAAAGTTTGGAAGAATATGCCGTTAAGGTTTTTGAAACATGGGGATTGGGAAGTTCCGAAAAAGATAACGGTGTTCTGCTTTTGGTTGCCTTAAACGAAAGAAACATCAGAATTGAAGTCGGGTACGGTCTTGAAGATACTCTAACCGATATGGCATGCGGGAAAATTATCAGAAATGTTATTGTGCCGAATTTTAAAAGCGGAGATTACGGGGCAGGAATAATCGGAGCGGTTGAACTAATATCGGGTTTTGTTTTGGGAGAAGTAACACTTGTTAATGATGTTTACGAAGACGATTACGAAGATGATGAAGGTGTCGGGACATTGGTGTTTCTCTTTATCTTTTTGGTCTTCTATGCTATGTTTGGAAGAAGCCTTTTCTTGCGTATTCCAATACTTGGAGCTCTGATAAGAATGCTTCCAACATCGAGCGGCAGTTCAAGCAGTGGGGGTTTTTCAAGTGGCGGGTTCTCAAGCGGAGGATTTTCAGGCGGTGGAGGCTCGTCCGGTGGCGGTGGCGCTTCGGGAGGTTGGTAATGGTTTTAAATTTTGCACACAGAGGCTTTAAAGCGAATTATCCTGAAAACACTTTGTATGCTTTTTCAAAAGCGATAAAATCTGCAGACGGGATAGAATTCGATGTTCATCTTTCAAAAGACGGAATTCCTGTAATAATTCACGATGAAACACTTGAAAGAACAACAGACGGAAGCGGTTTTGTAAAAGATTTACCACTCGCCGAATTAAAACAATTCAATGCCGCAATCAACAGTCGAGATTTTGAACACTTAAACGAAAAAATCCCCACCCTTGAAGAATATTTTAATTTGGTTAAACACGAAGACATAATTTCTAACATAGAATTAAAAACAAATATATTTGAATATCCGGGAATTGAAAACGCAGTATATGAGTTAATTACAAAATATGGTCTGGAAAAAAACTGTATAGTCTCATCGTTCAATCATAAAACCCTAAAACGCTTTAAAGACGCCGCGCCGGAAGTCGCCTGTGGAGTGCTGACAAGCGATGTTCTTTTTGCCCCCGCCGATTATGTTAAGGCACTCGGGTGTGAGTATTTTCATCCGAGCGTCTTTTTCCCGCCACAAGACATTGTCGCATTGCACGAGCAAAATATCCGCGTCAATGTTTGGCATTCGGCTGTTCCTGCCTCTTATTTCCCGCAGTATAAGGCGGGGGTGGACGCTTTAATAAAAGCAGGTGTAGACGGCGTTATCACTGATTTTGAGGATTTGTTTTAGTTGAGCGAAATAGTTTATCTTTTTCGATAAACTATTTCGCTTTGCAACCCCTCGCCCGCCTTAAATCTTTTGCTCTTTGCCGATAAAATATAATCGACTCTTCTTCTTCCTGTCGAAGGTCTTTTCTTTTGAATTAAATCGAGCAAAAGGATAACGGCGGGCTTAAAATCAGGTTAAGGGGGGAGGCTAGCTTGCCGGTTTTCTGCATGTAAGTCGGCTTAAAGCCTTTTCGGAAAATGTTTCGGGTTAGGGATTGTAGCTATGTTACGGCAATTTTTCAAAATTGCCGTAACAAATAAAACTGCGGCGTTAATTTTCAGCCGCAGTTTTAGTCGAAGCGACAGCGCAGTAGCGGAAAGCCCGGCGGTTTGAAAATTCAAACCGCAACCCCCGAATCTTTAATCGACTTTTTAATAAGTTTAAATTTTTTGGTAGATTTTTTTTGAAATTATGGTATAATTAAAGGGCATGGAAAATCTAACTTTTTTAGCCGGTAAGCCTCTGCCGTATGGGGCTTGTGTACACGGCGATGGTGTGAATTTTACTCTTTTTTCCAGAAATGCAGTTTCAATCAGGCTTGAGCTTTTTGAAAGTGAGGACAGTGCCGAGCCTTATGCCGCTTTTGATTTTAAAAGCAGGATAAATAAGACCGGCGATATTTGGCATGTTTTTGTAAAGGGGTTGAAAGCGGGGGCTCTGTATTTGTATAAAGCTGACGGGCCGTTTATTCCGAGCGAGGGTTTGAGGTTTAATCGGAATAATTATTTGTTGGATCCTTATGCGAAGGCTTTGACAGATGCAAGTATTTTTTCAAGCGAAAATCCTCTTCAGGGTAGTCCCGCGCATATTGACGGGGATTTGTTTTTTTCCATGCATTCAGATGCGAAGAATTTTCCTAAGTGCATTGTTGTCGATGATGATGAGTTTGATTGGCAGAATGACAGACCCTTAAATTATCCCATGAAAAATTGCATTATTTATGAGGCGCATGTTCGAGGACTTTCGGCACATCCAAACTCGCCGTTTGAGCATAAGGGTACTTACAGGGGAATTATTGAAGCAATTCCTTATTTAAAAGAGTTGGGTATTACGAGTTTGGAGCTTCTGCCAATTCAGGAATTTGACGAAAACGAAAACTATCGGGTAAATCCAAGAACAGGCGAGAAGCTTAAAAACTATTGGGGTTACAGTACGATTGTTTTTTTTACGCCCAAGGTTGGTTATTCTTCCAATCGGGCAGGTATTGCCGCTGTGCATGAGTTTAAGGAAATGGTACGGGAATTGCATAAAGCCGGTATTGAAGTTATTCTGGATATTGTTTTTAATCACACAGCCGAGGGTAACGGATTAGGGCCGACCTTATCTTTTAAAGGTTTGGACAATTCCGTGTATTATATGCTTGAAGAAAATAAGCGATATTACAGAAATTATTCCGGCTGCGGGAATACAGTAAGTTGCGGGCATCCTGTTGTACAGAGCTTTATTATTCAATGTTTGCGCTACTGGGTTACTGAAATGCACATTGACGGATTCAGGTTTGATTTGGGGTCGATTTTAGGACGCGACAGAAACGGTAATCTTTTGGAAGAGGCTCCTACACTTCAACGTATTTCAGAAGATCCTGTTTTACGCAGCACAAAGATTATCGCAGAAGCATGGGACGCAGGCGGGGCATATCAGGTTGGATCTTTTCCGGGTAGGTGGGCAGAATGGAATGACCGTTTTCGTGATGCAGTGCGAGTTTTTTGGCGAGGTGATGTTCCCAATGTGCATGAGCTTGCAACACGGATTACAGGCTCGTCTGATTTATACGCAGATGACGGCAGAAAACCTTTCAGCTCGGTAAATTTTGTTACAAGCCATGACGGGTTTACTTTGTATGACTTATTGAGTTATAACACTAAACATAATGAAGAAAACGGCGAGAATAATTCAGACGGCGCAGATAATAATAACAGTTATAATCACGGCTTTGAAGGTGCGACAGATAACGCAGAAATAGAAAATTTACGCTTTAAAAAAGCAAAAAATTTGATGGTTACTCTTTTGCTTTCATTGGGTACTCCGATGTTTTTGATGGGCGATGAAGTGCTGAGAACTCAAAAGGGAAATAATAATGCTTATTGTCAGGATAATGAAATTTCTTGGTTTAATTGGGCTTTTTCGGAAAAACAAAAAGCGTTTTTGGATTTTGTAAAAAAGTTAATAACATTCAGAAAAAAACATTCTGCGTTTAAACGCTCGGAATTTTTAACAGGTTATGCAAAGGGTAAAAATGCCAAGGCGGATATTACTTGGTTCAACAGTGAGGGTAAAACTCCCGATTGGTCGAAGCCCGGGCATTTTATTGCCTATTTGCTTACGGACGATAAAACTATGGCAGAGCCGGAATGTAATTTTTATATTATGCTTAATTCGTCTAAATTTGATGTTACCGCAACACTGCCCGATTGCATTGATGAAAAGGCGTGGTTTAGAGTCATCGACACTTCGTACAATGCAGGTGATGACTTTTTAGAAGAAGGCAGTGAAGAAAAATTGGATAATCCGCAAAAATATGTTGTTTTAGCATTTTCTGCGGTTGTTTTAATTTCACGATAAATATTCCAAAGGAGATATTATAAAAATGGAAATCAAAGATTTAACTCAATTTAAAAATAATTTACGCTCTGAGATTGAAAGGCGATTAAAGTATAATTTTAGACGGCCGGTAAAAGAAGCAAGCAAACAGGAAATATATAATTCTGTTGTAAAAGCAGTTCTTACCGTCATTCAGGAGCTTAGAGAAAAAACAAGGATAGAGCAGGGAAAGAAAGGCGTAAAAAATATGTATTACCTCTCTGCCGAGTTTTTGATGGGGCGAGCTTTATCCAATAATCTGAATAACTTAAATATAATGCCAATCTTAAATGAAATCATGGCTGATTTTTACATTGACATTGCGAATCTTGAAGACATTGAGCCCGATGCAGGTTTAGGTAACGGGGGTTTAGGAAGGCTTGCGGCTTGCTTTTTAGACTCGCTTGCAACACTTGATTACCCCGGTCACGGTTACGGCATCAGGTATCAATACGGAATGTTTGAGCAACGAATTGAAAACGGCTATCAGGTTGAATACCCCGACAATTGGCTAAAAGACAGTAACGATTTATGGGAAATGCCCAGACCCGATATAGCGGTAATTGTAGAATTCGGTGGCAAATTAATTTGCGAAAGAGATGAAAACGGCAACTTGGATTATCATTTTGAAGATTCTGAAAAGATACTTGCTACACCTTATGACATGCCAATTGTCGGCTACGATACTCAAACCGTAAACAGACTTCGTCTTTGGGAAGCAAGCTCGCCCGATGGTTTTGATTTGCAGTTGTTCAATGATATGCAGTATACTCAGGCAGTGCAAAAGCAAACAGATGCGGAAAACATTTCAAGAGTATTATACCCAAACGATTCAGGCCCATCGGGGAAAACGCTCAGACTAAAACAGCAATATTTTTTTACCTCCGCAAGTTTACAGGACATTGTGCGACTGTTTGTAAAAAAAGAAGGGACGGATTTTTCTAAATTCCCCGAAAACATTGTTATTCAATTAAACGATACACACCCGGTTGTTGCAATCCCTGAGTTGATGAGAATTCTGATGGACGAGTATGATCTTGGTTGGGACGATGCGTGGAGCATTGTTACACAAACATTTGCATACACAAACCATACTATACTTGCCGAAGCTTTGGAAAAATGGCCTGTAGATATTTTCAGAGCTCTCCTTCCGCGCAGTTATCAAATTATCGAAGAAATCAACAGGCGGTTTTTAATCGAGCTTCGTGAAAAATATCCAAACGATTGGAAAAAACACAACGAGATGTCTATCATTGCTGATGGAGTTGTAAAAATGGCTTGGCTTGCAATAGTCGGCTCTTTTTCCGTAAACGGTGTTGCCGCTTTGCATACTGAAATTCTTAAAACAAAAGAGCTTGCAAACTGGTACGAACTTTATCCCGAAAAGTTTAATAACAAAACGAACGGAGTTACCCAAAGGCGATGGCTTTTAACCGCCAACCCGTTGCTTTCCGAATTTATTACTAAACATCTTGGCAACACGAATTGGGTAAAAAATTTGAATGAATTACAAAAGTTAAAATCAATCACCGACAATGATGAAGCTATTAACGAGCTTATCGAAATAAAAAGGCAAAATAAAATTCGATTTGCAGAATACTTAAAAGAAAAACAAAACATATCCGTCAATGTCGATTCTATATTTGATGTTCAAATAAAACGGCTCCACGAATATAAAAGACAGCTTTTAAATATCTTGCACATAATGACTTTGTATAACAGACTTTTGGAAGACCCGAATTACAACCCTGTTTCGCGAACATTTATTTTCGGTGCAAAAGCCGCATCGGGTTACAGGCGTGCTAAAAACATTATTAAACTTATCACCACAGTTGCCGAGCGCATTAACAATGACCATCGGATAAAAGATAAACTAAAAGTTATCTTCGTTGAAAACTACTGTGTTTCAATTGCAGAAAAAATATTTCCCGCCTCCGATGTGTCCGAACAAATTTCTACAGCAGGCAAAGAAGCCTCCGGCACCGGCAATATGAAATTCATGATAAATGGGGCATTAACGCTGGGAACCCTTGACGGAGCAAATGTTGAAATTGTCGAAGAAGCCGGTGAAGAAAACGCTTTTATCTTTGGCTTAACCACAGAAGAAGTTCAAACACTTAACGGACAACAGTACGAGCCTGCAAAATACCTGAAACAAAATCCCGCATTGGCAAAAGCCGTAACTCAACTTGTTGACGGCACATACACCGCTGACACACACGCAGTCTTTACCGAAATCCATGACTCACTCATTTACGGTGTGGACGGTCAGCGCCCTGATGTTTACTATGTCTTAGCCGACTTTGACGCATACGCAAAAGCACACGAGGCAGTCGCACAAGCCTATCTCGACCAAAAAAGCTGGGCAAAAAAATGCCTCATAAATATTGCATCATCAGGGAAATTCAGCTCGGACAGAACAATTGAAGACTATGTTTCGGATATTTGGAAATTAAAAAAAATAACAACATAAAAAGCAAAATGTTTGTAACATTTTGCTTTGCAACCCGACGGGCTCGCATAACCTTTTGCTTTTTGCTTATAAAAATAAACGGTGCTTTTCCTGCCGTCAAAGACCTCTACTGTATTTTATAATCAAGCAAAAGTGTAGACTTCGCCCGTCCACTTCACGCTAAATCAAAAAGTTTACAACGCCGGTTTTTTAGTAATTGCAGGCTAAAATATACCCCTTAATTTTACACCTTAAATTTACTTACTTCTTTCGATAAATGCTCAATACTGTTTTTATTTTGCTGTGTAAGGTTACTTACCTCCTGAACAGCATTATTGATTTGGCTTGCACTGTTTGCCATTTCGTTCATGTTGCCTGTTATGGTGTGGGTAAGCTCATCTAAGTTTTGCATTTCTTTGGCGACTTGTTCACCGCCTTTTAGCATTTCAGCCGAGCCTGATTTTACTTCACTTGTTATATTATCTACGCTTTCTATCAGCTTAAGTAATTTTTCGCTTTGAACTTTTCGTGTTTCTGCTATTTTCATTATACCTGCACTTCTCATCTTTACTTGATTTACTTTTTCAAATATAGAGTTAAAACTCATACCTATATTATTTGACGACTTTGATACACTGTCGATTTCACTACTTAAATTTTTCAGGGAGGCAGTTATAACCTTTGCCTGTGAGGCTGATTCTTCTGCAAGTTTTCTGATTTCATCGGCAACGACTGCAAAACCTTTTCCGGATTCCCCGGCGTGGGCGGCTTCAATTGCCGCATTCATTGCGAGTAGGTTAGTCTGGCTTGCAATGTTTTGAATAATTGTACTTGCTTCCAAAAGGCTTCCTGATTCTTCAAGTATGCTTTGTACCTCTCCTTCTGATTCGGAAATAACGGATTGACCATTTTTAGATTCTTCAACAAGCTCGGCTATAAGCTGGTCGTTTTTGTTTAAGATATTTCTTGTTTCTGCTGTGGTGGTATTGCTGTCGTCTATAATTTTCATTAATTCTTGTAATGATGTAATTTGATTTGCTATTCTTTCATCAAGACTGTGAATGGTGCGAATTATTTCTTCCATCGTTGCGGAAGTTTCGGTTACTCCTGTACTTTGACTTAAAACTTGTCCCTTTACGCCTTCAATATTTGCATTAATTTGATTTATGGAGCTTGCTGTTTCTGTCATATTAGTAGAAAGCGTTTCTCCTATTCGTTCCATCTCTGTAGAGCCTTGTAAAACTTGCTTCATTGAATTGTTTATTTTTTCAATTGTTTCATTAAAATATTTTGATACTTCCGTTGTTTCGTCATTGCCTGTAACAGGTAAACGGAGGGTAAGATCGCCATCTCCTTGTGCAATGTTTTTTAGTGCTTTTGAAACTTTTTGAAGAGGTTTTACCATACTTCGTGAAATAATTAAAATAAAAATTATTGATAACAATGAAATTCCAATACCTATTAGTATGAGTGTAGTTCTCATATCATCTATTGTTTTCATAAATTCATAAACAGGGGCCTTAATAATAACCGTCCAGCCGGTGCCTGTAATCTTGGCAAATGATGCAATAAACTGTTTTTTGTTGTATTCATAAAAACCTACATCGCCCTGTTCTTGCTTTAATCCATGTTCCAAAAATGCTCCTACAGATGCCATTGTTTTATCTTGCTTACCTTTTTCGATCATGTTGAGTTGTTTTAGAACATTTTCGGTATTGGGGTGGGCTATGGTAACTCCTGTTTTATCAATAACATAGCATGAACCTGTCTTTCCCACCACAATATCTTTAATATATTTATTTAATGATAACCCATTCATATCGGCATACAATATTCCTATTATTTTTTTATTGTCATCGTAAATTGGAACGGAAACAGCTATAACAAATAAATTACCGATTGTGCTGTCATAATACGGCTCTGTTATATAACGATTGCCTTTTTGATTTTCAATAAACCATTGTTCTTCATTATAATAGGCACTTGAACCGTCTTTAAAGTAAGTTATTCCTGAATTTTCTACCAGGTAAATTTCTCTAAAAAGTTTATTAAATTTAATTTCTTTTCTCAGCAGGTCTACTTTTTGAAAATATTCCATTTCAGGATCTCTTAAAAATGATTGCCGCGACAGATCTTCAAGGACTCTAAACATTGTATCAATTCGAGCATCAATTATTTTTGCTGTGTCTTTTGCCTTGTTTACAAGGTTATGCTCAACCTTTTGCATTGAAACACTTCGGGCAATTTTTACTGCGGCAAAGTTCGATATACTTAAAGCAATTACAATCAACAAACCAAAAACAATCATCAATCTATACTTAATCGAAAAGAGTTTTTTAGTTTTTTTTTCGTTATTTTTCATTTTCCGATACTCCTTGTTATTTATCTTAAACAGCATTATGATTTTTAAGGCTATGCAGCTCATAATCCGGCGATAATATAAAAAAATATTCAATTGAATTTAAAATTTGTTTTACAACAAAGTTGTGTTTTATCAAAGATGTTAAGCATGAGAGCAAGGTTGAATTTAATGTCAAAATTTTTCGCAGGGGTAACATTTTTAAAACACGGGTTGTCATAAACCTTTATTTTTGAAGTTGCAAAACAATTTTTTTTCATGTTTAAAATTATAACACACCTTATATATTCTGTCAAGAAAATTTTGCTTTGATTTTTTTGGTGTCTTAAATTTCATCAGAATACCGGCGTGTGCTTGAAAAAAATCAAAAAGTGATTTTTTTCAATGTCAAAATCGTTTAACCTGATTTGGCGAGCGTTTGTCTATTTTTCCGTACGATTTTTGAAGCAGAAAAGGCGGTTGGCGCGACAGCTTAAAACGCCGATTATGTTTATCAGTTAAGTAGGAAAAATTATGCAAGCGAGCGGGTTGGATTGTAAAAGCGTAAGCGTTGCACTAAATTTATTTAAATTATGATTAGGTATCGACTATTTTTTTGTTTTTTAGTATTATTTAATCCGAGGTATTTTATGAGTGAAGATAATAAGGACAAGAAAGACCTGAATGACCCGTTTAATTTTTTCTTTAAGGGTGATGATGACGGGTCTGATAAAAAGCCAAAGAAACCAAAGAGATTTCCGTTTTTTGCTTTGTTTGCTTTGATAATGGTGATGTTTTTGCTTTTTAGTATGCTTTTTGAAGGTGTTTCTGAGTCGAAGTTAATTCCGTTTTCCGAGTTTAAGGACAGGATTGCACGCGGAGAAATAAAAAATGTTGTGATGGGAAATGTGTATTTTACCGGATATACGAAGGTTGATGTTGATGTGCCAAAATCGAGTTTTTCGTTTCTGTCCAAGCCCGAAGAGAATAATTTTCAAACAATAGGTGTTTACTCAGATGAGTTTATAACTTTTTTGGAAGAACATAAGGTTGTTTATTCAATACAGGTTCAAAAGAGGAATGTTTTTCTGGAATTGATACAGTGGTCTTTGCCTTTTATTATTTTAATTTTGTTTTTCAGCTTTATGATGAAGCGAATGTCGAAAAATCTCGGCGGCGGTTTGGGCGGAAGCTTTTTTTCAGGCGGGCCGTCCAGACATGCTACCGCGGTTGAGGGTAATGTTAAAACCCGTTTTAACGATGTTGCGGGTGTAGATGAGGCAAAAGAAGAGCTTGTTGAGGTTGTGGATTTTTTGAAATACCCGAAAAAATACACGGATATTGGCGGCAAAATTCCGCGAGGTGTTTTGCTTGTCGGGCCGCCCGGAACAGGTAAAACTCTTTTGGCTCGTGCCGTTGCAGGCGAATCCGGTGTTCCGTTTTTTAGAATAAGCGGCTCGGATTTTGTCGAAATGTTTGTCGGTGTAGGCGCTTCAAGGGTTAGAAGTCTTTTTAAAGAAGCTCGCGATAAAGCTCCTTGTATTATTTTTATAGATGAGCTTGATGCGATAGGAAAGTCGAGAATGAATTCCGTAAATTCAAACGATGAGCGTGAACAGACTTTAAATCAGCTGTTGGTTGAAATGGACGGTTTTGACGGAAGCTCAGGCTTAATTGTACTTGCGGCAACCAACCGCCCCGATGTTTTGGATCCGGCTCTCTTGCGTCCGGGAAGATTTGACCGGCAGATTTCGGTCGACAGACCCGATGTGAAGGGGCGTGAAGAGATACTTAAAATACACGCAAAAGATGTTAAAATCGAAAAAGATGTTAAGCTTGAAGCTATTGCGCGAATTACGAGCGGTTTTTCGGGTGCGGATTTGGCGAATGTTATTAACGAAGCGGCATTGTTGGCTGTTCGTTCAGGACGCAAAAAAGTTATCTTTGAAGATTTGAGCGAGGCTGTCGAAAAATCTATTGGCGGTTTGCAGAAGAAAAGCAGGGTAATAAAAGAAAAAGAAAGAAAGATTATTGCTTATCACGAAACAGGGCATGCGATTGTATCTGCTTTTACGGAAGGCGCAGATCCGGTTCATAAGATTTCTATTATACCTCGCGGTATTGCGGCTTTGGGGTATACGATGAACATTCCTGAGGAGGATACTTATCTTCAGACCACTGAAGACCTGATGGCTGAGGTTGATGTATTGCTCGGAGGCAGGGCTGCCGAAAAAGTTATTTTTAACGAAGTGTCAACCGGTGCTTCAAATGATCTTTCGCGTGCGACTGATATAATTCGAAGTATGATTACCGATTACGGAATGAGCGATAAGTTTTTCAATGTGGCTCTGACAAAAAGAGGCGCCGGTTCGCGGGATCCTCATCTGGTGCGCGAGTATGCGGAAACCACACAGCAGTACATCGATGAAGAGATTGCCCGAATTATCGCTGAGCGTTACGATGCGGTAATTAAGTTGGTTAAGTCGAAGCTCGATATGGTTGAATACATTGCCAAGCGTCTTCTCGAAAAAGAGGTGATTGAAAAAGCCGAGTTTGAAGAAATAATAAACGCAGGCGAAACTGTTAAACAATTGCCTTCGAGTGAAACTCCGGCTGAAGACCTTAAAATTTCAGAATAGATTTTGGGCGTTCCTAAGGGTAATAAAATTACCCTTAGTCGGGCTTTTACGGGCTCCGCTGACGCTCCGACTAATTTGCCGCTTGAAATTGTCGCGGCAAATGGATTTGTCGGGCGAGAATTGCAATTCTCGCCCGACACCCTCCAAATCCCTAACGCGGCTTTATACTAAGTTGAGGTACTTGCAAAAAATGAGTTACTTTTGCAAGTACCTCAGTTAAAACAATTATCTAAAAACAGATGCTTTTTTTGCCGATGTATCTATTATGATAAAATCTATTAATTTTTTAGGTGCATTTGAGTTAAATGAATTTGCTTTTAAAGAATTTGATTGCGGTAATTCTTCCTTTGAATTGGCATATAAGGCAATGTCGAATTTTCCTTTTTGCGATAAAGTTATAGTTCTTGCAGATGAAACAACTTCTAAAACAATTAAAGCTAAATATAATCAAAATTTTGAGTTTGCTTTGATAAATGATTTTTCGGCTAAATCTGTTTTTAATACAATGTCGGAATACAGCGGAGAATTCGATGCTGTATTTTTTAGCTTTGCTGACGCACCGTTTTTGGATAACGATTTAACCGAAGAGCTGTTTGAGCAACATAGACATTTTAAAGCCGAATACAGCTTTGTTGACGGTTATCCCGAAGGCTTTGCTCCTGAAATTTTGACAAAAGGATTGCTTTCAATTTTGTCCGGTCTTTCTGAAATCGATGATGTTAGAAAAGTTAGAAACTTCATTTTTGAAACCGTCAAAAAAGACATAAATTCTTTTGATATTGAAACTCTAATTGCCCCCGATGACTTACGCCATTTAAGACTTCAGTTTTATGCAAACACAAAAAGACAGTTTAACCTATGTAATAATATGCTCGGAATTAAAGCTGATAATTATGCCGAGTTTATAAACGCACACAGAGATTGTCTTTTTACACTGCCCGGATATTATGCCATTGAAATTTCACGCCAAAAATTACTGCAATCCTGTTATTTGCCTGCAAACGATGAAAAAGCTAATTCGATAAATGTTATGCAAAAAGAAAGTGTATTTAAAATTATCGACAAAATATCTTCATATTCCGATGATGCGGTTATATCTCTTTCAATTTTTGGCGAGCCTGTCTTGCACTCAAACCTTGAAGAAATAATCGAATATGTTTTATCATTTGAAAGGCTTTCCCTCTTAATTGAGACTACAGGTTTGGATTGGACGGAAAATAGAATATCTCAAATCGAAAAAATTGTTAAAAATGCAAAACCGAGAAAAAACGGTCATGCCCCAATTTACTGGATTGTAAAACTCGATGCAATAAGCTCAACACAATACGGGGCAATACACGGTTTGTCTAATGACCGGGCAGATGTTAAATTAAAACAGGCATCGGAATTTACAGAAACACTGTATAAACTTTTCGGTGCTGTTGTATACCCTCAGTTTATCAGAATGAATGAAAATGAAGAAGAGCTTGAAAGTTTTTACAGGAATTGGAAAGAGCGTGTCGAAAATGTTTTAATTCAAAAATATGACCACTTTTGTACAAAAATGCAAGACCGAAAAGTTGCCGATTTATCTCCACTGCTTAGACATCCGTGTTGGCATCTTAAACGAGATATGTATATTTTTTCAGACGGAAGCATTCCATTATGCAGAGAAGATATAAGTTTGACGACAGTTTTGGGTAATGCTCTTACCGATGATTTTGATACAATACGCAATCGGGCTTTTCCTATTTACAGACAACAATTAGACACAAATTATAAAGGATTATGTGAATACTGCGATGAATACTATACCTATAATTTTTAACGAAAAAGAAGTTCCCTACACTGTAATCGGGGGCAATAAAACAGATACTCAAGTAGATGAGCCTTTGTTTTCTGTTATTGTTTTAAACAGAGGCGGAAGGTATTTTAGCGATTCTATTTTTGATAACTTAAAACAATATAAGTTCAAATCAATTTTTTCTGTGGGTAATTCTCAACCCGTTGTCAACATTGAAACAGTTGCAAACAAATTTCCTGAAATTAAGTTTATTACACCGCTTGAAAAAATTACATTTGGCGAAATGGTAAACATTTGTGCGTCTGAATCGAATGCTCAGTACCTTCTTGTTTTATGGAATGATACTGTCATTGAAGCCCAAGGTTTTGCAGGTACCATGTTGGAACAACTTTACACCGCAAACAGAGTCTGTACAGCGCCGGCATTATTAAACTCCAAAGGTATGCCTATCTTTAATCAGATAGTTCCTGTATTACAGGACAGTATTTTTTCCACTCAACAGTTTTCGGCAATTCAAGATAAAACTCCGACATTGTATCCGTTTGATTTTATAGGTATTTATAACAGAAAAAAACTGATTGATTTAGCCGGTTTTGATTACACGATAAAAAATCCGTATTGGCAGGTTTTGGATTTTGGTATGCGCTCAAAACTTTGGGGTAATGAAATAAACATTGCAACATCATTTAAGATACGATACATTAGTAATACACCTGAAGAAGATATTTCTGCAGATGAATATTATCGTATGTTTTTCTTGAAAAATCTGGCATATACTATGCGCAATAAAGAAGCTGTTTTACAAAAAAGACTTTTTTTTGATTATAAAAAGAATTCAGGTCAGAATTTTTTTGATGCTTTGAAACAATTTAAAGATGCGAAAATATGGATTGCATTAAATAAAAACAGATTTGAAAAATCGGCACATCAGATTATAAGCGAATGGGAGCCTGTTATATGATACACAGTGATGAAGTATGTATTGTAGTTCAAGCAAGACTGAATTCAACCAGGTTGCCTAAAAAAGCTTTACTCGAATTGGGCGGAGAAACATTGTTGGGACATGTTTTAAATTCTGTTAAACATATTTCTGCAAAGCATCACATACTTGCATCTGATTATACTTCGTTGGTTAAGTTTAAACCAATTGCAGAAAAATACGGATTTGAATGCGTAGGCGGTCAGGAAGAAGATGTACTAGGCAGATTTGCTCTTGCGGTTGAAAAATGTATTTATATCTTAGAATCAGATATTAAAGTGATTGTACGAGTTACCGGCGACAATCCATTTTTGTTTGTACCTGCAATTGAGGCTTCCATAAGACGCTTTTTTGAATTAGGCGAGCCGGACTATTTTACATTTACGGGGTTGCCTCATGGCAGTGGCGTTGAAGTAATAAAAGTATCGAGCCTTTTAGCCGTAAACAAAACTGCTGAAAGTCAATATGAGCGTGAGCATGTCGGCCCTGCTTTATACCATCATGTTGATAAATTCAGGTGTATTAGAGAAACAGCCCCTCCTGATTGGTATTTCCCTGATTACAGAACTACAGTTGACACCCAAGATGATTATATTCGTGCAAAATATGCAATGAACTTTTTGCAGGCAAAACATGCAGATATTCCCGCCTCTCCAAAACAGATAATTGAAGCAATGAACTATGCCGAAAGGCTTGTTGTATTTGTTCCGTCAATTGCTCAAGGAAACGGCACGGGACACATTAGAAGAGTGGTCGACATAGTTAAGGACTTGTCAAAAACAACCAGATGTGAAATTTTTGTCGGCAATGAAAAATTACCAAAATTTATTGAAACTATACTGAGCGCTCTTCCTTCCGAAAATATAATTAAAGCTTTGCCGGAAAAAGCAGCATTGATTGTTTTGGATAAATTTAAAACCAGCCGAGATGAAATTAAACAGCTAAAAAAAATTGCACCGGTTGCAGCAATTGACGAGGGCGGAGAAGGCAGAGCTGAGGCAGATTATCTTTTAGATGTTTTACCGTCTTTGCTGTCAAACGCAAACAACTCTGAAATAATTCCCGAAGAATTAAAGGCAAACTTATTTGAACCGGCTTTTATTCCGCTTCCCCAAAAAAGGAAACACAGCAAAATAAGCACTAAAAAAAGACGCTCTGTATTTTTAAAGCCTGAAAATACAAAAACCCTGGTTATATGCGGCGGGGAAGATGCAAAGAAAATGTCATTGCCGATTGGTCGGACTCTTGTTGCACTCGGTTTTGATGTTACTGTTGTAGATCCTAATATAACATTTGATGACATTCATAATGCGGACGGTAAACTAAAACTTATTTCAGGCATTCCGAATTTGCGTAATCAAATTTCCGAGTGGGATATGGTTATCACGCATTACGGATTTACGGCGTTTGAAGCGGTTGCAGGCGGTTGCTATGTTTTACTTGTTTCACCGACACATTATCATTATGAACTAGCGGTTGCAACAGGCTTTTCTGCTTTTGATGAAGGTATACCGAGTGCTCGAAATTTTATCGATATGTTTGCAGGAGGTTTAAAAATACCGAAAATTATAACCCCTCTTACCGAGCAAAAAAGCATTGTTAATTTTATTTCACGGCTTTCTTTTGCACATAAATATAAATGCCCTGTTTGCAGTTTTGAAATTGATTTTTACGAAGAGCCGGACACAATTGTTGCAAGATTACCGGACAGAACTATAAGAAAATGTCCACATTGTAAAATGCACTATCTTTCATTGATTATTGCAACTCCGAAAAAATACACAAAAAATTATTTTTTCGATGAGTATAAAGCACAATACGGAAAAACTTACATTGAAGATTTTGAATCAATTAGACAACAAGGTGTCCGCCGCATTGAAATAATCGATAAACTGCATCAAAAAATATTTTGCAAAAAAACTGACTACAATATTTTTAGCGATGAAAAAAAATTACTCGACATAGGTTGTGCATACGGGCCTTTTTTGGATGCGGCAAAATCCAAGGGGTGGTTTGCAGTAGGCACCGACATCGCAGAATCTGCGGTTGACTATGTAAAAGACAGACTCAACATACCGGCATTTGTTTCCGCATTTCCTTCCATGCCTGAAAGTTTTACTTACAATATTAAGCGCAAAATTCTTGGAGATGATATTCAAACTATCTGTGTTCCTTTAAAAGACAAAATATTTTCCGCCGTAACTATGTGGTTCGTAATAGAGCATTTTCCCGACTTACATTCCGTTTTACAAAAAGTATCCGATATTTTATGCCCGGGCGGTATATTCGCTTTTTCAACCCCGACACTTTCCGGCGTTACAGGAAAACAATCTTTGCACAAGTTTTTAGCGCAAAGTCCAAAAGATCATTACAGCATCTGGGACGCAACCTCAATTCCCATCGTTCTAAAAAAATACGGCTTTGAAGTTTGCAAAATAGTTTCAATCGGGCACCACCCCGAGCGCTTTAGAGGTTTTCGCAAAATCAAAAAAGGCAGCCTTGTTTACAAAACAGTCGACACCGTAAGTCGCACTTTTAAACTTGGCGACAGCATCGAAGTTTACGCAATAAAACACGGCACAATAAAAGACATAAAATAAATGTGCAAATGTTTGTTACGCAAACATTTGCAAAACCCCTCGACCGCCTTAAATCTTTCTGTCTTTTTTGTTAAACAGTATCGGTGCTTTTCCTTCCGTCAAAGACCTTGTTTGAATAAACAATCGACAGAAAGGATACCGGCGGTCTTTACATCAGTGTAGACGGATAGATTTATTCTTTAGGATTTTTGTTTTAACTTCCCGTATATAAAACAAACTGCTTTTTTATTACTCATGTATCTTACATGATTGTTATTTGTTCATTTTTATGTTAAACTTTATTATTAACAATAGGAGTATTTATGAAAAAACTTAGTCAAACAATTTTGGTAATGATTGCCGTCATTTTATTATTTACAAGCTGTAAAGGATTAGCTATGCGGAAAAAATCTTTGGAGCCGGACAAACCGGAAAATACAGAAGCCTTTGTAACAAATAATTTTGTGGGAAGTCTTTATAAGGGCAATTTTGTTTGGGGCATTGCGATGAATTTTGCTTGGAACGAATTAGGAAACAGTATTTTGCATGAAAAACTTAAACTTGCAAGCTCTGATGCAACGGTTAAACAAATTGAAAACGCTTTTAATACATTTTTGCTTTCCAAAGAAGTGCTTGATGATGCAAGCTATTATGCAAAAGCCGGATACGGACAAAAGACAGTAAATGCTATTAACAAAGAAGTGCGTAAAAAATTTCCGAAAAAAACTTTTGGTGATTTAAAAACCGATTTAGGTGAATCGGATATTATTTCGTATGCGTATTTTGTTAAAGCGGTTGAATACTTATATGTTTTTGAAGATACTGATTTTGAGTTTATGGGAGAGCCGGTTAAGGGTTTTTACGCAACTAATAAAAATCAACGGGATAGTGTTTATGTTATAAAATATGAAAATGCAGATAAATTTATTGTTCAGTTGCGCTTAAAAGATAAATCGGATTGTTTGTTTCTTGCAAAAGGGTATGATATGAAAAACCCTAAAACAGTTTTAAAGGCAATAAAAAAAGAAAAGCATAAAAACAAACCAAAACTTTCAAGTGATGATATATTTTATGTGCCGAATATTAAGTTGAATTACAGAAGGGACTATGTGGAATTGTTGGGTAAATTTTTTGACAATAAAGGATTTGAAGAATATTTTATTGCACAAATGTACGAAAACATAAAGTTTAACATGGATAAAAAAGGCGCAAAAGTTGAAAATGAGGCTGTTATAATTGCATTAAAATCAGCCGGAATTATGGAAGAGCCTCGTATGTTGATTTTTGACAAACCGTATTGGATTGTTATGCAACGAAGCGAATCGGATACGCCGTATTTCTTGCTGGGTATTAACAATTCCAAGCTCATGCAAAAAAGCGATAAATAAAATGATATTGCCGGATAGATTAAAATACGGAGATACAATTGCATTTTTTTCTCCATCGTCGGCGGCAACCTATTGGGCGCCTAAAAGATTTGAAAGAGCAAAAAAATTTTTGGAAAATAAAGGCTTTAATTTAGTTGCCGGCAAATTAACCGGTAAATCCGATTATTACAGGTCAGGCAACATAAGAGAAAGAGTCGATGAATTAAACGAGCTAATTGCAAATAAAAATGTCAAATGTATTATGTCTACTATTGGTGGAATGAATTCAAATTCATTATTACCGTATATTGATTATGATAAATTAAAAGAAAACCCAAAAATAATTATCGGGTATTCAGATATGACAGCTATTCTTTTTGGTATTTACAGTAAAATAGGTTTAGTAACTTTTTACGGACCTGCATTGGTTGCATCATTCGGTGAAATGGGGCGTTTTTTAAATTTAACATTTGAGTATTTTGAAAAAGCTGTTATTAAACCTGACTTACCTTACTTAATTGAAAACCCTAAATTTTGGACAGATGAATTTATCGACTGGGAAAAGCAAGATAGAGAAAAAAAATATTTTTCTAATCAACTGATTACGGTTAATGACGGTGTTGCAAACGGAAGGTTAATAGCGGGTAATTTAAACACAATGTCCGGTATTTTTGGAAGTGAATACATGCCTAAAATAAAAGAAGGCGATATACTTTTAATTGAAGACTCTTTAAAAGATGCAAGCTCTATTGAAAGAGCGTTTGCACATTTTAAAATAAGCGGTGTGTTTGATAAACTTGGCGGGTTAATTCTTGGTAAACACGAACTTTTTGATGATAAAGATTCAAAGCGAAAGCCTTATGAAATTATGCTTGAAGTAATCGGAGAAAGAAGCTATCCTATTTTAGCTGAATATGATTGCTCACATACACATCCTATGATTACACTTCCAATTGGTGCAAAAGTAAAATTAGATGCTACAAATCAAAGTCTGACAATCCAAGAAAAATATTTAAACTAAGCGAATTAGGCAAATTTAAAACAAAACAATTGTAAATGGTTTTTTGCAAGATTGTTTTATGTTTAACAATTCGCGTAAGGTGTTAGGCATACGGAAGGTTAAGCCGTGTTTTTAAATAACACGGCGCAAAAATAAAAACCTTGCGCTAATTTTTGCAAG
>PDWI01001929.1_pt1 | contig 47794 bp, 43 predicted proteins | sample 1430891 | NCBI WGS metagenome assembly PDWI01 (sample SAMN01162508, study PRJNA174530) | Oral metagenome, whole genome shotgun sequencing project. | biome: Marine environment; feature: Marine mammal; material: Swab sample of the gingival sulcus; isolation source: swab sample of gingival sulcus...
AATGGCGGAAATGGATGGGAATCGAACCCACCTAAGATGCTCTTAACACCTTACGCTGGTTTTGAAGACCAGAAGAGACACCAGTCTCCTGCCATTTCCGAATTAAAATAGTTTTTTTTCTTCTTTTTTTATAATTCTGCTTATATTTTCTCTATGTGTAAAGAATATAAATGGTGTAATGAACAATGTCAAGTAGAAATAATTAGTTGTACCTGTAAATATATAAGCTATAATTGGATGAACAGCCGCCGATAAAAGAGAAGCGACACTCATTCTCCTATCAATAAGAATTAATATGATTTGTATGATGGGCCAACTTATTGCGACTAAGATATTCATTCCTAAAAGTATTCCTACTGATATTGCGACCCCTTTTCCTCCTCTAAATCCTACAAAAGGTGAGTAGCAATGGCCTAAAATTGCAAAAATAGAAGAGACTAACACTTCAGAGGGATATATACTTGAAATAATGACATATATAAGAACACCTTTTAGAATATCTAAAACTAGACAGATTACACCTGCTTTAACACCAATTATTCTTAATACATTCGTACTTCCAAGGTTTCCACTTCCTATTTCTCTAAGGTCTTTTCCTGCTAGTACTTTTCCTAATATATAAGCAAAGGGAATACTTCCTATAAAATATGAAATTAATATGGCAAATATTGTATTCATAATCTACACCTCACAATGGATTCTATCAAAAAACATATAAAAATACAAATGTTCTTTTATCGATAATTATAAAGTTGACATATAGAAACTTAATGGTATTATGATATAGAGGTTAATATATGAAGAAAAAATCATTTTTATCGGAATTACATCCTACTAAAATATTAGTTTATGGATTTTTGTCACTTATATTAGTCGGCAGTATTCTTTTGAGTATGCCATTCTCATCTGCAAGTGGTAGTTTTACTAATTATATTGATTCTCTATTTACGGCGACAAGTGCCGTCTGTGTAACAGGACTGGTTGTAAGAGAGACTGCTACTCATTGGAGTACAACAGGAAAACTGATTATAATGTTCCTCATACAAATGGGTGGACTTGGGATAATGACAACAGTTACACTGGGAATGTTTATAGCCGGTAAGAGGGTGAGTTTATATAATAGAATAGTTTTACAAGAATCGCTCAGTGCTTCAGGAATATCTGGAGTTGTAAGGATGACGAAGCGGATTATATATTTTACTTTCTCGATTGAATTTATTGGAGCATTAATTCTTTCCTTTTCGTTTATTCCAAAATACGGAGTGGGAAAAGGTATATTTATGAGTGTTTTTCACTCAATTAGTGCATTTTGTAACGCTGGATTTGATTTAGTTGGCGGGAGTTCTTTGGAACCATTTGTACTTAATCCATTTGTTACTTTGCCTGTGATGCTACTTATTGTATTTGGAGGTTTAGGCTTTCATGTACTTGATAATATTTTGGCTAAAATAACAAAAAAAGCAAAATTGACGCTTCATTCGAAATTTGTTCTTACGATTACATTAATTTTGCTTTTAGTAGGTTTTTTTGCCTTTTATTTATTTGAAAGCGAAGGCAGTTGGAGTGAACTAAATGTAGTAGAAAAGATACAGACAGCTTCATTCCAGAGTGTGACAACTAGAACTGCTGGTTTTGCTACTACAAACCAAAATGATTTGAGTGATTCGTCAAAAATTTTAACGAATATATTGATGTTTATTGGAGGTTCACCAGGATCTACTGCTGGTGGTGTTAAGACAACTACAATTGGTGTTATTTTACTCGCGGTATTTTCTGTGATACTCAATAAGAAAGACAATGAAGTATATGGTAGAAGAATAAGTGAAAAAATTATAAAGAGAGCTACTACAGTAGTAATAATAGGCTTGATACTTGTCTTATCAACGATACTTATACTTTCTTTTACAGAGAAAACGCTGGATGTTGACTCGGTAACGTTTGAAGTTATAAGTGCATTTGGTACCGTTGGATTATCAACAGGTATAACGCCATCTCTGACGAGCTTTGCAAAGTTACTTTTGAGTGTAGTTATGTTCTTTGGAAGGGTAGGACCAGTTACAATACTTGTAGCTATGTCATCAAAAATTGGAGATAAAAATATACTTAGATTACCTAAGGGAAGGATTTATATAGGATAATGGAGAGAAGACAATATTTAATACTTGGAGCCGGTAAATTCGGTTCAGCTTTAGCAGTAAGGCTACAAGAATTAAACCAAGAGGTTATGGTAGTTGACAAGGACAAGGCTAATGTCCAGAATTTATCAAATGTAATAGATCATGTATTTGAAGGTGATGTAAATAATGAAGTAGTTTTAGATCGAATTGGGGTCAATAATTTTGATGTTGTAGTTGTAAGTGTTGGGGATGATATCCAAACTTCATTAATGGTTACTGTTACCCTTAAGGAAATGGGCGTTGAAAAAATTGTAGCAAAAGCAAAGAATGACTTACATGCCAAGGCTCTCTACAAAATAGGTGCTACAAGAGTTGTGTTCCCAGAACAGGAAATGGGATATAGAGTAGCTCAAAATCTGGTCAATAAGAGCATTATTGATTCTGTTAGCCTATCCCCGGGTTATACAATGATAGAAATAGAAGTACCTGAGGATTGGTATAATAGGAGTGTAGTTGATATAAACATTAGAAAAAATTATAACCTAAATATAGTGGCAATAAAAAATCAAAATGATATAAATATTGCTATTTCACCAAATACCATCTTTAGAAAAGGTGATACGGCGCTTGTTATTGGACTTGAAAAAGACACACAAAAGTTGGGAAGTGATCAAAATAATAACCTCTAAAAAAAATGATATATTCAAAAGGTTAAAACTTATTAAAAGTAAGCCTAACAAATTAAAAAAACTTTTATTTGAGGGGCCTAAATCATTTGAACATATAAGAAAAGTGGGACTTGATTACGTATTATATGTGTGTGAGGGAAGTCAATACGAAAATGAGGCAGACTATACTTTTAGCGAGTCTCTTTTTTTAGAATTATCGGAAACTGTCAATTCGCAAGGTATTTTGATAGAGACGGACTTACCTCAATTCACTGCAAACTCGGATAGGGTGCTCATACTCGACAGGATACAGGATCCTGGGAATATGGGAACAATTTTGAGAAGTGCGTGTGCATTTGGGTTTAACACTATATATATATTGAAGGGCAGTGCGAGCATATACTCCCAGAAAGTACTGAGATCATCTACTGCAGCTCTTCTTTCATTATCCATAAAAGAAAGATGCAATATAGATGATATAATTAAGCTAAAAAAGGAAGGCTATAGTATCGTTGCTACATCACCTGCTGGTGATTCAAATGTAGACACACAAAATAAAGTAGCAATTATTATCGGAAATGAATCTTCGGGAATCAGTGATGATATATTAAAAATGTCTGATTACATATATTCGATAGAAACGAATAACAAAATAGATTCTTTAAACGCTGCAGTTGCAGCATCTATAGTGATGTCAAATTTCTATTAAATAAAGGAGTACCTTAATGAAGGAACAATTACAACAACTGAAAAATGAATTCGATGATGAAATAACAACAATTTCAAGTAATGAAGATTTGGAAAATATACGGGTTAAATACCTAGGTAAAAAAGGAAAATTAACTGCCATTTTAAAGATGATGGGCAAATTATCAGCAGAGGAAAGACCGGTTATCGGTAAACTTGCAAACGAAGTTAGAGAGTATTTTACCGATTCGATCGAAAGTAATAAAGAAAAGCTTAGATTGAAAGAATATGAAAATATATTTTCTAAAGAAAAAATTGATGTAACTAAGCCAGGAAATGATTTTTCTAACGGTTCGCTTCATCCGATAACTATAACAAAGAACAAAATAGTAGATATCTTTTCTAGAATGGGTTTCACTATTGAGAGAGGGCCTGAAGTAGATACTATTTTCAATAATTTTGATGCCTTAAATGCACCAAAAGATCATCCATCAAGAAGTAAAAGCGATACCTTTTACTTTGATGCAGAAAAAATACTTAGAACTCATACATCTACCGTTCAAATAAGAACTATGCTTAAAAAGAAGCCACCGATAAAAGCTATAAGCTATGGAAGATGTTTTAGAAACGATGAAATTGATGCTACTCATTCTCCGATGTTCAATCAGATAGAGGGAATAGTAGTAGGAAAAAATATCACCATGGCAAATTTAAAGTATACCATGGAGACGTTTGTAAATGAGTTATTTGGGGAAGAGGTGGTATCGGTATTTAGAACCCACAATTTTCCATTTACAGAGCCGAGTGCGGAGGTTGATATAAGCTGTTTTAAATGCAAACAAAAAGGATGTAAGTTCTGTAGTGGAACGGGCTTCATAGAAATACTAGGCTGTGGAATGTGCCATCCAAACGTGCTTGAAAAATGTGGCGTTGATTCTGAAATTTATTCAGGATTTGCATTTGGGATGGGAATTGATAGAATAGCGATGCTAAACTACGAAATAGATGATATAAGATATCTCTATGAGAACGATATTAGATTCTTAAAACAATTTGGGAGGAAGATTTGAAAGCTTTACTCAGTTTAATAGGTGAATATATAGACCTCGAAAATGCAAATGAGGAAAGTCTTGTAAAGACTCTTACAATGACTGGAACGATGGTCGAAAAAGTAGAAAATCTTTCAAGAGAAAACGACCCTCTTGTAATAGGTAGAATTGTAAAAATAGAACCTCATCCAAATGCAGATAAATTAAAAATATGTAAGGTAGATATTGGTGATACAGTCATTCAAATAGTTACAGCTGCACCTAATATATACGAGGGTATGCTGAGTGTAATAGCTCAAAATGGTACTGAATTATTTGGTGGACATAAGATAAAGACATCATTACTAAGAGGAGAAAAATCCGAAGGTATGATGTGTTCATTTGGAGAAATAGGCTTTAATAGTGAGGTTATATCAAAAGAAGATTCACTGGGGATAATTGATTTAGACGAAGGAAAACCGGGAGATAATTTCTTTGAATATTTCGACTTAGATAAGTCGGTGCTTGAACTTGAACTCACATATAATAGACCTGATTGTATGAGCAGTTTTGGCCTTGTTAAGGAATTCAAAGCTGCACTTGAAGTTAATGAAAAAAAAGAAATTGATTATCCTATGGAACTTGAGAAGCTCATCTGTGATGGTATAAAAGTCTATTCTAAAACGGATATGTGCACTTCATTCTTAGGACTAAAAATAGAAAACATAGAGATAAAGAGCAGCAGTGTAAGAGATAAAATAAAGCTTATGCAACTTGGAATAAAGCCAATAAATAATGTTGTAGATGCCACCAATTATTCTGCTCTAGTCTCTGGTAATCCATGCCATGCATACGATATGAGATATATAAAAAATAATGAGATATATGCTGATATTTTAGATAATGATATTGATTTTGAAGCAGTTGACAATAATAAGTATCAATTAAAAAAAGGAGACTTAGTTATTAAGTCTGGTGGTGAAACTGTTTCGATCGCTGGGGTAATGGGTGGTGCTGATTCGAGTATAAAGGATGATACGAAAGATATTTTCCTTGAATTTGCTTCCTTTAATAAAACCCTTGTAAGAAGGACAGCCAGCAGACTATCCCTTAGATCTGAAGCTAGTAGTCGATTTGAAAAAGGTATAGAAGCCGAGAGGACTTTACTATCTATCAAGACCTTTTTAGATTATTTAAATATAAATGTAGATAAGTTATACGGATTTATCACTCCTACAGAGAAGAGGCTCGTGAAAATTGAAGAGGAAAAGTTTGAAAAATTACTTGGCGAAAAAATTTCGAAAGAAAACATTGATTCAATTTTTAAACGATTAGATTTTGCATTTGAATATAATAAAAATGAGTACTCCGTATCAGTTCCTAAATATAGACAAGATATTGCTATAAAAGCTGATTTAATTGAAGAAATAGCTAGACTATTTGGATATAATAACATAACAAGTAATCCGCTTATGAGTGATGGAAAAAATTCATATGATGACAGGACAAAGTTTGAAAATGCTATAACAATGAATCTTGTCGGAATGGGATACCGTGAAATGATAAACTACTCCTTTATATCAAAGGATAAGAGCAGTGCATTTATTGTAGATGAAGAAAAACTTTTAATACTTGAGAATCCACTTGGGGAAGATTTTTCACTCATGAGACCAAATTTAATTTCAGGAGCAATTAATACGCTTATAAATAACATTAATAAAGGCGCTGATAAGCTGATGTTATTTGAGATAGGTAATGTATTTGCTGGTAGTGTGAATGATTATCAAGAAGAAAATTTACTTATGGTAGACTATAATATGGGCGATTTCTTTGATATAAAAGGAAGACTTGAGAATTTATTATATAATCTGTCTCTTGATGTAGATGTCATGTTTAAAAGTTCGCAAAATAACTACATGCATCCCGGAAGAAGTGCAGATATATATATAGGTGATGATTACATTGGATATATTGGAGAACTAAATCCTGTGATAGGCGATACTTATCATTTAAAAGAGAGATTGTATCTCAGCGAAATAAATTTAGATAAGATATTTCAATACGGCTCTAAGAGGGTTTTATTTAAGGAATTTAGTAGATTTCCTTCCTCAACTAGAGATATTTCGATACTTGTAGATGAAAATATTGTCAATGATGATATAATGAAGCTAGTATCTAGTGTTAATACTGAGTATTTAACCGAATTTGAAATATTTGATGAATACAGAGGTGATGGGGTTGAGGACGGTTATAAATCCCTTTCATACAAAATGACTTTTGGAAGTATGGAAAAGACGCTAAAGGATTCTGAAGTAGAAGAGGATTATAAAAAAATTCTTAAAAAACTTGAGGATTTTGGTGCGAAGAGAAGATAAGGAGAATTATATGAGTAAAACTATTAATGTTGAAATCGATGGTGCGCTTATTTCTTTGATAAGTGAAGCTCCTCAGGAGAGAATAGACGCTGTAAAACAGCAAGTTGATGATGTAATAAACCTAGTTAGAAGAAAAGGCGCAAGTATGAACAACAATATTATTTATCGATATTCAATGGTGTATCTTGCAGATAAGATTATTGAGTTAAAAGAGCTTCTAGAAGAAAGTGGAAAGAACGGCAATGTTGATAAAAAAGGAAACATTGATGATAAAAGGGAAATTCAGAGGCTGAAAGAAAAAATTGTGGAATGGGAAAACAGAGTAGGACAGCTGCAAGAATTACTGCTAGAAAAAAATCAAAAAATAATGGAAATGAAGGCAGCTAGATAGTGATAGATAAAACGCTTAAACGATTAGAATTTGATAAATTATTATCTAAAATTAGTGTTTTTATGCCAAGCGAAGGATCAAAAAAATTTCTTGATAAAGTAGAATTTGCTCGTGATGTTAATGAACTAAGGGAAAGACAAGATGTGTTATCCGACGCTTCTAAAGTTATACTTTCATATTCGCCTGTACCAACTGATACAGTGACTGATATAGAGGAAGCTGTTAATAGAGCGAGTATAGGCGGTGTGTTGTCGTGTGAAGAACTGTATGAAATTAAAAAAAATCTCAGTTCTTTTACCTCTTTAAAGAGACATTTTAATGCTATTGAGGATTCTCATGAAAAATATCCGCACATAAATGAGATATATTATTCATTGTTTACTTATGATTTTATTATCAAGAAAATTTCTAAATCAATATCGGATGATTATGAGGTACTTGATAGTGCTTCGACAGAATTAAAGAGAATACGAAGACAAATACAGAACAAAGAAAAAGAAATAAGAAATACTCTTAGCTCTTTTCTAAAAGATAAAAGCACAAGTATATATCTACAAGAGAGTTTTGTTACTATGAGAAAGGATAGATTTGTCCTTCCTGTAAAGACAAATAATAGATCCAAGATAAAAGGTGCTGTTCTTGATAAGAGTAAAGGAGGTTCTACGTTATTTATAGAACCCCTTTCTGTTATGGAAAAGAATAATGAAATTATTTCTCTCTATAATGATGAAGCCAGAGAGATTCATAAGATTTTAAGCGAGCTATCGAAACTAATTTCTGAGGAAAATGAAAAGATAAAAATGTCGATAGTTGCATGTGATGAGTTATATTACTACTACGGAATTGGTAATTTCATGCTTGCTACTAATTCTACTATTCCTAAACTATCGAGTAAAGTTAAGCTTATTAATTCAAGGCATCCACTACTTGAAGCGAAAACGGTTGTACCTATGACCCTTACATTTGGGGAAGAAAATAGAGCGCTTATTATAACCGGACCTAACACAGGAGGTAAAACTGTATGCCTAAAGACAATAGGACTCCTGTCGTTAATGCATCAAATGGGACTCGCTATTCCTGCATCTGAAAGTAGTGAACTTCCTTTTTTTGAAGATATTTTTGCGGATATAGGAGATGAGCAGAGCATCGAACAATCCTTAAGTACATTCTCATCACATATTGTAAATATCATTGAGATACTAGAAAATGCCGATGAGAATAGCCTGATTTTACTGGATGAGCTTGGAGCTGGAACCGATCCAGAAGAGGGTTCAGCTATTGCGAAAGCAGTTCTGGATGAACTTGTAAGTAGAAAATCGCTTATCTTTGCTACCTCACACTACGCTTCAATAAAGAGACATGCAATGAATGAGGATAAATATCAAAATGCCTCAGTTTCATTTGATCTTAATCTTCTAAAACCAACATATAAACTTCTAATGGGAGTGCCTGGCAGTTCAAATGCTCTTTCTATTGCAAAGAGATTAGGCATGCCAGAAAAAATATTACATAAGGCTGATATTAATCTCGATTCAAAGAATGCTGACCTAGAGAAGTTAATATTTGAGGCTGAAATAAAGAGAGAGGAAGCTGAAGAGAATTTAGAAAAATCAAGGATTGTCTTACGGGAATCGAGTGAACGACTGGAGAAACTGGAAAAAAGAGATGAATCTATTAAAAATAAAAGAGAGTCAATAATCAATGATGCCAATATTGAGGCAAATAGGATAGTAAATGAAGCAAAAGAAGAAGCGAAAAAGCTTATGAACGAACTCAGAAGTCTGAAGGACAATGTTGATTATAAAAAAATGGAAAGTCTATATAGAGATTATAGACAGAGCAATATAGAAAAGAACGAAGTAAAGCAAAAGAAAAAAACAAATACCAATTTGAAATTAAAGATTGGAGATACAGTCTACATACCAAAAATTAATAACAAGGGAACTGTTATATCAGAAGTTGATAAAAAAGGAAATTTCAAAACTAGAGTAGGAATAATGAATATGTATCTTAACCTCGCTGATGTGGAATACGCAGAAAAAAAAGAAGAAACATCATCATATCATAAAAAAGGTGAGTTGAACTTAAGATTTTCATCAAATAAACTTGATATAAGAGGAATGAATACGCTAGAGGCAAAACCAAAAATAGATATATTTATAGATAGTGCGATATTATCTAATAGTAAGCGATTAGAGATAGTTCACGGTAAAGGAACTGGTGTACTGGGAAAATTTGTTCATTCTGAGCTTAAGAAAAATAAACACATAGAATCCTATCATTACGGAAATCATTTTGAAGGCGGAACGGGAGTTACCATAGTAAACCTAAAATAGCTTATCGTATTCTCGTTCGATCTCTAACATCTTTTCGGTGTCATCAAAGTATTTATAGTAAGAATATTTCATAGCAAAATAATCAACGGAATTTTTATAATTTATAAATTTCCATGAAAAAGAACCTATTACAAGTATTGATAGCAGTAGTGCGATTATTTTTTGAAAAGGAATGGATATCTTTCCACCTATTGTAAAGAAGATGATAATTCCTCCAATTAGCCCGAATAGATGAGCATATATATCGATATTTGATCCGACAAAGGTATATATGAGATTTATTATTATTAATGCAAACACATCAGTACCGAACATCCTTGAGTACTGATTTCTGTTTTTTAGAAATAAGTATATGTGAAAAGAAAAATATCCAAAAACAACACCGGAAGCTCCAACAGAAACATAATCTGAAAACGCGAAAGATCCAATTGTTGATACAACGGCAAGAAAGAGAGTGATAATTATAAATTTTATTTCACCGAAATATTTCTCAACCATACTCCCGAAGATATATATCGATAAGCAGTTTAGTAGTAAATGTGTTACTGAACCGTGTAAAAATACGGGTGTTATTAGATACCATAATTTGTAGTCAACTATGCTGAAATTGCTTTTTGCACCAAATTTTATTAGATTAAATATGTTTAATTTTGGATCGATATAGATGGTAATCAAGAATGTTATGATGCATATAGCTATATATGAAATTGTGATACGGTTTTTATTCATGTTGACCTCTTATTTTCAATGTGATAAGGTAACTGTAACATATATAAAGTATAGTGTAAAGAAAGGTAAATACATGAAAAATATTAAGAACATTATTGCAAATGCGGTAATAAATTCTATTTCTGAAGATTTAGATGTGAAATATATTGAAGATTCTATAGAAATCCCTAAATTTGATGATCAAGGTGATTATGCACTTCCATGTTTTGTGCTAAGCAAAATACTCAAAAAATCTCCTGTGATTATCGCTGAAGAGCTTAGTGAGAATATTAGTGATGATAGGTTTGAAACTAAAGCGATAAATGGGTTTCTAAATTTTTATTTTAAAACAGATTTTTTAGCGGAGTTACTTATTCCAGAAGTCTTAAAAAAAGGCGATAAATATGGTAAGAGTAACGAAGGAAAAAACAAAAAAATAATAGTAGAGTACTCATCAGCCAATATAAGCAAAGAACTTCACTTTGGGTATATTAGAGGAATAATGATAGGAAGAAGCCTCTACAATATTTCAAGAGAGCTAGGTTATGAGACAATAGCCATTAATCATTTAGGGGACTATGGCATAAATTTTGGAAAAATAATAACTGCTTATTTAAAATGGGGATCGAAAGAGGACATTGAAAAAAGGGGAGTACGTGCTCTATTAGATCTTTATGTTAAGTTTAATCGTGAAAGTGAAAATGATGAGTCGCTAAAAAAAGAAGCTGCTAGTTGGTTCTATAAATTAGAAGAAGAAAAAGATAAAAAGGCTTTTGAGCTCTGGAGCTGGTTTAAGGAGATCAGTTTAAAAGAATATAATAGAGTTTATAATACTCTAGACTGTCATTTTGATTCATTTGCGGGTGAGAGTTTTTATTCGGACATGTTACCTTCTGTAGTAAAAGAACTCAAAGATAAAGACCTTATATTCTATGATGGTAAGACAGAACTTGTTAATTTAGAAGATGAAGGGCTTACCAATGCTGTAATTACAACAAGTGTTGGGACTAGTTTATACATCACTAGAGATATAGCGGCAGCTCTGTATCGAAAAGAACACTATGACTTTGATAAATGCTTTTATGTGGTAGGTAGTGAGCAGAAACTACATTTCAAACAACTAAAAGCAATTATAAAGAAAATGGGATATGAATGGTATAAGGACATAATACATGTTGATAATGGACTTATTATGCTTGAAAGTGGTAAAATTTCTTCGAGAAAAGGAAATTCTCTATTCTTAGAAGATGTGATAAATGAGGCTATTTCTAGAACTCTTGAAATAATTGAAGAAAAAAATCCAAATCTTAATAATAAGAAAGAGGTAGCTACTAAAATAGCTTTGGGAGCAATAGCTTACAGAGAGCTTTCTACATCTAGGAATAAAGATTATGTATTTAAGTGGGAAGATGCTATTAGTTTTGATGGAGAAACTGGACCTTATATTCAGTACACTAATGTTAGATGTAAATCCTTACTCAGAGATAATGAAGTAGATATTGATTCGTTAGACTTTGGAGCATATGATGATATCTACGCCAAGAATTTAATTCTTAATTTAAGTAAGTATGGTGAAATTATTAAGTCAGCTTTCGACAAGCAAGATCCAAGTCTCTTGGCTAGATACATAATGAAAATTTGTAAGAGCTTTAATAAATACTATCATAATATAAGCGTTAATGTTTCTGACTCAAGTATCAAGAATTCAAATCTATCTCTTGTACGAGCTACAAATATCGTACTCGAAAATGCTATGCATCTTATCAATATGCAAGCAGTTGAAGAGATGTAAAGGAAAAACAAGTGAAAAGAGTATTTATATATAATAATAAACTGAAAAAGACTATGTACATAAGGCAGAGAGTTATCGAGCTATTAAGAGCGAATAACTTTACTGTTACAAAGAATTCACCTGAACTGATACTCGTTATAGGTGGAGATGGAACCATGTTAAGCGCTATAAGAAGTCTTCTTAAACTAAAAGTTCCATTTCTTGGAATAAATACTGGGAATTTGGGATTTCTTCCTGGCATACTCCCAAATGAAGTGGGACAGCTTCCTTCAATCCTTACAAATAATAGGTATACAATAGAAAAATATCCTCTGTTACACCTTAACGCAAAGACGATTGAAGATGAAGAGATAAGTAATTTTGCATTTAATGAGGTGGTAATAAAGCAGTCGCTGGCTAGAATGTTAGAGGCACATGTATTTATTAACGATAAGCCGTTTAATTACTTTACTGGAGATGGAATAATATTTTCAACTCCTATAGGAACTACAGGATATTCAATTTGGGCAGGAGGAAGTGCTATTCATCCGGATCTAAACGTCTTTGAAATAACCCCACTTCAACCCAATGACAATAGAGTGAATAGACCTTTTAAACATTCTATGATTGTTCCAGGTGATACCAAAATATCCATGAAACTAATCAAAGCGAATTCTAGAGGAGTAAATATGGCGTGTGATGGCCTTATTGTAAACGATAACTACATAAAGAGCGCTAGAATAAATCTCTCAGATGAGACGGTTTCGATTTTAAGACCTGGTTCTTCTGATTATTTTGATCTCTACAGAGACAAAATAGTCGATAAGAGAATAAATAAGTTTTTAGGAAAAAATGTAAATGTACAAGACTAATATAAATGAAGAAATAGCTTTTGTCACTCTATCAAATGATGTCTCAATATCTAATTTAAAAGTCAATAAGGGGTCAAATATTCCTATTTTGGTTGATGACTTAAAAGAGAAAGTCAAGACAAAGGTTTCGGACTTTACCGCCTTTGAAATATCGAGAGGAATACTTTATTTGTTTGGAGCAAAAAAAGACTTTAAAGATAAAAATTTATATAGAAATATAATAAAAGCGATCGAAAAAGACAATGGGAAGGTAATAGGTGTCTTTGCCAAGGAGAGAAATCAAAATATACACAGAGCTTATATTATGTTTGAAGGCTACCTAAATCTCGGATTTGATTTAAGTACGGAAATAAAACTGGAACTTTCTAGAGAAGCGTATGAAAAATTAAATGATAAATACTATAAGAGCAAGTTCTTTGAGTTTTATGAAAAAGTGGAAAATGATAATTTTTTAAACAGGTATCAACTTGCAAGTATGTATTATTTTGATAGAGAGTATGAAAAGGCATTAAAACATTTTTCTTTTTGTCTATCTTCAGATATCGATGAAGATAACCGATCAATCATAAAGTCACTTGTAAATGAATGCAGTATAAAATCAATTTTTGAGGAAGGGAAAAAATTATTATTTTCAAACAGATATCAAGAGGCATTAGAAAAATTTTTAAGCATAAGAGATTCCTATGAAAATTGGTATGAACTAATATTTTTTACAGGCGTTTCTTATAGAATGCAAGGAGAAATAAACAGAGCACTCTCATCATTTTACGAGGCACTGAGCGTAAGAAATGATGATCCGGAATTATATAATGAGATAGCCATATGTCTGATTATAAATGAAGATTATATAGAGGCATCTAAGTATTTGGCGAATGCACTTTTAATAGATTCCAAACATCCTGACTTGCTATGCAATATGGCAGTTACAGATTATTATTTGGGAAATATAGATTCTTCCAAAAAATATATTAGTAAGGCATTATCCCTAAGAGAAGATGAAATAACGATTAAATGGTCGAATTTGATTAACGCAAAACAGGAGTAAGCATATGCTTAAACTTATAAAAGGTGATATAACTAAAGTACATGTTGATGCAATAGTAAATGCAGCGAATTCAACTTTACTTGGGGGAGGCGGAGTAGACGGTGCAATACATAGAGTAGCTGGCCCCAAGCTTCTTGAGGAATGCAGAACATTAAATGGTTGCAGAGTAGGGGAAGCAAAAATAACAAAGGGCTACAATTTACCTGCGAAACATGTCATCCATACAGTGGGTCCCATTTGGCGTGGTGGCAATAATAAAGAGAAAGAAAACCTTGAAAATTGTTATATAAATTCGCTTAAGTTAGCGGTAGAAAACGGGATTAAGACTATTGCATTTCCGCTTATATCTGCGGGAGCATATCGATATCCAAAGAAAAAAGCATTAGAAGTAGCTACAAATACGATTAATAGATTTTTAAAAAATGAAGATATTGAAGTTTATCTTGTTTTATATCGAGACATACTCTAGTATCATCAAGTAAAAAACTATCGAAATTAAAATATCAAGATTATCTTGATATTTTTATATAGTAAACGAAGGAATTTTTCATGAAAAAAACAATCACAATATTTGTTTTATTGTTTATTTTGATTATTGGAATATTTATAGTTAAATCTACTTTGAATCGTGATTCAAAAGAAGAGGTAATTAGTAGTTCGGATAAAATTGAAACTAAAAACATAGAAGTCAGTAAAGTCACAGTTGAAAAGAAAACTCATACAGATGAAACCAGAGAACAGGACATTACAGATCGGATGGATAATATGACTTTATATGAAAAAATAGCTCAGATGTTAATAGTAAGTCCTGAGAGTATAACCGGTTCTTCCAAAGTTATACAAATTGATGAATCTTTTAGAGAATCTATAGAGGAGTTACCAGTTGGCGGTATTATATTTTTTGATGGAAATATAATTTCCAGAGAGCAAATTAAAGAAATGCTTTTAACTTTTAATACCATGAGTAAAACACCTTTATTTTTAGCAGTTGACCAAGAAGGGGGAGCAGTAACAAGACTCGATTCTGATCAAGGATTTACAGAATTTGAAGATATGTACTTCTACAAAAAGGAAGGAAACGATACCGCTTATAATAATGCAAAGTTAATAGCAGAGGAGTTAAAGGAAATAGGGTTTAATTTGGATTTTGCTCCAGTTGCTGATGTGTGGTCAAACAGCGAAAATACTGTTATTGGAACAAGAGCGTACAGCGATGACTATAATGAAGCGGCCAGTCTTGTTTCTTCAGCAGTAAATGGTTTTCACGATGGAGGAATTATTTGCACACTAAAGCACTTTCCAGGGCATGGAAACACCTTTGAAGACTCTCATAGTGAGCTAGCATACATAGATAAAACAAAAGAAGACTTAGATAATGGAGAAATACTTCCATTTAAGGCAGGCATAAAAGCTGATGCAGATATGGTTATGATAGGTCATCTATTCGTTACATCAATGGATGAAGACAATCCCGCTACATTCTCGAAAACGATAGTGACTGATTATTTAAGAAAAGAACTTGGATTTGATGGAGTGATTATTACCGATAGCATGTTGATGGGGGCTGTTACCGATAACTTTTCTTCTGGGGAGGCTTCGGTTAAATCAATTAAAGCAGGAGTTGATATTATCCTGTTACCTGCAGATGTATCTGAGACAATATCATACATCGAAAATGCAGTTGAAAGTGGAGAGATTTCTGAAGAAAGAATTAATGAGAGTGTTGAGAGAATATTAAATCTGAAAGAGAGATATGGCCTATACAATAATTAATTGAATAAATCAAAAAATCTTATAGTAAAATTATTGACAGGGAAAACTAGTAGTGTTAGTATATAGTGGTTAGATATGGCGGTGTAGCTTAGCTGGCTAGAGCGTTCGGTTCATACCCGAAAGGTCGGTGGTTCGAGTCCACTCACCGCTACCATTTAGGAAGCTGTGTATTGACACAGCTTGTTTTTTTTATTATTATTAGTCTAATAGAATATTTACGTGGAAGTAGTAATGTACTTGTTATTAAATAGAGAGCAGATGAGGGTGGAAATTCTGTTAAGAGCTGTATATGAAGATATCCGATATACGTTTTGGTTTTAAATGAGTGGGTTTATCCAATTAGGGTGGCAACGCGGGTTTTCTCGTCCCTATGGATAGGCTTTTTTATTGGAGGGAAAAATGAAAAAAGTGAAAGGTACTAGAGACTTTTTACCTGAATTGGCTAATAAGTTTAAATACTTAGAAGATGTATTTCTAGAAGTAGCATCATCATTTGGGTTTGAGAATATAAGAGTTCCTACCTTTGAGAAGACATCACTTTTTGCTAGAGGTGTAGGTGATACGACAGATATAGTAAAAAAAGAAATGTTTCAGGTAATATCTTCTGCAAATATGGATAAGTATTGTAGAGGGGAATATAGTGTATCAAAAGACGGAATTACGTTAAGACCAGAAGGTACTGCGGGTGTTGTCAGAATGCTTGTTGAGAATAAAGAATATGTAAACTTACCGAAAAAGTATTCATACATTATAAATGCATTTAGAAATGAACGACCTCAGGCAGGAAGATATAGAGAATTCACACAGTTAGGAGCTGAACTCTTCGGGAGTTCTGAACCAATTAGTGATGTTTATATTATTATGCTCTTAGATGAATACTTTAAAAAACTTGGACTGAAGAACTACAAAATCAAAATAAATAGTATTGGATGTAAAACATGTAGACCTAAATACTATGAAGAACTTAAAAAGTATGTTGAACCTAAGTTAGATAAAATGTGTTCAGATTGTAATGAGAGATTTAAAAATAATCCACTTAGAATTTTGGATTGTAAAGTGGACAATGATATAAAGTTGATTTCGGGTCATCCAGTATCAGTAGATTATTTATGTGAATCATGTGCTAGTAAGTTTAACTTTGTTAAGGATAATCTTGAAAAACTTAATATAAAATTTGAGGTTGACGCATCTATAGTAAGAGGGCTTGATTATTACTGTGAGACTGCTTTTGAGGTTCATTTCGAGAATATCGGAGCTAAGAGTGCAATAGGTGGTGGAGGAAGGTATAATGACCTCGTTGAGTTAATTGGAGGACCAGATGTTCCGGCAATTGGCTTTGCACTTGGAGCTGATCGAATTGTAATGGCACTTGAGAGCGAGGGATTCTTTGATTATAAAGAAGAAGAAAAAGATGTGTATTTCTATAGCTTTGATGAGAAGTTCGCTTACAAGATACTTCCTGCATTCAATGAACTCAGGGAGAGCGGCTTTAAGGTTGAAATGGAACTGAACTCAAGGAGCCTTAAATCAGCACTTAAATACGCTAATAAAAATAATTTTAAGTATGTAGTTTTAATTGGAGAAGATGAATATCAGAATAATTCGGTAATCGTTAAAAACATGAAAGAATCAGATCAAAAAGAAGTTAAACTAGAAAATATAGTAGAGGTAATGAAGAATGAATAGAACATATATGTGCGGTGAAATAAGAGAAAATAATGTCAATGAAAATATTACACTTATGGGATGGGTTAATAGAAGTAGAAATCTAGGTTCTCTTTTATTTATGGATCTTAGAGATAAAAGTGGAATAGTTCAGGTAGTATTTGACGAATCTGAGGAGGAAGAACTCTACCGTAAAGCGAGAGAAATCGGTAGAGAGTACTGTATAAAAATAGAAGGACAAGTAAGGATGAGGTCTAGCATTAATGAATCCATTCCTACTGGTAGAGTAGAAGTATTAGCGCATGACTTCGAAATATTTAGTTCTTCAGAAGTTCCACCTATACACATAGACGAAAACGACAATGCAAGTGAAGATATAAGACTTAAATACAGATATTTGGATCTTAGAAAGAAATCCCTTATGGATAAGCTTGTTATGAGATCTAAAATGAATAAAATTATTAGGGATTTTTTAGATGAGAACAACTTTGTAGAGTTTGAGACTCCAATATTATCTAAATCTACACCTGAGGGCGCAAGAGATTACCTTGTTCCTAGTAGACTTAATCCTGGAGAGTTTTTCGCGCTTCCTCAGTCTCCGCAAATTTATAAACAATTACTCATGATTGGTGGGGCAGATAGGTATTATCAAATCGCAAGGTGTTTTAGAGATGAGGACTTACGTTCAGACAGACAACCAGAATTTACTCAACTTGATATTGAGATGAGTTTTGTTGAACAAGAAGATATATTTGCAATGAATGAGAAATTTATTAGTAGGCTATTTGATGAGCTAATAGGTTATAAAGTCGAGCTTCCCATAAAGAGAATATCGTATCAAGACGCTATGGAAAAGTATGGCAGTGATAAACCCGATATAAGATTTGATATGCCGATAATTCCTTTGGAAGATGTATTTGAATCTTCTAACTTCAATGTTTTTAAAGAAGCAGTAGAAAGAGGAAATTATGTAAGGGGAATCTTTGTTGAGGGAGATGAGTTATTTAGTAAAAAGGGAATTAAAAAGCTTGAAAAAGAAGCAAAAACATATGGAGCAAAGGGTCTTGCTCATATCGTATTTGCTGATGAAATTAGCGGAAGCATAACAAAGTTTTTAAATGAGGAAGAGCAAAAATATTTAAAAGAAAAAGTTGGAAATAAAAATGGAGTGCTATTTATCGTTTCTGATAAAAGAAAGACAGCATTAACAGTTCTTGGAAATTTAAGAATAAAGATTGCTAGCGATAAAAAGATGTATGATGAGAATTCATTCGGCCTGTGTTGGGTAGTAGATTTTCCTGCCTTTACTTATAGTGAAGAGGATGGAAGATATAAAGCAGAACACCATCCATTTACTATGCCAAATCCAGAAGACATTAAGTACTTAGATACTGATCTCTCAAAAGTAAGAGCACTATGCTATGATATGGTAATAAATGGGTATGAGACAGGAAGTGGAAGTATAAGAATACACGAGTCCGATTTACAGGCAAAAGTATTCAATGTATTGGGCATAGCGAATGAGGATATAGAAAGAAAATTTGGTTTCTTTGTAGAGGCGCTAAAATACGGAACACCTCCTCATGGTGGAATTGCTTATGGACTTGATAGGTTGATTATGATATTAAGCAGGACTAATAATATCAGAGATATAATAGCATTTCCTAAAACACTCTCAGCATCTTGTCTAATGAGTAGTGCTCCGTCTAGAGTGGATGAAAGTCAGTTAGAAGAATTAAGTATAAAAACGGTGTAAAATGATTGTAAAAGCAAGAGTTATAAGTTCGAATGAGTCTCATGCAAAAGTTGAGACCATCCCAGAGGGTGAGTGTGTTGGCTGCAAAGGTTGTGGACACGCCGACGTAAAGGTACTAAGCGTACTCTGTGATAAAAAATACGTTGAAGGTTCACTAGTTGAAATTGAAATAAACTATTCTTCGGTACTTAAGGCAGCAGCATACGCATATATAATACCTTTAATATTTTTTATTATCGGTCTATTTTTAGGGATATACTTATATTCAGAGCTTTTGGGGCTTATAATGGGTTTAATTCTAATGTTGATTACACTTTTCTTTGTTAGAAAGGGAGAAAAAAATAGGATTAGTTCAGGAGATTTTCAGGCAAAAATAGTAAAGTATTCCAAGGAGGAATTATGTCAAATTTAAAAAAATTCGATAGAGAGATATATGATTTAATTGATAAAGAATATGAAAGGCAAAAGTATGGCCTAGAGTTAATTGCCTCAGAGAACTTTATTTCAAATAATGTTCTTGAAGCACTTGGCAGTGTAATGAACAATAAATATGCTGAAGGATATCCTTCAAAAAGATATTATGGAGGTTGTAAATATATAGATGAGAGCGAGACTTTAGCAATCGAGAGACTAAAGGAAATATTCTCAGCTGAACATGCAAATGTTCAACCTCACTCAGGTTCTCAGGCTAATATGGCTGCTTATTTGGCATTACTAAAGCCAGGAGCAAAAATATTGGGAATGGATCTTTCTAACGGAGGACACTTAACTCACGGCTCACCAGTAAACTTTTCTGGGATACTGTTTGATTTCGTATCATATGGTGTAGATGATAACGGTTTAATTGACTATGATGAAGTTGAAAAAATTGCAATTAAAGAAAATCCAGAAATGATAGTTGCTGGAGCTAGCGCATATTCTAGAGAAATAGATTTTAAAAGATTTAGAGAAATAGCTGATAAAGTTGGTGCTTATCTTTTAGTGGATATGGCACATATTGCAGGTTTAGTTGCTGTTGGTGAGCATATGAGTCCTGTTCCCTATGCTGATATAGTTACTACAACTACGCATAAAACATTAAGAGGTCCAAGAGGTGGAGCGATTTTATGCAAAGAAAAATTCGCGAAAAAAATAGACAAAGCTATTTTTCCTGGAATACAAGGAGGACCACTTGAACATATAATTGCTGCAAAGGCGGTAAGTTTTAAAGAGGTTCTAAGCCCGAGTTTTAAAACATATATTGTTAATGTCAAGAAGAATGCTAAAGTGCTAAGTGAAAGTTTAAAAGAATACGGCTACAAAATAGTCAGTGGTGGAACTGATAATCATCTCTTCCTCATAGATCTTAGAAATAAAAACCTTACAGGTAAAGAAGCAGAAAAATTACTAGAATCAGTCGATATAACTGTAAATAAAAATACAGTTCCAAATGAAACAGAGTCTCCTTTTGTAACCTCTGGACTCAGGATAGGTACTGCTGCTCTTACAACTAGGGGGATGGGAGAAAAAGAGATGGAGCTAATAGCTAAATTGATAGATGATACTTTGATGAAGAAAAGAGATTCGGAAGATATAAAGAAAGATGTCTATAAACTTGCTAGTAGCTTCGATTTAAGTTGGTCTTAATATAATTAATAATTAATTTACATCAAAAAAGAATAGGCATTGCCTATTCTTTTTCTTCATATTCAAGATTGTAGTATTCTTCTAAAGCTAAATCCTCTTCATATAATTTTTGAGCAAGCTCAGGTCCTACATATCTGTAGTGCCAAGATTCATAATTTATACCTGTGATATCTTCTTTTCCCTCAGGATACCTAAGTATAAATCCATACTTATGAGCATTATCTCTTAGGAAAATTCCTTCTCGCGTTTCATAAAAATCTTCAGGTGGATATCCTTCACTTGTACTAACGTCTACCGCGAGTCCCATTTCATGCTCTGAGTGTCTAACACCCGCTATGTATCTGTATGCCCACTCTGGATCGACTTCATAACTAACATCAAATAAGTATTGTTGATCTTCTGGGGTTCTAAATCCGTCCATCAATACGTAATATATATCATTTTCAAGAGCTTCTTCATTTAAAGCATTCCAAGCATTTCCTGCAGTTTCTTCTAACTCAAATGTTCTATACCCGTTGTGATTAGCTATGATTCTGTTTTCGACAACGTAGTCATCAGGAAGTCTATTGCATTTATTGACTATAGATTCATAATTGATATTTTGAAGAATATACGGCTCAATATCCTGTATTGATACTTCTAACATATTTTCAGCAACATTTTTTTTGTATCTATTGTTCTTCACTACTTCTATAAAAGACTTGGCTTTCGAAAGATACGTTTCTTCAATTACTACTGTTTCTGGTGTGATATTTTCTTCAGTTTCACTTTGAATAGGGGATTCCAAAATACTTTCAACTTCTGGGTTTTCTTTAGCAGAACAAGAAGTTGACAATAAAAAAATTAGTATTATTAGTAAATATTTTTTCAAACTAACCTCACTTTCTAGCACATAATACCATAATTACTATTGTATTTAAAATTTATTAAAAAAACTTTAAGTTATAATACATTGCTATTAAAATAACAAATATTGTTATTTTCTTTTTATGTGTTGAAAAATAGAGCTTTTTTATACATATATCACTTTGTAAAAAGTTTAAATTATATTATAATATATACATAACAATTAGGAGGTGAAGATATGAAAAAAAATGTCAGAGTAATCATTTGGGGTTTTGGTGTAATGGGAAAAGGAATGGCCAAAATGTTATTAGACAAAAAAGGTGTGGATATAGTTGGAATTGTTGATAGGCCTAAAAGGGCTGGAAAAAGCATGTTTGAACTTCTTGGAGTAGAAGGAAATGGAAAAAAAGATGTAATAACAGGTCCTCTTGAAGAAGTAATATATCCTGAGGCAGCTGACGTTGTTTTACTTTGCACTGATTCTTTTGTAGAACCTTCTTTTGATAAGATCAAATATATCTGTGAAAATAAGATTAACGTGATTACAACAGCTGAAGAAATGGCGTATCCAATGGCACAATATCCTGAACTTTCTAAAAAAATGGATGAAATCGCTAAGAACAATGGAGTGAGCATTTTGGGTACAGGAATAAACCCGGGGCTTGTTATGGATTTACTAGTTCTGGTATTAACTGGTTGTATGGAAAATGTTGAACATATTTTAGCTAGAAGAGTGAATTCACTTTCTCCTTTTGGAAAAGCGGTAATGCAGGAGCAGGGAATAGGTATTAGCGTAGAAAAATTCAATGAATTAAAATCAAAAGGTGAAATGTCTGGACACGTTGGTTTCGCTGAATCAGTTCAAATGATTGCTGATGGTATCGGCTGGAAAGTAGATGAGTTCAAACAAAATATGGAGCCAATTGTAACCGATGTAGATAGAGTTGCACCTCATGGTGAAGCAAAGGCTGGAAGTGTTGCTGGGGTTTCAATGAGTGCTGAAGCTAAAGTTGATGGAGTAAATAAAATAATAATGGAACATCCTCAACAAATAGAGCCAGAGCAAGTTGGAGTTAATACAGGAGACTATATTGTAATAGAAGGTAATCCACCAATAAACATGGTTAATAAACCAGAAATGGAAGGTGGAGTTGGAACAATAGCTATGTGTGTAAATATGATCCCTCAAATTATAAATGCTAGTCCTGGACTTAAAACTATGTTAGACCTCCCAGTTCCAAGAGCTATTATGGGTGATTTTAGGGACAGAATTGAGGATTAAAAAGTGATTAAGAAAAATACAATGGTGAGGATAGAAAATATTGTTCTCAGCCCTGAAAATAGAAGTTCAAATTTACCCGAAGATACAAGAAAAACACCGTTAAAAATGTGGGTAAAGGGAAGACTTAATTTTGATGCAGAATTAGGAGAAGAGGTAGAAATAACAACGATAACTGGAAGAATAGTTAAGGGAATCTTAAAAGAAATAAATCCTGTGTATGAACTAAACTACGGAGAATATGTTCCTGAACTTCAAAGCATAACAGAGTATCTTCAGGAAACTTTGAGAGGAGTTTCTAATGACTGATTACGAGTTAATGATGCAGAAAAAAAATAAGATAATGAAAAAGGCAATTGGAATTGACTATGATAAGTATGAAGGTAGTGGAATTGATTTTGCCTACGAGAAAATGATGGAAGAAGTGGGATATTCGTTATCACAGATAAAAGATATTCAGAAGAAATATAGTGTAGGCGATACTCCTTTAATTGAACTTAAAAATATATCAGCACTTGCACGATCGGTTTCCAAAAAAGGGTACGGAGCTAGAATATTTTTAAAAGATGAGGCTACAAATCCTTCAGGTTCTTTTAAAGCTAGAAGAGCGAGCATAGCTGTTCACGAAGCTAAGAGAAAAGGATATAAAGGAATTATCGCTGCTACCAGTGGTAATTACGGAGCGGGAGTAGCGAGTCTCGCTGCCAAAGAAGGACTGAAATGTATCATCGTTCAGGAAACCTTTGATTCAAAAGAAATCGGACAACCTGAGATAATTGAAAAGGCAAGAAAATGTGAATCATTTGGTGCAGAAGTAGTTCAGTTAACAGTCGGACCGGAACTTTTCTATACATTTTTAAAACTATTAGAAGAGACAGAGTATTTTAATGCGTCGCTGTACACTCCTTTTGGAATAGCAGGTGTTAAAACCTTAGGTGCTGAGATACTCTACCAGATGAAAGAAAAATACAATGCCAATCCTGATGTAGTTGTAGCAACCAATGCAGGTGGTGGAAATTTAACAGGAACTGCTCAAGGACTTATAGCAGCAGGTGCTACTAATACTAAAATAGTGGCCGCATCTGTAGATTTAAGTGGCCTTCATATGGCTTCTGATAATGACTTCAATAGAAAGTCGTTTACAACAGGACATACTGGTTTTGGAATACCTTTTAGTTCTAATCCTGACAGAAGTGATGTTCCTCGCTCCGCTGCAAGGCCTCTTAGGTATATTGATGAATACTATACTGTAACTCAGGGTGAGGTGTTTTATATGACACAGGCTTTAGCGGTTATGGAGGGTCTTGAAAGAGGACCAGCTGGAAATACTTCACTAGCAGCAGCATTTTCAATAGCTAGAAATTTATCAGAGGACAAATGTGTGATCGTTCAAGAGAGCGAATACACCGGTGCAGGAAAACACGCAAATGCACAGCTATCCTTTGCTAAGAAAAATGGTATAGAAATATTATTTGGTGAGAGTAAAAACGAAGTTCCCGGTAAAAATATTATTTTACCGAAAACACTCACTGATTTTTCGGCAAAAAAACTTGATTTAAACAAAATAAAACATTCATATTTAAAGAATGTGAAAAAACATTACAATGAATTAACCGCTGCAGAAAAAAAATATCTATGTGAAGAAATAAGAGTAAGTGAAGATTTCTTAAAATCTTACTGGGGTGTTTAAAATGAAGGGATTTAAAAGAGAGGACGATTATAAAACCAGACGAAAAAAAATTGAAAGTTTATCAAACGATAAGTTGAAAGAAAAATTTTGGGAATTGACTGGCAATATTGTTGATCCACTTCTCACATTAGCAGACGAATATACGTCGCCTTCAGTTGAAAGAAGTATTCTTTTGAGAATGGGACTTTCGAGTATTGAAGCAAATGACGTTGTTGAAGCGTGTATTGATAGAGGTCTTCTAGGGTATGGAGCTGGTCATGTTGTATATCTAGCTTCCAAAATAAGTGAACTAGATGTACGAGAAGCTGCAAAAGGACTTGTTGAAGGAAAGTATTGGGACGAAGTGAAAGTAAAATTGGAGGAGTAATGAAGTTAAAACCTGATAAAAAAATAGATATTCACGAAATTCTCAAAGATCTTGACAAATATAGACCCAGACGTAGAAATTGGGTTTGGAGAAAACATGTAGAAGATCTTAAAATGGGTGATCATATCTATAAGGATTGTTCAACTCCGCTTACAAATTCAATATCTATTCCAGCAGGAGTTGGATATTTTGATAATTTAGATCCTCAGCCTAATGAGACAATAACAACTGAAATAGCTTCAGGTAGATTTGAGGATGATATCAGAAGAATGAGAATGGCAGCTTGGCATGGTGCTGACCATATTATGGTAATTAGAACAGCTGGTCAGTCACATTACGATGGACTTATCGAGGGAACTCCACAGGGAATAGGAGGAGTTCCTATAACGAGAAAACAAGTTAGAGCACAGAGAAAGGCACTCGATCTAATTGAGGATGAAGTGGGAAGACCTATCAATTATCATTCCTATGTATCCGGTGTTGCAGGGCCCGATATAGCTGTAATGTTTGCAGAAGAGGGTGTTAATGGTGCTCATCAGGATCCTCAGTATAATATTTTGTATAGAAATATAAATATGACAAGATCTTTTGTCGATGCTGCTCAGAGTAAGGCAGTAATGGCTTATGCGGGTATGACACAGATTGACGGTGCACACAATGCTAATGCTACTGCTAGAGATGCCTGGAAGGTAATGCCTGAATTAATGGTTCAACATGCAATTAATTCTCTTTTTTCAGAGAGAGTAGGAATAAAACCTGAAAACATTGCACTGTCTACGGTTCCCCCAACAGCATCTCCGATACCTACATTGAGATATGATCTTCCTTACGCTGTAGCGCTAAGAGAGTTTTTTACAGACTATAAAATGCGGGCTCAGATGAACACGAAGTATATTACATCATCAAGTAGGGAGGCAACAGTTACTCATGTTCTAAATATGGTAATATCTAAGCTTACAAGAGCTGATATTCAGTCCACTATAACTCCAGATGAGGGAAGAAATGTCCCTTGGCATGTTTTCAATATTGAGGCTTGTGATACTGCAAAACAAACTTTGGTAGGACTTGATGGCCTTATGGAAATGGTAAAACTCAGAGATGAGGGATTTTTAAGAGATAAGGTCAGAGAATTACAAGAAAGAGCAGTTTTGTATTTAGATGAAATTGTAAATGGAGATGGATACTTTAAATCCATTGAAAAGGGATTTTTTGTCGATAGCGGTATGTATCCTGAGAGAAACGGCGACGGAATCAGCAGAAAAGTTGATGGGGGTATAGGTGCTGGAACAGTCTATAAAAAACACAAAAAATATATGGCGCCAGTTACTGCTTATTACGGAACCAATAATACAATGCAGTATGGAGTCAAACCTGAAAATGCATCTGATTTAATAGACGGGTGTACTTTTGAAAGACCTGAAAAAATTGTTTATATCGACGAACTTGATGAAAACGACAATGTAAACAAGAGACTTGAGGAAAATGAAAAATATAGAAATTCAAATTTAATCAAACCTGAAGTTGAATGGTTAGCTGATGGGGTTGTAACACTAGAAATATTCCTACCTGTCCCTATTAGAACAGCAAAAGCAGCTGCTCTTGAATATGCGAACCATATGAACTTAAAAGATGCTGAGGTAATACATTTAGAATCAATGCATCCTAGTGAGGGAACTCGTGTTCAAATTAAAGGTGTTGTAGACTTTGCCGTTGACATTTCGAAACTAAATATACCTGAAGAGCCAAAGGTATTATCCGATGAAGAACTCTGGAAAGCACTTAAAGACAAACCGGTAAAAGTTATTGCTGGAACTGTAGGTGAGGATGAGCATTCAGTAGGTCTTAGAGAAATAATAGATATAAAACACGGTGGAATTGAAAAATGGGGATTTGAGGTTCACTATCTTGGCACGTCAGTTCCTATTGAAAAAATGATTGATGCAGCAATTGAGCTTGATGCCAAAGTGGTTATGGCTTCAACCATTATTTCGCACGATGATATTCACTATAAAAACATGAAAAAATTAAATGATTATGCTCTTGAGAAAGGTGTTAGAAATGAGATCATAATTATAACAGGTGGTACACAGGTGAGCCCTGAAGTCGCAATTGAAAGTGGTGTTGACGCGGCATTTGGAAGAGGCACCAAAGGAGTTCATGTTGCTACTTTTATAGTAGATAAGTTAAAGGAGAAGAAATGAGTTATACAGTAGTATACGAAATCGGTTCAACAACTACTGTTGTAAATGTTTTTAAAGATTTAGATACGAATCCTAAATTTGTATCATCATCACAGGCTCCTACTTCTGTGGAAGAGGGTGATGTTAATATCGGTCTTATGAGTGCAATTAATAAGTTAAAGATAGATGACTTCGATATACAAAAAGCAAATGTATATGCGTCTAGTTCTGCAGCGGGCGGACTTAAGATGTGTGTTCATGGTCTAGTATATGATATGACTGCAAAAGCGGCTAAAGAAGCTGCACTTGGAGCAGGTGCAAACATCAAACTTGTAACCGCAGGAAAACTTGATAAATACGATGTTGAAGATATAAAGAGGATTGATCCAAATATTATACTTTTGGCAGGAGGTGTAGATTACGGCGAGAGAAAAACTGCAATTCACAATGCTGAAGTAATATCTTCAATGGATATATGCGTTCCTGTTATCTATGCTGGAAACGTTGAGAATATAAATATCATAAAGGATATTTTTAATAAGGCATCAAAAAGTGAGTATTTATATATATGCGAAAATGTCTACCCAAGAATTGATGAACTCAACGTAGAGAGTGCTAGAGAGGTTATTCAGAAGGTATTTGAAGAGCATATAATCAAAGCTAAAGGGATGGAAAATGTAAGAAAAATCGTCAAAAATTCAATTATGCCAACTCCTGGAGCTGTAATGAAAGCACTTGAACTTCTAAGTACTGAATATGAAGATCTACTTTGTTTTGATGTAGGAGGAGCTACTACAGATGTTCACAGTGTTACTGATGGTAGCGAAGAAAATGCTAGAATTCAAATTGCGCCTGAGCCCTTTTCAAAGAGAACTGTTGAAGGTGATCTTGGAGTATATGTAAACCACAAATTAGTCCATGAGCTTTTTATAAAAAATGAGCTTGAACGAGAAACAGGATTATCTAAAGAAAAAATAGATAAGGTATTAGAAAACTACCCTGTAATTCCGAAGACGGAAGAAGAGATAAAACTGGTTTGTGCTTATACTAAAAAAGCTACATATACAGCTCTTTTAAGGCATGCAGGTAGTATCAAGGAACACTTTTATTCCACTGGAAGAAAGATGTCCGCAGTAGGGAAGGATTTAACAAGTATTTCTCATATTATTGCTACTGGTGGAGCACTTACAAAGCTTCCGTGTAAAAATGATATATTAAAGAACATAATAAACATAGATACTCATAACAAGCTTATACCTATTAATGATTACAAAATAGCTTTTGATAGTATGTATGTAATGGCTTCAATAGGCGTTATAAGTGATGACTACAAAGAGGCATCACTTAAATTGCTGAAAGAAAGTTTGGGGTTTTAAAATGTATCCAAGAATAATCGTAAAAATAAATAAGCTGAGAGAGAATATTGAAAAGATATCTGATATAGTACATAAAAAAAACATGTCATACATGCTTGTAACAAAGGTATTTAGAGCAGATAGGGATATTTTGAAGTTGATATCGGATTTGGACTTTGATTACATAGCTGATTCTAGAATAATGAACCTTAAAAATATACATAATCTTCAAATAAACAAGAAAAAGGTATTACTTAGAATTCCCATGATATCAGAACTTGAAGATGTAGTTAAGTACAGTGATATAGCGCTTATTTCGGAATTAAAAACAATAAAAAAATTATCAGAGGAAGCCAAAAAACAAAATAAAAACTTTGGACTGATTTTAATGATTGATATAGGTGATTTAAGAGAAGGGATATACAACGAAGATCACAATATATACATTAAAGAAATACTGGATTCAGATAACTTGTATTTAGAGGGAATAGGTACCAATTTGACTTGTTATGGTGGAATTATACCAGATGAAGAAAATATGAGTAGACTAAGCAAACTGGCATCCGATATAGAACATGAATTCGATATAAAATTAAATATTGTTTCAGGAGGAAATTCTAGTTCATACTATATGCTCGATAAAATACCTGAAAATATCAATAATCTGAGATTAGGAGAGTTAGTTATATTTGGCAGAGAATCCGCTTTCATTCAAAATATTGATTTTTTACATCAGGATGTATTTGAAATACAAGCTGAAGTTGTAGAAGTAAAAGAAAAAGATAGTAAACCGGTAGGAACTAGTACGTTTAATGCTTTTGCAAAAAAGGTTGAATTTGAAGATAGAGGAATTATAAAAAGAGCTATATTAGCAATTGGAAAACAAGATGTCGATCATAATTACTTGAAACCTGTCAATGAAGATATAGAAATATTGGGAGGTAGTTCAGACCATTTGATATTAAATGTTACAGGCTTGGAAACAGAAGTTGGTGATATCATTAGTTTCGTACCTGAATACACAGGTGTTCTAAACGCCTTTACTTCCGATTATGTACATAAAAGTATAAAATGATTATATAAAAGTCTGATAATGAAATGTCCTTAAATATTATTTAATAAATCTATTAAAATATGCAATTCAAATAAGATGCAACCATTAGTTGACAAATTGAATACTACTAGTTGGTAGACTGCAATGGTTAACAATGATAGATTTAGTATAATAAATTTTTTAGGAGGCAAAATGATTTTTGAATATAAATTATCTGAACTCAGAAAAAAGAAGGGTTGGACTCAAGAAGAACTTGCTGAAAAGATGGATGTTACCAGACAGTCTGTATCTAAATGGGAGGGAGGTCAATCTATACCAGATATAGAAAAAGTTGTGAAGCTTTCTGAGTTATTTGGTGTGAGCATAGATTATCTCCTTAAAGAAAATGTATCGATTAAAGCAGATGACAACAATATATATCTGAAACGTCTTTCAATATCTGAGGTAAATGAATATTTAAAAATAAAGATATCTATTTCTAAATCTATAGCTTTTGCTACATTTTTATGTGTTTTATCACCATTAACATTAATTATACTGGGAACAGCCAGTGATAAGGGATTATATGGAATTAAGGAAAACGAAGCTGCGGGAATTGGTGTAATTGTTACACTGATCCTTGTTGGAATAGCAGTTATGATTTTCACGAATAGCAATAGTAAAATTTTTCCATATAAATATATTGAAAAAGGTTGTTTTACAATAGATAATTCTGTAAAAGAAATGGTTAAATCTAGAAGAGATAAGTATAGAACTACCTACACAAGAGGTATGAATACAGGAATTTTTGTATGTATAGTATCTGCAATTCCGTTTTTTTTAGGAGTAATAATCAATGAGAATAATGATTTACTGCTCGTATTACTACTTTCATTTAGCTTTTTAATTGCTGGTATAGGAATTATTTTTATAATTAAAAGTTCAAAGACTTTAAGTGGTTTTGAATTTATTTTAAAAGAAGAATCAACTCATAAATTAAATAAAGATAAAAAGAATGATAAGGATATAAGTGGGCCATATTGGGGGATAGTCATAGCAGTTTTTTTAACATATGCTTTTTTAAGCAAAGATTGGCGAAATAGCTGGCTCATAATTTTACTAGCTAGGTTATTGTACCCGAGTGTTTATGCTGTTATTAAATACTTATTTAATATTAAGAAAACAAAACAAGAATAATAGGTAAAGAGGGTTTGCATTATGATTATTAGCATATTATTAGAAGTGTTTTTGTTTTTATTACTTGTATTTATCATTCTGTTTACAAATACGTTAATTCATGAATTTGGACATGCACTGATGTACATGATATTTTTTAAAAAAAGTGATTGGCAAATAAAAATGGGCAGAGGAAAACCAAAGATTGAATTTAAAAGACTTATACTTGCTCCATATTTCTTAAGGGGTTCGATAGCCATTAAATCGAAACTCAATGGTAGTAAGTTTAAGTGTATTATGTTTTACTTGGGTGGTCCTATATTTAATGTATTTGTAATATGCGCATTATTATATTTCTATTCACAAATTAGACTGTCCGATTTAAATTTGATTATTTCAAATTCAGCATTAGTTGCGTTTTGGGAAATTGCATTTTATTCAGCTGTCATTCAATTTATTTTTTGCATAATTCCAATGAAGTATCGTGATGGCACCATAAGTGATGGTATGAGAGTAAAGCTAGTTTTAACTGAGTAATTCAAGGATTCCCTGTATGAAAAATATAGGGAATTTTTTTATGGGTATAAAGCACATAAAAAATGGTATAATATTACTGTAATTTAAATAAATTTAGAGGTGTTAAATTGAATATTTTTGAATCAGCAAATATGAACAACCCATCTAGAGTTCCTCTTGCAGAGAGAATGAAACCTAAAAATATAGATGATATAGTAGGGCAGGATTCTCTATTAAAGAATGGGGGAATACTGAGAAAACTAATTGAGAGCGATTCGATAAGAAGTATTATTTTTTATGGTCCTCCAGGCACTGGTAAGACATCAATAGCAAAGGTTATATCAAACACGACCAATAGTGAATTTATTGTTATAAACGCAGTAAATGGAGGAATTAAAGATATCAGAAATGCTGTAGATATAGCTAAAGAAAAAAGGATGTACTCAATAAAAACTATAGTTTTTATCGATGAAATACATAGGTTTAACAAACTTCAGCAGGATGCACTGCTACCATATGTTGAGAACGGATTAATATCATTAATTGGAGCCACAACCGAAAATCCATATTTTGAGGTAAATAGCGCACTTGTATCAAGATCTATTTTGTTTGAATTAAAAGCGTTAAATAGAGAGTCGCTAGCAGAGATAGTGAGAAGAGCGGTAGATAGAGACAGTATTTTTAGTGGAGTAGAAGTAACATTTGAAGACAATGCTATGGAAGCTCTCATAACAGCTTCTAATAATGATGCGAGAAGAATTCTCAATTTGCTGGAAATGCTGTATATATTCAATGAAAAAGACAATTCACTCATTATAACTAAAGAAAAAGTGGCTGAAATTGTTCAGGTTTCACCAATGCTCTATAGTGAAGATGTTCATTACGATATAATATCGGCATTTATAAAGAGTGTAAGGGGAAGTGACGCGGATGCAGCACTTTATTATTTAGCAAAAATGCTACTTTCTGGAGAGGACCCTAAATTCATCGCCAGGAGACTGATTATTTTAGCAAGTGAAGATATAGGATTGGCAGATATTAATGCGCTTACAGTAGCAAATAATGCATTTATTGCTGTTGATAAAATTGGTATGCCTGAAGCTAGAATAGTTTTATCAAATGCTACTATATATTTAGCTTTGACGGATAAGTCAAACTCATCATATATGGCTATTAATGAAGCTTATTCTTACATTCAAAATAACAATACAAATGATATGCCAAAATACCTTAGAGATTCAACTAAGTTAAAAATGGAAGATTATAAAAGCGCTTATAAGTATCCACACAATTATAAAAATTCTTATGTCGAACAGAGGTATTTACCAAAGGGAATTGATAAGCAGTTTTATAAGAAATCCGACAACAAAAATGAAACAGAACTATTTCAAAAATACATAAAGAGGAAAAGAAATGAGTAATTTAAAAAAGCTTGGTATTATTATTTCGCTTATATTTATTATAGGTGTAATAGGGTATCATTATTTACTCGGAACATCGTTAATTGATTCACTATATATGACAGTTATCACTGTTTCTACAGTTGGTTTTAAAGAAGTAGGAGAGATGAATGATGCTTCAAAGATTTTTACTATACTTCTCATTATAAGTTCATTAAGCTTTTTAGCTTACGCTATAAGTGGAGCTGTTAGCATGGTAATGGAAGGAAACCTTGGAAAGATAATAAGGAGGAAAAAATTGAATTCAAAGTTAAATAATTTAAAAGACCATTATATTATTTGCGGTGCTGAAGAAACAGGAGAACACGCAATAAATATGTTTATAAAGAGCAGGGAAAACTTTATAGTAATAGACGAAGATGAAGAGATAATAGATGATCTTTTAAAGAAGAATATTATGGCAATAAGAGCAGATTCTTCAAGCGAAAATGCTTTGAATTTTGCTCGAATAAAGCATGCTAAGGGAATACTTCTTTCTTTAAAAAAAGATATCGACAATGTCTTTACAGCGCTTACAGCGAGATACTTAAATCCTGAGATTAATATTGTGTCTACCGTTAAAAATATTGAAACCGAAAAAAAATTGATAAGAGCAGGCGTTAACAATACGATAAATCCTAATAACATAGGTGGAAATAGAATGGCCACAATGTTACTCAAGCCTAATGTAATATCTTTTTTCGATGTTATAACAAGAATTGGTGAGTATCAGTTAAATGTTGAAGAAGTAAAGATAGAAACAGGTTCTGATTTAGACGGCAAAAGTTTAACAGAAGCTGAAATTCCAAAGAAAACCGGACTCAAAATATTAGCAATTAAGAAACATGATTCTGATGAAATAAAACTTAATCCTGACAGTAAATACATATTAAAAAATGGGGATATAATGATAGTTATTGGTTCCGAAGAGCAAATTGAAAAGTTAAAAAGATTATCGGTTTAGGAGTGGGTAGTGTTTAAGGTAGAGAAATATTGGAAAGATGTTATTGATCAAAAAGAAAAGATAGCACAGTACTTCGATGAGAAAGCTATTGTATACTGGCATAACACGAATGAGAAATTTAATGTAAGGGAATTTGTAAAAGTCAATTGTGAGTATCCTGGCGAGTGGGAAGGCGAAATAAAGAGAATTGAAAGAATAGAAAACTTATACATAACCGTAGTGAATGTGTATTCATCAGATAAAAAGACTTCTTTACACGCTGTATCATTTATTGAATTGAAGAATGATAAAATAATAAAAATAGATGAATACTGGTCAGAAGATGAAGAAGCACCTGAGTGGAGGAGATGTAAATAAAAGGAGTTTAAAAATGAAAAAGAAATATATTTTATTGCTTTTAATTATTGTATTTAGTGTTACTTCTTGTTCTAATAAAAGTGTTTATAAAGAGAGTCAGGCTGAGGTTTCTCTAGCAATTGACCCTATGAGCTTATCGTCAATAATAGAGAACACATCATCAGTGGTCATTGTTGGTGATTTAAATTATGATGAAACTATAATGGAGAAAGGCAAACCAATTCCAAATACAATTTATGATGCTAAAAGAATCAAAATCATGGGCCCTGAGTTAAAGATTGAAAATAATTTTGAAGAAACGCTTTCACCAAACGATAAAATGATTAAAATAAGCATGTCTGGAGGAGAGGTTACAAAGGGAGAAATATATGAGAACTTGCCTGATGTGAAAAAAAGTGATTCCGCAGGCAAAAAGAAAATAGAAAAACCTTCTTTAGAAGAGTCCAAGGAAAAGGTAAAATTATATAATGATTATTATTGTGAATTTGAAAAAAACAAAATATATTTAATCTTATCTAAATCTGACTTAAATAGTGATGAATTTTATTGTAACTGCTATAGAGTTTTTGAATATGATAAAGAAAAAGAAGTATTCATTAATCCGGTTACAAATTTGAAATTTACAATAGATGAATTTAATTCTGAAAATATTAAATAAGACAATAGAGAAGAGATATATTGGTATTGACAAGAATACAGTATATCTCTTATAATAAATTATATAACTATTCCTTAAATGTATATTTTGGGAATAAATGGGAGAATATATTATGAGAGTTAATTCAAAGACAGGAAAACCTGAGGTTTTGATAAGACAACAGCTTGAATATGATAATAAGATAAACGAATTTAAATTACTGCTTCCGGAATATTTAAATGATTACATTATATTTTTAAAAGGATCTGTTAGTGCTTCTACAGCTGTAGCTTATTTAAATGATATACATTTCTTTTATGAATACCTATTAGAAACCATAGCTGTGAAATTTGATTCCGTTAGAGATATACCTATCGATGTAATTATTAAATTAAAAGCCAGGGATATTAATTTATTTATTGGTGACTACTGCAGACGTTATACAAAAGAAATTGATGGTAATCTGTATTTGTTTGAAAACAACAACACCAGTCTTTCTAGAAAAAAATCATCGTTATCATCTATGTTTAAATTTTTATTTAGAAATGAACAGATTCCTGAAGACATTACTGGGGGTTTTAATCCCATTAAGACACCTAAAAGACAACCTGATTCTATAAAGAGATTATATTCTGATGAGATTCGTGAATTAATTAACATAGTGACAACGGGAGAAAATCTATCAAAAAAACAGAAGGTGTTTTGGGAAAAAACAAAATACAGAGATAGAGCAATTATATTGTTATTTGTAACATATGGTCTCAGACTTAGTGAACTTGCAAGTTTAAATATAAATTCTTTTCATTTTGAACGAAACGAATTTCATATATACAGGAAAAGAGATAAAGAATCCACAATGCCCCTAAATAACACGACGAGAAAAGCAGTTTTAGATTATCTTGAATATGAAAGACCAAATACTGGTGACGTTCCCCTATTCCTTTCATTACAGAAAAAGAGAATGACAAGAAAAGCTATAAGACAGATGGTAAAGAAATATACTTCGTATGTAATAGGTACATCACTTGATAAAGGATATAGCCCACATAAACTTAGAGCCACAGCAGCAAGTGCTCTAATTGAAAAAGGATTTGGAATATACGAAGTCCAAAACCTTCTTGATCATGAAAATGTCACAACTACTCAAATATATGCTGCGCATAAAAAGAAAGGAAAAGAAGAAATAATTAAAAACTTTGAACTAGATGACTAATTGAAAGCCTGCATATTAACAGTTTCCATATTCGAACTGACAGGAATTGTTATTTTTTCATCTGCAGATATATGATTTTCATCAATATCTGGATTTAATATTTTTAATTGATGAACAGCTTCTCTGACATCCATCTCTGGCATATGTTGTTTAGCTATAGACCAAAATGTATCTCCCAATTGAATTTCTATTTCTGCTGTATCATTGTAATCAGTTGTATTAAATCCACCCAAGACTGTAAACATTAGAGTGAAAGATATTGCTGATATAAGTATAAACGTTAATAATAATTTTATAAATTTCATAATTACCTCCTAAATAAGTACACATACATAATAACGAACGTTTGTTCGTTTGTCAAGAGGTTTTTATAAAATTATTAAACATTTGTTCTTTTTATAAATAGATTAGTAGTAATTCTCCTATGTATTTTATAGCGTAGAATCCACCTATTCCATACAAAACACTAATTAAAGTTCCTATTAAATAGTATTCTGCTATTATTTTATTTTCCATCTGTTTATATCTTGCTAAACCTTTTATAGCTACTATAAGTGCTACCGCTTCTGGTTTTTCTAAAATTAAAAATATAATCATTATTGTTCGTTCTAGAAAACCTATCCAGCTTCCAGACTTTACATCTTTTATAAACTTTACTTTGTCTTCTTCGGTAAATATATCTTTTTCACCTTTTTTTGTATTTGATGTATCTTTTATACAAGCTTCGTTTATTTTATCTATGTAATTTGGTACTTTTTTATATATTCTTTCTAGAATTTTTGGAACTATATATACTCCGGTTACAGGTATAAACACAATTGCGATAATATTAAAAATCAAATAATATTCCATTATAACTCCTCGTTCATACTAATTAAATATAAATTTTTTAGTGCAGTTCCAATCTTGTTGATATCCGATTTGTTTGCTCTATCATAGACACTGCTTTCATTAATATTTAAAACTTCGGCAATTAAACTGTAGTTTTCTATGGTTAAAAGCAATTTTATAACTTCCCATTGTTTCTTTGTTATTTTTTCTAAATTCATATTTATGATACTAAAAATAGTATTTGCAATAAGATTAAAATGACTATTTTTCGTTATCATATTTGATGATATTCTATTTTTATTATTAACTTTATCTAATGCGTCTCTACAGTTCCAAAGTATCTTACCATTAATCTCATAAGAATTATCTTTTAAATCGCTTTCTAATTTTCCGATAGACATTCCATATCTGAATTTAAAAGGATACATAATGGACATAGCAAGTAAAAGTATATCGTATGAATGAATGTTGTATGGAAAAAGTATTTGCATTTCATCCCCTCTTGATATATAGAATTTTCTATCTATGTCGTATGTTTTCTTTAGAGTATTATTGAGTATTTTGACTTTTTTCTCTAATAATGAATCAAAATCTTCATACTGTCTTGAATTTATAAAGTCTAATGTAATAACAAAAAACAACTCAGTATTGCTTTTAATAGTTTTTAATTTATACTTACCTCTTCCAATTTTTACAATAATATCCCTTTTCTTTAGTTCACTAATATATGACCTAACAGAATTTCTTGATAGATTATTATTGTTTTCAGTATAAAAATCATTAAACTGATCAATTGTTATTTCCTCATATTTGGAAAACTTTTTAAAAAGCTTATCGATTAATAAATAGTTATTACTCATCCTTCCTCCTAGTGATATCATAACATAAAAATAATAAATAGCAATATATAATTGTGTTTTTAAGCCGAATTTAGCTTATTAAGATAAAAAGAAAATGATGAAAAGAATTAAACATTTGTTCTTTTATGTGTTATAATGCTTGTGAGGTGAATTATGGAATTAAATGATAAAGCGAAAGCGATATATGAGTTTTTAAAAGAAAAAATAAATGAGAATGGCTACTCCCCTTCTATCAGAGAAATATGTAAAGGAGTTGGAGTTACAAGTACTGCAACGGTACATTCGTATTTAAAGAAGTTAGAAGAAGAAGGTCTAATCCAGAGAGACGAACTGAAAAAAAGAACGATAAGGATAAATGAAGAGATAAATATACCATCTGTAAAAATACCGATAATCGGAAGGGTTCAGGCAGGAGAACCTATCTTTGCAGAACAAAACATAGATGATTATTTTGTTCTTCCTGAGAGCACTATAACAGGCGGTGAACACTTCCTTTTGAGAGTTAAAGGCGAAAGTATGATTAATGCTGGTATATTTGAAGACGACTATGTTCTAGTTAAAAAAGATAATTTTGCTCAAAATGGTGAAATTGTAGTCGCACTTATAGAAGACAGCGCTACGGTAAAAACATTTTACAAGGAAAAAGATCATATCAGACTTCAGCCTGAAAATGATCTCTTTGAACCTATCATTGTTACTGATAATGTAAATATTTTGGGTGTAGTTAAAGGTGTATTTAGACTTTTATAAATTATTAATTTTTTCTATTCATTATCAAATAATTGTTTAATTTTTTCTACAAAATCTGATACACCTTCCCCATTAATGTCTAGATTATCACTTGCAGTTTTGTTAATTTTATCTTTAATGAACTCCCCTAGTTCTTCTTGAGATAATTCTTTTAGACTATCTGGGACCTTGATTCCTGCCTTTTCTACCAGATTAATTGCATCCTCAGCAGTGAATGATTCAAAGTACATTTTGGCTTTGTACATTAGTGAATCAAGGTTATGGTCTACATCACCTAAAAACTCAGACTTTATATTATTAAAGAAATCTCCTACAGTAGAATTTGAAGAAGTCATTTCTCTTCCTATAATTCCATTTTTTGCATTATCGAGCTCCTCTTTTATAATCTTACCGAGATCTTCCTCTGATAATTTTTTTAATTCTTCTGGAATTTCAATCTTTAAGTCTTTAACATATTCTAGTGCATCGTCGGCAGTGAATTTTTCATATTCATTAAAAATTTTATCCTTTATTTCATTTAGTTTATCTAGACCCTCATTTAATTGTGAGCAAGATGTTAAGAAGAGAATCAAACTAAACAGAATTATTACTGTCTTCTTCATTTTAACCTCCTAGAATTTCTTCTACTATATTCATCAATATAAGTTTTGACTGTTCAAGCGTTATACCACCTTGGATATATACCGTATATGGTTTTCTAATTGGAGCATCTGCACTGAGTTCAATACTTGAGCCCTGTATAAATGTTCCTGCTGCCATAATAATATCATATTCATATCCAGGCATATAGGAAGGGATTGGTTTAACAAACGAATCTATCGGAGAGTTCGCTTGAACTATTTGACAAATCTTTATTAATTCGTCTTTCGATTTACAAGATACTGCCTGTATGATATCTTGTCTTCCCTCTTCTATTTTAGGATAAATTAAATAATTATATCTGTCGAATACTTTAGCAAATAATAGAGCAGATTTTAGAGCCACACTTACTATTGTAGGTGCTAAGTATAGTCCCTGAAGTATATTTCTATTCGTTCCAAATGTGCTGCCTATTTCTTTCTTTAAACCCGGAGCATAAAGTCTAGAAGAAGCATATTCTATGAGATGCTTTTTCCCAACAATATATCCCCCACTGTTTGCTAGAGTTCCACCGGGATTTTTTATTAGTGAGCCTGCCATTATATCGACATATGGCAATAAATCGCCTTCAATACTAACAAATTCACAGTAACAATTATCCACAGCTATTATTAGATCTTTGTGTTTCTCTTTAATTATCTTTGTCGTTTCTTTAAGCTGTGAAATAGTAAAATTTTTATGAGTACTATATCCCCTCGATCTCTGAATATATATTACTTTAGTTTTATCTGTTATAGAATCAAGGATAGCATCGATATCAAAATTACCATTTTCTTTGAGGGATATTTCAGAGTACACAATGCCAGTTGAAATTAAGTTTCCTTTTTGACTGCCCTCAGTACCTATAACTGATTTTAAGGTATCATATGGCGTTCCTGTAATCGATATAAGTTCATCTCCTGAATTTAGAAGCGAACTAAGCATTACATAGATAGCATGTGTCCCTGAGGCGATTGCTGGCCTAACTAGAGCATCCTCAAATCCAAATACATCTGCGTATAAGCTTTCTATTTTATCTCTTCCAATATCATCATAGCAATAGCCCGTTTTAGATTCAAAATCGCTATCTTTCACTTTATTTTTAATGAAAGTTTTAAGAATTTTTACATTAAAGTATTCTTTTATTTCGTCTATTCTTTGAAACTCGTTTTTCAGTTCAAGTTCACATTCTTTAACAATATTGTAGCTATTTTTTGAAACTCCATATAAATTATGATTCATATATTTCCCTTTTTATAATCGCTATTTTTTCAGAGTTACTCATTTCAAATGGTAAAATGTATATTTTTTTATACTGATTTTTTGCCCAAGTCTTTTGCCTTTTAGCATATCGCATTGTATTTATAATAATTTTTTCTCTCATCTCATCGTAAGTATAATTATTATCTAAATATTCTATTATTTCTTTATATCCAATCGATTTAAGAGATTCTACATTTCCATATTTTTTTCTGAGAAAAATTGTCTCTTCAATAAAACCTTCTTTTAACATCAAATCCAGTCTTTTCTCTACCCTTTTTCTTAGAAGCGCTCTATCTATATCTATATAAAATATTCGAAAAGAAGTATTTTCTTTTTTTTCATTATTTAAATTTTCACCGCTCTCAATTGCCCTGATAAGCCTTCTTGTATTATTGATATCAATAGAGTTATATAGCGCTTCATCTTTTTCTTTTAGAATTTTTTGAAGACTTTCTTTTGAATATTCTCTATAGCTCTTATCCGAGTTCTTTCTAAACTCAAAGTCATAATATAAACTGCTTAGATAGAGTCCGGTTCCTCCTACAAGCACCGGATAACTGTCTCTTGTTTTTATGTCAGTAATAATTTTATTTGCGAGCTCTTTATACTCAAATGCGCTTATCTTTTCATCAGGATTTAAACAATTGAATAAATGATGAGGTATATTCTTTTTCTCTTCCTCTTTAGGTTTTGCGGTACCGATATTTAGCTCTCTGTATACCTGAAGTGAGTCCATATTTATAATTTCGGCACCTATTTCTCCGGCGAGTTCGACGGAAAGAGCTGTCTTTCCAGACGCAGTTGGAGCAAATATTGCGATGTTAAGATCTTTCAAATTTATTCTCCAGTTCTCTATTGGTAATTGATGTTATAATAGGTCTTCCATGTGGGCAGGTAAAAGGATCATTTAGTCTTCCCAACATATATAGAAGTTCGTCGACTTCCATGTCATCTAATTTGTCGTGTGCCTTTATAGCTGCTTTACAAGAAGCTGTAATTACTCTATATAGATCATACTCATATGCTGCAGAACCTTCTAGCATTTCAAGTAAAAAGCTTCTAGATTCTGGCTCTTCAAATACATGAGGTACTCCCCTAATTACAATGGTATTATCACCAAAGTCCTCAATTTCAAATCCACTTTCTTTTAGCATTTCATTTTTTTCTTTATAACAATTATAAGCTGAAACAGAAAGAGACATTGTAAATGGGACTAGTAGTATTTTGCTCCTCAGCTTTTTATTTTTGTGAAGTTCGAGAAATTTCTCAAATAATATTTTTTCGTGAGCCGCGTGTTGATCCATTAAAACCATTTCGTTATCGGATTCAAATATAAGATATGTGTTAAAGATTTGTCCCTTATATTTAAGTCCAGCTATGAAGTTTTTAATATCAAAATTATCCTTCTTTTCATCAGTAGTCGGAACAGATTCTAAAACTTTTTCTATTTCACTCTCTTTTTCTGAGTAGGATATAGATGTGAAATCAATTTCAAAGTCATTTGTATATACTAAAGGTTTTGGTTTTTCTACTTCAATAAATGAATTGAACTTCTTATTTGAGTAGAGTGCTGGCCTTATTTCCTCTTTTAGTCGAGAGACGATGTTTATATTGTTATTAAATCTCACTTCCAGTTTTCTAGGATGAACATTTACGTCAACATTGTCAAAAGGAGTGGTTATCTTTAGAAATAATCCTGGATACCTTCTATAAGGTAAAAGTCCTTTAAACGCTTTACTGACAGCCTCTAGAAGCTCTTGATTGTATATAAGTCTATTATTGACATAGAAGAACTGATTATTTCTATTAGGATATGAATAATTAATATCTGTAATAAAGCCTTCAGCAGAAAAATCTTCACCATCAAATGATATTGGAACTAGATTTGTGTACATATCTTCACCGAAAAATTCGAGTAAATTTTCCATTAGTTTTCCCTTCTCAGTAAAGAGTTTTAATTTATCATTTATAAATAATTTAAATGAAATATTTTCATTTCCGATTGCTATGGCACCAATTGACTTTATAATATTTCTTTCAAGACTAGATGCATTCTTTAAGAAATTAGCTCTAACAGGTGTATTATAGAATAAATCCTCGACTGTAAAAGTAGATCCTACATTTCGGAAAATCTTTTTATTCATAAGTATTCTTCCACCATATGTAATAAGTTCAAATCCCTGCATTTCATCGGTGTATCTAGATGTAACATTAACTTTAGATACGGAAGCGATACTGGCAAGTGCTTCTCCCCTAAAACCAAAAGTAGATACTCGATATATATCTTTAATTTCAGTTATTTTGCTAGTTGCATGCCTTGAAAACAAAAGTTTGGTATCTTCATAGGGAATTCCACATCCATTGTCTTTTACTCTAATAAAGTCTAATCCGGCATTTCTAATCTCAATTTCAATTTCAGTTGAACCCGCGTCAATAGAATTTTCTACTAACTCCTTAACTACTCCAAGGGGCTCTGTAATAACTTCACCCGCATTTATTTTGTTGGCTATAATTTTATCAAGTAGTTTAATTTTTCCCATCATTTTTCCTCATACTAATTATATCTTTAACTAATTCAAGTGCATCATCGAGATCAAGAGAATTTATATCTACTTCTTTTTCGATAGGTTCTTTTATTATGATAGGTTCTTTCGAAATGTTAGGACCTATATTCATCTCTGAGATCTCCATACTTCTCTTTATTATGCTATCAGGTATTCCTGCAAGTTTTGCAGCTTCAATGCCATATGACTTATCTGCAGCACCTTTTTTTATACTATGCGAGAATACCAATTCTCCATTCGTATTATCTACTTCAGTACAGTAGTTTTTAATTTTATCAATTTCTAAATCGGTCAGTTCGTGGAAATGAGTAGCAAACAATACATATGGTATTAAGGTTACTGTTAAGTATTCGCATACAGCCCAAGCTATGCTCAGACCATCTGATGTACTAGTTCCCCTACCTACTTCATCAAGTAGTATAAAGGATTTATCGGTTGCATTGTGGAGTATATATGCAAGTTCGTTCATCTCCACCATAAATGTACTATTCCCCTTTGAGATATCATCACTTGCTCCAATTCGCGTGAACACGGCATCAATCTCTGGAATACTGCAGTAATTGCATGGTACAAATGAACCTATTGAAGCCATAATAATTATTAGGGCATTTTGTCTTAAATAAGTTGATTTGCCAGCCATATTTGGACCTGTGATAAGATGGAATCTATCATCAAGACTCATTTCAAGAGTGTTTGCAATATAGTTTTCTTCCCCTATTATATCTTCCACAACCGGATGCCTAGCATTTTGAATTAAAAGTCTATTTTCATTATTAAATTCAGGTCTTATATACTTCCTCTTTAACGCTGTGTCAGCAAAATTTGCAAGTACATCTAATACAGAAAGTGTCTTTGAAAGTTTTAATAATTTCTCACTATTTGATTTCAAATATTCAACTAGAGAAGAATATATTTCCTTTTCTATTTGAATGGTCTTTTCTTTTGCCTGATATATTTTTTCTTCTAGTTCTTTAAGTTCAGTAGTAAAATACCTCTCCGAACCGGTAAGAGTTTGTTTTCGAATAAAATAATCAGGAACTTTATTTTTATGTGCATTTGTAACTTCGAAAAAATACCCAAAAACTCTATTATATTTAATCTTAAGATTATTTATATTTGTTTTCTTTTTCTCGTTTGTTTCTAGTTCAAGAAGTAATTTTTTACCGTTTTCAAGAATATATGAATATTCTTTTAAGTCTTCTCGTATGTCTGTTTTTATATATCCCCCATCTTTGAGTACATTTGGTGGTTCTTCTACGATAGTGGAAGTAATTCTAGCAGAAATACTACTTAAATCTTCAAATTTAATTATTGGAAGGTTCAGAGTAAGGAGTATTATATCTATCTGTGCTGACGCATCAATGGTCTTCATAATTGCGAGTATATCTTTGGGCATTATACTGCCTAAAATTAGTTTAGAAAGTATCCTCTCTATATCTCTAACATTTCTTAAATTTTTTCTTATCGATTTAGTAACTATCGTGTTATCATATAATTTTTCTACACAGTTAAGTCTCGAGTTAATCTTTTCCCTATCTTTTAAAGGTCTTGTCAACCACTGTTTTAGCATTCTAGATCCTTGAGAGGTTATTGTATTATCCAGAATGTTTATTAGAGAGCCTTTACCTTTATTTCCAGAAATAGTACGAAATATCTCCAAATTCTTTATGGCAGTTGAGTCCAATTTCAGATATTCATTTTCTTCTATTGTCTCAAAAGAAAATTTTATATTGAAATTTATCATCTGTGTCTTTAGAATGTACTCAAACAACGCGTTGATTGTAGGTATAAACCTCTCGTCAATGATTCTCCCGATAAACTTATCAATTAAATCAGTTCGGTTACTAAAGTACTTTCTACTTAACTCCGTTATCTGAATACCTTCAATTTCAAATGTTTTATTTTCACATACGATTATTTCCGATATATTTCTATTTGATAATTCTTTTACAAGTTCATCATCGGTAACTATGTTACTAAGAGATAGAGCCTTGATATCAAATGTAGATAAGTCGCATATAGTAAGGGCATAATCCGTATTAGTGATCTGTTGTAGGGATGCTAAAAAGTTATTTTCTTTTCCGTCAAGAGCGTCTTGATCTATCATCGTACCCTTTGTTATAAGCTTTACGACTTCTCTCTTTACTATTCCCTTAGCAGTAGCAGGATCTTCTACTTGTTCACAGATTGCAACTTGATAACCTGCATTTACCATTTTAGAAATATAAGTGCTTGCGGAGTGAAATGGAACGCCACATAGAGGAGCCTTCTCACCTCCTCCTGCATTTCTAGCGCTGAGTACTATGTCAAGTACATCACTCCCTATTATCGCATCTTCATAGAACATTTCATAAAAATCGCCAAGTCGATAGAAGAGTATATAATCTTTATATTTATTTTTAATTTCAAAATATTGTTTCATCATTGGAGTGATGTTGTCTCTTGTCATCTTATTATTTCTCCTACAAGTGAAAATCTCTTCGTTTTAACTATTTTTACATCTAATATCTCACCAACTTCATCTGGAGTAGCAGTTAAATTGATCAGTGAGTGACCTCTAGATCTACCCTTATCTTCACTTTCTACTAATACTTCAAGTGTTTTTCCAAGATAGCTTCTATTTTTTTCTTCAACAATTGGGTTTAATGCGTCAAGCATTAATTCAAACCTTTCGTGCTTCATCTTTTCATCCACATCGTCATCCATTTTAGCGGCAGGGGTATTGTTTCTCTTTGAGTAGATAAAAGTAAACGCAGAGTCATATTGTACTTTCTTTATTAGATCAATGGTTTCATTGACATCTTCCATTGTCTCTCCAGGAAATCCCATCATAATATCCGTACTGAGTGTTATTTCCGGTACTTGTCTTTTCAGCTTATCTATTTTTTCAAGATACATTTCTTTTGTATATCGTCTATTCATCTTTTTAAGTATTCTTGAAGAACCTGACTGAACTGGAAGATGTAAATATTCACAGACCTTAGGTAAATCCCTAATAGCGTATATAAGTTCATCACTTAAATCTTTTGGATGACTTGTCATAAATCGTATTCTTTTAATATCAGTTAAATCATTTATCTTTTTTAGAAGTTCTGGAAAAGTGATTTCTTCCTCTAATCCCCTTCCATAAGAGTTTACATTTTGTCCTAAAAGTGTAACTTCTTTAACGCCGTCTGAAACCAGTTGATTAATTTCTTTAATTATCTCTTCAGAAGTTCTGCTTTTTTCTCTTCCTCTAGTGTACGGGACTATACAGAACGAACAAAAGTTATTACATCCTTCCATGATATTGACAAAGGCGGTAACTTTATTTTTCCTTATTGAGGAGAGTCCTTCAATAATGCTTCCAGAATCATCAAATACTATATGGACTTTATTATTAGTTTTCAGTATTTCGAGGATGTATTTAGCCAGTTCAAAGTAGTTATGAGTGCCAAAAATAAGATTTACATAAGGAAAGCTATTATTTATTCTATCTCTTATGTGCTCTTGTTGTGCCATACATCCACAAAGACCGATAATTAGGTTTTTATTTTTCTTTTTTAAACGCTTTAGTTCTCCGAGCTTACCGAAAACTCTTTCCTCAGCATTTTCTCTAACAGCACATGTATTTATTATAATTATATCAGCACCTTCAATGGTTTCCGATTCGGTAAAACCGACACTTTCTAATATGGCAGCCATTCTCTCTGAGTCGTGACTGTTCATCTGACATCCAAAGGTAAGAAAGAAATAATTCATCTTTAGATTGTTATAGTATACATAATCTCTTAAGTTTGATTCATAGCTGTTTATTTCATCTATTGTAGTTCTATTTATTAATAGTTTTTTCATATATTTATTTATCCTTCTTGAAGAAATATTATAACATTATTTATATTTTAGGGGCAAATTTTTAAGAAAAAAAAGATCCCATATTTAATAATATGAGATCTAAATATATAATCTATTATTGATTCATGGAAAGCTTGATTCTTCTCTCCTCAAAATTTATTCCAAGGATTTTTACTACTACTTCTTCGTTTAAAGATAGTACATCTTTTGGATGTTCTACTCTTTCTTCAGAGATTTGCGAAACGTGAACTAGACCTTCAAGTCCCTCTTCGAGTTCAACAAATGCTCCGAAGTGAGTTAAACTCACAACTTTACCGTCTACTCTGTCACCAATTTTGTACTTTTCTTCCACTGATAGCCAAGGATCTTCAATTATCTGTTTATGGCTTAGAGAAATTTTATTTTCTTCTCTATTAAATGAAATAATTTTGAAATCCAGCTCTTCATTTAAGTTAAGTGCATCCTCAGGTTTCACTAATTTACCCCATTTAATTTCAGAGATATGAACTAAACCATCTTCAGGTCCAAGCTCAACAAATGCACCGTACGGTGTAAATCTTCTAACGATACCCTTCACAATTTTTCCTTCTTCTAGAGAATCCCAAAACTTATCCAAAACATCTTTTCTTTCTTTTTCGAGAAGTGATTTTCTTGAAAGAACGATTTGATTATTTCTTCTCTTGAATTCAAGGAACTCAACTTCAAATTCTGAACCAATGTATTGAGATAAATCTTTTACATATTTTATATCAAATTGTGATGCCGGTATAAATGCCCTTATATCATTATAAGTGGCTACCATTCCACCCTTAACAATTTCAACAATTTTTACTGTAATTGTCTCGTTATTATTGAATTTTTCTTCTAATATTTCCCAATCTTTTCTCGATTTAATTCTTTTACTTGAGAGAAGTACATTTCCTTCTCCATTATCTCTTCTTAAAACCAATACTTCGACTTCTGAATCCACCTCAAAAAGTTTTTCAAGTGGTTCATTTTCAGGATTAGATATTTCTGATTCCGGTATAACTCCATCAGCTTTATAGCCAATGTTAACTATTACAGCGTCATCCTTTACCATAACAACTTTACCAGTTAAAATTTCATTTGTTTTAGGTGCAGAAAAAGTGGTTTGATCCATCATTTCTTTCATTGACAAGTTTTCCATGTGTAAGACTCCTTCATTTTCATTTTGTAGTTTGAC
>PDWI01000949.1_pt1 | contig 47764 bp, 38 predicted proteins | sample 1430891 | NCBI WGS metagenome assembly PDWI01 (sample SAMN01162508, study PRJNA174530) | Oral metagenome, whole genome shotgun sequencing project. | biome: Marine environment; feature: Marine mammal; material: Swab sample of the gingival sulcus; isolation source: swab sample of gingival sulcus...
ATATAGGCACATCAATTAAAGACGCAGGTAATAAGAGTTTTGCAATAACAAAAATAGCTGACGATGAAACTATTAAGCATATTTTGAGTAGGTTGGAGTGAAGGTGTATATGAATTGATAAATTATTGTTACAAAATTAATAATAATATTTTTGTTAAAAAGTAAAATTTGGATTTTTATATATGTAAATATTTAGTATAAAATTCAAGCTTTGTATAAAAAATATCGTAAAAAATTAGATAGAAAAATCAATTTACCCCCCATTTGCATTTCACCATTAAATCCGTTATAATCAGTCGCCCTGATTAGACTGATTATAACGGATTTAATGGTGAAATGCAAATGGGGGGTAAAATTGCTACATAGGTAAAATCTCATAACCCCTTTACTAAAAATATTCATAGCATACCCCTAAAAAAGGGTTAGGTTTTATTTTTAAAAAAAATAAATTGTAATATAAATGTAATATTAACAAATGTTTTTAAAGTTATTTTTGGATAAATATATTAATTATCAATTTATATAAATACTAATTTAATATTGAAGATAGTGTCCATATAGATATAACGTTACATATATCTATATGGATATTTTTTCAAAATGATAAAAATGCTCATAATAAATATAAGTTTATACTTATAAGTTTCTATATATTTTAATTTGAGATTAGTATAAATTTTTAAGATAAATGATAATAGTAAATTAATCTTAGAATTTATTAAAAAAATTAACAGCATAATTTTATAATTTGCCTTGTCAATGAACAAATTTAATAGAGCAAATATTAGTATAAAAAATTGTCGAAAATCAGCTAAATTATTGACAGTTTTTTTTTTTTTGTATATTGTTGGTAGTGGGGTCTAAAATTGAATGGATTGGGTTTTGGCTCTTTAAAATTAATTTTGAAAGGGGAATTGTAGTATGGCAATTTCAGAAATGGCGACGAATGTAATAGCGATTATAGTAGCTAATAGAATAGAAAAATTATTAGCGAAAAGGAATGATGAAAAAACAGATATTGAAGTAGATGATACATTAGACAAAATGGAAAAAAACATTCGAATAATAAATGAATATATATCAGATATGATTAGTTGTAATGATGGTAGTGATAAAAATTTAACTAACGATGATGAAGTTGAGTGGTTAGATGAAGAAGATGATGTATATGATGAAGATAATTTAATTTTTAGAAGGGTTTATAAAGATTTTTCTAGTGAAGAAGAAGTCTTAAAATATCAAGTTATTCACAATTTGATTTTAATTAAAAGAAATGATGAATGGTATAAGATAACTTTGGAAAATATTGCAAAATTTGAAGATGCTAATCAGGTTATAATTATTATATACGATAATATGGTATGGAGAATACATTGTTACAGATATAGTGATTATGATAAATATTCTAAATTAAGAGAAAAATATGGAAGATATGAAGAACAAGAAATAAAAATTTTGTATAGAAAAGGTTTGTATGGAAAGAGTATGAATGAAAAACTTTTGTTAAATGTAAGAATTATTAGTGATTATGAGGCTTTAAAAGGTTATAAAAAAGAAAACTTTATTAAAGATTGTAAAGATTTGATAGAAGTAGATAATGATATTAATAAACAGATTGTATCCTTTAAAAAAGATAATGAAAAATTAAAAGAGATAAAGAATGAATTAGAAGAATATAAAAATAAAATTATATTTTATAAAATTAAGTGTAAAAATTCAAATATGGATTCAAGAGTTACTACTATAACCTCATTAGCTATTTTTTTATTAGGGGCATTTAAACTTTTAGATAAATCTGATAAACCTCCAATTGTATATGTTTTGGCTACTTTAGGACTTATATTTATTTCTTTAACATTATTTGTTTGGTTACAGTTATTTAATGTAAATGAAATGAATGTAGAATTATTAAATCGTCAATTACAAATAGCTGATAAATATTTAGAAAAGATTGAAAAGCTTTAAAATAATTATTCCCAAGAAATACTTTTTAAATATAAAAAGTATTTCTTGGCATTATACATAAATCATAAGATAACATAACTATATAAGTTTCAAAACTTAATAAACTCAACAAAATTTCAAAGGAGCAAATAAATGAATAAAAAAGTTATAATAGGTATTTTAGTCGTTTTAACTCTTGGCATAGGTGGATATATAATTAATGATGGTATAGACCCTTTTAGTAAGAGTACCCAACTCTTTGAACTTTTAAACTCTGGTAGCGACATACAGATAGAAATGGTAGTTCCAGCACCATCAGATGAGCAAAGCACCCAGCAATCCCAACACGATAAGCACTGGGTGGAATTAGACCAACTTAGAACAAATGATATGTTTAGACATAAATTTGACAAAGCGTTCAATATAAATATCGTAACGGAACTGGGGAAAGATGGCAAACAGGGCTGTTTGTATGTTGGTGAGGATGGAAAGAGGGAAGGAAATGCGACATTCGTATCGGCATTAAGGAATAAGCCATTTATGGAAAAATATATGAAGGACAATGAGGTAACTAGGGAACTTGGAAACCTAGCACAAGAGATATTTATAGACATAGACGAAAATAATAGCGAGGCAGTATATGGAGCATTAGCAGAGTATTATAACTTATATGATATGAGTCAAAAACGCTCTAGTGAGTTTAAAGCACAATCAATTTTAACGAGAGAGGATTTTTATAGTTATTTATATAGGGCAAATAACAGTGTATTTGATATACAAGACGATAAAGAATTTAATAAAGCAATAAAAACTGAAGATTATGCTAATAAATTTGCTAGTAAAGTTGATAAATATGCTTGGTTAAATATAGAGAACAATGCTTTAAGACCAAAGAATTATAAATCAGCCATAACAAAAGCAGAAGTAGTTTATATGTTAATGAATTATTATTTTAGTGATGAACTAAAAGATTTTGACTCTACAGAAGTAAAATTAATCAGTGCCAAAGATGGTGGGGATATGCTGAATTTTGGTAAAGAGATACTTAGAGTAGAGAATGAGGAAACTGGGGAATATGAGATAGCGAGAGGTTGGGAACTTGGAGTCCTTGCAAAAATGGTAAGTAGTGAGAACACCAAAAACCTAGTAAATACAGACATCTATAAATCCTTAGCTTTAGCGAAAAATAAAGGCATAATCAATGAGGGGATAAATTGGAGAGATAGTGTAACACGCTTAGAGGGAATAGATTACTTAGTAAAAATAAATAAGGTATTAAATAAAGAAAAGGGATACAAAACAGAGATAGAGTATGGTTTAATGGAGTACATCGACCCAGTTGAAGTTGAGCCATCAGAGAATACAGAGCAAGTTCAAGTGGAGAATAATACTCCAGTAGAAAAAGAAGAGCCAGTTCAGAATGAGAATAATCAGCCAATTGAAAAAGAGCCAGTAGTTGAAAAAGAACCACAGAATAATATAGCACCAACTGGGGAGGAAATAGATGAGGCAAATAGAAGTTTATATGAGGGCGAGTTGGGATTAGACAAGCCATTAGAGGAAATGACATTTGATGAATTAAATAAGCGTAATTTATTAGAGTGGAAGAGATTAGGCGAATTGGAGATGGGCAGTGATGAGTATAATAAACAATTAGAAAGAGTAAGTGAAGTTATTGAAGTAACAAGTGCTAAAGAGAAAGCACTTGAAGAAGAAAAGTTAGCCAAAGTAGAAACTCAAAAGCAACCATCAAATCCAGTTAAACAACCTCAGCCAAAGAAAGAAACTCCAGTAAAAGCTGAACCGCCAGTAGATAAAACTGGCAAAGCCCCAAAGAGTGTGTTTGGTGGTAATAATGGAAGAGCAGATTCACATTGGGATAGTGAACGAGGTTTATGGGTACGAGAAGATGGAGTAACATACAATCCTAAAACTGGACTATACACTGATAATTTTGGAGATACTTGTTCTGATGATTTTCCACTTCATTTAACATCTGAAAGAGCAAAGGAACTTGGTTTAGACCCAAATTTATATGGAACTGCTGACCCAATATCTAGTGCAGCTTCTGATGAGGGATTTAGACTATTACAATATATGGAGTAAGAGGAGCGATAGCTCCTCATCTTTATTTTTTGATACATAAATAAGGAGGGGATAACATTGAGGATAAAGAAAATATTAAGTTGTTTAATAGTTTTAACATTAATGATAAGTAATTTAGCGTTTGCAAGTAATATTACAGTTCACGATAATGCAAATGGTGGAGGTGTGAAGAAAGGAGCAGGTGCTAAAAATTCTACTTGGACGACTGACCAAGAGGGCTATAGGATAACTATAATAAATAGCCGTGGTGAAATAGTAGCTCAAAAGGTTGACATATTGTTCAGTAAAAAACATTTAGATTGGGAACATACAGAGGCTATATGGACTTCCAAAGTTGAGGACTATACAAAAGGTGGAAAGCATAATAAAGTTGTTTATATAAACAATATTTTCAAGAAAGGCTCTGGATATGATGGCGACATAGAAAATAAACCACCTAAGCCAATAAAATGGAAGAATGGCAGAATGATGGGAACTGGTAAAGAATTAAAAGGTTGGTTACTTAGGGGAATAAAAATAGAGCAAATAACAGCTGATGACAACTCTTATAATAAATACAATAACATTCCAAATAATAAAGATACAAATAATATAAAAAATGTTATTGAAAATAAAATAGATTATACAAAGAACAGAGAAGAATTTACTGATGGAATAGAAAAAAATACTAAAGATAATAAATTGGCAAATAATCAAGTAATAGTAGGCACTAGTTATTTAATGGAAAATGTTTATAAGGAATATATAGCTGGAAAAATAACAAAAGCTAATGCTAAGGAAAAAATAAATAACTTAAAACTTCAAGCTTATGATATGGCTAATAGAAAGGTAGATATAGATAAGGGGAGAGGGGAAATAAAAAACTCTGTAAATAAAATGGTAGCTGAGTACATAGAGTTAATAGACCCTAAAAAAACTAATGATACATCTCAAAATTCCGTTAAATCTAAAAATAAAAATAACTCTAAAAAGACAAAAGATGAGTTGGTATATAGTCCTAATTTAGGTTTATTGAACATTGGAAAAGAAAATAAAGACGAAAAAGATGATAAAAAGTTACAGACTAAAAAGAATAATGACAATGCTCAAAAATTAAAAGATTTAGAAAGGTTAAAGAGGAGTGGAGGAAACATTGGAAATAGTGGTCTTAATAGTATAAATTTACGTAATAAATATAGAGAATATATTAATAATGATGGCACATTAAAAATAAATGAAATAGACAAAGAAATTAAAAACTTATCTTCTTCAAATATTCAACCTCAATTGTTTAATATAGATAAAGCATATGCAAATGAGGAGAAAAAGGGGGAGATAGTAAATATCCTCAATTGCATTGATGGGAACAAATATTTATTTGAGTTCTATACAAATAAAGGACTAATGCTCAATGGAAAGCCATTAACAGCTGAGGATAATAAATTTATAATTTCGGGATTAAATGAAGAACAGATAAAAGAATATAAGGAAAAGCACGAAAGACTAGTAATAATGCATGAAAACAATTTAAGTGCGATAGTAGAGCCGATAACTTGGTTAAAGCCAAAGGATAGAAATGGTGTAGCATATCCGAAATATGTATATGGAACAATAACAAATCATAATCAATGGGCTATATTAGAAAAAGGGTTTCAGCAAGATTTATATGGTTATCCCTCATATGGTGGAGTAATAACAGGAGTAGGTGCATCTAGTTTGGTATTGGATAAAGATTTTCGTTTAGAAAATGACACAACTTTCAAAGGGAAGGTACGAAGAGGAAATGGTTTAACAGCTACTAAAGATATAAGTACAATAAACACTAGTACAAATCCAAATAGACCATATAGGAATAGAGCGATAGTAGCTGACCAAAGTATAGGTTTAGCAATGCAAATATATAGTATAGGCACAACAGCAGTATCGACATATGATGAAGAATTAGGTTTAAAAATAGGCAAATCGCCAGAGCCACCAAAGGTACGCGTTGGGGAGTATAAGGATGAAATAAATAAATAAATAAAACCAAACTATTTCGTATTAAAAATTTATTTTTATAACAAATTAGTTTGGTTTTTTTCGATAGGTAAGATAAGAAGGCATGGAGTAGCATTGAGATTAAATCAAAAATCCGCCATTTGGAGAAACTTATAAAATTGCTATCATCTTTGAGAGCTTTAATATCATCATTGACACAATTTGAAAAAAATGGTATTTTGATATATAATAATGTATATGAGAGTTCCAAAAAGTGGGTGAGGTCTATGGATAATCGAATAAATAAAAATAATTGAAGAATTGATTTTAATGTATATGGAAGTGGGAAAGTTTATATATGAAAAATTACTAGGAAGTAAATATGGAGATAAAGTTATAGACGAGCTTGTTTTATTTTTTGAACATAATTATCCTGATTTAAAAGGATTTAATAGGCGTGGACTATATAGAATGCGTCAATTTTATGAACTTTATAAAGATGATGAGATTGTGTCAACACTGTTGTCACAATTAACTTGGTCTAATCATTTAAAGATTATGTCAGCTTGTAAAACGAGAGAAGAACGTATTTTTTATATGAATTTATCAATTAAAGAAAGGCTTAGCCATAGAGAGTTAGTTAGACAAATAGATAGTTCTTACTATGAAAGATATATGCTATCTAAAACAAATTCTTTACCACAAATTAAAAAAGTGAAAGAGCAAACTAAAAATATATTAATAGATAGTTATGTGCTTGATTTTTTAGATTTACCAGATACTGTTTCTGAAAAAGATTTAAAAAATGCTATTCTTAAAAATTTTAAGGATTTTATTTTGGAAATTGGTAAAGATTTTACTTTTGTAGGAGAGGAATATAGAATTCAAATAGGAAATCATGATTATTTCATTGACCTTTTATTTTACCATAGAGAACTTGAATGTTTAGTCGATTTTGAATTAAAAATAGGTGAATTTAGAGCTGAATATATAAGTAAAATGGATTTATACTTAGAAGCTTTAGATAGAGAAATAAAAAAAGAAAGGGAAAATCCAAGTGTTGGGATTATTCTTTGTGCTAGTAAGGATGATGAAGTGGTTGAATTTGCTTTGAGTAGAAGTTTATCACCTACTATGGTATCTGAGTACAATTTAAAATTAATTGATAAGAAACTTTTACAAATTAAATTAAAAGAATATATTGAGATAGCAAATTCTAAATATATTGAGTAATATTTAACATATATTGGCGATAATTGAATAATAGCAATAAATAAAAGCATAAATAAAACCAAACTATTTCGTATTAAAAATTTATTTTTATAACAAATTAGTTTGGTTTTTATGCTATTAACTATAGTGTAGTGAGCTAAAAAACATCACTATGCGTTCCAGTTCTTGTTAGATATAAAATTAAATCATTATTATTTATTTGATATATTAAAAGCCAGTCAGACGTAATATGACATTCTCGACACCCTTTATAATTACCGATTAATGCGTGGTCTTTGTATTTTGGTTCTAATCGTTCGCCATTTGCTAATTTTTTAATGACTGTTGTTATTAGCGTTATATCATAGCCACGTTTTTCAGCTCTCCTTAAATCTTTTTCAAAACGTTTAGATGGTTTTACTGTATATTTCATTTTAAAATATCCTTTATCATTTCATCGACGTTACTATAACTTTTATACAAATGTGGATTTTTTTCCATTTCTTTAACTTCTTCCATTGCTTTTAATGTTTCTTCATTAGGGATATAATTGACTTTTGTTATAATTATTTTTCCTTGTTCTGTTTTTATATCTATTTCATCATCTAGGTTTAAGTTTAGAGGTTCTAAAAGTTCATTTAAGTTTATATCTTGTACTGTCGTTATCATCTGTTTACTCCTTTCGATTATTATATATTCGCTTGAAAGGTCGTTAATCTTTTCAAGTAATATTCCTTTTTATTTACGGTATCACATATAATATATCTAATCAATAGTCATTATTAATGGTTTTTATTTGGCTAAATTATCTTCCACTAAATATCTTTAGGTATTTATTGTTTTTGTCTAAGTAGATAACAGTATCTTCATCTACTGTGTTTTCGTAGGATTTTAATGTTCTCCAGTATTCGTAAAAATCAGGGTCTTTGCTAAATATATTAGCGTAAATTTCAAGAGCCTCTGCATCTGCTTGACCTATGATTGTTTCTGACTTTTCAATAGAGTCAGATATAATTTCAGCTACTTGTCTATCAGTATCAGCAACAGTATTATTATATAATTCTTGACCCTCTGAACGCTTTTGTTGAGCGATAGCTTCACGCTCTGCAATCATTTTTTTATAAGTAGATTGTATATTAGAGTCAGGAAGTATAGTTCTATATACGTCAATATCTTTTAGGACTATTCCTTTTGGAGCCATTTTTTCATTAAGTTCAACAAGTGCTATATCAAGTGCTTTGTATAGTGCGTCTTTATCAGTCAAAAACTGTTCGCTTGTAAGTCCGTTGACCTTTTCTATAACTGCTGCATAAGCAACTTCGTCAATAGTAGCGTTTGCTCTTTCTATAGTTCCAAGTGATGACCTATATAGAGCAGGGTGTGTTATTTCCCATTGTGCAAACATAGAAATTTGGTATTTAATTTTATCTTTAGTATTAATTTGAGCATAATTTGATATATAAGTTATAAGTTTGCTTGTATCTTTTGTTACAGTCGTTATAAAAGGAACTTTAAAGAATAAGCCCTTATCATTAACTATTTTAATATTTGCAAACTTAGGGTCTATCTTGCTTTGCTCTTTTGCTTTTGTATTATCCACATCTACTATTATTTTTTTTATTTCGCCAAATTGTTTAACTGTTGCTACTTCGTCTTCAGCAACTGTATAGAAAAAACTTCCTGCTATTGAAATGACAAAAATTATTATAAAAAATCTAGTCAGTTTTTTTACCAGTAATTTTGTTCTTCTTGCGATTTCTTCTTTTTGTCTTTGTGTTTGCTGTTGAAAGTCATTCATATTCATATTAGTTACCTCCTTTTAAAGAGTTTGGACTTAGAGGTAGATATTTTATCGTTCCGTCTTGTGCCATATCAAAAATGTATTTTTGCTTAGTTTTTTGCATGATTTTTTCCATCGTTTCTATATATAATCTCTTTTTAGTCACGTCTTTAGATAATTTATATTTTTCATATACTTGAGAAAAGTTTTCTACATCACCCTTTGCTTGAGCTATTTTTTTAGCTTTATATGCTTCAGCACCTTGTATTCTTTTATATGCTTCAGCTCTTGCAGCAGGTAACTTTTCGTTATTATATTTAGTAGCTTTACTTACAAATTCATCTTTTTCATTTTCAGCGTTATTTACATCATCATACGCAAATTGTACATCTTTTGGTAGTAGTACATCTGTGAATTTTACTTCAACTATTGTAATTCCAAGTCGATAGCTATTTACCTTTTGAATTAAATCGGGTAAAATTTCTACCGCTATTGAGTCCTTATTTATAAGCGCATCTTCTAAATCTTTATTTTGCATATTACGTCTAAGCACACTTTCAAAGGCAAGTCTAAGAGTTCCGCTTTGGTCATCTACATTGTAGAGATAATCAGCAGCGTCTGTTATACGATATTGTATAATTGCACCTATATTAACAAGGTAAGAACCCTTTGTAAGAACTATTTGCTCATCTTCATAGGTTTTATATGTTGGTGCACTTGTTGGAGTAGGCTCGTTTTCTGGTCTATATCCATATTGAACACTAATAATTTCTTTTGTGTTAATTATAAAAACCTTATCTATAAATGGTATTTTAAAATTGATACCTGAGTTATCGACTGTCTTTATATTTTCACCAAATCTTTGTATAATCGCTTGTTCTGAATTTTCTAAAAAGAAAAAACTGTTCATTCCAGCAAATATGATTATTGCCAAAAATAAAATCGTAAAAAGCGACTTTGAATTTTTTTTCATTGTTTCCTCCTAATAATTGAAATATATTTACATATATATTGTAACAGATGATATAATCATTATGTAGGAGGATTTAAAAATATGTTTAAAATTTCTTTGGATTTTTTACATGATTTATTCCATGAACTTAATTATAGGTATGGGGAACATCAAATAACAGCACTTAGTGCCCAGTTGGCGTATTTCATGTTACTTTCGTTATTTCCATTCTTGATATTTCTATTTTCCATATTTGCAAAGTTTTCTTTGAGTACGGATATTATTATAAATGCTTTAGAAAATTCGTTACCAGAGGATTCTGTTATAATGATTGTTGACTATTTACAAAGTATGGTTTTAATTGATAATAGTCGCTATTTAACGATAGCAGCTATTGCTACTTTGTATGCTGCTTCTAAAGGGGTTGAAGCTATTACTAGAGCACTTAATGTGGCATATAGAGTTGAAGAAAATCCTAGTTTTATAAAGCAAAAGTTTTTTGGTATGCTGTACACAGTTTCTTTTATGATAATATTGTTGATTTTAACTATTTTACCTATTTTGGGGAGAGAATTTTTGTCGCTTTTGAGTTTAGTTTTTCCTATGTCGCTTGAATTTATAGAAGAAGTTGTATTTATAAAATGGGTATCGACATTTGTTGTTATAATTATTGCGGTTACTATGATTTTTCTTGTGTTACCAAATAAGAAACTTAAATTTTCAGAGATTTGGCAAGGGGCGTTATTTACTATTGTTTCTTGGTCTTTGATGTCGTATGGATTTTCTTATTTTGTATCTAATTTTGGTAGATATTCTATAATTTACGGCTCTCTTGCAGCGGTGATTATACTTATGCTTTGGCTTTATTTTACTGGTCTTGTTATAATAATTGGTGCTGAACTTAATTCGATAGTTATTGATGGATATATAGCTAAGAGGGCAATAAAGAAATTAGCAAAAAAACGTAAATAGTTTTGTGGATTTTGTTTGGTTAGCGGTTGTTTAATAAATAATTTTAATATAATATTTTTTAATTTAGGAGGTCAATATGTATAAATTAGGTTTTATAGGTTGTGGAAATATGGGTTCTGCTATGATGGGTGGAATTTTAAAATCAGAGAAGTTAGAAGCTAAACAGATAATTGTATCGGATTTAGATCAAAAAAAGTTAGATAAATTACATAGTGATTTAGGAGTTACAATTACAACTGATTCAACAAAAGTGGCACAGGAATCACAGATTATAATTCTTGCGGTTAAGCCTAATATATATGGGATTGTGCTAGAACAAATAAAAGATAAAATAAGCAAAAATACAGTTGTGGTTACTATAGCAGCTGGAATAACGCTTGAGTTTGTAGAAAATATCATAGGAGCGGATAAAAAAATTATTAGAACTATGCCAAATACACCAGCGTTGGTTGGAGAGGGAATGATAGCGGTTTGTACTAATAAAAATATAGAGGACAAAGAAAGAGATAATGTGCTTGATTTATTCTCAGGATTTGGTAAGGCAGAGATAGTTCCAGAGTATCTTATTGATAGTGTTATTGGAGTAAGTGGTTCATCTCCAGCATATGTATTTATGTTTATAGAAGCTATGGCAGATGCAGCGGTACTTGCTGGTATGCCTAGAGATAAAGCGTATAAATTTGCGGCACAAGCTGTATATGGTTCAGCTAAAATGGTTCTTGAAACAGGGAAGCATCCAGCGGAGTTAAAAGATATGGTTTGCTCTCCATCGGGAACGACTATTGAGGCTGTTAAAATGTTAGAAAAGACTGGTTTTAGGGGTTCTGTAATTGAGTCCATTGGCGCGTGTATTGATAAGTCTATTAAGATGTCAAAGTAAAACTTTGAAAATTGGCTTATTTTGTTGTTACTGCGTCAAATTACGACTCTAGCGTACAAAAGTACGCGGCGACCCGCAATTTAACTTGTGCCTAAAACTAAGCACAATTTTCAAAGTTTTCGGTTAGATTAAAAATTGGCTTATTTTGTTGTTACTGCGTTAAATTACGACTCTAGCGTACAAAAGTACGCGGCGACCCGCAATTTAACTTGCGCCTAAAACTAAGCACAATTTTCAAAGTTTTCAGTTAGCTTGAAAATTGGCTTATTTAAAAGTTTTTATATTAGGAATAAATACGAATACGAGTGTCAATGAATTCGCAAAAGAAAAACGCTTTTGCTCATCGTTTTGACACTCATATAAATCCTAACACATTAAAAATTTTATGAAAGTAAACTTTCAACATTTTTTAATGTGTTAGGCTTTGCATTCGTATTTTATTACGAATTATCTCAAAGGTAGCTGTTTTCACCAAAATATAACTATCATATTAAAATAAATGTAATATGAATTTATATATGCTCAATAATTTACTGTCAAAAAAGCGTTAAATGAAACAAAATATTTTTTCGGCTTAAAATTCAACTTGTTTGAGCGTAGCGAGTTTTGAATTTTTAGAAAAATATTGAAGTGTAATAGCTTTTTTGTGTAAAATTTTGAGTATATAAAAAATTCAATATTATTTTGTATTGTTTAAATATTGTAGGATTAGAACTTAGAGGTATTATGAAATCTGTATTAGGAAATGTTAGAAGAACTATTCAAGAAAATAATTTAATAGTAGATGGAGATAGAGTTGCAGTAGGAGTGTCTGGTGGTAAGGATAGTATGGCTTTGATTTATATATTAAAGGCATTTCAAAGATTTAGTCCTATGAAATACGATTTATGTGCAGCGACGATAGATTTGGGTTTTAATAATTTTGATATACTTAAGACCAAAAAGTTTTGCGAGGAGATAGGAGTGCCTTTTATAGTTGAAAAAACTAATATTTCTGATATAGTTTTTAAAACTCGTGAAGAAAAAAATCCCTGCTCATTATGTGCAAATATGAGAAGGGGCGCTTTAGCAAGTCTACTTAATAATAATGGATATAATGTGCTAGCTTTAGGTCATCATAGCGACGATGCGGTGGAAACTATGTTTATGAATATGCTCTATACTGGTAAGATTAAGACTTTAGAATATAAATCTTTTCTTTCAAAAACAGAAATTACAGTAATTAGACCTTTTTTAAATACAAAAGAAGCTGATATAAAAGGCATAGTTAATAAATACGATATCCCAATTACAAAAAATCCTTGTCCAGTAGATAATAAAACCACTCGTGAAGAGGTTAAAAATCTTCTAAAAGATATTTATAAAAGTGTTCCTAATAGTAGGCAAAGCATATTAACCTCTATGAAAAACGAAGACCAATTTAAACTTTGGTGGTAATGAATTCAGTTTTTATAAGCTCGGCGAAAGCTCGGGCTTTTTTTTGTATATCATCCACTTTATATATACTTCCTTTTTTAGATGCTAGTTCAGTTAGCATAAAATACGGCGGAAGCTGAAATCCCTTATTTATTGTTAGCGCATCAATTAATTGACTAGCTACGGAGTCGCTACCTGAATTAGCAGAAACTATGATGGAATAAATCTTTTTTTCTCTAAAAGAAATTCTTTTGTAAAGCACAGTTAATCTATTTATAACAGCCATTAATTTAGCTGAAATAGAGTCATTATAATTTGGGCAAATCCATATTATCACATCACTATGCTCAATTAGAGGAAGTAACTCCTCTGTTATAACACCGCCATAAAAACAACTTTTATCTTTGCTGTAATAAGTGCAGGTATCAAAGCTACAACCAAAACAGTCTTTTACTGTACCTTCTTCAACATGAAATTCAATTATATTATCATAATTTATATATTCACGAACCATTTGCCAAAGATGTAGAGTGTTAGAAGTTTGGGTACTACTAGCGTGTAAAACTAGAATTTTAGGATTCTTAACAGGAATATTTTTATAATCTAGGGTTTGTTTTATTAATTTGCTCACCATAGTTTCTATAACTTTATCCCTAGATAAATTTAATGATAATTCCCATTTTTTTAGGTTTTCATAGTTATTGATAAATTCTAAAACGCCATGACCAAGAACTCTAGCACCCATTTGGTTTAGGAGAAAAACTATTTTTGAAGCGTATTTTTTAGTATATAGCATAGAGTCGCTTTTTATAATAAATGAAATAATTGAGTTTTCAAAATACGAGTTAGATATGCTATATAATTTTAATATCCAATTATCAAATTCTATATTGCTACCAAGTGCATCTAATTGAATAACAAATATAGCTTTATAATTATCCTCCATATTATGATAAGGATAGTCTTTTAAGCACTCATTGTTTTGTGATATTAAATTATAGATTTTATTGTAAAATTCAGTTTTTTCGCCAAAGTATAGACATTCCAAATTTTGTTCAACTCCTGTTTTATATTATAAATCGTGTAAAATGCTTTTCATTTGTTGAGTTGCGTACTCTATTTTTTCGATTAATTGTGGATGTGCTGGTATGGATTCAACTTCTGTTTTTCCATCTAAATACCTATTTCTAATTCCTAAATAACAATCATCAATATAAACACAGCTATAGTGCCAATTTCCTTTTAGGGTATTTATAATTGATATAGCGCCTGATGATATTGCTGGAGCGACAAAAGGTTTAAAACCTAAGTCTCTAACTTCCATATTTGCGTTAATGGTAAGCTCGGTAAGTTTTTTAGATATATGTTCATCATAGTTTGATATATCATTAGCTATTATTAAATCTTTTCCATGAGGGCCATACGCTCTAGCTTTATCAAAATTTATATTGTTTTTATTAGCATAGTATTTTGCTCTTGCGTACATAACTCCAAGTCCATAACCTCGTATTTGATATGGAGATAAATTTGGAGTATTTTTTTGTACAACGGAGCATAGTAAGTCTACAGGGTCTGAAACTACAGCAAATAGTCCTTTAAAATGACTTTCGTTTGCCATTTTAGCATATATACTTATAAGTTTAGAGTTGCTTTCTAACTGTGCCATACGAACATCTTTGACCTCACTGCCAACACTTGGCACAAATTTACTTGCTGTAAACACAAAAACATCAGCGTCAAATAATTCTTCTTTGCTTATAATTTTAATATTGGGAAAATCAGATAGATTGGGGTCGATAATTTGGTTTAACTCCATTTCCCAACGTTTAAGCCTCTCGTCGTTTATATCGTAAATTCCAATTTCGCTTATTAGATTTTGTCCTAATAGTTTTAATGCTATAAGTAGCGTGCTGCCTACATCACCAAGTCCGAGTAAGTTAATGGTATAACTCTTTTTAGTTTTGATACCCTCATCGTTTAGTATGATAGAGGATAGGGGGTTTTTAATATCTTGTAATAAATTTTTAAGTTCCAATTTTAACTCCTTATATTTTAATTTTTATCCATTAATATTGATTCCATTCTATTAAGTTGTTCTAAATCATTTTTTAAATATTCTGATGGTTTAGTATTAACATCTAGTTTTAATACATCTCCTCTATCTGGGAATCTTGGCTGAATAACAATTTCTCCTAGCCTACCAATAGTTAACATTCTATCATTATAAAGTTGGTATTCTTGTTCTATAGTTGACATTATAGATATAGTATTTTCTAAGCAAACTTTAGATAAATTATATAATTTAGCATTACTAACATCTTTTATATACGCCATCGAACTATATGGAAGTATAAGATTGATAGATGGAAGTAAGTTTCTAGTAGGGTGTTTATCTTTTAATATAGCATCGCCACCTAAAAATGGGTATAGATGACTTTCGTTAAACCAAGTCTTTAATCTAGGAATAAAATAAGCTGAATCTACTTTCATTCCTTTTTTTTGCATAATAGCTTTTCCACTCCCAGATAGAATACCAACTAAAACTTTATGGATATTTACATTGTGATTTTTAAATGCGGGTATGAGAGTATCTATTCTATAACCTTTTACCAATAAATCATCTACTAAAATAATTTTTTTATTAAATGATTTTAAAGTTTTAACTTGATTATCTAAATCTAAATAGTAAGGATGAGCTTCAACTTTGTGTTTCTTTAAGTCTGATTGAAAATATTTTTCTAGGTGCATAGATTTAGTAATAGTATTTGGAAGTAACCATCTTCTAAAAATTCCGCCAAAAGGTACACACATCAAATCCCCAACAGTTTTTGGTGATAGAGGTGTGGTTGGCATATTATTTTCATCACATATTTTTTTAATTAAATGTTCGTATATCATACTTCTATCAAAGTTAAGAACTAGATTTCCAGAATAAAGTTTAACTAATTCTAATTGCAGTTTTTCTCTTGCCTCATGGATTGCATTAACTACATTTGGGTTGTTTCTAAAAGGTTCTTTTAACATAGATTTACAATCTAAATTAAGTGTGCAAGGTGATGTCATATTTACACAATATATTTGTTGCGTAGAATTTTCTATTGGAATAAAACCTTGAAGTTTTAAGAGTTTTTGTTTATCTTCACTGATTTTATCCGATAGAGTTTCTGTGTATACTGCATAAGTGTAGTCTTTTGATAAACAAAACGCTAATGTTTCCGTTAATACACGTTGTTTTAAATTTATATTATTTTCGCTTTTCTTAACATGTACACCCGTTATATGAATTATTCTTCCGACAGAAGATTCTCTTATATATTCAGTTATATCGGAGTCTGAAAATTCATTGTAAATATTGGCTGATTTAATTCCATGAAATATGGAAAAACCAATAAGTTCTTTGTCTGCCGTTGTATTTCTTAGAATTAAGATTCTGTTCTGTTTGTTATTAATAAGCATTTGTTTTAGCTTATTATAAGCGTTTTCGAATTCTGATTCTGATTCTATTAAATTAGCAAGCTCTTTTGTTAATTCAGTCGACGGTTTTTTTATCAATTCAATATTAAGCGTTTTAGTGGTCATAGTGCTTTTGAATTGTGGTTCACGCTGGTATAAACCTCTCTCGTATATATAACGCTGTACCATAGGGTCAATAAGTTCAGAAATATCTCTATCTTTATCTACATAGTTTCTGATTCTTGTAGATGAGATATTTTCATATTGAACGGGTAAAGTTAATAATATACTATCTGGATGAAGTTTTTTCATCCTTTCGCAAGTGTGAAGTTTCGTGTCTTTTTCAGTATTATCTGACCTTATAAAAACTATATGTGGAAAACTTGTTATAGAGCCTTTTTTTATTCCATTTTTATATGCGGACGCATTTTTTATTACATCACTTCCTACAACTATATGAAGTTTGGAGTTTTTAAAACTTTGCTTTAGTTTTTTTATGTCTTCTGTGTTAGCTATATTAATTGATAAATCTCTAGGATAAGAGTATATACCGATTTCGTCAGCTATTGACATTTTTACAATATCTCTACGTGTTAAGTTTGGTTGAGTTCTTTTTGACCATGAAAATTCATCTATTGCCAAGTAAACTTCAAAACCTAAATCTCTAATTTCTTTTGCGATTTGTTTATGACTTAGTGTAAATGGGTCGAATGTTCCTGGGAAAAATGCAACATTTTTCGCTACTTTTAATTTAATTTGTTTTTTTGCTATAAAATTATAACTTGATATAAATTTATATATATTCATTAGACCCGCAGTATTATTAAGGAAAACTAAATCGTTTGATTCATCTGTGTTGCTCATAAGTTCTAAAATCTTTTTACAAGACATATCAAAAATAAGCTTTTTTTCGGTCAATCCAAGTAGTTCAGATGAAAAAATATATTTTCCAAATATTCTAAAAGCTACTTGATTTACTCTTGTATTGCTATTTACAAATCCACAGAATAGAATTCCAATCATTCGTTTTAATCGTTCTGTATAGATTTTATTGTTTTGTGTATTTGTTTTGCTAGAATTTTGATATTCACTATAATAGTTTATACTTACTCCGACTGTTTTTATTACGAGTATTGAAATTTGAGAATTAGAATTTCTTATTTTATTTTCTAATTCTGTTAGTATTTCTTCAAATTCAACATCGTCTAATTTTAATATTAATCTTCCTAAAAAAAGTGGGATATATCGTGTAAACTGGTAGCTTTCCATTTCTAAAGACCTTAGCAGTTCTATAACTATATCGTTTTTTTGTTCTTTAGAAAGCCTATCTATAATTTTAATCAAACCTTCTCCTGCTGTGTTTCTTACAAAGGATAAAGCACTTATTTTAAGGAGATTACTAAAATGTAGAGCAGTGTAGAATGAATTGCTTTTTTGCACATATTCTAAAAGTATCTCTATTTGGAGTTTCTTTACTATAGGTTCTGTGGCTACTTTTAGATTACTTAAAAATATTTCTGATATTTTTTGTTCATCTATCGTAGCTCTCTTTTTAAAAATTTCAGCTAGTTCATTTTTAGCGTTAAATTTTTTTAAAACTTTATAGATACTGTAGTTTTCCACAAAGCTTAGTTTTTTGTCTAGTAATTTACTAAAGTGAGATTGAACAATTTGTTCACGTTCTGAATTTTCTTCCATATAATTAATCACTTTATAAGATGTATAGGTAGCGGTCAATCTAGTTAGGTAATCGTCGCTAGTCACTTTATTAAAAAGGTATTCTCTTATAAAGAGTTGCTTATCTTCTGTAAATTCTTCAAATGGCATATTTCTAATCATAGCCATTAAGTATAAATTATAGTCTTGTGAAGAGTCCTCCTTTACATATGAGAGTACAATATCGATAGATTTTTTTCTTTTTTGTTTATCGTCTAGCACTTCAAAATAACTTGCAATCATTTCACTAGCAGAATAACTAATCCAACTTCTATGTTTTTCAATTATTTTATGGTCAGGTTTAATAAAGTTCTCTAAGTATTTTTCAAATAATTCTATAGATGTTGCAATAGGTTTTTTTATTAATGCGGCTTCTGGGATTTCTTTTCTTATTTTTTCGTCAAAAGTAGCTATAATACTTCCTATTAGCATAGCACATTCGTTTCGCAAGTCTTCTTCTGGAATAATTAATCTTTCATATAGGAATTTTAGAGCTATTAATTTTTGTTTTTGAGTTAAATATGTAGAATATTCTTGTAAAATTTGAATATAACCTCTTAACTCGCTTTGCGATTTAGCATTACGTGCATTTTGTAGCATAGCGTTTAAAGAACTTTCGTCTCTTAGGATATGCATTAGTTTAATATTGTGTTTAATGGATTCAAATTTAGCATTTTCAATTATTTGATTTCCTTGCATTAATGCATAGTATTTTCTTTTTATCGGAGTTTTTAGTTTTATGTCATCATCTGAATCTGGGTCTACATTTACTCCTAAATCTTTTATAAATAAATCAAAATCTTTTAGCTTAGAATAAACCTTTTTATATCTAAGTTCCTTAGTTTGATCTACATTGTCTAGTTTATTTAATATAATTTGGAATGACTGGTCTAATGAGTATATTTGCATTTTCTTATTGCTATTTTCTTTTACTCTAAAATCAGAATAAATTAAAATTAAAGATTCTAATGAAAGATTTTCCAACTCTAAATCCCATGTAGAGTGGTTAATCGCAATATTTCTAATATATACGATATTATGCCTATTGAACCATTCGCCAGTATAATGGTAGTGATAGTATGCAACTCGTTTTTTTTCTTCGCCTTTACAACCAAATTTACCTATATCATGTCCAGCAGCAGAACCTGAAACTCTGCCTAAATCAACGGGGAAACCGAGATTTTTTAATTGTCTAGCTATTTTAACAGCTAAATAATGAACGCCACTTACATGGTCTAGTGTGCTATAACCAACTACATCTTGAGTTATTTTCATCATTTCGTATACAAATTCACTATGGTAAGCTTCGACGAATTTTCTATATTCAGAGTTATCTTCTATTTCTTCTATTTCTTCTTCATGTAGAAGATTAAGCGGATATTTTGATACCCATTTATCCTCTGAATGTAATTTTTCTAGTTCTGAAAAAATGCTAAAAAACGGAAGTATAACTGAACATGCCAAATCTTTGTCTTTGTCGTGTACTAGTTCAGAAGCTTCTTCAAAACAAAGTGAAACCGTGTATTTGTACAAATAGTTAGCAAAATCTGATGTATCGGGAATTATATATTTTATTAATGGGTCGAATAAATTTATAATAGCCTTTGTAGAGTAATCATTTTTAAGAAGCATATTTTGTAAATTAGTTTTTAGCTCTTTAGATGCTAAAAATTTATCTATTTTTTTGATTAAATTTAAATTGTGTTTTATAGATATATTATTTAAAGTTTTTAGTTTTAATTTTTTTATTATTTTATAAAGTTGTGTGTTCATTTAATACACCTTCTTTCTATACTTTATTATAACAAAATTAATGAATATTTATTTTATATATACACATTTATTATCTACTTAAAAGTTAAAATATATAAAAATTGTTAAACTATATTATTTTGTACTAAATCATACATAAATAAATAGTATATAGACAAAATGTATGAAAAAAATTATTAATACATATAAAAACTTATTGAAAATTTAGTATATCGAATAATCAACTTGATTATTTGGCTATAATTTGCTAAAATAATTAAGAAAATAAGTATATTTTCAAAATTTAAAAATTAAGGGGTTGTTTATTAGTGAAAAAGTTTTTAGTTGTTATTTTGGCATTAGTTATGGCTATGTCAATGGTAGCGTGTGGCGAGAAGAAAGAAGAGGCTGCAGCTTCTGAAGAAGCATCACTACCAAAAATAGGTGTTACAATTTACAAATTTGACGATAACTTTATGTCATTTGTAAGACGTTCGATTGAAGGAAATGCGGCTGGTAAAGCAGAGCTTATGCTTAACGATTCTCAGAATAGTCAAGCTACTCAAAATGAGCAAGTAGATATGATGATTTCTAAAGGTGTTAAGGCGTTAGCTATTAACTTAGTTGACCCACAAGCGGCTGCTTCAATTATTGGAAAAGCTAAAGAAGCTGACATTCCTGTTGTTTTCTTTAACAAAGAGCCAAGTGCTGAAGATTTAGCTTCTTATGACAAGACTTGGTATGTAGGAACTACATCAAAAGAGTCTGGAGTTATCCAAGGTGAAGTTATGGTAGATTCTTGGAAAGCTCATCCTGAGTGGGATAGAAATGGTGATGGCGTAATGCAATATGTATTACTTAAAGGTGAGCCAGGACATCCAGATGCAGAAGCAAGAACTAAGTATTCTATTGAAACTGTAAAAGAAAGCGGAATCGAAGTTCAAGAGTTAGATATGCAACCAGGAATGTGGGATGCTGTTAAGGCTAAAGAATTCATGGATTCTTGGATTTCTAAGTACGGTGACGAGATTGAGTTTGTTGTATGTAACAACGATGGTATGGCGTTAGGTGCTATTCAGTCACTTAGAGCTGCTGGATACTTTGATGAAGGTGGAAAGTTTATGCCAGTTGTTGGTGTAGATGCTATTCCAGATGCTTTAGAGCAAATTAAAGCTGGTTACATGGTAGGTACAGTTCTTAACGATGCTAAGAACCAAGGTGCTGCAACATTTGATTTAACTTTAAATGCAGCTAATGGTAAAGATGTATTAGAAGGAACTGAGTGGAAGTTAGATGATATGAAAGCTGTTCGTGTACCTTATGTAGCGATTACAGATAAAAATCTTGACTTTGCAGAAGAAGCATATAAGTAGAACATAAGCAGATATAATTTATTTACAAAACGAGATGCTTAATGGCATCTCGTTTTTTTAAAAACGAATGTAACAAATATATAAAATGTTTTAAAATATATTTTATATAAGTAGATGTATAAGGAGGCGTAGCATGCAAGGAAATGAATTTCTATTAGAGATGCTTGGAATAACCAAGTCTTTTCCAGGAGTAAAAGCCCTTGATGGAGTCAATTTGCGTGTCAGAAAAGGTACAGTTCATGCTTTAATGGGTGAAAATGGAGCAGGCAAGTCGACTTTGATGAAATGTTTATTTGGAATTTATACTAAGGACGAAGGTCAGATATTACTTAATGGTAAAGAAGTGAATTTTAATAATTCTCGACATGCGTTAGACAATGGTGTGTCTATGGTACACCAAGAATTGAATCAGGTACAGACAACTAGAGTAATGGATAATATATGGTTAGGTCGTTTTCCTAAAAAAGGACTTTTTATTGATGAAGAAAAAATGTTCGTTGAAACTTCTAAGATTTTCAAAGAACTTGATATAAAAGTTGATCCAAAAGAAAAAGTAGGGAATCTTCCGGTTTCGGAGAGCCAGATGGTAGAGATAGCTAAGGCAGTTTCTTATAGCTCTCAAGTTATAGTTATGGACGAACCTACATCATCTTTGACTGAAAAAGAGGTTGGGCATTTATTTAAAATTATAGAATCTTTAAAGTCAAGAGGTGTTGCGATTATATATATTTCTCACAAAATGGAAGAAATTGAAAAAATCGCAGATGAAGTTACTATTATGCGTGATGGTAAGTGGATTGACACTAGATTTGTTAAAGATATTACTACAGATGAGATAATTAATTTGATGGTTGGTCGTGATTTATCACATCGTTTTCCACCAAAGACGAATAAACCTAGCGAAGTTATTTTAAAAGTTGAAAATTTAACTGCGACATATCAACCATCTATACAAGATGTGAGTTTTGAACTTAGAAAAGGCGAGATTCTCGGTGTAGCTGGACTTGTAGGGGCTAAAAGAACAGATTTACTTGAATCTATATTCGGGTGGAGACATTTAGCAGGTGGAACTTTAACTCTACATGATAAAGTAATTAAAAATCGTTCTCCTCATGACGCTATTGCACATGGTATAGCATTAGTTACTGAGGAGCGTAGAGCAACTGGTATTTTTGAAATGCTTGATATTCAGTTTAACTCTATACTTTCAAATATAGATAATTATATTGGTACTTTTAATTTATTAAATGATAGTAAAATGAGAGAAGATACTGGTTGGGTTATTGATAGTATGCGTGTAAAAACACCTTCTCAAAGAACAAAAATTCGTTCATTATCGGGTGGAAATCAGCAGAAGGTTATCGTAGGTAGATGGCTACTTACAGACCCTGAAATATTACTACTTGATGAGCCGACTAGAGGGATTGATGTTGGTGCTAAGTATGAAATTTATCAACTTATGATAGATTTGGCTAATAGAGAAAAAGGAATAATTATGGTTTCTTCAGAAATGGCTGAATTATTAGGTGTAACTGATAGAATTTTGGTTATGAGTAACGGAAGATTAGCTGGAATAGTTAATACCGCTGAAACTTCGCAAGAAGAAATTTTAAAATTATCGGCGAAATATTTATAATGGGGGAGGTAAAAAAATGTCAAAAATAAAGAATATGACGAAAAAAGATGTTCTAGAATTTATGATGAACAACGCTATTTTTATAGTATTATTAGGATTATTAGCGATAATAGTTGCAATTTCACCAGATTTTGTATCTATAAATAATGTTAGAAATATATTAGCTCAGTCGTCAACGAGAATTATAATGGCTCTTGGTGTTGGTACGATTATTGTTACAAAAGGTACAGACCTTTCGCTAGGTAGGCAGGTAGGACTTGCTGCAGTAATTTCTGCATCTCTATTACAAGCTCCTGGGTATGCTTATAGAATGTATCCAGATTTGCCACAATTACCAATAATAGTACCTATTTTAATAGTTATGATGATTACAGGATTTTTTAGTTTTATAAATGGTTTTGTAGTTGCAAAATTAAAGGTTGACCCATTTATTGCGACACTTGGTATGATGGTTATAGTTTATGGTGTTAACTCTATTTATTATGATAGACCTCCATATGGAGCGCAACCTATAGGTGGTATGGACCCTAAATTTCTTAAATTTGCTCAAGGTTCTATAGATGTATTTGGTCAAAAGTTACCGTTTTTGGTTATTTATGCAGCTATAACTGTCGCTATTCTTTGGATTTTATGGAATAAGACTAAATTTGGTAAAAATATATTTGCTATTGGTGGCAATCAAGAGGCTGCAATAGTTTCTGGTGTAAATGTAGTTAAGTATTTATTATTAACTTATGTACTTGCTGGTTTACTATATGGTCTTGGTGGTTCGTTAGAAGCTGCCAGAATCGGTACTGCGACTAATAACACAGGAAATATGTATGAGCTTGATGCGATTTCTGCTTGTATTGTGGGTGGTCTTTCGTTTAATGGTGGTATAGGAACTATCTCTGGTATTGTTATTGGAGTTTTAATATTCCAAGTTATTGCATATGGTTTATCATTTATTGGAGTAAATCCTTATATACAGTTTATTATAAAAGGTCTTATAATTATTACAGCAGTAGCAATTGACACTAGAAAAACTATCAAGAAAAAATAATTGATTTACGGGGGTTATTATGAAACAAAAAATGATAAATATTTTTGAAAATGTATATGGAAATGCCGAAAATACAGAATTGTTTTTTGCTCCGGGCAGGGTAAATTTAATTGGTGAATATACAGATTTTAATGGTGGTCACGTTATGCCTTGCACGCTTAGTAGTGGAACTTATGCCCTTGTAAGAAAAGTGGATAGTAGAATTTGTAGATTTTATTCTTATAATTTCCCAAATGATGGAGTTGTTGAAGTTTCTTTAGACGATATGTCTTATCGAAAAGAACATGATTGGGCTAATTATCCTAAGGGTGTAATAGCTATGTTTCTTGAAAAGGGTATTGATATTGAAAATGGCTTTGATATAGCTTTTTATGGTAATATCCCAAATGGTGCTGGACTTTCTTCTAGTGCCTCTATTGAGATACTTATGGCGATAGTTATTAACAAATTATATTCGTTAAATTTTGATATGATGGATATGGTTTATTTAGCACAGAGAACTGAAAATAAATACATTGGTGTAAATTGTGGAATTATGGATCAGTTTGCTATTGGTATGGGTAAGAAAAATAAAGGTATACTTCTTAATACCTCAAATATGGAATATCATTATTCTAAATTGGACTTTAAAGATTATAAATTAGTTATTTCTAATACTCGTAAGCGTAGAGGTTTAGAGGATTCTAAATATAATGAAAGGCGAAGTGAGTGTGAGAGTGCATTAGCTGATTTACAAAAAGTTGTAGATATAAAGAATTTATGTGATTTAAATATGGAAGAGTTTGAAAAATATAAGCATAGTATTAAATCGGAAGTTAATTTAAAGAGAGCTAAGCATGTTATATCTGAAAATGATAGAACTCTAAGAGCATATAAAGAATTGGATGATGGCAATTTAGAAGCTTTTGGAAAACTTATGATTGAATCACATGAATCTTTAAAAAATGATTTTGAAGTTACAGGAATAGAACTTGATACATTGGTAGAGTTAGCATTAGATATTGATGGAGTATTAGGTTCGAGAATGACTGGTGCTGGTTTTGGTGGTTGTACAGTTAGCCTTGTAAGAGAAGACATGGTTGAAGAGTTTGTTAAACGAATTTATAAAATGTATAAAGAAAAGATTGGATTTGCTGCTGATTTCTACATAGTTAGTGTAGGCGATGGAGCAAGACAAATATTATAGTGTATAGTGCAAAGTTATTAGGATTTTGGGAGTGTTCTTGTAAATTTTAATAACTTTGTTGTATTTTATTTTAAGGAATGAAGAATATGATGGATAAAAAAATACTTGAGTTGGTAAGTTTTGCTTATCAAAAGCAGTTAATAAAAAGAGAAGATATTGTTTATGTAATAAATAGATTATGTGAGAAACTACGATTAGATGATTTTAATGAACCGATTATTTTAATATCGGATGAGATTAATCATGTTGAGGTTTTGAATTGTATGGTAGATTATGCTTATAATGAGGGGATAATTAGCTCGAATAAAGCTCCTTTTAGTGATTTATTTGATACAGCTATAATGGATATATTAATGCCTATGCCTTCTACTGTAATTGATATGTTTTATAAAAAATATGAAGAATCACCGAAACTGGCAACGGAGTATTATTATGATTTATCTAAGAATAGTAACTATATAAGAATGGATAGAGTTAAAAAGAATTTGCAGTGGAAAGTTAATACTGACTATGGTGATATAGATATATCAGTTAATCTATCGAAGCCTGAAAAAGACCCTAAAATGATAGCTTTAATGGGAAAACAAAAAGAAACTGGTTATCCTAAATGTTTGCTTTGTTATGAAAATGTAGGATACAAAGGAAGTATAAATAAGCCTGCTAGACATAATCATAGAATTATCCCAGTTAAATTGGCAAATGAAGAGTGGTATTTTCAATATTCACCATATGTTTACTTTAATGAACATTCTATAGTTTTTAACAAAAAGCATACTCCTATGAAGATTAATAGCAAAACTTTTGAGAGATTATTTGATTTTATAGATTTATTTCCTCATTATTTTATAGGTTCAAATGCTGATTTACCTATAGTTGGCGGTTCAATGCTCGCACATGACCATTATCAAAGTGGTATGACGGAGTTTCCGATAGAGAGAGTTAATTCAATCAAGAGTTATAAAATAAATAAATATAAAGATGTGTCGGTAAACTGGATAAATTGGCCTCTTACTGTATTGAGATTAAATTCTAAAAATAGGGAGAGTTTAATTGCATGTGCAAATCTTATAGCTGATAAATGGAAAGTTTATACTGATGAGTCAGCTGGAGTAATTGCTAAAACAGATGAAATTCATAATACTGTAACACCGATAGCTAGAAAACGTGGAGAAAATTATGAGTTAGATATTGTTCTTAGAAATAATAGAGTTAGTGAAGAATATCCAGATGGTATTTTCCATCCACATAAGCATGTACACTCTGTAAAAAAAGAGAATATAGGTCTTATAGAGGTTATGGGGCTTGCGATACTTCCAAGCAGGTTAAAACTTCAAATGAATTTACTTTCAGAAGCTTTACAAAATGGCGTTGATATAAATGGTTTACTTAAAGATGATGAAATTGCTTTGTTTAAAGATATTTATTCAGATATGCTTATTGAATATAAGAATACCCATGACGCTATTAATAGCGTAAAGAAAGTGGTTGGATTAACTTTTGTTAAGGGATTAGAGTGTTGTGGAGTATTTAAGTTAAATGATACTGGAAAACAAAGCATGGATATTTTTATGGGAGGATTAAATGTTTAATTTTGCCATTTACAAAACTGATATTGGGTATATAAAAATAGGCTATAAAGATGAATTTGTAGTATCTATAAGTATGATGAAAAAAGTTAATGATTTTGGAGTAAAAACTGAGCTAACGAATAGAGTATATTTGCAGCTGGTTGAATATTTAGATGGGTTAAGAACAGAGTTTGATTTTGAATATAAATTAATTGGTACAGATTTTCAAAAGCGTGTTTGGGATGAGCTTTTAAAAATTCCATACGCTAACACTCGTTCTTATCAAGATATAGCTTTAAAATTGGGTAATAAAAATTTAGCTAGAGCGGTAGGAATGGCAAATAATAAAAACCCTATGATGATAGTAGTACCATGTCATAGGGTTATAGGTAAAAATGGCAATCTTACAGGATATGCTGGTGGTTTAGACTTAAAAAATAAACTTTTAAAATTAGAACAAAATGCAAAATTGGTATAAGCGTTTATTTTGAAATTTTTTCTTTAAAAATATATTTTATAGATTGATAGTATGGATTATCTGGTGTCGTCCATTGACAATCATTTGGAGAATCATTAACCTTATTTGGCTTTTCTTGTGCTTCAAAACATATTGCATAGTTTTGTGTAAATGTTTTGCCACTAGGAACATACCCATCTTGTATAAAGTTTGAGGTATATATAACTATATCTGGTGCTGTAGTATGCACTTCTAAAATCACTTTTTCATCTGGAGATATAAGCTTAGTAGCAAGGTTGTATTCTCCTTTTTGCTTGTTCAATTTAAAACAGTGGTCTATGCCATGGGCTAATTTTATTTGTTCATGTTCACTGTTTAAACTTAAATTTATAGTTTTTTGCTCTGCAAAATCAAAAGCTGAATGGTTTATCTTTTCGCTTTTTATACTAGGTATAAAATCACTTTCTAATGGATAATATTCTTTTGAGTTTATCATTAGCTGGTGATTTTTTATTCCTACGGGATTATTATCACCCATTAAGTTAAAATAGCTATGATTTGTTAAATTAAGATATGTTTTTTTATCTGAATATCCATAATAATCAATAGTAAAACAGTTTTGTTCTTTTTTAAGAGTGTAAACTATTTTTATATCTAAATTTGCAGGGAAACCATCTATAGTTTCTAATGATTTAAAGCTTAGTGTTAATCTTTCAAAATCTTCATTAGATAAAGTTTCTGCATACATGTATTCATTGTTAAAACCATGTTTTCCACCATGAAGTAAATGACCGTTATCCTTTTTATCTATATGGTATGTCTTATCATCAATAGTTAGTTTAGCTTCTTTTAATCTTCCGGCAGTTCTGCCTATGGTTGCTCCTAAATAACAAGGATTTAAAATATAATCTTCGAGGTTGTCATAACCTAAAACAGTTTCTCTATATTCATTATCCGTTGGAAGTTTTATAGATTGTATAATTCCGCCATAATTTAATATACTAACTTCCATACCCAAGCTGTTTTTTAGGATATATTTATTTATAGTTAGCTCATTTATTATACCAAATTGTTGTATTTCCATAAATTTAACTCTCCTAACTTTAAAATTTTATTAAATAATATTAAATTGTATATACTTAAAATGTACACAAAAACTAATATAATTAATAATATTATTAGTTATATTTTAATAAAACCATCTACTGTTGCGATAAATTCTATTTATTTCGCTTAAAATTCATTAAAATTTTAAAATCCAAAACTTGTATTCGCCAATGGCTTATACTTCAGACAAGTTGGATTTCTTAACAAATTTTAATCCCTTTTCGCATCATAAATTACGAATTATCTCAAAGGTAGCTGTTTTTATTAAATATAACTAAATATTATTACTTTAATTATCAAAGCATTTACTCATCGTTTTGTTACAGGAATAAATTATAGCAATGTTAAAATCTTATGAAAATAAATTTTCAACGATTTTAAATATTGTATTATTTGCAATAATATCTTATTACAAAAGTAATTATAGTGATTAATAGTATTTAATGATATAAAATATTTGACTTTTGAAGAATATTGATTTTTTCAAGACGAATTTGAACGTTCCCTTATATTTTTTCCATAAAGGGAAGGATTCCACTTGTTTGAAGTGTGAGCTTTCAAGCGAACACGAGTTTGGAAATCCTAGTGAAAATGAGTCTATGAAAAATCATATTATGATAATGGAAAATATTTTGTAGTGTTAAATGCTATTAATTAATATAAGCTATTTAAATATTAATTAGAGTTATTAAATCATAACTACAGTATATATAATTTAATATTATTCTTTATCAAAGATAATTCCGTAAATTTTTGTAATACTTGCTTTTATGAAAATTTTAGTTATATTAATTGGTGATTGTATATTTTATATGTATTGTTAATGTTCTATGTAATATAAGTAAGAATATCAGAAAATTTAGTTTATTACAATAAAATTATAAGATGTGTTTAAACTTATGTATAGTTAGTGGTTTGTGATATAATATTATAGACAAAAATTTTCTTATTTTATTCACAGGAGGGCAACATGTCTGCTAAGAAGAAAAACAAAAAAAAGAATATATTTTGGCGACTAATAAAAGTATTATTTTTGTTAATAATAGTGTTGGGGGTATTAGGCGCTGGTGCTACTTATATTTATGTTAAAGGTATAGTTGAGGAACTTCCAACTATTAACCCATCAAAAATAGATGATTTATTGGGTGAAAATTCAGTTATTTTGGATAGCGAAGGTAGAGTGTTAGAGCATATTCAAAATGATGGGCTTAGGACAATTATTAGATATGGAGAAATGAGTCCAGAGCTTATAAATGCTTTTATAGCTGTTGAGGATAAAACGTTTAGAGAACATCATGGATTTAACTTTGTGAGGATTGCGGGAGCGGTTGTTGAAAAATTATCTGGAAAGGGTAGAATTTCTGGAACTAGTACAATTACACAACAGCTTGCGAGAAACTTATATTTAGAGGAGATTCGTTCTCAAAGGTCACTTGAAAGGAAGATAAAAGAAGCGTTTTATGCAATTCAGTTAGAAGACCATTTGACAAAAGAGCAGATTATAGAGGCGTACTTAAATAAAATATATTTGGGTTCAAATTCTAATGGTGTTGCTGCAGCTGCTGACAGTTATTTTTCTAAGGAAGCTAAAGATTTGGATTTAGTTGAATCAGCTATGTTAGCAGGAATACCAAAATCACCTTTAAAGTATTCCCCTATTTGGAGCAAGAAGAAAATAGATGTTACGGAAGATGATTATATAATTGATGATTCAGACCCAATTTATACATTGGTATTTAATTCGGATTGTGTAGCTAGATATAAGCTTTCATTGCTTCTTATGCACGAAAATGGATATATTACAGATGAACAGTATGAGGAAGCTAAAAATGTAGATATTAAAACTAGATTAAATCCGCATAAAACGGCTAATAACGAGATTTCTTCATATTTTGCTGATATGGTAAAAGATGATGTTGTAAACGATTTAATTGAAAAATATGATTACACTACAGATGAAGCGTATAACTTATTGTACACCAATGGATTAAAGATATATTCTACGATTGATTTTGATTTACAAAAAACGCTTGAGAGTGCGTATTCAACAAAAAATAGAACTCCGTATTTTGGCAATTCAACACTTGCTGCGGTTAAAGGTTTTCAAAAAAAATATAATTTAGCTGTAGATGGTTCAGTTGGGAATGGGACACTAAATAAATTAGCTGAACTTGGTGTTATAAATAGAGCTGATTTTACTAAGAATTTTTATAAAAAAGGTATGGAAGCACCTGAAATAGTTCAATTAAAAGAGGCTTTAAACAAGTTAGGTTTATTAGTTAATAACGATAATATTCCTTTGCTCACTGTTTATTTTAATAGTAGAAATGATATTGTTTCAAAAGATAGACAGAAAATACTTTTATATGATTATGATAATTTAGTGACTATAAATGGTGATCTTTTGATTCCAAGTTCAGATTATAGATATGATTCAGAAGGGAATATTATTTTACTAAAAAATAAGAGACTTCATTTTTATCCGCATTATCAAAACAAACAGTTAGTAAGCATACAGGCTGTAGTTAAAAATTCTTATAAATATGATAAAGAAGAATCGCATCCTAGAAGAAATAGTGATGGAAGTTATGATTTAGTTAATTTATATATCCACAGAGGTGGAGAGGTAAGTATTCCTAATGAGTATAAAACATTTGATGAATCGAATAATTTAGTTGTTGATAAAGATTTTATAATGCAAAATCCTGAGTTTTTCACGAAAGATGGTGCAGGAAATTTATTAATAAATAAAAATGGATTTATAATAAATCAAAAAGGCACAGTCCAGCCACAGTCATCTATGGTAATTATTGATTATAGAACTGGAGAATTAAAGGCTATAGTTGGCGGTCGTAATATAGAGGGGCAAAAGATTTATAATAGAGCTATGAATCCAAGACAACCCGGTTCAGCTATTAAGCCTATTGGAGTATACGCTGCTGCTATTGAGAGTAGAGAGTTTAATGCTGCGACTGTGATAGATGATGTTCCAACATATATGGGTTCAAATCCAAACAAGAGATGGCCTTTTAACTGGTATGAACATTCAAGGGTACAACCAAAATATTGGGGAAGACAAACTCTTAGAAATGGTATTGAATATTCGATAAATGTTCTGGCTGTAAAGTTAGCGGATAAGATAGGCGTAGCTAGATGTTATGATTTCTTAAAAAGATATGAATTTTCAACTCTTGTAGATTCAGGAAGATATAATGACCAAAACTTATCATCTGTTTCACTTGGTGGAATGACTAAAGGGCTTACACCGTTTGAATTAACTACTGCGTATGGTGCTATTGCTAATGGTGGGGTAATGAATAAGACTATAACTTATTCAAAAGTTTTAGACAAAAATGGAGTTGAACTATTGGTAAATACTCCAGAGAAAATAAAAATAACAGATCCGCAAACAGCATATATAGTTCAAGATATGATGAGAACTGCTGTTACAAATGGTCTTTGTAAAGCGGCGGCTATTAGAACCAATAATTCTGGAATACCTGTAGCTGGTAAGACGGGTACAACTTCTAATAAATTAGACGTTTGGTTTGTAGGTTATACTCCTTATTATGTAGCAGGAGTTTGGTTTGGTAATGATGTCAATATGCCATTAGATCAAGGTTCAATAGTTGCTTCTAAGTTTTGGAATAAGGTTATGAGTAATGTTCATGCAGAATTTGAGAATAAAGCTTTTGAAAGACCAGAAGGAATAATAAGTCTTAATGTAGATACTCAATCGGGTATGCTACCAAGTGAACTTTCTTATCTTGACCCAAGAAATACCGTAAGACTAGAAATATTTATTAAAGGAACAGAGCCTACAGAATTTGATAATGTGCATATAAAGGCAAATATTTGTACTGAAAGTGGAAAACTTATGAATCCTAATTATTGTCCTGATACTTTAATAGAGGAAAGGGTTTTGGTAACTAGGGTTGACCCTGAATATAGTAGAGAACAACATTTAGATTGGAATGGAGAGCCGATAAAAATCAGAGACGATGATTATGTGCTATATGATGGTGTTTGTGATATTCATACTCCTAATTCTGATATGGGAGATATGTCTGATTATGGATTTGGTGCAATGGGCAAAAAAGTGATCTATTTAGAAAATGGTGAAAAGTTAGTTGTAAATGCGTTTTATGTTAAGCTTGTAAATTCTAGTAACATATTAATTCCAGTGGAGAGTAGAATATTAGAAGATGGAACTATAATTTTACCAGATGATTCTATGATTTATCCAGAAACCATAGTTGAAATGCCTGAATTTTCTAAAAAAATTGAATCGCCAGAAGAAAATGGTGAAGAAGATATAGAAAATGTTGACGTTAATACAATTAATGAAAATAGTGGAGAAACGATAATAATTGATTAGTCCGCTATAAATATGTGATAATAATGAAACTGTTGCATTAAGAAAAAAACTTAATGTGGCAGTTTTTTATTTATTAAAAATAAAAAGTAGAGTTACAAAAATCTTCGTGTTGCTCTGATTTACTTATCATTTGTAATCGTATTGGATTATGAAATCAAAAAAAATAAATAAAATACATAAAAATGGGTATATAGTTACAAGACGCGGTAGATGGAAAATAATAAATGATAATTATTATCATTTACAAAGCGGAAAAATTATGTTATTCTTTTAGGGAAAAGAAAACGAACTAAGAAATTATTGTACGAGGAGGAAAAATGAATAAAAAATTGTTAATATTAATGTTGTCTTTAATTTTAGTTTTTTCTTTATCTGCTTGTTCTGGGGATAAGGAAGAAACTACTGGAGATAGTGATAAAAAAGTGGTTGCGACAACTACTACATTTTTAGCGGATATAGTTGAACATCTTGTTGGAGATAAGGTAGAGATAAAGCTTATTATTCCAGCTGGAGAAGACCCTCATACATATGAGGCAAAACCAGATGATATGAAAGCTTTGAGTAGTGCAGATATGGTGTTGTATCATGGGTTACATTTTGAAGGTAAAATGATTGAAGCTTTAGAGCAATTAGGACAAGAGGCTACTCGTGAGTTTAAAGATGAAGAACTTGGTCAAATGACTCAAGACGGCGAAATTATAATTGACCCGCATTTTTGGTTTGATTTAGAGCTTTACGAAAAAGCGGTAAGAGCGGTTAGTGAGGATCTAACTAATTTGTTGCCAGATGAGAAGGAATCTATTGCTAAAAACACAGAAGAATATATTGCTGAATTAAAAGAATTAGATGAGTATATATCACAAAAAATTGGTGAGATACCAAAAGAGAGAAGGTATCTTATAACACCTCATGACGCTTTTAATTATTTTTCAAGAGCATATGATATAGAGGTTCAAGCACCTCAAGGTGTCAGTACAGATTCTGAGGTTGCTATTTCAGATATGAGCAAAACAGTGGATTTTATTGTTGAGCATAATGTAAAAGCAATTTTTGCTGAAACTACAACTGACCCAGCAAGAATGGAAAAATTAAGAGAAGAAGTTAAAAGTCGTGGCTTTGATGTAAAGGTGGTTCGTGGAGAGGGACATGAATTATATTCTGATTCATTAGCACCTAAAGGTCATGAAGGAGATAATTTCATAGATATGTACAAGCATAATGTAGATTTGATGAATGAAAATTTAAAATAACAGTTTATTATAGTGCAGTACAGTTTTTTGTCTGCACTATTTTTAAAATTAATAATATTTAATTTGAGATTAGTATAAAAATAACTAAATGGAGGAATAAAACTTGAAAAAAGTAGTTGAAGTTGAAGATTTATCTTTGGCTTATCAAGACAAACCAGTTATTTGGGACGTGGATTTAAATATATATGAAAATACTAGAACAGCTATAATAGGGCCAAATGGAGCAGGAAAGTCAACTCTTATAAAAGGAGTTTTAGGACTTATGAAACCTATTACGGGGACAGTGAAAATATTTGGTGGAACTTATAAAGAACATTATAAAAAGATTGCATATGTTCCGCAAAAAGGTACAGTTAATTGGGATTTCCCAGCGACTGTATTAGATGTTGTGCTTATGGGAACGTATAGCAGTCTTGGTTGGATAAAAAGGCCGAGTAAAGAGCATATAAAAAAATCAATAGCTGCTCTTGAGAGAATAGAAATGGCTGATTTCAAGAATCGACAGATTTCTCAGCTTTCTGGTGGTCAAAAACAAAGAGTTTTTATTGCACGAGCAATAGTTCAAAATGCTGACATTTATTTTATGGACGAGCCACTTCAAGGTGTTGATATGAAAACTGAGGCGATTATTATGGACACTTTAAAAGCTTTTCAAAAAGAGGGAAAGACTAGTATATTAGTTCATCATGATTTAAACACTGTCAAGGAATATTTTGACAATGTCGTATTGCTTAATAAAAAGATAATAGCAGCTGGTGATGTAGAAACTACATTTACACAACAAAATATCGAGAAAGCTTATGGATTAAAGGGTGGTCGCAATGGATAGTATAATTTTTTCATATAGTTTTTTAGTTGTTGCTATAGGTACAGTTATACTTGCTATTGCTGCTGGTATGGTGGGAACATTTAATGTATTACTTGGTCAGAGCCTTATTGGTGATGCGGTGAGTCATGCGGCATTCCCTGGAATAGTTATAGCGTTTATTTTAGTTCAAACAAAAGACCCGCTTATTTTGACTATAGGAGCGGTTATAAGTGGAGCGATTTCATTTATTATCATACAGGTTATAAATAGTAATTCTAAAGTGTCGCTAGATTCTGTTCTTGCTATAGTTCTTTCGTCTATGTTTGGTCTTGGAATGGCTCTTATGACATATATAGCGAATGCTGATTTTGGTAAAAATCTAAATAGAGCAGGTCTTTCGGGATATATATTTGGTCAAGCTGCTTTTACTATGAAAAAAGATGTTTATTTAATAATGATTGTGTCGACTATATCTATAGTACTTATGATAATTTTTTATAAAGAGTTAAAAGTATTTTTATTTGATAGTGAATATGCACAGACTAGTGGATTTAGCACTAAATTGATTCATTTTATACTGTTGATAATGACTATGATAATAATTGGTGTAGGTATGAAAATAGTTGGTGCAGTTCTTATATCGAGTTTACTTATAGCACCTGCGATAACTGGACTTATGTGGAGTAAAAGGCTTAGCGTTGTGCTTTTGATAGCGGCAATAGTAGGTTCTGTGTCAGCGTTTATTGGAACATATATGTCTGTAAGTTATAGAGGAATGTCTACAGGGCCTAGTATAATTGTAGTTATGTCTATAATATGTCTTACTTCGCTTGTAATAGCACCATCTGGAGCTATACACATGTATTTTAAAAGACGAACAAATATGAATGAATTGGTAGAGAGGAGTGAGAGCAAATGATAGAATCAATGTATATATTAATTATGACCGCTGTAGCTTGTTCTCTTGTAGGAGTATTTTTAGTGCTTAGAAATCTCTCTATGGTAGCGGATGCAATATCTCATTCAGTCCTATTAGGGATTGTTTTAGCAGTATTTGTTGTAAAAGATTTATCATCACCATTTCTAATAGTTGGAGCTTCTGTGTTTGGACTTTTAACAGTTCTTTCTATAGAGCTTTTAATAAAGAGTGGCCTAATAAAAAATGATAGTTCTGTCGGGATAGTATTTCCTTTGTTTTTTTCAATTGGTGTAATTTTAATTAGTAAATTTGGAAAAGGTATTCATTTGGACGTTGAGTGTGTTCTGATGGGGGAAGTAATATTTGCACCATTAAATAGAATGATGGTTTTAGGTCATTCATTTCCAAAGGCGCTTGTTACTATGAGTGTTGTAGCGTTTATTAATTTGATGTTTATTATTATATTTTTTAAAGAATTAAAGGTTAATACTTTTGATAGTGAATATGCTCAACTTAATGGATTTTCTGCTGGATTTTTATTATATAGCCTTATGGCTTTAGTTTCATTTACTACTGTGTCGGCGTTTGATTCAGTAGGAGCGATTTTAGTAATAGCATTTATGGTAGCACCTGCTGCTAGTGCGTATTTACTTACTAATAAATTAAAAAATACATTGATATTAGCGGTTATAATAGGGGTTATAGATTCTATAATAGGTTATTTTATATCAGTAGAATTGAATTTATCAATGGCTGGAGTCACAGCATTTACTATGGGTGTGGTATTCTCATTAATTTTATTAGTACATGAAGATGGTGTGATTAGTAGAACTATAAATCATTATCAGAATAAAGTTTTGATTGTAAAGTTTTTTGTGTTAAAACATTTAAATTCTCATAGTGAAAGAAAACAAGACGAGCATGGAATTGAAAGTATGTATCAACATTTGAATAAACCTAAAAATGAAGTCGCTAAAATTTGTTTAAGATTAGAAAAAGATGGATATATAAAGATAAATAAACAAGAACAAATATACCAAATAACCCAGAGTGGAGTTGATTTGTTTGAGAAATTAAAAATCGCATATGAATTGTAGTATATGACAAAATAGGTATAAAATTTGCTCTTTGTAAATAATATGTGATATAATTTTATGTATGAATGTTTAACATTTGTAATGGAATATAAAATAGGAGGAAAGACATGAAAGTATTAACTAATCAAGAAACAATAGATGAGATTAAAAATGTCATAGCAGAACAACCTGAATATCCAGGTAATGTAAGATTATATTTAGCAGGTATGGGTTGATCAGGCCCAAGCTTTGGCTTATCACTTGATGGAATCAAGGAAACAGATGAAAAAGATGAATCAAATGAGATTACATTTATTATGGATAAAGATTTATATGAGCAAGTTGGTGATATGAAAGTTGAGTATCTTGGAAACGGATATTATGTAGCACCAGTTGAGCAATCTCCATCAGATTGTAGTTCATGTGGCGGAGGATGTCACTAGATTATTAAAATAGTATTGCTAGTATTTCTAGTTAAGTACATTTAATAAAACGAAACCCACTAAAAAATAGTGGGTTTTTTTAATGAGAATTTATTTTTTGAGTGAAAATTTTACATAGTTAATTTTATTGCCTTTATTTTTAAACTTTTCTTCATATTCAGTAGTTATATTTTTTGATTCGTATTCTGAATTGTGTAAGTCATAACTCATCTCTAAAATTTTATATTCACATTCTTTTAATTCTTCTAATGTAAATTCAAAAAGTGGAAGATTATCTGTTTTAAATTCAACTAATTTATCGCCTTTTAGTAATTTTTCGTAACCAGCTAAATATTTTCTGCTTGTAAGTCTACGTTTTGCATGTCTTGCTTTAGGCCAAGGGTCGCTAAAGTTAAGATATAGTTTTTCTATTTCTCCATCTTCAAAAAATTCACCCATATCAAATATATAAGTAGTTATAAATTTTAGATTAGTTAGTTCTTCTCTTTGTGCTTTTTCCATAGCCATTACGACTATTGATTGTTGCCCTTCAATAGCTAAAAAGTTTTTGTCAGGGTTATTTTTAGCTTGTTCAACTATAAATTTCCCCTTGCCGCAACCCATTTCCATATATATAGGTGCTTCTTTTTCAAATACGCTTTGCCAATTTCCTTTTTTTGAAGTTGGCTCTTTTATAATAAATTCTGAAACACGTTCAGTTCTTGGTTCAAGATTTTTTGATTTTCGTTTTCTCATAAGTTTCTCCTTGTGGTTTGTAGTTTGTAATTATTAATGCTATTTTTAAATTAAAATTATTAAATAATATACTTGAAAAATTATATTATAAAAATTTCTACCATAATATTATAACATAAAGGGGAGGATAAAAAATTAGTAAAAAATATGTCGAAAAAATCAATAATATAAAAATATACTTGACGATATATATTTTTTTTTGATATTCTGTTTTAATGGTTTTTATTAGAATCATTTTTATTCAGTTAGTATATAGGTTTTGGTTTGATTTGCAAATAGGAGGCTATATGATTAAGTTTAATGATTTTCAAAATGAGATATTTGAGAAAGGAAATTTTATTAATATTGTAAACAATGAAAAAAGAATAACAAAATTATTAAAATATTAAGTGGATTATCAGTGGGAGTAGAGGTTTAGCCGTTATCTTTTGCTGATTTTTTTTATTTTAATGAGTATTGGGTTAGTTATGCTAACGAAAATATTATAATATTTAGATATATATAAGGAGGAGTTATGGACAAAAGATTAATAGATCTAAGGCTTGGTGCTATGCTCTATGATATAGGAATCATAGCGAAGCGAGCTGGAGATATATCAGATATAGATGAGATAAGCGTTTTGTTTAGGGAGAAAAAATTACTTGATTATGATAGTTATAGTGGTAGTAATTTAGATGTTGAGAATTTAGCGGAAACATCGTTTGCATATTTGATATATGAGGCACTTAGTATAGCTATTGGTATTGATATTAGAAAGTACGAAGATGAAAATATCGATAGCGAGATGAAACCGCTAAATTCAATATTTAATACTGTTAGATATGATATGAATAATATTCAAAAGGCGTTTTTATTAGATGATATAAATAATATGAATATGCCTTTAAAAAGTGCAAAATCTTTAACTAAAGAAGATTATAAAAATGTTTGGAATGATATTGTATCAAATATTCAAAATATGAATGATATTAATCCAAAAAGATTATTAGATTTATTTGAAGCTAAACTTCAGTATATTCCGTATGCAATGTATGGTGATAGACCTGATATATCGTATTATGACCATATAAAATTAACATCTGCGATTGTATCATCATTATATTTATATGATAGGTCAAATAATATTACAAACTTTAAAGAGGAATATTACTCTAATGATGTTAGAGAAAAAGAAAAATTTATAGTAGTATCAGGTCAATTTAGTGGAATACAAGATTTTATTTATTCTATAATTTCTAAGAGGGCTATGAAATCTTTAAGAGGGCGTTCGTTCTATTTAGAGTTATTTATAGAACATATTATAGATGAAATATTATCTTCTTTAGAACTTTCAAGAGAAAACCTAATTTATTCGGGAGGGAGTCAGTTTTACTTATTGCTTCCAAATATAGATGAGGTCAAAACAAAATTAGATAGGTATAAAGATATTGTAAATGATTTTTTAATAGCTGAACTAGGGGCGAGGATATATTTTGAAATGGTGTATACGCCAACTTCTGCTGAAGAACTTGGTAATGGATTGTACCAAACCATAAAAACTGAAAATAAGATAGGGGATATTTTTAGAAGATTATCTGTAAAAGCATCTAAGGGCAAGATAAATAGATATTCTAAAAATCAATTAGAATTATTACTTGATGAAGATAGTGAAATTAATAAAATAAAGAGTTATACAAAAGAATGTAAAATATGCAAAAAATCAGAAGAAGAGAACGATTTAGAAATATGTGCTAATTGTAATGGATTTATTGAATTAGGAGAGTCTATATCTAAACTTTATCATAAGGATGAAGAAAGCCTTATAATGGAATCCAATAATAAGAGCGAGAATAATATAATAACATTACCTAAAATAGATGGTGGAGTTGTTAATTTATCAATAGTTACAAAAAAACAGTTAAGAAGTATAAGTGATTCAACTATTCATAGATTGTATTCTATAAACTGTGATGACTTAGGAGAATATGAAGTGCAAAATTTATGGATAGGACATTATAATACTAAAAAAGATAAAAATTTAAATTATGGTTTAATTGAATTTGAAGAGCTAGTAGATAGGAGTAAGGGAATTAAACGACTTGCAGTAATGAGAGCAGATGTTGATAATCTTGGCTCATTATTTCAAAGAGGATTTGAAAAAGATGGGGAAAATAAATATAAATACGCTACTTTTTCTAAAAATGCTGTGCTTTCAAGATATCTATCAGAGTTTTTTAAGAGAAAAATTAATCTTATATTAGAAAAAAATGCCAACATAGATAATAATGAGATATTTAATAAATATTCTAATATTATTTCTGATGAGAATACTAAGCCTAGAGAAATTGTGCTTGTGTATTCTGGAGGAGATGATTTATTTGCCATAGGTACGTGGAACGACATAATAGAGTTTGCAGTAGATTTAAGGCAGGCATTTAAAGAATTTACTAATGAAAAAATAACGCTTTCAGCTGGTATTGGATTTTTCCATCATAGTTTCCCTGTTTATCAAATGGCAAACATTACAGGTGAATTAGAATCTATGGCAAAAAAATATCCAAATAAGGATAATCCAACTAAAGATGCTATTGCTTTATTTGGAAATGATTTAACTGAACAAATTAATCATATATATTCTTGGGATGATTTTATCGATGGTGTTTTAAATGAAAAATATATTTATCTTAAACAAAAAATAACATTAGACATCAATGAAAAATCTGAAAAAATTTTTATAGGAAAATCAAAATTATATAGATTGATGAATTTGATTAAATTAAGATTAAAAGAAAATGATAGACTTGATATAGCAAGATTTGCTTATACTCTTGCTAGAATAAGTAATAGAGTTGAGTATGAGGAGTTAAAGAAGCAACTATTTAGCTGGATTAAAAATGAAAAAGATTCAATGGAATTATTGACAGCTATTAATTTAATTATATATTCGATGAGAGGTGAATAATATGGGAAATTACAATAATAAAAGTTGGAATAATAGTAGGAACGACAATTATAATAGGAATAAAAATCAAAAAGACACTGTTAATCTAAATGATAGTAGCAAGGTTAATGTTGAAAAAGTGGTAGAGAAAACTAGAATAACTACAACACAATTAAGGTTATTGCTTTCAAATGCGGTAGTGGTAAAAAATAAAATAGAATTAGAGCAAATAGCTAAAGGTGATGAGATTAAAACCTTTTCAAAAGAAATAGAAAATGATATTAAGTATTTACTGATTAAACATATTTATCAATGCGGTCGAGATAATAAAGTAAAGGAATTTGATAATGAATTTCATATATCTGGTAATATAAAGGCTATTGGCAATTCAAAAGAAAAATTTAATGAGTTTTTTAGATATTTAGAGGAAATAGTTGCTTATGTAAAATATTATAGAGGATAGTTTTAAAAGTTTAAAAATATAGAATAAGGAGATTGAATATGAAAAAATTATATGGAAAGATAATTATAAAATCAATACTTAGATTAGAAACAGGACTTCATATAGGAGCTGGAGGAGATTTTTCGGCTATTGGAGCAGTAGATACTACTGTTATTAGAGATTCTATAACTAAAAAACCGATGATACCTGGAAGTTCTGTAAAGGGGAAAATGAGATATCTATTATCTCGAGTTAAATACGATGATACATCTTTAAATCTAACAACAATTGAACAAGAAAATGTAGAAATAAAAAGATTATTTGGCTCATCTAAACCTGAGATTATTCTATCAAGATTACAATTTAGAGATATATTATTATCAGAGGAATCAGCAAAAAAATTACAAAGGGCAGATTTAGATTTGCCTTATACGGAAATTAAATATGAAAATACAATAGACAGAGCTACATGTATTGCTAATCCTAGACAACTAGAAAGAGTACCGGCTGGTTCTTGTTTTGACTTTCAGCTTGTTTATAATATAGAGGATTTAAATGAATTAGAAGATGATATACAAAATGTAGCAAAGAGTATGCAACTTTTACAAGACGATTACTTAGGTGGTCATGGTACAAGAGGTTATGGACGTATTAAGTTTGATGATATAGATATAGAATTTAAATCTTATAATGATATTAATGTAGATAAAGAGTATATTAAAGAAGTTTTGAAAAGCGTGGTGTAAATAATGGCCTATTATATATATAAATTACAATTTCCAAATGGGATACACATAGGTAATAGTATGGCAAAACTTGAACAGAGCGATTTGTCTATGCCATCGGATAAGTTTTTTAGTGCTATATATAATGAATATATGAAAATATATAATGATGATGAATTATATAAGTTGCTTCAAGATGATGGGGTAAGAGTATCTGATTTATTGCCATTTAAAGCGGATAAATTATATATAAAAAAGCCTTATGTGAGTATAGAAAGAAAACAAAAAAACAATAAAAAAGAAGTAGATAGAAAAAAAGTTAAGGCTTTAAACTATATTCCTATTGAGCAAATAAAGAGTTATTTTAGTTTTTTAAAAACTGGCAATAATTTTCCAGAAGTGGATACTGAGCTAGGAGAAAGACAGCTTTTAAACAAAAATATGATAAAAGATACAGATGAGAATAATGAGATATATACTATTGAGATTTTTAAGTTTTATAAAGAAGCTGGTTTATATTTTATTGTAGATTTACCAAAAGAGTGGAAAGAAAAATTTGATAATCTAATTGATAGCTTAGGTTATACAGGTATAGGTGGTAAAAAATCTATTGGATTTGGGATATTTAATGTTATAGGTTCAGTGGAATTACAAGCTTATAAAGATAAAAAAGAGTCTAAATCGTATAAATTTATGATGGATTATTTATTTAATGAAAACTCAAATTATATTTCTATATCTTCATATGCGCCGACTAAGGAAGAAATAACTGCTATAAAAAATGGTAATTCATATTATCAATTAAGTAGAAAAAGTGGATTTATAAATTCACCTATGTATTCATCTGAACCACAAAAGAGAAAACAGTTATTTATGTTTGATTCGGGTTCTACTTTTGATTTTAAACCTAAAGGCAGATTAGTGGATTTAAAATTATATGGTGACCATAGTATTTTTAGGCTTGGTAGACCAATAGTTTTGGGGGTAAATTATGATTAAAAAATATAAAGCTAAACTCACAGTAAAAACTCCAGTTCATATTGCAGGTGCAGACTATAAAAACTTAACTCCATATGAGTATATTGTTGAAAATGGAGATTTAAAAATTATAGATAATAATAAATTTATGGATGTATTAACTAAAAAGAATTTGTTAGATGAATATATAGATACTATTCATAGAAATGTTAATTTAGGAAAACACGAACAGAAAAGAAAGATTGAGATAACTTATTTTTTAAGAAATAATAGTATAAATATCGATACAATTTCTAAAAAAACTTATAAATCTGTTATTGATAAAAGTGTAAAGGTTAATAATGGAATTAATATGCATATAAAAGATATTTATGATAATCCATATATTCCAGGTAGTAGTATAAAAGGTGCACTAGTAAATTTTTTATTAGTAGATTATATAATTTCTCATAGAGGAGAATTTACTAGAGAAATAGAGAAAATAAAAAGGCTTAATAGTCAAAGATTTAATTTTAATAACAAGAGAGATGTTAAAAATTTCCAAAATGCAGTAAAAAAAGAAGTAGAAAACGTTATTGATAAAATATTATATGATGATAAAAATCCAAGAGTTAAAAGATTTGGATTATCTATATCGGACACATATTCTAAAAAAGATGTGGAAGTTAGTTTTTTACAAGATATAGACTTGCATTTGCCAGTACCTGAATATGAAGGCGAAGGAAGAACACATATGCCAATAGCTAGAGAGTATATTATGCGTAATAATGAGTTTAGTTTGGATATAACTTTGGATACAGAAATGTTAGCCTTAAGTAAATTGAAAATTCAAAATGGTGATGATTTAATTAAAGCTATAAATAATGCTTTTAAATATTTAAGTGATAATTCGTTAGAAGATTATCCTAGGGATAGTGGATTAATTATTGGTGCTAATACAGGATTTCATCAAAAAACAATAATTCACGCTTTATTTGAGGATAATGAGTTAAAGACGGAAGTGACAAAAAAATTAATTCATAAAATAATTGAGAGTAAAAACAAAAAGATGGGTGACCATAAAGGAGATACAATTTCTCCAAGGATTTTAAATATTGTAGAGTGGATAGATTCTACAAGAGAACCAGATAACGATATAGCTGGAATTATAGAATTAGAGTTAAAGGAAGATAAAAATGCTTACTAAGTTAATAATAGAATTAGATAGTGAAAAAATAAATACTAATATGGGTTCTTTATTTCATGGTTTTTTGATGGGCTTTATAAAGCCAGAGTATGCTGATTACTTTCATCATAATGATATAAATCCATACACTTCTTGTATTTATAAGGATAAAAATAAGAATAAATGGATATGGCGTATAACTACTTATAGTGAAAATGCTTATAAGATGATAGTAGAACCCTTAATAGATTCTAAAATAGAAGAAATTGAATTAACTCATAAGGATTTAATTGTGCCTATTTCTTCTATGGATTTACATAAGACTACTATATCAGAATTATATTTAAGCACTAATAAATCTCAAAGGTTAAATTTTATTACACCGACATCGTTTAAGTCAAATGGAAGGACACATATTTTCCCCAATATCAGAAGCTTATTGATGGGTGTTGTTAATAAGATTAATAAATATTCGACCTCATTTAAACTTGAAGATGAGGAAGTTTTAAATAATTTTTTTGATAACATATATATTAATAATTATAATTTACGAACTGAAAGATTTAGCTTAGAGCGAATAAAGATAAAGGGGTTTAAAGGTTGGATAGATATAAATACAAGAGATAAAGAATTTAGAGATTTGTTAGTATTTTTAGTTCTTGTTTCTGAGTATACCGGAATTGGTATAAAAACTGCACTTGGTATGGGAGGGGTACAAAGTGGTAAGTATAGATAATGGCAATGAGAATAGAGTATTGGTAACATTTGTTGGTTCTAGTGATCCAACCCGAGAAGTTGTAATGAAAGAAGGGTGGAATGCTGATTCTTCTAAAGATATTATAAATGATGGGCATTATGATGGGCCTTTAGTACATATATGTAGATACTATAAGCCGCGTAAAATTTATTTGATATTAACAAAAGAAATGGAAGCGAGAGATAAAGAACCTAATAATATATATGAGAGATCAATAAATTTTAATATTAATTATAGACCAGAAATTATTAGAATAACTACGGGGATAATTGATGCTCATAAATTTGAAAGCTATTTTGATGTGGTAAATGAAACTTTAAAAAAAGTCAAGGAAGAAAATAAAAAAGTTAAAGACTTAGAAGTTTTAGTAAATATAACATCTGGAACACCACAAATGACGACTAATTTATTGACATATATACTAGATGATAAAACTCTTAAATTTAAACCTCTTCAAGTAGAAAGTCCTCTGAAAAAAAGTAATGATTCTCAAATAATTAAAACTGTTAATGACGAATATGACCCTAAAGCTGCTAGTGAAGATAATAATGATAATGTTGATGGATTTAGAACAAATAGGATTATAGAACCGGATTTTAATTATTATTCTCGTATTTTTGCTAAAAATAAGATTGAAGAGTTATTAAAACAATATAAATATCAGCAAATAAAAGATGCAATTAATATTAATATTTTTAAAAACTATGAAGAAATAAATACTCTTTTAAATTTTGCGATAGAGAGACAGACTTTAGTGGGAATAGATGTTAATAGGAAATTAAATAATTTTACATCTAAAGAATTTGATAAATTGTATTATTATTCTAAAGATAGAAAAATGATAGACGCTAGAGTTCCTTTATGGTATAGAGTAGTTGATTATTATACATTAGCTAAAATAAAGTCTGAAATTGGCGATATGTCCAATTATACGCTTATGATAGAGCCTATGACTGTTAATTTATACTTATCTATACTTAAAGATATTTTTAAACTGAATCTTAAAGATATTTTTCAAGAAAAAAATATGTCAAGGGAAACATCTAAAGCGGATATTGCTTATAAACTTGACTTAAATAAATTAGAACCTAATTTAAAAGAACATTTAGAAAAAAAGTATGGTAAAATTAATAACACTTTTGTTTTCGATAAAATTTTAAGGGATATAGTAATACATTATATAGAGAAAAAGAATAAAACTGAATTAAAAAGTGATTTTGAAGCTTTATCAGAGAAACTTGGTAATATAAAAGAAATTAGAAATATGGTTGCACATTATCTTAAATCTATTACAAAACAGGATTTTATGATTGAGACAAAAGTAAGTTATGAATCTTTAAACAATAGTATAGAGGAGTTTTTTGATAAACATTTTGAAGAATTAGGTTATAGACAAGAAATGGTAAATACTTATGACAATATAAATAATTTTATTTTAGATAAGTTAGATGCTTAATAATAGGAGGGGTTATGAGTAATCTCTATATATATGAGCAAGGTAGTAGTTTACATTATGTAAACTTAAAAAAATTATTTTAGGTAAAGTTACAAATCAACGAACGCTACTTCTTAGATATAATAGAATATCAAATTAATAGTTTGATTAGTGCGATGGAATTTGATGATGGTCGTCGTTATAAACCAATTATGATTAGGTGATTATATTGGTAAAAGAAGAGAGAGGTTACTATTTTGTAAAATAGTAACCGATCCCTTAAAATTAAGTGTTGTAAGGAGTTTAATATGAAATTTAGCGAAAAATTTATAAGTTTAATAAACCTATCCGATATTGATGTACAACTAATAAGAAACACATTACCCCCGTAAGGGGACGGAAACGTTACAATCTCTTGTATGGCTTTAATATCTACTTTTATAAGAAATACATTATCCCCGCAAGGGGACGGAAACTCCAACAACTCGGGATTCTCGTATATGTTGCCTATGATAAGAAACACATTACCCCCGCAAGGGGACGGAAACTTTTACATTATTAAGTATAAACATTAATTCGCTACTATAAGAAACACATTACCCCCGCAAGGGGACGGAAACGTGTTATTCTGAAACATTGTAAACAACACACCTTATAAGAAACGCATTACCCCCGCAAGGGGACGGAAACAACCAATTTATTAAACTCATATCCCACAAACCACTGTATAAGAAACACATTACCCCGCAAGGGGACGGAATTGGATGAGGATAATTATTATAAAAAATTATGATTAGGTGATATATATATGAATTGGGATGTATTAGATGAAGATTTTGAAAAAGTGAAATTTGATGATAGTTTTACTGTTTTGGTTATGTATGATATAAGTGATGATAAACGTAGAAGAAAGATGGTTAAATTACTCAATGCTTTTGGTAGTAGAGTTCAACAGTCTGTTTTTGAGTGTAAATTAAATAGAAAGCAAACAGATAAACTTATAAAAATGGTTGATAAGTTTTATTGTAGTGAGGATTTAATAAAAATTTATAGATTAAATAAGAATGTTCAAACAAATATATATGGATTGGTAACAAACGAAGAGTCAGAAGATTACTGTTTTTTATAAAATAGTAACCGATCCCTTAAAATTAAGTGTTGTAAGGAGTTTAATATGAAATTTAGCGAAAAATTTATAAGTTTAATAAACCTATCCGATATTGAT
>PDWI01001405.1_pt1 | contig 47762 bp, 45 predicted proteins | sample 1430891 | NCBI WGS metagenome assembly PDWI01 (sample SAMN01162508, study PRJNA174530) | Oral metagenome, whole genome shotgun sequencing project. | biome: Marine environment; feature: Marine mammal; material: Swab sample of the gingival sulcus; isolation source: swab sample of gingival sulcus...
GGTTTTACCAAAGGCTTGTTCTCGCTGCTCATTAAGTGCGGAGACTTGCTCGGCTAAGGTATTACCTTGGCTTTCTAGACGTTTGCGAATTAGCTCGTACGAGCCTGTTTGGTTTTGATTTTCTTCGGTCATTATTATACTTGATTTTTTAGGTGGTAATAATCGGTAATGCTAGCTATCTTGGCTAACTCTCTTTCAATGAGATTTAGTTATATTTTATCAGGTTAGTTTTTTTAGCAATGCGTTAAGTGTATCGATGTGATTATCTTTTTGTGCAAGGTCTTTCTTTAGTTGTGCGTTTTGTTCTTTTTCTTTCTCTAGCAATTCCTTTGTGTGCTCAAGAGAAAGTTTTAATTTTTCCAATTCATTAACAACAGATTGAGAATCGTTGTAATAGTTGGTTTCACCGTTGTTTCTGTTGCCTCCGCTATTATTACCACTAATAAAAAAAATAATACCTTTATCATCTTGCTCTGTTAATTTCACCATATCAATACTAAAAATATCAGCTAGCTGTTTTAACCGTTCCATATTAATACCACATTCTCCACGTTCAATTTTTGAGTAGGCTTTGTCCGTTAATTCTAATTTATCCGCAATGTCTTTTTGTGACCAATTTTTGGATTCTCGTAAATCTTTTAGATTGTTGTTAACGTATTTTACCGTCATGTTGCTTCCCCTTGAAAAATCGTTCTACTTATAGTTCACTTTCGAACTTTGAGTAGAGTGTAAGTTGTTTAATTTGTTAATATTTTTCTTGTTTATCTGTTTCCTTACTGCTAGAATTAAGTTAAGAATTTACAGAGACAGACCGAATTTTAATTTGAGTGCGACAGGCAACTAAAATTAAAAACAGTATCTCAACATAACCACCTTAAAAATGCAAGTGGTTATTAACTGATAACAATTTGAGCAAAAGGTATCATCATGGCAAAAAACATCATCGTCAATGTCTATCGCAATGACAATAATGAAGCTTACCCCAATGCCAAAGTCACTGTTGGCGGGCATAGCAGTCTATCAACGACTACGGATAACAGTGGTCGCGCGGTGATTAATTTCCCTTATAGCGATGGCTCAGTGGATATTTACGTAAATGGTGAAACAGCTTACAGCGGATTTGTTAGTAATATTCCAAGTTTTGGCATTGTAGCTAATAGAGCATTTTATTAGTAGCAGCCCAATCTCAACTTTTTCTATCAACTTACAATTTACTGACAAAATAACAGTAAAGTTCTATGAAGAAAACAAATTTGTAAAAAAATGTCAATGTATTTTTATTCGCCTAATAGGTTGGCATTCTTTAATTTAAGGCGTGGAGAATGTAAGATGAAAAATTTATTGAAAAATATAAGAATTTATATGGCTACTGCGAGTTGGGTGTGTCCAAATTGCAAGCGAACAGTACAAGACAGTGACAAATGTCCGTATTGTGGATAGCGATTTAGCCCGACAAGAAAATAATATTGATTTTATTGATATTATTTTATTTGTTGGGTAAATGATATTAGTAGGGGGGGATTCCCCCTACAGGTTATTTTATTCTTTAAGAAAGGAGCAAATCATGGGAAGAATAAAACCTATAGTTATTGATGGGGAGTTTACGACAATTGAGCCTAAGGCTACAGTAGGAGACTTAAAAGTCATTAACCCCAAAGCAAAGTCATTTTCGGCTATTAACGAGAGAACAGGCAATATGGAGGTCGTTTCAATTGAAGATTCCCAAAACCGTCCATTAAGTGATTATTCAAATCTCAGCACCAATCTCACCGATACCGTTAGAGGTACTGTATGAATAGCAAATCTGTAAAGGAATTTATTAGAAAAGAAGTACCTTATATCATAAACCTTTTGTCTAGAATGGAAGATAGTCGGGGAAATACGGCAAATGCAGAATTTTTTATTGATGGATATGAAATACCTTACTTATCAATAGAGAATTTTGTATTGCCTGATAGGTTTGCCAAAAATGGACATGAAGACCATGAAGATATTATCATTTTTTTACCCAATTTTCCTAGTACCCCCCCGAATGGCGTATATGTTCCAACAGATTCACCACACCTAGAAGAGATCAAAACAGCATTGGGAGGGCATGTTTATGGTCATAACTATAATGCAATGCCTGAAGATAGTTTTGATGAAGTTCATACTGATGGCTATACTTGGGTTTGTTTTCATTATGAAAATAATATTTGGCATTATGACTTTGATAACCCAATGAAAGGGGATTGTCTTTGTAAATACATAGAAACAGTCTTTCTTGCGTTAGACGGTAAGTATATAAAATAACCTGAGTTAATTAATATGCTGAATGAATTGAAATTCTCACAAGTTGACATATAAGAATGACCATATTTACAATGTTAATCTATGGGTAGAATATGTGAATAATAAAAAATACCTAAGAGGATTAATTAGAAAGGAAGCACCTTACATCGTAGAACTTTTGTCTAGAATGGAAGGCAATCAGGGTAATATCGCAAGTGCAGAATTTTTTATTGATGGATACGAAATACCTTATCTATTAATTGAGAATTTCGTCTTACCTGATAGATTCGCTAAAAATGGATATGAAGATCATGAAGATATTCTCATTCCTCTACATAATCATCCTTATAATCCACCATTTGGTTTTTATATTCCAACAAATTCACCACATTTATCTGAAATAAAAAAATTATTTGGATTATATGCGTTGCATGACAGTAACGGCTATACTTGGATTGATTTTGCCTATAACTTAGAGCGTTGGGATTATAATTTTGATAATCCAATAAAGGGGGATTGTTTATGTAAGTTTATAGAGTCAATTTTTTTGGCATTGGAAGGGAAATACCTAAAATAACCTTATTTGAGATAATTAAATGATTACAGTAAGATTCACAACACTATTATTATCAGATTTAAATAACTATTTAATAGATGGGTCTGGCATAGAAAGAATGTGTTATTTGTTTGGTTATGCCCATAAAAGTAAAAATGGTAACCTCACCATTTTACCCAAAAAAATAATATGTCCTGATATGCAGGCTATTTCTGCCACGCCAGTAAGTGTCAGGCTAGATAAAGATGTACGTGGGTTTATCTATCGTGCATTTGGAGAGTCTGATTTTGATGTTATTATCAACTGTCACTCTCACCCGTTTGATTCATCTGATTCAGTTATGTTTTCATCTATTGATGATAACAGCGATAAGGAGGAGTATAACTATCTTTTTAATGAAATTGTAAAAATAAAAGAAGAAAATAATCAAAATACTAAATTTCATTTTCTTTCCTATTTAAAGGGAGTTAACTCATTAGCAGTTAGACAAACCAATAAAATAGGATTTAATTACCATATTGATATTCATGAAATTGGCAGTCGCTTTATTGCTCACAATAATTCAAGATATATTAAAAATAAACTATTCTTTAATAATAAGTCCGATACAAAATATGATAGACAAATTCGTGCTTTTGGCATAGAAGGACAACGCAAACTTAATAAGCTTAAAGTTACTGTTGTCGGTGCAGGCGGTACAGGTGCTATCGTATGTGAAGGGTTGGTTAGACTGGGAATAAAAAACATCACGATTATTGATTACGACAAGATAGAAAAAAGTAATTTAAATCGCTTACAAGGCACTTCATACAAAGATGTTCATAAGTTTAAAGCAGATGTAATTGCTAAAAAATTAAAAAATTATGATAAAGATGTTCGTATTCAAGTCTGTAAACAGGATATTAAAGATGATTCTGCCATTGACTACCTCGTTCAGTCAAATATCATTTTCGGCTGTACTGATAATGCTGAGTCAAGATATATTTTAAACAAAATTTCCTCAGCATACCTCATTCCTATATTTGATGTTGGCGTATCATTAAGTAATTTTAATAAAGAACAGATAAAAGCAACATGGCGTTACACAGCTGTTATTCCACAAATTACCCCTTGTTTTGATTGTTCTCCTGTTAGAATATATGATAAAGATATAGTGGAAAGACGCTTATTTCATAAGTCTAATTATAATAACCTAGTTAAAGCAGGGTATATCAAAGAAGCACCCGAAGAAACTAGCCCAGCTGTTTATCATCTAAATCAGCATGCAGTTTCAAAGTTATTATTTGAGTTTCATAATTATATTAGTGACTTTAAACCACTTATTTGGCATGTGTATGGCGATATGGCAAAGTTTATTGATCCTGAGAATTATGCTTGCGAAGAGTATTCAGAAAAAAATTTAGAGGCAATAAGTAATAACTGTTTCACGTGCCAAGTGTTGTTAGCAACAGGCAATAAATATCAACTAGATTTCTCTAATAATCAATAATAATAGGTTATGGCTAAAGCGCGATTACACCCTAAACATCGACGACGAAGGGAAACTAGCAGAACAACTGAATCACATCATACAACGTCGCAACAACAAACACCACAACACCACAACACCACAACACCACAACACCACAACACCACAACACCAAACAACAAACACCACAACACCACAACATCAAGAAAATGATACAGTATTGGTTGTTATTTCTGTAATTGGTTTGGCTATTTTGGTTACAGTTGGATATTTTATCTATCAGTACCGTTGGCTTTTACTAGAGACAATTCTAACAATACTTCTATTGGCTGGTGTTATTACTGCTATTTACTATACTTTTACCAATGATGAGCCGTGGCTTTATATACTTTGCATTTTAGGCTGTTCAATAGCCGCCTCCATATATGAAGAGCTTATTGACCCAATATATGAAAAACATCTAAGGAAAGAGGACACAGCGTATATTTCCACTCCTTCTGAGGTGAAAGAAAACTATGCGAAGGTTGATAGTAATCTGATTACAGAAGAACCTCCTGTTAAATCAGAAAAATCTTATATCAGTACCCCCAGTTCTGACTACCCGACTAATAACAATTCTACTTGCCAAGGGGACTGGGCTTACATGGTAAGAAGTCGAGGAAATCTATATCTAAACAAAATCCCTAATAAATCAAATAAAAATTATGATAGGAGAATTGGACGCAACGAACAAGTTTGTATTGTTGACACTCGAAAACCACCCAAAGAAACGGGGTTTACTTTACCTTGGAACGAAGTAATTTACAAAGGTCAACATTACTGGGCTTATTCAAACCTATTTGGTTCTCAAAAAGCAGTGTCAACCGACCGCAATTGCGATTACCCCGAAAAATATATTGTTAGAAAAAAGGAAAATGGAAACGAAGTCTATGCTATAAATGTTCATAAGCGCATAGAGTCACTAGAAAATGGTAAAGTGAGTCATTGGGGAGTGGTTGCTTACGATGATGTCGTTTGTGTAGCAAGTTATAAAACAATAAATATTCCTAAAACTTCTGAAACTCGAAAAGGTGGGGTGTATAAATACAAAAAATGGGCAGAAATTCGCTTAAAAAATGGTGAGACGGGTTGGGTTGCAAAGTTCTTTCTAAGCCATTAAGTAACAACTCTCATTATAAATCGTGGCGTTGGGACTTTGATTGTCAATCATACGCCCAACAAAGTTTAGTTCGGCAATACCGCGCACCAACTCAGCGTTGCCTATGGTGGCAAAAAAGCCGTCTTCCTTGGATTGCTTGTCGTAAAACGCCTCGCTGACATAGGGGGGGTGCCACAGTTGCATCGGGTGAGTGCGCGTCGGCTCATCGCTCTCAGCGCGGAAAATGAGCATTTGCCCGTTGTCATACAAAGAATAACTGTGAGCAAACAAAGGATTGGCAATTTCTTTTTTAATCAAGTTATAAGAGTACAGCGCAAATCGCCCTTCGTTTTCCTCATAAAAAACAAAGAGTACATCTTCGCCATTGGGGGAGGCAAGTTTGCGTTTATATTTCAAACCATCAATGTCATCGGCATAGAGTTTGTGGTCGCCACCCGTCAGATAATAGCCCCCCGGGAAAATAATACCGTGGTCTTCAGGCAGCTGAATACAAGCGTTATTGAGTGCGTCCACTCGTGTCACGGCGAGCGTTCGAGTATCAAAAATGTAGGCACGCGTGTGCTTTTCATTATACGGGGTAATTCGTAATAAAATCAAAGTGCCGACTTGGGCAAAACGAATATCGACATCATCTAAGGATTGATGAGCATCTTCGACCGCTTCTTGGTGAATGCGTTTGCCCAGTTCGGTATTGTCTTCTAAGCGGAAAATCAGTTTGCCTTTGTCAACGCCGACAAAAACCTCATCGAAAATAGACACATGAGGAATGCGTCCTTGTACCACGTGCTTACGCTCTGCCGTTTCCCAATCAAAATCATAGGACGGAGGCAGCTCAACATCGCGTTCACCACGATTATCGATATAGCGAATTTCTCCTTTTTGATTGATTTGCCAGCGAAAAACGCGAATATCGTTGTTGCTGTCACCGATTTTAAACACTGCCAACAGCTTATCATGCGTGACGCGCAAGTGTGCCAAGGTGGTGTTTTTGTAGTAGTTGTAAAGCTCGGAAAATTCTTTTACAAAACGTTCATCTTGTAAGAAAGTTCCCGCTAATTCAGCTGGCTCAACGCGGTATTCGCCATCGGTCTGAGTCAAGCGGTAGAGTGCAAACACATCTTGCACCTGCGTTTGTGTTTTCATACCGATAAAGACATTGTAGCCAAATAGCATATAATCGCCGACATAGACCATATCTCGTGGCACGCATTTATTTTCGGTACGCACGTTAATGGTTCTCGCTGCTCATTAAGTGCGGAGACTTGCTCGGCTAAGGTATTTCCTTGGCTTTCTAGACGTTTGCGAATTAGCTCGTACGAGCCAGTCTGATTTTGATTTTCTTTGTTTTGTTCGCTCATAGTTTATCTTTTTGTTTGTCGTTTAATGGCTACGATTGCTTGCCAAATCAGAGGTGCTTGGATTAGATAGAATAGTAATCCTATAAATTCCATATCGGTAGGCAAAAACTTTGCTAAAGGGATGATGGATTGTGCGAAAGAATTTAAAGTTGACTTAACTGCAAATAAATATGGGTAAATAGAGGGGAAATTATGGTAAATAAAATTCTGCTTCTCAATACAGTATAGCGCTGAAAATATCATCATGGTAATGATAATCCCAATAAGGGGACGAGTATAATTTTGTCCAAAATCTGAAATAGTTTTATTTATCCAGAAAATGAATTTTTCGGGATTGCATTTTTCGTTTTTTAGGTTTTCTGAATAATGTTTATCCATTTCGTATGCATAAAACTTATTTGCCTCAATGGTATTACCAATTCGGTCAAATGAATATTTGATTGTCCTAAAGGTTTCTCTATTAGTATTTTTATGGGCATCATTTGAATTTAGGTTTATATTTAAAAAATTTGGTGGCTCTTTGGCATTGATTGTTTCTAAATTTAACCCTTTTTTAAAAGTTGAATTTCTAAAATTTGAAAAATTTTCAAATGTCACAAATTTAAACGTAGCAAGTTCTTTAAAAGTACTCTTCTCAAATCCTGCAAACCCTGATATTACGGCTTGTTCAAGTGAAAACCTAGTAAATGTTGAACCAAAAGTAGTAATGTGTTCAAAATTAGAATCTAGTGATTTAAAACAAGTGATATTACTTTTTTGTAAATCAAATTTTCCTTTAAACACAGACTCTTCAATCTCTAGCAATTCCAGTTCAGCCCTTTTGAAGTAAATGCCACGTAATTCAGATTTAAATATAGTTAGCTTACTAAGGATTGTCATTTTAAGATCAACATCATTTTCTATTATTGAGTTGAATATGTTTAATGAGCCTATATTGTTTGAGCTCCAGCTATCGGAGTTCATAAAAATGCCTTTAATTTTTATATTTGATATATTTAGTTTCGCTTTTTCTTGAACCGTGCAAGCATCGAATAGAACCTTACTTATACTAGGCAGCTCTTTTATATTTTCTTCTGGATTGCCGTTAATATGAATATTTTTTTCAAATGTACAACTTCGATATAATGCGTCTTTATTTTCTAAAAATTCAAATTTTCCTTGATGCCAAGCATCATGAAAAATGCATTCTTGGAAATAAACAGGAACATTTTCCAAATCTAAAGAATTTCCATAAAATTTACAAAGAACAAAACTAATTCCTGCTAATTTATTTAAATATTTTAAGTAATTGCCATCTGAATTTTTTTCGTCATTAATGGGAAACGCAATATTATGCAAATTGATGCTAGCATTTAACTTTTCGTTATCTATTTGTGATGTTAAAACTCGATGTATGCTATCTCTATTGCTTGAATTAGAGAGGGTGTTCACAATATGTATCTTCAGGGCTTGTGTAAATAGTCGTGTTTCATTACGCCTTATCTGTAAGCTTTTATCACAATGTAAAATACACTTATCGTGGTTTTCAAACCTTTCTCTTTTACAGCCTTCAACTGAACAAATATTATTCATTTACTCTTCCTCATCTCGTCCAACAACCCTCAAATGCGATGCTTTATATGGCGTATTTTCAGTAAAAACCGACGGCAACAATTTTGCCACATACCGAAGTTTTTCATCGTAACTAGCAAATGACTTTTCACTTTTATCACAATAGTTTTCAATGACCTTTTTTGCCTCAAGCAAGCCGTGTTTCTCTTCTTCGCTGACCACTAACGTTTCTTCAGTCAAGTATTTATCGTCATCGGGTTCGATAATATACAACCTTGACGAGGTGTCAAAGCCACTGGCATGAAGTTGTTCGTATTGCTCATCGGTTGCTTCTCTAAAATGGTGAGGTTGCGGTTCGTAGCCCAATTTAAAAATTACCTGAACGGCGGGGAGTATGTTTAAAAATGTTTCTATCATGAGAGATTATCCTGTTGGTTAAAATAAAAAATAGGCTGCACTAATAACAGTTCCATCATTTTTCATCACTGCCTATTGTAGTGGAAACTTTGGCGCTATACTCCTCATAAATCTCACTCAACCCATCATAAAATCCCCAACCACAGTGACGTGTATCACGGAGTATGGCTTTAATGCGAGGCTCAAAATCATGAAATAAGTCTTCTTTTACCATGTACTTCAACGCCCTTGCATACATGCTTTCCATACTGTTATAAAAGGGTTCGTCAATATCACCAAATTCATTAGTGCAATGCACACCGGCTTCAACATAGGTGAGCATAATATCCGCAATGCCGAATTTTGACTTAGCGACCTTTCTGTAATCTGAAATGGCTTTCCTCGCAACCGATATTCGCAATTGAGGGAGAGACAGCGGCGTGGCTGGAATAAATTCATCTTCAACAATTCGCTTATATTTTTTTAAAACAGCACTGTCATCACTATTTAGTGACATTTGATAGTATTCTTTGACATTATCAAACGTCTTGAATAAATAAGTGATTTCTTCAACCAATTCATTTTTGGTTTTCTGTTTTAACTTTTTCTTTAGTTCTGTAAGGGGTAATTTTTTAGACATATTACTCTCTTTTTGACTTCATTATTTTTCATTAGACAGCACCTTATTACTGAGGATAAAGCGGCGTCAGCTTGACATTTATGTTGTTTACTGGATTGAGGGCACGCCCTAGCTGATAAGAAGAAAGATACCACATTTGTGGATTAAAAAAAGCGAGATGAAGAAAAGTTCGCGAATATTACTTACTAAAATAAGTAATCCATTACTAAAATTTTTTTAGTGCTGACGGCAGAAGTCAATGGAATATAGTTGATAAACTTGGAATTTGAAAAGCATGAAATGGTGGCTACGACTAGATTCGAACTAGTGACCCCATCATTATGAGTGATGTGCTCTAACCAACTGAGCTACGTAGCCACGCTTTGTGAGGCGCGTATTATCCAAGCAATTTTGTAATTTTCTTTTTGGACTACACGCGGCCGGTAAAAAACTTCACAGAATCCTCACAAAAAACACATATTGACTTGGCATACTGACCTCAATGACCATTCTCATGTAGGAAACCACCGGCGATGAAAGAACTTATTGTCATTATTGCATTAACTACGATGTTTACCGCTCATACAGCGCCACGAATACCCATTCCGAAAAATAACCTATCAAGGCAGGCCAGTGCAGGCAGTACATTAACTACGGCAAGCGAGCCTAACGAAGAGAGCTTATTTTGCAGGTTGGGTATAACCCCAATCCCTGAACTTTTGCGAGGTGAACTATGCCAACCCTAATCACGCGAAATCGCGAAGCCAAACCCACCACACAGCGCAGCTACCAATCCGCTAATAATAAACGCCCGCTCAAGCCCAGTCGCTACGCGCGTGCGCCCAGTACCCTACCCTATCAGCATCACCCTATGGTGCAAATGAATCGGCGTCTGTTTGAGGCTCTGCCAGCACGCTGATGCCGCCACACCAATAACTGTCCCTCAATAACAACAAAACCCCAGTTGGCGACCAACTGGGGTTTTGTTTGACGCTGTACGCTTGCTTAAAACTATGCAGTCAAGCCAGCTTTAATAATCGCCAAACCTTCGTCTAAGTGCGCTTGTGGCACTGTCAATGGCACCATAACGCGAATGCTGTTGCCTGCTAGACCACACGAGGCCAATAGCAAGCCTTTTTCAAAGGCCTTGGCAATCAGCGCCTTGGTAGCGTCGGCATCAGCGTTGCCGGCTTCATCAATCATATCGAAAGCAATCATGCCGCCAGTGATGCGCACATCGCCGACTTTAGCACCGGCCGCTTTAGCCTCAGTCAACATGGCGTTGAATTGCTCGCCGATGTCATTAGCGCGTTCTAGCAACTTCTCTTCTTTAATGACGTCGTAAACCGTCAAAGCCGCTGCGATAGCCACTGGGCTACCGGCATATGTACCGCCCAAACCACCGGGTAGTGGCGCGTCCATAATATCAGCTTTACCGATAACGGCAGATAATGGGTAGCCACCGGCCAATGACTTAGCAGCAGTAATCAAGTCGGCTTCGATACCCAAGCGCTCAGTAGCGAACAAGTGACCAGTACGGCCGAAACAGGTTTGTACTTCGTCAAGCACTAACACGATGCCGTGCGCGTCACAAATATCGCGCAAGCGTTTAGCAAAGCTAGGAGAAACGGGGTAGAAGCCGCCTTCACCCTGAACTGGCTCAACGACTAAGGCCGCAACATTACTGGGGTCAACGTCGGCTTTGAAGAGTTTTTCCAAGGCATTGATAGAATCGTCCTCGGTAATGCCCATGCCTTCCGATGGGAACGGCGCGTGATAGATGCTAGACGGGAACGGCCCGAACAATTTTTTGTAAGGGTCAACTTTACCGGTCATGCCTAGCGTGAACAAAGTGCGACCGTGGAAGCCACCAACGAAAGTAATCACCGCATCGCGGCCGGTTTTGGCGCGCGAAATTTTAATGGCGTTTTCCAATGCCTCAGCACCAGTGGAGAAAAACACGGCTTTTTTCGGCGTGTCGCCGGGGGCGGCTTCGGCTAGGCGCTCGGCCAATTCGACATAGCTTGGGTACATGGCGATGTTGGCGGCGGTGTGCGAGAAGCGCTCAACTTGTTCTTTGACGGCTTCGACAATGCGCGGGTGGCTGTGGCCGGTGTTCAATACCGAAATGCCGCCGATAAAGTCTAGGTAGCGGTTGCCTTCGACATCCCAAACCTCAGTATTTAGCGCTTTATCGACAAAGATAGGGAAAGCGGTAGCCAAGCCAGTGGGGACGGCCTTTTCGCGGCGCGCGAGTAAGTTTTTGTTATTCATTTTGTTTTCCTATAGGTTTTTAGTAATATCAGTTAATATCCAAACAAATATATTTGGTTTCTACGTATTCTTCGATGCCGTATTTCGAGCCTTCGCGACCCAAGCCGGATTCTTTGATGCCACCAAACGGCGCTAACTCCGTGGTCAACATGCCGGTATTAACGCCAACCATACCCACTTCTAAGGCTTCGGCGACGCGCCAAATGCGGCCGATGTCGCGGCTGTAGAAATAGCCGGCCAAGCCGTATTCGGTGTTATTGGCTAGCGCAATGCCCTCGGCATCTTCTTCAAACTTGAAGATTGGCGCGATAGGGCCAAAAATTTCTTCTTGTGCAACGCGCATGGAGGCATTAACGTCGCCAATAATCGTTGGCTCAAAGAAGTTTTTATCGGCCTCAGTGCGCTTACCACCGGTGACGATAACGCCACCGTGTTGTTTGGCGTCTTCGACTAGGGCGGCAGTGTTTTCAACTGCAGATTGACTGATGAGCGGGCCTTGAGTGACACCCTCTTCTAAGCCGTTGCCGACGTTAATGGCTTCGACTTTGGCAGTAAAGCGCTTAACAAATTCGTCGTAAATGCCGGCTTGGACAAATAAACGGTTAGCACAGACACAGGTTTGACCACTGTTGCGGAATTTACTGGCGAGCGCGCCTTCAACGGCGGCATCGACATCGGCGTCGTCAAAGACCATAAATGGCGCGTTGCCACCCAACTCTAATGACAACTTTTTAACGGTATCCGAACACTGACGCATCAACAATTTGCCAATGGCGGTCGAGCCGGTAAAGCTCAACTTTCTCACGATTGGGTTGGACGTCATCTCGCCGCCGATTTCTGCCGATTTACCAGTGATAACGCTGTAAATGCCAGCCGGTACGCCGGCTTGTTCAGCAAGTACCGCCATCGCCAAGGCCGAGAATGGCGTTTCCATCGCGGGCTTGACCACCATAGGACAACCGACCGCCAAAGCCGGTGCGACTTTGCGGCTAATCATTGAATGCGGGAAATTCCACGGCGTAATTGCCGCCGTTACGCCAACCGGCTGTTTGATGGTAATCAAACGCTTGTCAGGCATGTGGCCGAACATGGTGTCACCGTAAACGCGCTTCGCTTCTTCAGCAAACCATTCTAAATAATCCAAACCACTTTGAATTTCGCCTTTGGCTTCGGCTAGCGGCTTGCCCTGCTCGCTAGTCATCAGCACCGCCAAATCGTGGTGGTTTTCAGTGATTAACGTGTGCCAGCGGCGTAAAATCACACTGCGCTCTTTGCCGGTTTTGGCAGCCCATGCTGGCATAGCGGCTTCTGCGGCTTCGATAGCTCGACGCGTTTCGGCAGCGCCCATATTGGGGACAGTACCGATTAACTCACCAGTCGCTGGGTTATAAACTTCTTTGGTTTCACCGCTGTCGGCGTCACACCACGTGCCGCCCACAAGGGCTTGTTGGCGGAATAAGTCAGGATTCTTTAATTGCATTTGCTTTACCTCGGATTGTTTGTTCGATATACTGAACGCTATTCTAAATATAGAACATTAGGATAGCGTAGCGTTTTCACGCCGTCAAGCATTATTTTTCTTCTGTTTGAAAAACTTTCAGTGCATTGATTACATAGTGAAAAAATACCATAAAAAATCGCTCACAAAGCCGACCTTCGACCACAAAGACCAGTGAAAAAAACATGACCACAGACACCAAAACCCGCGTACCCGCACTGGATCGCAGTGTTGCCATTCTCGATTTCGTTAGCGCCTGCGAAACGCCACCGAGCGCATCCGACATTACCCGTTCACTCGATTTACCACGCAGTTCGGCGCACGGTTTGATTGGCGCTTTGGTCACACATGGCTTACTGCACAAAAATACCGAGTCGCGCTATACGATGAGCGGCCACGTTATGGCGTGGACAAACGGCTTTTTGGCGCAACAAGATATCGTCCCCTTATTTAATAGTGAAATTGTCATCAGTCCCGATTTGGCTGCCTACAGCTTGACCTTGACTTGCCGCGACGGCCGCGACGTAGTGTGTTTGGCCTGCCACAACGGCGCATCGCGTTTGGGGTTTACTTTTCACACGGGATTGCGATTGCCGGTGGCCTTTGCCGCCACCGGCAAAGCCATACTAAGCACCGAAGACGATCGCAACGTCATCGCTTTGTTCAAAGACGCTTGGCCGGCACCGCTAACACCGCATAGCGTTGCCAATTGCGACTTGCTGTTGGCAGAGTTGGCCGAAGCGCGCCAGCGCGGCTATTCTATTGATGATCGGCAAATCCGCGACGGTATGTATTGTATCGGCGTGCCAGTATTTGACCACAACCAGTACGCGCGCTACGGCATCGCCTTGAGTATGCAAAAAGCCGACGCCGATACCATGAGTATGGATGAAGTTGGCCTGACTTTACGCCGCCACGCCGATGAATTATCTCAGCGCTTGGGGGCGCTGATGTGAAAATTTGTATTTTCTACGATAAATAAATCCATCGTAGTCGGGTGCAGTCCGTCGCTATTGTGGTGCTGATGAGTGACTGCCGCACGGCGCATCGGCAAAGACCGCCTGCATCGAGGCTTGAATTGCGTCCAACATAGCGTAGCGTTTGCGGTACATCGAGCGCTTTTTCGAAGCAATCTCTTCAAGACTTTTTAACGTCATCGGCGGTATGCACCAATTGCCATCGCCCTGTACTTGGCCGTGGTAAGATTGCCAAATTTTATCGTAATCGGCAATAAAAATAGTCTGATTTCTCAGGCGTTTTTTCCAACTCATGCGCGGATGGTTGTCATTGCCCATCGCCGTCACGCCGGCCAAATCGAGTTGTTTTGCCAACGCCTGCGCCAACCAAATCATCAATTGTTGCGGCCGCAGGCCGTGCATGGCCTTAGTCACTTTTTTAATTTGCTGCGTTTCGCCATCGTTACTCGCGCCTTGAATCGAGCCAATCAACAACTGATTGCCTTGACCGGCCGTAAAGGTGAATAGGTAGACGCGCTGCTCGTTAGCGTATAGCCCAACGTGCCAAAGCCCCTCTAGCATACTCAAATCATTGCGTTTTAATTCGATACGCAAGCCGTTATCCAGCGTCGCCAAGGTCAGCCGCTGCGAGTCAAAAAAAGCCGGCGGCAGGTAGCGTTCGGCAAAGTGCAAGTCAGCTTTGATAGCCGCCAATCGCTGTTGAAAAGTCCATTGCCGCAAGACATAGCCTTCGTAAAAGGCCGTGCCAATGCGCGGCGCTTGCGTTAGCAAAGCCACGCGGCGCGGGTCGGCGTTGACAAAAGCGACAAAGTCGCGAATTGTGGTCGCGTGACGGCTGGTCTGTAGTTGATAGCCGAGTTGTTTCAGCCACTTTCTGTGCCATGGCCGCTGGCTGAGTTTGGGGTAGCTATCGGCAAAAGAGGGATAGTGAAATTGTGTCATTAAGTTAGTTTTTTAATAAAAGGGATTATAAATAGAAGGGGATTATAAAACGCCGTCGCCGTCATACCAGTGACGACGCTTGGCGAGGACGATAAAAGTATCGCTTTTTTCCGCCAGCGGCAGCGGCCGGTCAACGATATTCAGCGATTGCAAGCGCTCCAAAAATTCATCAATGAGTACATCGAGTTGCCGGCTAGACGCCTCGCTCAACATCGCGCCCATCATCACCAACTTATCGTCTTTAGCCAGCGGCTTACTCATGTAATTGGCCGACAAATTTTCCATAAAAAATCGTTGAATAGGCCCATTGGTACGCCAGCGAAAGTTGGCGCTGACGTTGAGCAAATAGTGATTATTGGGTTGCAAGGCGATAAAGCCCATTTTATCCAGTTTCAGTAACGATTGCTCAACAATCGTCGCTGGGAAGCCGTAATACGCCACCATATCGTCAAAACTGAGGTGACTAATGGTGGCCACCGCCACTAGTAGGGTGGGAATATCACTCACAAGTTCGCGCTCTTGTTCAACCGTGACTTGTGAAATGTGTTTGCTATCGGCATTGGCAATACTGACTAAGTCATTCATATCGCGTCCCAAATGCGACAAAATGGCGACCAGCCGATCCAGCCGCATCTCCCCCTTGGCAAACAGGCGCTTAACGCTACCCTCGGACAAGTCTAGCCAGCTGGCAACGTCTCTATAGGTGTTTCCCTGTTGTTTTAGCAACTTTTTCAAAGCCGCAATAATTTGCATTTCCGTCATCATGAGTCGTCGGCAAGCGTTTGCATCAACGCCAAGGCATTGCGGCACTTGTTAATGGCGCGTTGTTCTTCGGCCGCGTCTAGGTCTTGCCATTTATCAATAAGCTCTTCCAATAGCGCCTCATTGCCTGTACGCTCCCCAGTCGCTGCCGACATTTGATTTAATTGTTTAATTAATTCAAGACATTCAGCCGCCACCGGCCGTTCTTCTCCACAGGCGCTCAACAACAACATCGCCCTCAAAATTAGGCCTCTCAATAACTCTTTTGCCAAACTGCGTTTTTTCATGACATCACGACTGTGCTATAACTACATTATAAAGGGCGTATTATATCGGCTGTGAGCGGCTTTGCAAATTTTGCCAACACCGCGCCGATATGAGTCGCTCGCAGTCAATCACAACCAAAAAGGGTCGAATTTAGTGGCCAAAAACGGTATCATAGCGCATTCATTTTTCCAGCAGGCGATTTCGATAACCGTGAAAACCATTGATTCATTAAACCAACACCACGACGCACCGGCGTTGGCGCTCACCATCGGCAATTTTGACGGCGTTCATATTGGACATCAAGCCATTTTCAATACGCTGAAAACCCTAGCCGATAGCGCTGGCCTCGTGCCGGCCGCCATGACTTTTTCACCACACGCCAAGCTATTTTTTCAACAGCACCGCAATTTCTTAATCACCAGTGACAGTGAAAAAGCCGAATTGCTGGCGCAAAACGGCATTGAACGCCTATTTCAAATTCCTTTTGATGCCGACTTTGCCGCCATGCCTGCACCGGCCTTTGTCGATGCACTCATTCACCATCTGAACGTCAAATATATTTTGATTGGCGATGATTTTCGATTTGGCAGCAAAGGGCTGGGGGATTTTTCACTCTTGCAGCGCCTGTGTCCACAACACGGGGTTAAACTATCGCGTACCGACACACTGGCTTATCAGGGCAGCCGCGTCAGTAGCTCGCGCGTGCGCCGCACCATTGCCGCCTGCGATTTTGAATTGACTCGCGCACTGCTGGGGCGCACCCTCAGTTATCGCGGCCAAGTTATCAGCGGCCGGCAGTTGGGACGCACAATTGACTTCCCCACCGCCAATGTCCGCTTGCCCGATGAACGCCTGTTGCCCGACGGCGTGTTTGCAGTCAACGTTCGCGTCGGCGAGCGCACGTATCAAGGCATGAGCAACATCGGCACTAAGCCGACCGTGGATAGTAGTCACCAGCGTCAAATAGAAACACATTTATTTGATTTTTCTGGTAACTTGTATGGGGAAACGCTACAGATTGCACCGATTGTCAAATTGCGTGACGAGCAGACGTTTGCCAGCGTTGAAGCGCTAACGGCGCAACTGCACCTAGACAAAGCGAATGCCTTGGTAGCACTTCAAAAGCACGAATACGAATGTACCACGCAAAAGCAGGTTTATACCAAACCCAAAAAGTAAAATCTCTTTGTCAAACTTCGCTCGAAGTATTCGTTATACGACTTCGCTCATTTTCCTCGATATTTTACTTTTTGGGATTGGTATTAGTTTAAAAAGGTAAAATTAAAGGAAATGTTGACGACAACCAACATTTTCAATCATTTCAAAATGATAAATTTAATTAACAATCCCAATACAACCACAGGCGATCAAAGCGCCCTGCTTTCAAATCGTCGTGGCGAATAAAGAGTTGCCCAACGCCGTCATCGCCCCACATGATGTCGTTGTCACCGTCCATATCGGTATCTATTTGTAACAGCAGACGATAGTCGCTGTTGTCGCGCGGGTCACCGTTGATAAAGCTAGGATAGCCCAACAGCTTATGGCCGTGTGCCGCCACGTAGTCGGTGATAGCGTCGAAAAATTGGCTCTCTTCTTTTTCATTTAAGGCCACGTCTTCTAGCACTTCAAACGAATTGGCATCTAGCGATTCGGCGCATTCAATGGTATCCATGCCGGCATAGTCTTTTTTCTCGGCAAAGGTCAAGGCATGAGCGCCAAACACGGGGATTAAATCGTTTTCATCGGCGGCGGATTCTAGTGCGACGGCTTGTTCGGCATCTGGCGCTGGCCAAAAGTGCGTCACCAGTTGGCTTTTGCCGCCGACCTCGTCTAAATTAGCGCCGTAATAATCGTCATTGCGCGGAATAAAGCATTGCAGTAAGCCCGACGCCGGCAATTCATCGTGAGCCGGCAAATCGGCAAAATTGAGTTGCACCAACAAAGCCAACGGTTTGCCGTCATCATCGCAAGGGTAGTCAACGCCGGCCGGCCAATAGGCTTCGCCACCGAAACGACTAGCCAATAACGCTGGCGCATCGGTGTAAGTGGCGGTAATGGCCAACGCCGTTTGTTCGGTTTTTTGGAAAGATTTTTGGAATTCTATGGGGATAAACATGATCGGCAGGGGGTTAGTGAGGTGGAGTACAACGAGATAAAGTGGCGGTTGGTGGTCGTTTTCGGGGTTGTCCTAAAAAATGACAGTTGGACATTTTCGTAGGGGCGAACCCATGTGCTCGCCCTTGGTCGGAGAAAAATGGCATTTCAAACTTTCAACAAAACGGCTTTGGAACACGCGGCGACGGGTTCTTCCAACCTAGGGCAGACACGCGGGTCTGCCCCTACAAGTTAACCTGCCGGTTTTTTCGATTAACACTCAATTAAACAAAAGCTTTGACTTGCCCTAGTAATTCGTTTTCATCGGTGGGCTTGACCAAATAGGCGCGCGCGCCTTGGCGAATACCCCACACGCGGTCGGTTTCTTGATCTTTAGTGGTGAGAATAACCACGGGAATATCTTGCGTTTCTTTACTGCGCGTAATGCGACGCGTAGCCTGAAAGCCGTTCATACCCGGCATAACGACATCCATCAAGATTAGATCGGGTAATAATTTGTGCGCCATATTAATGCCAGAAACGGCATCTTTTGCCCATTCGACTTTAAAATCATCTTTCTCCAAGATATTTTTGACAATTTTTGCTTCTGTAAACGAGTCGTCAACAATAAGCACAACCTTTTTATTCATATAACTACCTAAAATAGTGAATATTTTTACCCTACTGAATCATTTATCAGCAATCGCTTTAACCCAAGCTAAAACGTGTCTTATTCTACACCAAGATTTCACGCTTCGCCACAAAAATGACATCCTTGTAATACCATCGTCATTGATTGGTTACAAAAAACTTATTGCCCCATAATGGCCGTTAATTTCGCTTGAGCATTGAGTACATAAATCAGCGATTTTTCTCGACTAAACAAGACAATGTGCTTACCGTCTTCGCTGTAAAAAGCCTGATAAACGCTAGGCGAATCCCCCATAAATTTCAGCGTACTAACGCCGGTTTTAGGCAGGGCATCGGCGTTGCCCTCGGCCACTTCCAGTACCGATAAATCCACGCCGTTTAAGTCGGTTAGCCGGCCAAATTCCCCGACTATGGCGGTGAGTTCGCCGTGGTATAACTTTTTATCGACAAAATTAATCGCCGGCGCCAAAGCCATAGAAGCAATCAACTTATCGCACAGCAACCACGCTTTGTCTTTTTGTACATAGATTTCGTCACTGGCCTGATTTAACTCGCCAATGCGATAAGTGATGCCGTCAATCAAAATACTGGCGTAAAAATCCGGCGTGCGTGCCGGCGCTGTGTTCAGCGCTCGGCAACTGCGCTGTAGTCGCGCTAACAAGGCCTCGGCAACGACTGTTGAGGCTTTTTGTTGATAAGGCTCAGTAACTTGCCAACCGCTTGTTTGCTTTTGCAAAACGATGCTGTCTTTATCGCGCACGAGCTCGATGCGCTCGGCTACCAACGGTCGCATGGCGCGATACAGACGTTGAATATCATCGGCCAAGGTGGCAACTAAGGCTGTCCCCAAAACAAAAAACAGCAACAGTAACCATAGGTTGACCTTGCGGCGTTGGCGTACAATATCGCTTTGGTTCATCGCGCCCCCCGTCGTCTGCTCCAAAAGCCGGTCAATAAAATCAACAATGACGTGCCGACCAACAAAGCGAGCGCCAAATAAGCCATGGTGTCTTTGCTCAACACCACCGGCGGTGGCATTTCATTGGCAATGACAATATGGCCGACATCGGGAGCGGCCAATTGCCGCACCATATTGACGGCAAAATCGCCGTTTTGCCCCAAGCCGATAAAGCGGTCGGTGGCAAAATCGGCATCACTCATCAGCACTACTTGGCCGCTTTGCCGCACATCGGCCGGCACTAGCGATACCGCGAGCAATATCGGCGCTGGCGCGTCTTGGATATGTTTGCCGGTGCGCAGAAACCATTTGCCGGTGGGCGATAGCACGCTTTGCACTTGCCAGCGCTTGGCGGCATCGGTGGGCAAGCGTTGAATCGGTGACGCACTGGGGAAAACCACCATCGTATCAATGCCGGCCAACAGCGGCGAGGGCTGTTTAGCGGTGGGAATCACCGGCACATAAGTGCCGTCGTTGAGGCCGTAGGCTTTGCCGTCCACGCCTACCAACAGGCCGTCCACAAAGCGCAAACCCAACAAGCGCCCCAGTGCGGCTTGTTGGCTGTTTTGTTGATGAGCGTTTTGACCGGTTGGTTGGTTGTCGGCTGTTGGTTTGGTTGCGTTTTGACTGTCCAGCGCTTGGCCGTTTGGTGTTTGACTGCTCTGCGCTTGGCCGGCCAACCACAACAGCCGGCCACCGCGTTTGAGGTAGTCGTCAATGGCCGCCACTTCGCTGTCGCTGAGGTCAAATTTCGGCGCCGCCAACACCAAAACATCGCAGTCGTCCGGCACGCGTTGGCTGACGTTTAAATCCAAGGACAGCGCTTCGATATCTGCGGCTTGCAAGCGCTGTTTCAGCGCCGCATAACCGCTGGGATTGTCGGGCTTAAAATTGTGCTCACCGTGGCCGGCGACAAAGACGGCGCGGCGCGTTTTGCCTTGTAGTAAGCGATACAAGCCGCGGCTTATCGCCGTTTCGTTTAGGGTGTCGATGCGCAGAATTTGGCCTTGGTAATGGAGTAGCAACTCACCGTCGTGCTGAATACCGTATCGGCGCACGGCGTCGAGTTCGGCATCGGGATTTTTGAACGTCCAACTAAAGTCGCCGTGGCGCTGATAGCGCCTTAACAAGCGCGAAATCAGCCGGTTGACCTTAGGATTACCGCGCGAAAAGGCGGTGATTTTCACCGGCGCTTGCAATTGTTTGACCAAGGCAACCGAGGTCTCGCTGAGTTGATTGCGCTGATTAAACGTCAAATCCCAAGCGCGGTCGTAGCGTACCGCCAACACGCCGGCCAAACAAAAAATGCCCAGTAGCAAGGCCACGAACAGCCGGTGTTGGCGTTGCCACGGCTTGAGTTTTTTACGCATTTTGTTTTTTATATCCCTGATTTTTTTAACAGCATGAATTGATAAATAATTTAAGAAACAAATCGATAGAAAAAAACAACCTCCCCCTTTTCAAAAGGGGGACTGAGGGGGATTTGACAGTGGCCGGCATGTCCGACCACCTCAAATCTCCCCCTAGCCCCCTCTTTTAGAAAGAGGGGGGACGGTTCGTTCTCATTTTTAAATTTATTGTAGAAACCTATCAATGATCGCTGAGTGTACGACTAATCGCCGACTGCCAACCGCTGTATTTTTGCTCGCGCGTTTCGGCTTCCATATTGGCAACAAAGCGTTTGTTACAGCTCCAACGCTGGGCGAACTCGGCCTTGTCGGGATAGATGCCGGCGCGCATACCGGCTAACCACGCCACGCCCATGGCGGTGGTTTCCAAAATTTCTGGCCGGTCAATCGGCGCGTTGAGCATATCGGCCAAAAATTGCATCGTCCAGTCGTTGGCGCTCATGCCGCCGTCAACGCGCAGGACGTTTTCACCGCCGCTTTTGCCGGTGGCTTTCCAGTCGTTGCACATGGCTTCAAACAGGTCTTTGGTTTGATAAACCACGCTTTCCAAGGCCGCACGGCACAATTCCGGCGCGCCGGTGTTACGCGTCAAACCGAAAATCGCGCCGCGACACTCGGTGTCCCAATACGGCGCGCCCAAACCGGTAAAGGCCGGCACGAGATAGACGTTTTGCTCGGCATCGGCTTGTACGGCTTGGGCTTGCGTTTCCCCTGCGTGGTCGATGATTTTCAAGCCGTCGCGCAACCACTGCACCACCGCACCGGCAATCATAATCGAGCCTTCTAAAGCAAAGGTCGTCTGGCCGTCCAATTGATAGGCAATGGTGCTCAACAAGCGGTTGTCGCTGCGCACCAAGGTTTCACCGGTGTTCAACAGGGCAAAACAGCCGGTACCGTAAGTCGATTTCATCATGCCGGGTTCAAAACAGGCTTGGCCAATGGTGGCGGCTTGTTGGTCGCCGGCCACGCCCAAGATTGGCACGGCGGCGCCCAAGTGCTCGGCATCGCAGTGACCGAAGTCGGCGGCGCAGTCTTTGACGGACGGCAACATGTGCTGTGGCACGTCGAACAGTTGACACAAATCGCTGTCCCAAATGCCCAAACGGATATTGTAGAGCATGGTGCGCGCGGCGTTGGTGGCATCGGTGACGTGCGACTTGCCGCCGGTCAAACGCCAAATCAAAAAGCTGTCAATAGTGCCAAACAGCAAATCGCCGTCTTTGGCGCGCTCGCGAGCATCTTCGACCTCGTCCAAAATCCACTTGAGTTTGGTGGCAGAAAAATACGGGTCGAGCAACAAGCCGGTGCGCATATTGACAAAGGATTCGTGGCGTTCACTGAGCGTTTTACAATAGCCGGCCGTGCGCCGGTCTTGCCAAACAATGGCGTTGTAAATCGGCTTGCCGGTGTGTTTATCCCAAACCACCGTGGTTTCGCGTTGGTTGGTAATGCCAATGCCGGTGAGGTCGGTGGCCGACAACTCGGCTTTTTGCAAAGCGTTGCGGCAAGTTGACAACACGCCCTGCCAAATGTCTTCGGGGTCGTGTTCTACCCAGCCGGAGCGCGGATAGTGTTGGGGGAATTCTTGTTGGTCGCTGGCGACAATTTTCATGTCGGCATCGAAAATAATGGCGCGCGTGGAAGTCGTTCCTTGGTCAATGGAGAGAATGTAGCTCATAATATTATTTTATTAAAGTAGTTGTCCGCAGGAAGTTTAGGTTATCCTGTAACTAGCGCTTCGTCAAGGTTGAATAACCCGCTGTTCTATTTTGTGGGTGCGCGATAAATCCTGCGCGTTTTCACAAAAAGTAGCAAACTAAACACAATAAAGCCGGCACCGAGTAAAACGACAAAATCGCTAGCCGAGCCGCCTTGGTACAGTGGATAGGCAACAAAAAATACGCCCATAGCAAAGTAAAACAGCGGCATCAGTGGCAATTTGTCTTTTGAACAGTCGGAAAATGCGCGGATATTGCCCGAAATAATCATTTCTAAATCTTGCACGCGCTGTTCGTGCTGATTTTTACAAGCAATGCCGTGTCCTAAATCGGTGGCGCAATCGGTGCACAAGCCTTTATTGCAGGCTTTACAAGTGCCAATGGCCGCCGTATCGGTGTGATTAAAGCAATTCATGATTGATTGTATCCTCTTTATGCTAACCCAAAGGATTAATGGGTGGGCTGCGTTTTACGCAACCAATCAGCACATTCAAACTAGTGGTGCGTGAAACGCACCCTACGATTGTTTGTTTTTTAGATGAAGCGATTAATGGAAATGTAGAGACAGGGCGCGCCCTGTCTCTACCAGTGATGTGCCTTGGTTTACTTACTCCAAGATTTAATCAACTCATCGTAGTTGACCGTCACGCCTTGTGGTTTCTCGTTGTCGAGTTTGGCCTTAGGTGCACCGGGTTGTTTCAACCATTCTTCGGCTGATTTCTCTTCGTTGAGTTTTGGCCCCATGTCGCCTTGTACGCCAGCGCGCTCTAAGCGAGAAAGGACTTTCTCTTGGGCTTTACACAACGCGTCCAAGGCCTCTTGAGCGGTTTTCTCGCCTGAAGACGCATCGCCGATGTTTTGCCACCAAAGCTGTGCCAATTTCGGATAGTCAGGCACGTTGGTGCCAGTTGGCGACCACTGGGTGCGCGCTGGAGAGCGGTAGAATTCGACTAAACCACCCAATTTCGGGGCGCGTTCGGTGAAGCTCTTGTCGTTGATTGACGACTCGCGGATAAAGGTCAAACCAACGTGCGATTTTTTCAAATCAACCGTTTTAGAGACCACAAATTGTGCGTACAACCAAGCGGCTTTGGCCTTGTCAACTGGCGTGGATTTCATCAATGTCCACGAACCGGCGTCTTGGTAGCCGACTTTCATGCCTTTTTCCCAGTAAGCGCCGTGCGGAGACGGTGCCATGCGCCATTTTGGCGTGCCGTCTTTGTTGACCACTGGCAAACCTTCTTTGACCATATCGGCAGTGAAAGCCGTGTACCAGAACATTTGCTGAGCGATGTTGCCTTGCGAAGGCACTGGGCCGGCTTCTGAGAACACCATGCCGGCCGCTGATGGGGGCGCGTACTTCTTCAACCAATCGGTGTATTTTTCAATAGCATAAACACCGGCAGGTGAGTTGGTCGCACCGCCGCGCTTAACACACGAGCCAACTGGTTGGTTTTTGTCGTTGACGCGAATGCCCCATTCATCGACTGGCAAGCCGTTGGGTTCGCCTTTGTCGCCCATGCCGGCCATAGACATCCACGCATCGGTGAAACGCCAACCCAATGACGGGTCTTTTTTGCCGTAGTCCATGTGGCCGTAGTACTTGACGCCGTCAATTTCGCGACCGGTGAAGAACTCGGCGATGTCTTGGTAAGCCGACCAGTTGACTGGCACACCTAGCTCGTAGCCGTATTTTTCTTTAAAGTCTTTCTTGTTTTTCTCGTCATTGAACAAATCGTAGCGGAACCAATACAAGTTGGCAAACTGTTGGTCTGGCAACTGATAGAGTTTTTTATCAGGGCCGGTGGTGAACTTGATGCCGATAAAGTCATTTAAATCCAAATTGGGGTTGGTGACGGCTTTGCCTTCGCCGCTCATCCAATCGGTCAAGTCGCGCACTTGCTTGTAGCGCCAGTGCGTACCGATTAAGTCCGAGTCGTTGACGTAAGCGTCATAGATATTTTGTCCCGACTGCATTTGCGTTTGCAATTTTTCGACTACGTCACCCTCGCCGATTAAATCGTGGGTGACTTTGATGCCGGTGATTTCAGAGAACGCTTTAGCAAGGACTTTGGACTCGTATTCGTGGGTGGTGATTGTTTCAGATACCACTTTGATTTCCATGCCTTTAAAGGGCTTGGCGGCATCGATGAACCACTGCATTTCGGCTTCTTGTTGCTCTGGCGTTAACACCGATAAGCCTTTGATTTCGTCTTTCAAAAAGGCTTTGGCTTCGTCCATGCCAGCATAAGCCGGTGTCGATAGCGTAAACGCTAACGCCGCCGCTAAGGCGGTCATTCTATACGTTTTGTGAGAGTTTTTTTGCATAATATGCTCCTTACTTTTAGTTGTTGAACAAGCACTTGACAGCGCTTGGTGAAAAATCAGCCGGTGGCTGAAATGCTAATTTTAAATAATTAAACCCACATAAACACCACAAAGGCAAATGCGGCACAAATCCCCAATCCGCCCCACAGCGGCGTGCCGGCAAATGCTAACCAACCGAGCAAAATAAAGCCAGAGCCTAACAAGGTGATAAACAAGCGGTCGCCACGCGTGGTTTCAAAGCGCAAAATGCCAACGCGTGGGGTTTCGGGTTTATAAATCGCCAACAACGTCATGGTGACGATTAAGCAAAAAATCGTGGCGAAAAAAGCGGCAGTTTGCCATGTCCAAGCCATCCATTCCATAATCTCTTTCCTCTTTAATAAATCTACAAATAGCCGTTGTTCGGTAGGGTGCGTTAGCGACAGCGTAACGCACCGAAACAGCGCCATCTCAAAGGTACGTTACGCTTCGCTAACACACCCTACAAGGTTTCACAGTTGCGTTAAACACGCCCTAACGCAAAGCCCTTAGCAATATAATTACGCACAAAATAAATCACCAACGCCCCCGGAATAATGGTCAAAATACCGGCGGCCGCTAACAGCCCCCAATCCAACCCCGAAGCCGATACGGTGCGCGTCATGGTGGCGGCAATTGGCTTGGCATTGACCGAAGTCAACGTGCGACTGAGTAACAACTCCACCCACGAAAACATAAAGCAGAAAAACGCCGCCACACCGATACCGCTAGCAATTAACGGCATGAAAATTTTGGCGAAAAATTTCGGAAACGAATAGCCGTCAATATAGGCGGTCTCGTCAATTTCGCGCGGCACGCCGCTCATAAAGCCCTCTAAAATCCACACAGCAAGCGGCACGTTGAACAAACAATGCGCCAACGCCACAGCAATATGGGTATCGAACAAGCCCACCGAAGAGTACAACTGAAAGAACGGCAAGGCAAATACCGCCGGCGGCGCCATGCGGTTGGTTAACAACCAGAAAAATAAGTGCTTGTCGCCCATAAAGTGATAGCGGCTAAAGGCATAAGCGGCCGGCAAAGCCACTGCCAACGAAATCACCGTATTCATCGCCACGTAAATCAGCGAGTTCAAATAGCCCCAATACCACGTTGGGTCGGTGAAAATGGTCACGTAATTTTTAAAAGTAATCTCTTGAGGGAACACCGAAAAAGTGCTTAAAATTTCCTCATTGCTCTTTAGGCTCATCATCAACAGCCAGTAAATCGGCAGCAATAAAAAGAGCAAGTACAACATCATCACCCAAGTGCTAGGTTTTTTTATGCCGGTTTTTTGTTTCATGTTTTTAATTCCTAAATTTATCCTTTGGTTACAGCTTTCCGCTTTCTAATACATAGGTATCGACACATCTTTTTGAAAATCACCAAGTCAAAATAACTAAAAAATTATTAAGTTACAATGAACAGCCTCCCCCTTTCTAAAAGGGGGATTGAGGGGGATTTGAGAGGGTAGGTATTTCCAACCATCTCAAATCTCCCCCTAACCCCCTCTTTTAGAAAGAGGGGGGACAGTCATTTCTTATTTTTGACAATTAATTCAAAAAATAAGAAATTCTCTTTTTTTAAATTGTGTCGATACCTATGCTAAAGGGGGCTGAGGCAGATTTTCGGTTTGGTATTATTTCGCTTTCTTCTCGCTACCTTCGTTATTCATCACCGTATAACAAACGTATGAAATCAACAAAATCACCAAGAAATAGATTAACGAAAACGCCGCTGCCGGCCCTAAATCAAACTGCCCAATGGCCATTTTAACCAAGTCAATTGACAAGAACGTGGTCGAGTTACCTGGTCCGCCACCAGTGAGCACAAACGGCTCGGTATAAATCATAAAGCTATCCATAAAGCGCAACAGTAAGGCGATAAGCAACACGCCTTTCATCTTCGGCAATTCGATAAAGCGGAAGATTTTCCAGCGGCTAGCTTGGTCGATTTTAGCGGCTTGGTAATACGCATCGGGAATAGATTGCAAGCCGGCATAAGCCAACAGCACCACTAACGATGTCCAGTGCCAAATATCCATGACCACGATAGTTACCCACGCGTCCATCACGTCCTGCGTATAGTTGTAGTCCACGCCGACTTTTTCTAGCGTATGGCCGAGTAAGCCGATGTCCACGCGAGCAAATACTTGCCAAATGGTGCCGACCACGTTCCAAGGAATCAACAGCGGCAAGGCCACGAGGATAAGGCAAATCGGCGTCCAAATGCCTTTTTTCGGCATATTGAGGGCGATAAACACCCCAAGTGGAATTTCAATCGCCAAAATAATGCCAGAGAACATCAACTGCCGGCCTAGGGCGGCGTGAATGCGCTCGGATTTCACGGTTTCGGAAAACCACTCTAGCCCAGCCCAAAAAAATTGGTTGTTGCCGAAAGTGTCTTGTACCGAGTAATTGACTACGGTCATCAGTGGCAAAATGGCCGAAAAGGCGACCAAAATCAGTACGGGAAGTACTAAAAACCAGGCTTTTTGATTTGTTACTTTTTTCATTGTGTTCCCTCTACCAACCAATCATTGACGTAGATATTCATGCCTTCGGGGTCGAAAACTACGCTGTTCATGTCTTCGCTGACGCTATCGGCCTCGGAGAGGACGATATCTAGGGCTTGGCCGTCCAAATCGGTGCGCACAATTTTCATGCGCCCCACGTCTTCGATGCGTTTAATGCTCACTGGCAAGCTGTCGGGTAAGTCTTTGCCAATGCGGATAAATTCCGGGCGAATACCCAACTCGACCTTGCCCGATAATGCCTCGTAACGCGCCGGCAGGGTGAGACTGTGCTCACCCAATTTGGCGAGGTTGCCATCGACTTGCACTGGCAGGATATTCATCCCCGGTGAGCCGATAAAATAGCCGACAAAGGTGTGCTCGGGGCGGTTGAATAAATCTTCAGGCGTGCCGACTTGTACGACAATACCTTCGTGCATCACCACGACTTTATCGGCAAAGGTCAAGGCCTCGGTCTGGTCGTGGGTGACGTAAATCATGGTGTGGCCAAAGGCTTCGCGCAACAGTTTGATTTGCGTGCGTAACGCCCACTTCAAATGCGGGTCGATAACGGTTAGCGGCTCGTCAAACAAAATGGCGTTAACATCTTCGCGCACCATGCCGCGCCCTAGCGAGATTTTTTGCTTGTCATCAGCACCCAAGCCCACGGCTTTTTTGTCCAACACCGCGCTCATACCTATCATGTCTGCGACGGTTTCCACGCGTTGTTTGATATAGTCGGCTTTAGCACCGCGATTTTTTAGCGGAAAAGCCAAGTTTTGCCGCACCGTCATGGTGTCGTAAACCACCGGGAATTGAAAGACTTGAGCGATGTTGCGCTCGGCAGTGTCTTTGTTGGTGACATCGGCATCGTCAAACAAAATTTGGCCACGACTGGGGTGCAATAGCCCCGAAATAATATTGAGCAGCGTTGATTTACCACAACCCGACGCCCCCAACAGCGCATAAGCACCGCCATCGTCCCACGACAAGTCTAGGGATTTTAAAGCATAGTCGGCCTCGCCTTGCGGATTGGGAAGGTAGGAGTGCGCCAAGTTTTTTAAGGTGATTTTAGCCATTACGCCTGCTCCTGCACGGCATAGCTTGCCGGCTTAACTAATTCGCCATCATCATTAAATAAGTACAGGTGGCGCGGTTGCAAATACATGGTCAGCGGCGCGCCCGACTGTAGATTGCGCACGCCGTGGCGCAAACTAATCCAGCGGTGCTCGCCGTAATCGACGTGCGAAAAGGTCTCAGAGCCAGTAATTTCTACCACTTCTAAGGTGGTATTAAACGCCAAAGCGTCTTCGCTGCGCCGCGTCAACATCAAGTGATTGGGGCGAAAGCCGGCTTGGTAGTGACCGTCGGCCAAGTCGGAAAAAATGCCATCGGCGTTGACGATGTGTTCGGCATCAAAACGGACTTGCCCATCGGCTTTTTCAAAAGGCAAAAAGTTCATCGGCGGATCGGAGAATACGCGCGCCGTGGTTTGGTTATTCGGCAGGCGATAGACTTCCGGCGTTAACCCAAATTGGGTAATGCGACCGTCCCAAAGGGTGGCAGTGTTGCCGCCCAGTAGAAGCGCCTCTTCGGGCTCGGTGGTGGCGTAAACGAAAATCGCCCCCGACTCGGCAAAAATTTTGGGGATTTCCTCGCGCAACTCCTCGCGCAATTTATAGTCGAGGTTAGCTAGCGGCTCGTCCAACAGCACCAAGCCGGCCTCTTTCACCAACGCCCGTGCCAAGGCACAACGCTGTTGCTGACCGCCAGAAATTTCCAAAGGCTTGCGCTGTAGCATTGGCGTGAGCTGTAACAGCTCGGCAGTTTTTTCGACTTTTTCCTTGATTTGGGCTTTGCTAGCCCCTTGAATTTTCAGCGGTGAAGCGATGTTGTCGTACACCGTCATCGAAGGATAGTTGATAAATTGCTGGTAAACCATGGCGACATCGCGGTCTTGCACGCGCGTTTTGCTGACGTCTTTGCCGTTCCACAGCATCTGCCCTTTGGCAGGATGGTCAAGCCCCGCCATCAGACGCATCAAACTGGTTTTCCCCGACGAAGTCGGCCCCAACAAGACGTTCATGGTGCTAGGTTGTAGCGTTACATTGATGTCTTTCAAATGTGGCACACCGTCCACGATTTTGCTGACGTTTTTGAGTTCTAATGTCATGTTCTCTTATCGTAAGTCTTTTTATCTTAATCACTTAAAAAACGGTAATTTCCCCGTAGGGTGCGTTTTACGCACCAAATCAGCCTATTCAAGTTAGCGGTGCGTGGAACGCACCCTACGAGTTAACTGCGGCTTTTAAGATTGATAGTTATCTGCAATTTTAAACGATACAAGATACCATAATAAACGATATAAGAAAATAGAAATGTACAAAAAACTTATGAGGGCAAAGAAAATTGCAAAGGTCACAATTGACGACTAGCTAAAATAACTTTATACAATACATTATTTGCTTACACCAAACCGGCCGGTGTGCGCCGGTTAGGGCGTGAACTCAATCAAACAAACGCAACTGCACCGGATAGCGATGTTTCTCACGCAATTGCGAAAACGCCATGCCGACCAAGCGCACTGGCCGCTGAGGATTGAGCTGTTCGAGCAACGATTTCGTCACCGTTTCGGCACTACTTAGTGTAGGAATTGGGCTAGCCTCGGTATGGCGTTTGGTTTGCTGTTTGAAATCGTGATACTTAATTTTCACCGTAATGGTCATGGCGCGCAAAGATTGACTGTCCAGCGTCTGCCACGTTTGCTGCAAAATGGCTTGTAGTTGTCGCCATAATTCATCAATATCACTAATATCTTGATTAAAGGTCGTTTCATTACCCAACGATTTACGCTCGCGTTCGGTGCGAATGTCACGCTCGTCTTGGCCATGAGCGAGGCGATAATAAAAATCAGCGCTTTTACCCAAGTCGGTTCGCAGGCGTTTAATATCGGCTTGACGCAAGTCTTTGCCAGTAAAAATCGCGTGTTGGTTTAAGCGCTTTTGGGTCGCCGGCCCGATGCCGTGAAATTTTTCTACCGGCATAGCATCGATAATGGCTTGGGCTTGGTTGGGCGCGATGGTGAATATGCCGTTGGGTTTATTGACATTCGAGGCATATTTGGCCAAAAACTTACAATACGACACACCAGCCGAAGCCGTGAGTTGCGTTTCCGCGTAAATGGTGTCGAGAATATGGCGCGCCAACAACGTCGCCGAGCCATTAAAATCAAAATTGTTGCTGACGTCTAAATAAGCCTCGTCAATGGAGAGCAGCTCTATCAAATCGGTGTAGCGCTCAAAAATCGTGCGAATGCGCCGAGAAATGTCGCGGTAAACTTCCATACGTGGTGGGATAATGATGAGATTCGGACACAATCGCTGCGCTGTCGCCATCGGCATGGCCGAGCGCACGCCGTAGCGCCGCGCCTCGTAACTGGCCGTGGCAACCACGCCGCGCTTTTGCGGTTGGCCGCCGACGGCAATAGCTTGCCCTCGCCATTGCGGATTGTCGCGTTGCTCCACCGAGGCAAAGAATGCGTCCATATCGATGTGTATGATTTTTCGCACGTTGGCGTTCATTGGAAAGTGCCGCTACTACTTAGTCAAAGTCAGCACAAGAGTAAAAGAGCCGCTAACATAATGCAAGCAAAAAGGTAAAAACACCGCAATAAAAAAACCGAGGCGCTATGTTGCTAAATAGCGCCTCGGAAGTTTTTTATTACTGGCTATAGAGGCCGCTGCCTCCATAGCCAATAACGGTTAAGTCATGACCGGCAATTAGTGCACGTGAACTTGTCCCGTGTCACCTGCTTTGCGTTTGGGGATACGAATATCCTCAACCATTTCTTGAATTTCAGCCGGTGCATCGCCTGTGATTTTGTTCACGATGAAAGCAGTGGCGAAGTTCAACAGCATACCAACAAAACCGATACCTTCTGGACTGATGCCGAATAGGTAAGCATCACTACTAAGCGTGCCGGTTTTGAAGAGTATAATGTAGGCCAAGGTGAAGGTAATACCGACAATCATACCGGTAACAGCGCCTGCGCGGTTCATCTTCTTGTTAAAGATACCCAAGATGATAGCTGGGAAGAAGCTAGACGATGCCAAACCAAAGGCCAAAGCAACCAATGCCGCCACATAACCCGGTGGGTTCAAGCCGAAGTAACCGGCAATACCGATAGCCAAGGCCGCCGCGATGCGCGCTGACATCAACTCGCCGCGCTCAGAAATATTGGGCTTGAGGGTTTTCTTCAACAAGTCGTGAGCCACTGCCGTTGAAATAACCAGCAACAGACCGGCTGCCGTCGAAAGTGCTGCCGCCATCGCACCAGCCGCTAGCAAGGCGATAACCCAATCGGGTAGCTGGGCAATTTCGGGGTTGGCCAAAACCATAATGTCGCGGTCAACGTAAAGCTCATTAGCAAACGGTTGCTTTTCGGCATCAAATTTGCCATCGCTGGGGTTGGTCACCAAGCGTTCGCCGTGGTCGCCGCGCACTTCACCTTCGGCAAAGACGGGTTTCTTGGCAGCTAACGAGTTACCAGCGGCATACTGGACTTTGCCGTCACCATTGTGGTCATACCACGATATCAAGCCAGAATTTTCCCAGTTTTTGAACCACTCAGGCATTTCGCTGTAAGCCGTGCCCGAATTGTCTTTTTTGTTGATGGTGTCGATGATGTTGTAGCGTCCAAACGTACCCACTGCACCAGCAGTAGTGTAAAGCAAGGCGATAAAGAACAATGCCCAACCGGCTGACGAACGCGCGTCTTTGACCTTAGGCACCGTGAAGAAGCGCACGATAACGTGAGGCAAGCCCGCCGTACCGAACATCAAAGCGGCCGTGATAGCAAAAACGTCGATGCGATTTCTCACACCTTCGGTAAATTCATTAAAGCCCAAATCGACTAAGGATTTGTCCATGGCTTCCAACAGATAGGTCTCCGTACCGACTACCGTGCCGCCAAAGCCCGTTTGTGGCAAGTAGTGACCAGTGATTTGAATTGATAAAAATACCGCCGGAACAGTGTAGGCGAAAATCATGATAACGTATTGTGCCACCTGCGTGTAGGTGATGCCTTTCATACCGCCAAGCACTGCATAGCTAAAGACGATAATCATACCGATAACGATACCGGTGGTGATGTCTACTTGTAAAAAGCGTGAGAAAACGATACCAACGCCGCGCATTTGCCCAATAACGTAGGTAAATGAGACCACAATCAAACACAAGACCGCGACAACGCGAGCAAAGTCAGAGTAGTAGCGATCGCCGATAAACTCTGGCACGGTGAAACGGCCGAATTTACGCAAGTACGGCGCCAGCAGCATCGCAAGCAGTACAAAACCGCCCGTCCAGCCCATTAAGAACATTGAGCCATCGCGCCCCATAAATGACAGCATACCGGCCATAGAGACAAAAGAGGCCGCCGACATCCAGTCAGCACCGGTCGCCATACCGTTGGCAATTGGCGGAACGCCGCCGCCAGCAACGTAAAATTCTTTGGTAGAGCCAGCGCGCGACCAAATGGCGATGGCGATATACAGCGCAAACGAAGCGCCGACAAATAAATAGGTTAATGTTTGTAATTCCATAGTTCCCTCTTAAGTTATTCTTCGACGTCGAACTGTTTGTCGAGTTTGTTCATTTTAACGGTGTAGACGATAATTAATATCATAAATACATAGATAGCGCCTTGTTCAGCGAACCAAAAACCCAACGGGAAGCCGCCGATGTGAATGTTGTCGAGTACGTCAACGAAGAGTATTCCCGCCCCGAAAGAGGCGATAAACCATACCGCCAACAATTGCAAAATCAGACGAATATTTGCCGCCCAATACGCATTATTATTTTTTTCTGTCATGTTATGTTCCTCACAGATTATAAAAATGAATAGACTTAAGCTTAATAGGTTATATAAAATTACATTAATTTGCAATTAATTATGATAAAAAATACTAAAAGATATTAAAAGATATACATGTATAATATCTTATGTTTATTATTTTTTCTTTTCTTACAAGTAAGTTAGTCAAATGCGAGCGGCCGACAGGGATGTTAACACACCCCGTTACCCCATCATTTTTTTTGATGCATTGAGGCATCGCAGCGGCACTATCATCACTCAACTTTCGCGAATTTTTTTTAGAAAAAAAATATTTTCTTGTATAATGGCCGAAATGTTAGTTCAATCAACACACTCAATAAAACACATCCAGTAAAACACTCCCCGAATAATAAAGGAATCCACATGAAAACAACAGCAAGCCCTCAATACTCATCGGGCACTCGCGTCATTAATATCGTTGACGACAATGAAGCGCCAGCAACACCATCACCTATTCAATACAAACTGGTCGATGATTATCTCGTGCTAGCGCCAGAGCAAGTGCGCGTCTCGCGCTCGACCAAGGACTTATTCATTTCACTGCCGGGCGGTGATGGCTATCGTCCCGACGTCATGATTGAAAACTACTATCCGCAACCACCGGCCAATCTATTGGCCGGCTTCTCAACTGAAACGAGCACACCGGCACCGACACCGATGACTGCGAAGACTGGCCTATTCAACGAAGAGGACGGCTTGCCCACATCGGCTTTGGGGGTTGATAATGACCCGCCGATTGTGCTCGGTGACAACGCCACAGTGCCGGCTGCAAACGCCGAAGCACCCGCGATGACCGCGGCAACACATGTGGTGGGACAGCACCAAAGCACCGCGGTATTAGCGCAAGAAATGCCTAGTAGCGCCACACTGACTATGGATTCCACCGAGCCAGCCGCCACCACCATCAGCTCCCCCGTTGCCAGTCACCACAGCGGCTCGGCTTCAGCAGCGTGGCTACTGCTACCACTAGGGTTTGTCGGCATCGGCCTCGCCGTCAGTCAAAATAACAAAGATGACGATGATAAGGACAAGCATAACGATAGCGACAAAACAACAGGAAAAGCGGGCAACCTCGTCGTCCAAGCTGAAACCGTCGCCACCGCAGCCACCACAGATAATGCCAACGAAGCCGCTGAGAACCATCCGAGCAAACTGCCGCGGTTGACTTTAAGCGATGTACTGGGTGACAACTCACCAAACGCGAATGCCGTCGTACCGGCCAACGTAGAAGGTGTTAACCCTACAGCATCCTATACCTACGCATCCGTTTCTAGCGGCCATGGCGATTGGAACTTACCTACAGATAACGGGGCAGAAATTGTATAACGCCATGACGAAAGCGCTCATTGTATTATCAGCGCTGCTGACCGGCTTTGGCGCACGAGCGGAATCGCCCAAGCCGGCTTGGACAAAGTCACAAGCGGCTTTGTACACGCTGGGTTACGACATTGCCTCCGATGATTGGGACAGCGTTGTGACGGCCGATATCGACTATTTGCAAACCCACCCTTCCTCAAGCTATAAAGAGGGTGAAACCCCAGAAACGCCGATAACCAAACGCCCGAAAATCCCATTTAAACAATTAAATTGTACCAAAAGCAAAAACTGCTTGGCGATGCTGAAAAAACAGCAAGCCGAATTGGCGAAGTTGGCAACAAAACAGCACAATTTATGGCAACAATTGGACGTGTTGAGCGCTCAAGCAAAAACCGAGAATCCGTATGCCGGCTTTGCTTCCCCCATCCCCAAAGAGCGCTTGGATTTCTGGACATTAACGACAAACTACGCCACCTTACTATCGGGACTCAACGCCAGAAGCGCTTTGGCATACGCGGATAGTCCACGGCGTGGCGTGTTGCAGACCTGTGACAATATCGCGGTGGGCAAGGCACTGATGGGCAGTCGTGCTACATTGATAAACCGTATTATCGGTGTGCATCTTGTCAGCACGCAACTGCGATTACTCGATGAAATGTTAGTAGATAGCAAAGCCAAACTGCCCAAGGCCTGTCAAACACTCCTCAAACCGTTGCCAACGGAAAGGCTGTTTCTGTGTCATTCGGACGAAGAATTAGTGATGATGCTTAACACACTGAAGAATGTGCCAGAGATGTCGAAGCTACAAGATGCAAAAACGGGCGCACTCGGAAAGTTAACGGCGTCAGCGATATGGAATGTAGAGGCCGCCCAAGGCATGGCGAAAAAACAATGGCAGCGGCATTTATGCGGCGAAGACTTGTTACAGTCTGTTCAAAACGATAACCCCGAACACCCGCTGAATGAGATGGAATTTGGCATGTTGGAATGCGCTCAAAACGTGATTTATTGTAAGGTGCTGAGTCAGTTAATGCCTGTCTCTGATTACATTGGCTATCAATATCGGCTACAAGATGCCAATGCTTACTTGCGGCTTTGGCAAGCGGCTATTGCCGCTGATGCGGCGTGTGAACTCGATGAAAAAGCGTGGAACAAAGCCCGTCGGTTGACTTTTTACAATACGGGTAAGGTCGGCATTCGCTTCTACAGCAAACGCATTCACGACCAAGGCGCTGTCGATTGTCCCCTTCGGTTAGAGTAACCCCCATGTGTTTGCCCTTGGTAGGCAATAGCTTTTGACTCAAGGTATTAATGAGTTCATTTTAAAATAATAAAGTGATAAGTTTCTCCAAACAAGGGCAGACACGCGGGTCTGCCCCTACCGTATTAAACCTAAAAACGGCAATTGGAAAATATTCCCTCTGTGGGGTTCGCTGCGCTGTACCCATCTTACGAATTTAAAACGCGCCATTCTTCTTTACATATCACTTTAATATGATATTATACTTTCCTGTATTCCACTATAACCCATTAACCGGAGAACACCATGTCACATAGTTATAAAGAACTTACCCAAGAACTCAACGCTAAATTAGCTCAAATTCGCGCTGGCGCGCCTGACACCATGGGCGGCTTTAGTCAAATGGCGCAATCAGCGCTCAAAGACAACGCCCTAGACCCCAAGCAAAAAGAGCTTATCGCCATGGGCATCGGCATCGCCATGCGCTGTCAGGGCTGTCTGGGTTTTCATGCCAAGGCCTTAGTTAAATTGGGCTGCTCACGCGCCGAGTTTATGGAAATGCTACAAGTCGCCATGTATATGGGCGGCGGCCCTTCGGTAATGACCGCAGCCGAAGCGCTTATGGCTTACGAAGAATTTGGTGGTGAACTGCAGTAAGTGCTACTACCTACCCCCTTTTTAAAAGGGGGCTGAGGAGGATTTGACGGTGGCCAGTTCTTCTAACCACCTCAAATCTCCCCTGCCCCCTTTTAGAAAGAGAGAGGACGCGCCCTAAACCAACCCCAACTTTAATTTGTCCAATAAACGCGTCAGCTGTTGCTGTTCGTCCTCGTTGAGAATGGGAAATTGTTCTTGTTTCTGCAAGCTGTCTTTTGCCTGTTGTGCACGACATTGCAGTGCCTCGCCCTCGGCGCTTAATTTAACTTTTTTCATGCGCTTGTCCACTGGACTGGCGACGAGGTGAATAAAGCCTTTATCTCGCATTTTTTTCAGCATCACACTCAAACAGCCGATATCAATCAAGGTTTTTTGTTGCAATTCACTGATGCTAATATCATCTTTTTCCCACAGCGCCATCATAACCACATATTGCGGATAGGTTAGGTTAATTTTATCCAACATCGGCTTGTAGTGCCTTGTGATGGCATTAGAAATGACATAAAATCGGTGGCACAATTGTTTGGCTAGCCGTTGGTCATCGCTGTGTTTTTTTATTGTTTGCTGACGCATTTTGCTCTTCCCGCTGATGTGTATTGCTGTCGGTTTGCTAGCCGTTAGTCATTTATCTCGTTATGTCTAACAAAATCCATCAGTATTTGGTTAACTTCCATGACAAATTTGTCGCCGTTGGCGATTTGGCTAGGTGTCATTTCACTGGCTTTGGTAAAACGGTGGCCTAGGCGAGTATGGTAAGAATGCGTCAGCCAAGAAATAAAGCCGGTTTGATAACTGGCCTCGTCTAAATCGCGCCATTTTATGCCATAGATGCCTTTTGTCCACGGGAAAATGCCGGAAGACACCCAAATGCCGTCTTCGTCATAGTACAAGCGAAAAGTAGCTAACCATATCACCCTTAAAACGAAAGCGATTGCGGTTAGCACGGCGGCACAATAGACGGCGAGGCGGGTGGCATCTGAAAACTGCATCACCTTCAAGTGCAAGGCCTCTAAAATCCCTAGGCTGTTTAAAACGCCCAAAAGCTCTAATACCACAATAACGATAAAGACCAAGACAAAAAAGAAGAGAAACGCCCACACGCAAGAAAATAGCTCGCCGACGTAGGCAATCCACGATTTTTTCCAATAAGTGGTGGGAATAGTTTGGGGTTGAGTTGTGTTTTCCATGATTTTTTTAGAGTTAACAGAAAAATGAATGAATATCAGCGCATGTTGGATTTCGCTACGCTATACCTAATACCCAAAAATAAGCTCTCAAGGCAGGCGAGTACAGATAGTACCAGTACACTAGCCAGGGCAAGCCAGTCTAACGAAGATAGGTTATTTTGTCGGTTTGGTATAACCATTCGCTAGTGGTCAAGTACGCCTACCAGCCTTACAGACGGTAATACTGTAGTTAAGTCGGCTCAACATTGCCAAAGCGGCGAGTGCGGCGTTGAAATTCGGCAATGGCCTCGTCTAGGGACTGTTCGTTAAACTCTGGCCAAAAAATGGGCGTGAAGTAAAACTCAGCATAGGCGCATTGCCACAACAAGTAATTGCTGATGCGCAACTCGCCACCGGTGCGGATAAGCAAATCGACCGGCGCTTGGTCGGCGAGACACAACTGTTCGTCAAAGCGCGCTTCATCAATGTCTTCTGGCGTCAGCTCACCGCGTTGCACTTGGCTAGCCAAGCGCTTGGCGGCACGTACAATATCCCACTTAGCGCCGTAGTTGGCAGCGATGTTCAACGTCAAGCCTTCATGGGCGGCAGTGTCTTCTTCTAACGCTTGGATTTCGCGCTGTAATTTATCAGAAAATCCCGACTTTTCCCCAATGACTTGAAATCGAATACGGTGTTTGAAGAACAGCCGGCGGTTGCGTTTGATGGCCTGACTAAACAGCAGCATCAAGGCCTTAACTTCGGACTCAGGACGCCGCCAATTTTCACTACTAAACGCATACAGCGTCAATGACTTAACGCCCAATTTGGCGGCGTGTTTTACCGTTGTCAGTACGGTCGTATGACCGGCGCGGTGACCATAGCTACGCGATTTGCCGAGTTGTTTCGCCCAGCGACCATTGCCGTCCATAATAATGGCAATGTGCTGGGGGATAGCTACCTGTGTCAAACTAAACTTCCATTAAGTCTTTTTCTTTGGTAGCAATGGTGTCGTCAACTTTGCTAACAAACTCGTCGGTAAGTTTTTGAATCTCGGTCTCTGCACGACGTTCATCATCTTCGGAAATGTCTTTGTCATTGAGCAATTTCTTCACTGCCGAATTGGCATCGCGTCGGATGTTGCGAATAGCAACCTTGGCGTTTTCGCCTTCGCCCTTGACAATTTTGACCAAATCCTTGCGACGCTCTTCGGTGAGCGGTGGCAATGAAATGCGAATCACTTCACCGGCCGATGTCGGCGTGATGCCCAAATCTGAATTGATAATGGCTTTTTCGATAACTGCTACCATGGCTTTGTCCCACGGCTGAATGGTCAACGTACGGGCATCGCTGTTACTCACATTAGCGGCTTGACCGACCGGCACTTCACTACCGTAAAAATCGACCATAATGTGGTCTAATAAACTGGGGTGAGCACGACCAGTACGAATGCGGCTGAGTTCTAGTTTCAGCGATTCAATGGATTTGCTCATGCGCGCCTTGGCGTCTTTTTTAATAGCTTCTATCATAAATACTCCGTAAATTGTTTGTTTTTAGGGTCGTTTATTTTACCCTATGATATGGAATTTATCTCATAAAATCTCAACGCATCACATCAGCGCTCGCGAAGTGCCTGCTTCATGCGCGTCATTGGCTTGGTCAAGTATTGAAACACGGTTTTTTCACCGGTTTTAATATCCACCGACACCACCATGCCAGGTAATATTTGTAATGGCTTGCCGTTTTTATCGGTGAGTGTACTGTTTTTAGTCTCAATTTCAACGCGGTAAAACGACTGGCTAGCATCTAAGTTCAAGCTGCTAGGCCGGCGGTCATCACTCAGCGTATCGGGGCTGATTACCTTCACCTCACCGTCTAGGCCGCCATAAATGGCGTAGTCGTAGGCGGTGACCTTGACTACCGCTGCTTGGCCGGGGTAAATAAAGGCCACGTCTTGCGGATTGATATAAGCCTGCACGAGCAAGGCTTCGTCAACCGGTACAATTTCCATGATATTTTCGCCGGCGCTGATGACGCCGCCCACGGTATTCTTTTGAATATTGTTGACAATGCCGCGCACAGGTGAGCGAATTTCGGCGCGTTTAACGGGGTCAGCGCGCATGGCGAGGTTTTCTCTGGCTTGCGCCAAATCGGCTTCGATGCGAACCAGTTCGTTGTTGGCATCGGAAACGTATTGATTTTGACGCTCGCTAATTTTCAGCCCCAAGTCGGCGGACTCGCGCTGCATACGCAACAATTCGATTTTTGATGACACGCCGCGCTTGACCATTTGCTCGGTGCGATAAATTTGTTCATCGAGAATTTTTTTCGATTTCTTCAAACCCGACACCGCGCCGTCTAAGGTGCGCTTGCGCGCTCGATAGGCGGCAGTTTCTCTCTGTATCAGTTGCTTAGACATGCCGGCTGGAAATTGCAGACTCACACCGTAGGCTTCGGCGCGGTAACGCACCAACATCGCTTCCAAATTTTCAACCTTAGCCTCGGTCTCGCGCAGAGAAGCCGACGAACGCGTGTCATCGATGGTGACTAAAATATCGCCCTTTTCCACCAAGTCACCTTCTTTGACGTGTAGGGTTTTCAAAATACCGGGGTCTAGACTTTGGATCATTTGCTGCCCCGAACTGGGGATGATTGACCCTTGACCACGCGTGACTTCTTCGAGCTTGCTGTTGTAAGCCCAAAAGAAAAACACCAAAATAAACAACCCTAACAAGGTGATGCTCCACGTCAAACCGCGATGCTTTTCCTGTTGCATGGCGGCATTTAAGTCGCTGACCAGTTGTAGGTCGCTTTTTGACAATTTATTTTTTCGTCTAAACATAACCTTACTCCGAGCGTTTCAGGATTTTATAGGTTGAGGTTTCTTCTACGACTTCCTCAGTATCGTCCGCAGTGCTGTTGGCCGTGGCCGCAGTGTCAGCAACCGGCTCGGCATTGGCTTGCACCGCGCTGTCGAGGTGCTGGTGCACTGCTTCTACAGAATCGCTATCACCTACTTTTTTCCCCATGGTGACCTGCATCAACCGCGCTTTGGCCGCGTCGGCGCTGTGGCCTTTGTGTTTGCCAAAGTGGTAAGACACCGCCGGCATCGGCACTTTTTTGACTTTGCCAATGGCGTGCGTTTCGTTCGCCTGCGTAGGCGATGATTGGGGCGATGCGCTAGTTTCTGATTCGGCTACCTCTGGGGCATCGGCCGGTTTTTCCGAGGCCTTAGCCGGCGCAGGTTGCACGCGCTTAGGCACTGCGGTAACGTTGGGCTGAACTTTAATGGTCGGCTGAACCGTAATGTGCGGTTGAGCGCTGCGCTGCGCTTGCACCTGAATGTTTGGTGCAACCTTGATGCTAGCCTGTGACTTCGCCGGCGCAGGGTTTTCAGTTGGCGCAGAGGACTCGGCCGATGCACTGACTTTTCTCACCGTTTGCACTTGTACTTGAGGCTTAGACTCTGACTCAGTCGCAGCCGCCTGAGGCGTAACGGCCGGTTGTTGCACTGTCGCCGTTTTCACTTGAATTTGCGGCGCTGGCGCGGGTTGCACTCTTGGTATTGGCTGTTGTACTTTCTGTACTGGCTGCTGTACTTGCTGTACCGGTCTTTGGGCTGGCGCGGGCTGTTGCACGGGTCTTTGAACCGGCACTGATTGCGATGCCGGCTGCGGTGCGGATTGTTGTACGGGTCTTTGAGCCGATGCTGGCTGCTGCGCTTGTGGCGCTGGTTGCTGTCCACTGAGCTGTGCCAACACTTGCTGTTTCGGGCCGTCCATCACTACTTTGCCCTGCTCCACCACCACGATGCGATCAACCAAAGCCAGCAATTGCGGCCGGTGGGTAACCAAAATTAAAGTGCGTTGTCGCAACCACGTATTCAGTGCCGACAACACCACATTCTCCGAATTTTGGTCGAGATTGCTGGTCGGCTCATCCAACAGCACGACAGTCGGGTCTTTGAGCGTCAATTGCGCCAAGGCAACAATCTGTTTTTGCCCCCCCGACAAACCAGCACCCCCTTCGCCAATCGGCATATCTAGGCCTTTGGGGTGCTGCTGAATTAACTGCGCCATACCAAAGCGGTTGAGCGCCGCCAATAATTCGTCGTCGCTGAAAAAGCCATCGTTGCGCGCCATGTCCAAATTGTCGCGCAACGTGCCCAAAAACAGGTTGGGATTCTGACTGAGCAGCGCAATTTGGTTACGCAAATAGTACGGATCGATCTGGCGCACATCCACACCGTCGAGACTGACCATGCCCTCTTGCTGTTCGTACAGCCCCGATGCCAGTTTCAGTAGCGTCGATTTACCGCTGCCGATGCGTCCCAAAATCGCGACTTTTTCGCCAGCCTGAATATTAAGCGATATGCCGTCCAGCGCTTTTTTGCCACTTTCATCGTAGCCAAAATTGCAGTTACTAAACGCCATAGCACCTTGGGGATTATCTAAGGTAATGTATTTTCGGTCAATGTCGTATTCAATCGGACGCTCTGCAATTTCGTTGACACTGCGAAGTGCCAAACGCGCCGACTGAAAACGCACCGCCAAGCCGGCAATTTGCCCAACCGGCGCCAAAGCGCGTCCCGACAAAATCACACAGGCAATCAACGCCCCCATAGTGATGCGCTGAGACGGCTCTTCGGCGTGAATCAGATACGTGCCGTAAACCACCAGCACCACGGTATTGAGCTGCTGCAACATCGCTGACAGACTGGTTACCAAGCTGCTCAAATCCTTGGTTTTCATACTGGAAGCCGCCGATTTAGCGGTGTAGTAATTCCAGCGCTTTTGCGCCCAGCTGTAGGCGTTGTGTGCTTTTAGCGTCTCAATACCCGATACGGCCTCCACCGCCAAGCCTTGGCGCTGAGAGGACTCGCGCATCGACTCATTAATCGAGCGCGACAGTGGAAACTGGGCAAAAATACCGATGACGATAACCATCGGAATAATGCTCATCGGCACGATAGCCAGCTTACCGGCCACCAAATTCATCACAGCAATAAACAGTAAAAAGAACGGGATATCGACCATCGCCAACAAACTGGCCGAGGTCATAAATTCGCGCACCGACTCGAAATCGCGCAGGTTATTGGCGTAAGAGCCGGCCGACGCCGGCTTGTTTTTCATTTGAATTTGCAACACCCGCCGAAACAGCGCCGCCGAAATAATCAAATCGGCCTTTTTGCCGGCAATATCGGTGAGCCGGCCGCGTATGACTTTTGCAATAAATTCAAAGAAAATGGCAATAAACACCCCGATGCTCAAAACCCACAGGGTCTCATAAGTCTTGTTGGGCACGACGCGGTCATAGACGTTCATAACGTACAGCGAACTAACCAGCGCCAGCGTATTGATAATTAACGTAGCTAAAATAATTTGAAAATAATAGCGACGGAAGCGCCAAATAACACGCCAAAACCAGCCCTTGCCCAAGCGGTATTCCGGTAGTTCTGAGCGCACATCGGCCGAGGCTTTTTGTTTGATAAACCACACGTAGCCGATAAAATCCTTGTCCAAGTCCTCCAGCGACATCAATTGTGGGCCAGTGCCAGCCACTTCGATCGTTGCCTGCTGACCGTCTAGGCTTTTAAGGATAACGGCCTGATTGTCGCGCATCAGCAACACCGCCGGCAAGGTCAGCTTGTTAATGCTTTTTAAGGCGCGACGTTGCAGGTGATTTTCAAACCCTTGGTGGGTCAGCACTTCACCGAGGACGCGATAGTCCAAATTGCCTGACGCCGAGACCGGCGTCAACGTAGACAGCGTTTCATACGACACGGGCTGTTGCAGTAAACGCGTTAAGTGGCTAATATTTTCCAATAATGAGTGCATACTTATCTTATTGAGTTAATTGTTTTTACAAGTCATTCAAGTCGTCGAGCTCCAAAATCGAACGCACCGGCTTAGGTGTGCTCATTCGCGGCTTTGCGGCCGCCTTGGGTTCGGGGTACGAGCTGAGTTGTACTTTGAGTGACGGCGCAGCGCCGGCTTTTGATGGATTATTTTGGCGCGCTGGCTTAGTGGCTGGCTTAACGGCCGGTTTTTCGACGGATTTAACCGTTTTTTTCGCTGCCGGTTTAGCCGGCTTGTTTGACGCTCGCTTGGGCAAGCCAGAAGCACTCAAGCTCAAGGTCGCCGAGTCGGCAATATCGGCGTCCATGCGATAAGCGTTGACCGGCAATTTGCGCGCCTTATCCACTGATTTAAGCCGTTTTTTCGGCGCAGTTTCCGGCATCATTTTCTTGGCCGCTTTGTTGACCGGTTTTTTGCTCGGCTGTTTAAGCGCTTGGCGGGGAGCAAGGTGGCTCGCTGGCGTTTTGACCGGCTTGTCGGCTTTCATTGGCGTTTGCGGCTTCGCCGTTTGCGCCGTCTTCGCTTTGCTACTGTTGACCACTTGAGCTGTTTTTGTGGCGCTTGGCACATCGGCATAAGTGCCGATGTGCACTTTTAACGCTTTGGATTTATTAGCTTCTTGTTCTTTATTAACTTTTTGTTTTTTGTTAATTTTTTGAGCTTTTTTTGTCGCTTTGGCTTTAACCGGCTGATAAACCTTGGCTTTGGACTGTTCAGAAAGGCTTTCCAAGGCAATGGCCAATGGTTGTTTGGCTTTGGGTGCTTGCTGCGCTTTGTCCGCTGGCGCTAACACGCTATCCAACACAGTAAGCAATCCCAACGGCGCGCGTTGTGGTTTGATGACAAAGCCGACTGGCGCGTTAACTGTCGGAGACCGAGCGGCATTGGTGGCCGCGCGCGGCGGGGCTTTCGCACTCACATTGACCGTCGCCTTGTCATGACCGGCTAGTGAATACAGGTGTTCAGACAACACCGCCGGCGAAGTGGCGGCCTTTTTAGCCACCGGTTTGATAACAAAACGGCTGTCAACCGTTTTGACCGGCGCGGTTCGCGGCGCACTTTGCGTTTGCTTCGCCACTTTGACTGGCTGTTTGGCTTTTGCCGCCGTTTGTTTAGCCACCTTGGTAGCCACCTTAGCGCTATGGTTGGCCGGTTGCTCACTAGGCGAATCTTGGTAGGTGCCGGTTTGGACGCGCAACGTAGACTTTTTAATCGCCTTATTAGCCGCCTTGGTCGTTGTGTCTTGCGACACGCTGACCGGCATACTAGCCAAAGCGCTGTTTAAGGCACTGACCAGCCCCGATGGGGCGCGTTGTGGCTTGATAATAAAGCCGGCCGGTGCTTGCTGTGGCTTTGGTTGGGCTTTAGCATTCATATCGACACCAGTGCTGTCGCGCTCGGACAGTGAATACAAGTGCTCGGACAAGACCGCTGGCGAAGTCGCCTGCCGTTTGGTCAACGGTTTGATGACAAAGTGGTTGTCCAGTGCTTTGATTGCGGTTTGCTTGGCCGGCTTTTGCTCGGCCTGTGGTGGGATTTTTTTAGCCGGCTGCTTATTGGCATTACTGTTGGCACTATCTTTAGCGCTGTCTTGGTAAGTGCCGGTCTGGATAGCCAGCTTGTCAGCTCCAGCTGACTTATCGCTTTTAACCGGCTGTTTACTTTGTGCTTTTCCTGCCGATTTCACCGGATTGCCGACGACAACATCGACGTCATCCAACAGCTTTTTATCTTTGACACCGACCCAGCGGCGCAACGCCCCCACCGCCGACAAATAATCCAACTTGGCAACCATCAAATCGTATTGCGTTTCGGTCTTGAATAAATCAATACCGGCTAACTCTTTATAAGCATTAACGACTTCCAACAGCGAACGCTTGGCGATGGAAAACTGATCCTCGTAGTCCCTCGCCACCTGCCGCAGGGCTTTAATCTGATTATTGGCAATGTAAATGCGATTTTGGTCTTGCTGCATTTTGAGCTCGGCTAGGCGGGCGCGCTCTTCTAAATTGCGTTGAATTTGCGTTAGTTGCGCTTGAGCCGCTTTGATTTGCAATTTCTTTTCTTCCAACCCAGAACGCGTGGCGCGATTATAGAGTTCGACGTCGAGATTGAGATACACTGCCGACTCACCGGGGGTTGCTGTGCCGACCAAATCAATACCCGGCCAACGCTCTTTTTTCGCCACCACCCACGCGGCGGCTATACTGTTCATTTCTTTTTGTTGGGCAATATAGCTGGGATGCGAGCGCAAAATGTGCGGCCCTTTGGGATAGGCTTTTAGCAATTGCTCGGCCGACAAATGTTTAAAGGGGTCTTTGAGGTCGCTCGCCGTGACGTCTTTTTTCACATAGCGCGACAAACGCAACAGCGACAAACCCAGCGAGCGCTGGTACTTACTGATGTCGCTTTCGACTTGCAATAAGCGCGAACGCGCTTGTGTCAGCTCTGAACGCCGGCCGGAATCGTACTCGACAATAATTTTTAGCATACGCACAATTTCTTTGTGGCGCTTTAGGTTGCGTTTGGCGACTTGCAGCGCCATATGAGATTTTAGCGCTTCTAAATAATAGCTGGCAACTTCGTAAATCAGCTCTTCGGCAGTTTCCTTGGTTTTGTAGTCGTAGTAGCCGACTTTTTCGCTGTCGCGCATCACCCGCGCCTTGTTCTGGCCGAAGTCGTAAATTCGCCACGTGCCTTTTAAACTGGGGGTAAAACCGCGGCCGCTACCACTGCTGGAAACCACGCGCTGCCCAGCGGAAGCACCCAGTACCGGCCAACGCGCCGCCTGCGTTTGCTGGAGACGACTGCTTGCCATGCGCTGATTGGTGATAGCCTCGGACAACTTGGGGTCGGTAGCCAGTGCTTCGCGTAAAACTTGCGGCAGGTCTCGCGCTTGCGAAATCGTCGATAACGCAATCAAACCAGCCAGCAGGGACATTTTAGGTTTACTAATCATTTAGTTATTATTTTTTCGTGCCGATTTTTTTGAAATTTGCCGTCGTCATTGCCATACTTAATCCATACTGTCGGCAATTCGGTTGAGTTGTCACTATGACGACCAGTGGGGTATTATACGTCAGCAGTAGTTATTCACAAATAAATTTCATGACTTACTGGTTAGGTCATTATTTATAGAAAGTTAAATATTGAAGACAAGCAGTAATCGCCATCTATCACGACCTCGCTGCATCAACTGATGGTAACAGCCATAAAAAAAACCGCATAAAATATTTGATTTTATGCGGTTTTTTTTGCAATATCAGTGGCGGAGAGTGGGGGTTATTAAAACCCTATTTTTATCTTTATTTTTCAAAAATCTAATAAAAACACTTATAAAAAGTACCCCCACGAATACCCCCAAGAAAAAGAAAACTAATTTAATTTCTTTACTATCAATAAATTAAAAATTTATTTTGATACTTAACTAATATCATTAAGAAATATTAAATCGTGCTTTCCTGACAAGTTAAAAAAGTCATGAGGTAAGCAATCGGGGTTATCCTCAACCACTTCCCCTGACTTCATTAACTCTTATCTGTGTAATATTTGCCTCGTGAAACATTAAATTTTCGGAGATGAAAAAATAAAAATGGGGGGTGTTCGGAACAAATACGCGAAAAATTGCGTTTTTGCTGACATATTGCAATAATTATTTTATTTACAATATGATATTTTTAAAAACATGCCGACATGATGCTGACTTTTGGCTGACAGATGCCGACATATGCTGACATGAGATTTAGGGTTCATGTCAGCCATATGTCAGCAGGATGTCAGCACCATGTCAGCATACTATTTTTAGAAATATTATTTAATAACAATATAATAACCTTGATATGTCAGCA
>PDWI01000921.1_pt1 | contig 47724 bp, 47 predicted proteins | sample 1430891 | NCBI WGS metagenome assembly PDWI01 (sample SAMN01162508, study PRJNA174530) | Oral metagenome, whole genome shotgun sequencing project. | biome: Marine environment; feature: Marine mammal; material: Swab sample of the gingival sulcus; isolation source: swab sample of gingival sulcus...
TGGAGCAGTTTTCACGATAGCAATAATTTACGCAATGTTTAGTAATATCATTGCAACAACAGGCGAAGTGCCTTGGTTTTTGGTAGGTATTTACCTTTTGGGACTAACACAAGCATTAGTATTTTATGCTTTTGGAAAAAAAGTATTTTCAAAAGGCACAATCAGTTCAGAGTCAAGTGCGATAGTTGCTTATCACGCTTGGGCGTGTTTTGTTTTTGGCTTAATGCTGATTTTTAATACCGAGGAATTGTTGCATTCTTCCACAGGTTTTACTTCTGTTATTGGGAATAATAACGACCGAGTAGGACTGCAACTAACACAAATTTGTGGAGCTTGGGTATTGGCTTATTCGCTATTTAGTTACGCTACGATTTTCTTTACAAAGAATAATTTTAAAACGGTTTTATTGTTGCATATTTTCGCAATTTGCGCTCAATTTTCAGAAGTTTTGATTAAAGTAAATTCTGACGGTGGTGTTTTTGGTTTGGGTGCGAAAATAAATACGCATCACGTTATTATTCAAGCAATAGGGATAGTATTTTTATTGGTAGCGTATAAACGAATGAAGAAAGAAAATAACTAAACATTAACGCCATCTAAATCCTCTTCCTTGCAAACAGCTTCTGTCACCGCTTTGATTACATCAAAATCATATCCTCGCCCCGCTAAAAACGCTGTTAACTTCTGTTTTGTGTCCCAAAAGCTCCACTGTTTTTGTTGTGCTCGTTTTTGTAACACTTTCCATTTATCAGTCGCTTGTTGCCTGGCTACTTGCAACACTTCTGTTGGCTCTACCACGTCTTCATACACGGATTCAAACAATTCACGGTCAATCCCCTTTTGAAAAATCTGAAACCCGATTTTTTGTTTTCCCCAACCAGAAATAAGTGCTTTATCACGTACATAACACTCAGTAAACCGTTTATCCGACACATAGCCTTGTTCTTCTGCCCAATCAACCATAGCGGACAAATTTTCGTCTGGAAAACGAGTTTTTAACTTTTCCGCCAACTGTTTTTTCGAATATTCTCGTTTAGACAAAAGCCACACTAAATATTTTTGTGCGGCTTGTTGTGTTTCGGTCAATTTCATCAAAAATTATTACTGAACCGTTATATAATTAACCATTCCGTATTTTTTATCAATATCTTTTTCCGACCAAATCTTATATTTTCCTGGTTTCAAATACACCGTAAACGAAGTTTTTTCGTTTCGACCGACTAACCCCCAATTTTTTACGCCGGCAATAGCAAACTGATGCGCAAACAACCCCGAGTTGTGCACCTTAAACGTTACCATCCCTGCTGGGACTGTTTTTTTTCCTAAATCAATCGCAAAATCATATTGAAACACTTTCACGATAGGTTCATTTTGCGGTTGGTTTACAACTGGCACCACCACTGAAGTATGTGGTCGCACTGGCAAAGGTTTCTCTTTTGAGCTAGGTTCTGAAGTCTGAGGAACTTCAACCACTTTATTAGCTGGCTGTTTCTTTTTTTCTGTCTTTTTCTCCACCGGTTTTTGTACTTTTTTTTCTAATTTTTGCGTAGGAACGTTTTTGGGCGGAATTACTTTCTTATCCGTCGTCGCTTTTTTCACCACGGTTTGAGTCTTTTTCGTTTGTTTTTTTTGTTGCAAAATTTGTTTTTCAGCCTCAGTTAAGACCGTTTCTGAATGCTTTTTATCCGTTTCTGATGGCACCGATACAGCTGGGTTTTCAATTGGTGTATCCGTAGCTTTATTCATATGCTTAAACCAATACACTCCACCAACAATCAGAGCCAGAACCGTTAATCGAATAAGAAATCTTTTCATCAACAAGAACTATAAAATATTTTGCCATTTTTGGCAAAATATTTTTTCATAATTTAGAAACCAACCCTATTTCCAAAATGATATTACGTATTGTCGCCAACAAAAATGATCTTCTTGTGCTTTGGATTTCTCTTTTCGAAGCAATGCGTATACCTTTTCAGAAATCAAACCTTTTTCATATAAATCTTTTTCAATAATTTTCTCTTTTCGAATACAAATATTTTTAGCGGTATCCAACAAGAATGGTTCAATAATTTCTGGATATTGATTACGCAGATGTTCTAATTTTTTCTCCGCTAATTTATACCATTTTGTGTACCGTTTTAAAATTTTCCCAATTATTTCGGCATCAGCAAACGCTTTATGCTGGTTTCGTAGTTCTTTAAAATCGAGCAATACTTGCCAACTTGCAATTCGACGTGAACGATAGTGTTGATATCGTTCGAGAATTTTTGCAGTACGATGCATTTCCTTTAGTTTTTTCAAAAGACAATGAGCGGGAACTTCCGGAATCATCGGAGCGTAGTGCGTGGTCAACTCAATTTCATCGGGCAAAATATCTTTTTCAAGACGATCAATCTGACGCAAAATACTTTCCCGCAAAATAGCATACCGACGTTCGGAAACTTCATTCAAACGGAAAAGTCGCAAGTAAGTTTTGAGTTCAATTCCCAACGCAAAGTGCGTTAAAACCTTTTCTATTTCTCGTTTGCTTCCGCCCAATAAATCATGCAATGAATTTTTTAGCGCTACTTCTAGCGTATCTTTTTGTGTTTCATACGAAGATTTCATCTCTTCAAATGGTTGTTTTTTAATGTATTTCTTCGCAAATAAAGTTTTTAAAAACTGTTGTACCCGCTCGTTTGTCAATAATTTGGCTTCGGTTTGTTGAATGGTTTCAGCATCACTCAACTGTACCAAATTGAACTTTTTGAGCCAAAAAGATACCGTCGTCGCATTAAGGAAGAACGTTGCCAAAATTACGCCCGTGGCCATCGCATAAAATTCGTGCAAATACGGAAAATCGTTCGGAATTAATAACAACGCTACCGCGGCTAAAGCTCCACGAATTCCGCCCCAAACGGTAATGAATTGATACGAAAACGGACTTTTATCCACGGATTTTCGAAACCAATTCGTTCCCAAAAAGTTTAAGAACACTGATACTGGACGGGCCACGCACAAACAAATAAAAGTCGCCACCAGTACCATTTGCCAATGTTCCCAGAATGGAACTTGTCCGAGTTTTATTCCGAGTAATAAGAAGATGAGCGAATTTGAGATAAATTCTAAAAAACTCCAAATATCAACAAATGATTTTTGTCTTTCAGGCGAGAAGCGAGTTTTTCCAAAACTTCCCATAATAATCCCGGCCGTCATGGTGGCAAGAATCCCTGATGAATGGAATAAAGCTTCGGCTATAATGAACGTTACATGAGCCAAAATAAGACTCAACGTCATTTGCACCCCTTTATTTTCTGATTTAATAATGGCAAACGTGAAAAACTTACCTAATACCAATCCAATTCCAACCCCCGTCGCAATATTGAGTAAAAAGTGTCCAATTTCTGAAATATGAAAGGCTTCCTGCCCAAAGGTAGCCCAACTCAATAACAAAAACTGAAAAACAATCAACGCCGTTCCGTCATTCAATAAACTCTCTCCATCCACAATCGTTGATAGTTTTTTAGGAGCCCGCATTTCTTTGAAAATAGCCAATACGGCCACTGGATCAGTAGCCGAAATTAACGCCCCAAACAAAAGCCCCGCCCCCAAAGGAAAATCAAAGAAGTAATGTAAGCTGTAGCCAATAATGATAATGGAAATAAGCAATCCAATCGTGGCCAAAGACGCCACTTCTAAGAGCAATCCACGAAAATGCCGAAAATTTAGGTGATAAGAAGATTCAAAAATAAGACTGGGCAAAAATACGTAGAACACAATTTCTGGAGAAAACGAAAGCGAGCTTGTTTCAAACGAAAATGGTAAAAAAGATAATACATACGGAATAACTATTCCCACCGCTAACAATAATACCGCAAATGGTAATTTAACGCGCTTGGAAATAATTTGTACTAAGGTGGCAATTCCTAATAATGAAAAAACCCAAACGGCTCCTGATAAAAATGTATCATGCATACTGCAACAAATTTAAAAATAAAAAAACCGATTTTCATCGGTTATTTCTGTGTATATATTTTTTACTTATTGTCTTTAAACACTAATCCGTGGTAGGTCCAAACTTTCACTCCAATAATTCCATAGGTTGTGTCGGCTTCAGCTCGAGCATAATCAATATTCGCTCGCAATGTATGAAGCGGCACAGTTCCTTCTGTGTAAGTTTCACTTCGGGCAATATCTACTCCATTCAACCGCCCAGACACTTTAATTTTAATTCCTTTTACCCCTGCTTCTTGTGCTTTTCGAATCATCATTTTGCAGACTCGTCGGAATGGGAATCGTTTTTCAATTTGTGCTGCTACATCAGTCGCAATCAATTGAGCATTTGCATCTGGTTTAAATATTTCTTGAATAGAAACATCAAACGTATCGTTGAATTTTTCTGATAATTCAGCATTCAATTTTTTAATATTTTCTCCACTTCGACCAATAATCAATCCTGGTTTTCCAGAATGAACGACTACTTCTGTTTTTTGAGCTGTTCGTTTAATCTCAATTTTTGAGACATACATTTCAGCCAGTTTTTCGTTCAAAAATTTTCGAATCGCAATATCTTGCAACAAGAATTTTTTGAAATTTCGGTTATTGGCATACCAAGTAGAATCCCATTTTCTGGTAATACCAATTCGAAGTGAGTGCGGTGATACTTTTCTTCCCATTATTTAGTTTCGGCTAATTCAATTGTAATATGTGTAGTTGGTTTTCGCAAGGGCAATGCTCGCCCTCGAGTTGATGGCAAGTACCGTTTGTAAACCGGACCTTTATTAATAATCAAAGATTCAATTACCAAATTTGATCGATTTTTTCCATCGTTATGTTCAGCATTGGCAACCGCTGATTTCAAAACTTTCAACAATACTTGTGCGGGTTTATTCGCTGTAAATCGCAATACATCTAAAGCTTTTTCAGCGTTCATCCCTCGTACCAATCCAGCCACGATGTTGGCTTTCTTTGGAGACATTCTAATACCACGTAAATGTGCTTTCATAGTTTATTTAAGAGTAATTATTTATTTTTTACCACTTCCGGCATGTCCTCGGAATTTTCGAGTTGGAGAGAATTCCCCTAATTTATGCCCTACCATAGCTTCTGTACAAAGTACTGACACAAATTCTTTTCCATTATGTACCGCGAATGTATGCCCCACAAACAATGGGTGAATAGCACACGCTCGTGACCAAGTTTTAATAACTCGTTTTTTTCCTTCGGCATTCAAAGCTTCTACTTTTTTTACCAATCGTGCGTCAACAAATGGACCTTTCTTTAATGATCTAGACATGATATATTGTTAGATTAATTACTTTTTCTTCGCTCGATGTCGTGATCGAAGAATAAATTTATCAGATACTTTATTTTTTCGAGTTTTTACTCCTAGAGCATGAGCTCCCCATGGAGTTTTTGGATACGCCATACCAATTGGTGAAGCTCCTTCTCCCCCTCCGTGTGGATGGTCACAAGGATTCATCACTTTCCCTCGTACTTGTGGTCGTCGTCCCATATGTCGAACTCGTCCCGCTTTCCCAATCTTCATCAAAGATCGTTCTTCGTTACTTACCGTTCCAATAGTGGCAAAACATTCTTTGTGCACTAATCGAATTTCACCAGAGTTCAATTCAATTTGAGCCATTTCTCCATCCAATGAAACCAATTTTGCTGATTGCCCAGCTGATCGAACCATTTGTCCACCTTTATTGAGTTTCATTTCTACATTGTAGACCAAAAACCCTACTGGGATGTTTTTCAATTGCATTCGGTTTCCATTTTCAGGTTTCGCCGCAATATCGGTCATCACTTCATCTCCTTTTTGAATTCCTTTCCAAGCCAAAACATATCGTTTATCTCCGTCAGCGTAATTCAACAAAGCAATGTACGCCGTTCGGTTTGGATCATATTCAACTTCCGCCACTTTGGCTGGAATTCCTAATTTTTCAGTTCGTTTAAAATCAACAACTCGGTATTGAGGTCGTGTTCCCCCTCCTCGATGTCGAATAGAGATAGTTCCTCCCGCTCGACCGTTAATTTTTTTTCCTCGCTTCAATAATTTTCGCACTTGTGGTTTATTCGTAGTTAATTCACTACCGTCCATCACGCTCATTCCTCGCGAAGCATTACTGTATGGCTTAATATTTCTAACTCCCATCTTTATTTAAACGCATTAAAATCTAATGTCTGTCCTTCTTGCAACGTAATAATTGCTTTTTTCTTTTCCGCTCGTTTTTGAGCGACCGTCCCTCGACCAATCAATCGAGTTTTGGCTGGATTTTTTACAATATTTACTTTTTCTACGTCTTTTCCGTAGAATTCTTTAATAGCATTTTTTATGTCTCCTTTGGTTGCTCCTGAATGTACATAGAAAACATATTTTCCAACTAATTGTTGTACCGTTTTCTCTGTTTGAACCGGAGCCAATAATACATCTGATACTAACATCTTATTTCTTGTGGCTTAAAAATACTTCTTCTGTTTTTGCCAAAGCATCTTCAAAGAAACAAACTTTTTCAGCATGCAATACATCAAATGGATTCAAGTATGAAGCCAAGATCGTTTTTACATTTGGCAAATTATTCATTGATTTTCGCAAATTTTCATCTTTATCCGCAAACACGAATAAGTATTTTTTTGCTTCTGGTAATTTATCGAGCACCGCCACAAATTCTTTTGTTTTTGGAGCTTCCATATTCATTTTTTCCAACGCAAACACATTTGATTGTTGCGCTTGAAGAGACAACGAAGAAAACAACGCCGCTCGTCGTTCTTTTTTTGGCATATCTTTCGCAAAATTTCGAACATTTCGTGGCGCATGAACCGCTCCCCCTCCTCGCAAAAGGTTTGTAGTCAATGAACCTCGTCGAGCATTTCCTGTTCCTTTTTGTCGAAAAGCTTTTTTTCGTGTAGCTGAGACGTCCCCACGAGCTTGAACATGAGCAATAGCATTTCGTCGATTTGCTAATCGCATCAACACCGCTCGGTGCATCAAATCTTCATTTATATTAGCTTCAAACAAATCAGCAGAAACCGCTTTCTGTTTTTTTGTTCCGTCAATAGCAAATAAATCTATCTTCATATTATCCTATAAGCGTTAAGTATCCTTTTTTAGCCCCAGGAACAGCCCCCCGAACGGCAACAAGTTTATTTTCTGTATCTACTTGCACAATTTTTGTTTTAAGCGTGATTTTATCAACTCCATAATGTCCAGGCATTTTTTTCCCTTTCAAAATTCGACCTGGTTTCGCACACATCCCTACAGAACCTGGTTCTCGATGATGATGTGATCCATGAGTTTCTCGCCCTCGAGCAAAATTGTGTCGTTTAATAACTCCTGAAAAACCTCGACCTTTTGAAGTACCTGAAATTTTCACTTCCATTCCATCTTCCAATCCATCCAAAGAAACTTTCGCTCCTTTTTCGAGTCCATCAGTATCAATATCTAATTCTTTAATAACAGCGAATTTATTAGAAATATTTCCTTTGTCCGCTAATTTTTTCGTACTTGGAAATCCTCCTAATACTACCGCAGAGTACCCATCAGTATCAACGGTTTTTACTTGTAAAACTTCTGCCTCAGGCACAAACAATACCGTAACAGGAGTAATTTTTCCTGTATCTGGGCAAATAACCCGAGTCATCCCCAATTTCTGTGCAATAATACCTTTCATTATGATACCATTTTAATTTCTACGTCAACACCAGCGGGCAACGACAAATTTTGCAAAGACTCAATAGTCTTACTTGTCGGTTCCTTAATATCAACCAATCGTTTATGCGTACGAATTTCGTACTGATCCCGTGCATCCTTATTCACAAAGAATGAACGATTCACGGTATATTTCTTAATTTTTGTTGGCAATGGCACTGGTCCTGAAACCAATGAACCACCTCTTTCAGCTGTATCTACGATAGATTTCGCTGCTTCATCGATGATTGTATAATCAAATGATCGTACAACAATCCTCACTCTTGAAGCTGCCTTTGTTTCGGTTTTTTTAGACTTTGTAGTTGCCATTACTTTTCAAGAATTATAAAAAAGCTCGGCGATATTAAGAGAACGGATAAACTTGTCAAATTTTTTAAAGCAGTTTTTTAAAAATCCCCCTAAAACACTTCCTTACCAAACTAAAAACAAAATTCCAAAAGACATTTTCAGCTGTATACCAAAGATTTTTAATACAACTCAAGAAGATAATTATATAACCAATTTTAATCCACCACCTTCAAATAACAATCTTCACACAGTATTTTTTCTGGACGGTCTGGAGCAAAGGTCGTTTGGATTGCTTTTTGGCAATCCGCACAGGTTCGTTGATACAGTTTTCGTGGGTTTCGCAGTTTCATTCGGTCTTTATGTCGTTCATCTGGGTGTAAACGTGGAATTGGAAGATTCATTTTGCGGTAGAACTTCAGTTCCGCTTTTTGAATTTGGTATGGTTTTCCACTCCGTTCACAGAATAACACTTTGGTTAATATATTATCTCCAACTTCTTGTATATCATCAGGTATTTGGTTCCAATCAAATGATTGTTTTAATGTTTCATATTTTTTATTAATTGTTTCTTCTTTCCATTTATAGCCTCTCTTTTCTGCTCCATCCTTTGTAAGTGGATAGTATTCTTGGGCAAAAGTTTGATTATAAGAAAGTGGAGATAAAGCAACTGGGAAAAACTCACCCCACTCGCCGGTTTGTTTCATATGATTTATTATTTTTTCTCGTAGTTCAAAATATTCTTCCTTACTATATTGCTTATTAAGAATACAATATTGGGCATTTCTTAAACCAACACAACCAAAAAGATTTTTAGAAAGATTTGTAAAGTAACAATAATGAGAATCTCTAATAGTAGGAAAGCAATGAGTAGAAAACAAATCCCTATACACGTTATCTCCAATGTTTGTACATTCATACAAAAGTTCGGCATTCAAACCAATATCCGTACAGTCCATGGCATCTTTTGCATCTTCCCAGCCCTGCTGAATGTATTTACAATCTTCCTGTCGTCTAGAATCAAAACAATAGCAAGCATTTTTCGAATTTGTTAAATAGTCACCTAAAACATTCTCGTTTTGAACCCCATATATAAATTTATGGGGAAATTTTTTTACAAAATCCAAAAAATTCTTTCGCAAATGATATATACCCTGATTCGTCTCTAACGATAATTCATTTATTTTTTGTTCATATTCACGCTTCGTATAAGGTTTGTTCAAAAAATAATATTTCTTATTTCTCAGATTCACACAACCAAAACAATTTTCACAACCAATACAATTTTTTGAGAACCAAACCGATGAACAATTGGTAGAATTTTGAGTAAAAAGACACTCATAACAATTCAAACAATCAATACATTCAAAACAGAGTTGTGATTTTTCTACCCGAAAACAATCGAAACAATCCTGACAATTATTTATTGAAAAACTGTAACAACAATCTTCGTTAAAACCCGAATCAAAAATCAAATAACAATTCTTATTTTTACAAGCTGCATGAGTATAATCTGAGTTTTCATCTCTTGAAAAATTTCTCGAAACAGGCGGAATAAAAGACGAATAAAGTAGCGCTTTAAATTGCTCAAAGAATGGTTTTGAAAAGTCAAAATCTCGCCCAAAATCTCTTCCGTCCCATTCATCACTCCACCAGTATTCAATATCAACCACTTGCAAAGGAATATCTGGAGAAAAGATAGAAACCAATTCTTTTCCTGTCACCACACACGTCCTTTTGTATAAGTTTCGTAAATTAATCCAAGAATATCGTCTCCGTTGTCGCTCATCAGGACACAATGTTGGCAAACCAATAAGTAATTCTTGCAGAATATTGGATTCGCTTATACTTGCCGACTCGCCCACTGGCAAACTCGTCAACTTCTCCAATTGTTCTGCCGTAATCACCCCCATTTTGGCATAAAATTCTAAATCATCTTTTGTGATTTCAAATTTTTCTCCCGATTTCCGACATATTCGTTCTATCATTTTATTTGGATTGTAAATTTTGTAAAAATACCGACAGATCCCAACGAGACAAGGGCGAGACACTTGCAGTAAACACGCGGTCTCCGAACTGATTATACAAGCACTGAGCTGCAGCGCCAATCATAGCAGCGTTATCGGTACAATACGCAAAGTTTTTCGGTCGTAACAATGCCCGTCCTTGTTTTTTTAAAAACGTCTCAAACGACGACCGCAAGTACGTGTTGGCCGAAACTCCGCCCACAAAATGTACTTGTTGAATATCTGGAAATCGCTCTAACACACGCGTAATTTTTTTGTGAAAAATTCGTTCGACCGCTTTTTCAAACGAAGCACACACATCGTTTACAAATTGCTCCGACAATACACCGTGCGCGTCCTTTTCGGCTTCAACCAAACGGAATATCGCTGATTTTAATCCTGAAAACGAAAAATCAAGTGACTCTTTGGCTAAATAAATACGCGGTAAATCGTATTGCTCCCGATTTCCTTTTAACGCTCGGTCAGACACAATTGGCCCACCAGGATACCCTAATCCCAGCATACGAGCGGTTTTATCAAATGCTTCTCCTGCCGCGTCATCAAGCGTGGTGCCAAGCAATTCAACCTCGCAAAAACTTTTCCATACATACATACTTGTGTGCCCCCCCGAAACCGTCAACACCAAAACCGGAAACTGAATATCAGACGGTTTCCGCTCCAATAAAGACGAACAAATATGCCCATAAATATGATGCACGGGAATAAGTGGTTTTTGGTACAAATGTGCCAAAAAAGTCGCCGCCGTGGTTCCGGTTAACAGCGAAGTTTGGAGCCCTGGCCCTTGTGTAACCGCCACCGCATCAATATCTTGCATCGAACATTTGGCCGTTTCTAATGCTTGTTCATAAGTTCTACGCCAGTTTTCAGCGTGCAAACGGGCGGCCAACTCGGGTACAACGCCTCCCCACGCTTCATGGTCGGATTGAGAAATACGCACATTACTCAAAACTTTAGTGCCGTCTTCTATTACGGCCACCGCCGTATCATCACACGAAGTCTCAAAAGCTAAAATTTTCATACAGTGTTACTATAAACATTTCTTCTTTTTTGACAAAACACTTCAACACGCACCTTAAAAGTTTGCAAAAACATCATTTTATTTACCATGCGTATATGAAAAAAGTCTTCCCTATTTTATGCCTCTATTTTGTCAACGGTATCAGTTTTTTTATTCTGATTCCCGTGCTCCCATTTATCGTGCAAAGTTACGGCGCCAGCAAGATTTGGTATAGTATTCTAATTGCCTCATTTTCCGCCGCACAATTTATTGGTAGTGCGTGGCTCGGAAAACTGAGTGATATTTACGGACGAAAAAAAATATTAATTCTCAGTCAGGCAGGAACGCTTCTCAGTTGGCTTATTTTCAGCGGAGCCTATTTTGTGGACCAGAATTTTTTAGGACTCGCCTTTGCCCCATTACTGGTCATTGGAATTTCTCGGTTAACCGATGGACTAACTGGTGGGAATAATTCTGTGGCGGGGGCCTACATTGCCGATTTAATTCCCCCTAAAGAACGACCTCAATATTTTGGCTATGTTGGAGCCGCCTTTGGGTTAGCCATGATTATTGGTCCCACACTCGGAGGGTTTTCATCCAGTTTTTCCATTGGTTATCTCGGAACAGCTCTCGTAGCAACGCTAATTTCATTCGTTACGTTATTAAGTTTGTTTGGATTAAAAGAATCTTTATCGGTGCAACATCGGGCTCCGCACACTAAATTTTCACTTCTACAACACCTCCAATTATGGAAAAAAATACGACATTTTTCGAACAATAAATTTGTTCTAAATATTTTTAACATCAATGGAACCTTTTCATTTGTTATGAGTGGATACAGTTCTATTATAGCTCTTTATATTATTGATTTATTTCAGTTCACCCCCAAAGAATTAGGATTTTTCTTTTTGGCCAGTGGCGTCTTTATGATGATAAACCAAACCTTCGTTTTAAAATTATTCCTCAAAAAATTCGGCCCACTCAAAACCCTCATGCTCGGACAGCTCGCCCTATTTGTTGGTTTATTATTATTTACCATTCCCGTGAATATTGGCGTGTTTGTCGGCCTATATTATTTTATTAATTTAGGAATTTCACTCAGTTTTCCAACCATTAAATCATTACTGTCTCACGCGGTTGACCAAACCAAACAAGGCGAAGCATCCGGACTTAATGAATCTATTAGTTCCATTATGGCCGTTTTCTCCCCCATTCTTACAGGCTTTCTTTATGTAACAATTGGCGGATACACCTTTGTTATAATCGCCCTTATACTATTATTCGAGATTTTTTATTTCCAAACATTACGTCGGTTATAACTGTAAATCGTCTTCTTCGGGCAACATCATCATTATCCTATCATGAGGAGATTCTGGATAATTTATGAAATCAGGATCAACACGGGGCTCATCGAACATTTTACTGAAACTATATTCTTTCATAAATTTTTCCCAAGATTCATTAATCCTTTTCATAAAACCTCCATCATAATCTACACTTATATGATGTGAGCCCTGTTCATCAATAGGCACTTCATCAACTCGAAAACCGTTAATTATTTCAGACATAATACATAATGGTTAATAAACATAATTATATTATACACCATTTTAAAAAAAAATCAACAAAAATCTTCCCCCTTACAATAACGGCGACCCAAAATCGTCTTCTTCCATTCCTAACGCTGCGGGTTGACTTTCCGTTTTGGGTTTCGACGTTTTTTTCGCAGAAACATTTTTCTCTTTTTTCGGAGCTTCAGTTTTGCCTTCTTCCCAATTTTTAAGCAGTTCTTGCACTTGCTCTACTGGACGACAATAATTTTCTCGTGAGTTTTTCATACATTCCTCGGCAAAATTTTCTTTCGGATTACTAATAAACAATGTTCGACCAGAAAACGCTTCTCGCAGTTCACCGTTGATAGATAATTTCGTATAAAATTCTCGCACTCCTAAATTAATAATGTCTCGTTCTGAAAATCGTGGATTATATTCTTGCGCTAGAATAGCCGCATCGTCTCCTCCCACTCGGAACGAAATCATTGACCCAACATTCCCAAACACGGTGGTACGAATTTTGTTTGATAATTGCCCCAAGAACTGATGAGCAATCGTTAAATTCAAACGATATTTTCGGGCTTCCGACAAGATTTCATCAAAGGTATCCGTCGCAAAGTTTTGGAACTCATCGACGTAAAAATAGAAATCCACTCGATCTTCTTCTTTCGTATCGGCTCGACTCATCGCCGCTTGATATATTTTAGTAATGGCCATCGCCCCCAGCAAAGCGGCATTTTCTTCTCCCAAAATCCCTTTTGATACCTTCATCAACAAGATTTTCTGGTTATCCATAATTTCTCGGAAATCCAACTTATTATCGGGTTGCGACACCATGTTTCGAATCATATCAGTGGCAACAAACTGCCCAACTTTATTCAAAAGTGGTGTAATGGCTTCACTATCAAATTTTTCTGACCACCCCGCAAATTCGTTTACCCAAAAGTTTTTTACGTTTGACTCTTTAATATTTCGCACAATCATTTGCCGATAATTTTTATCGGTCAACATTTTTAAAATCGAGAAAATCGTCGTTCCAGGCGTATCTAACAAGGCCAAAGTAGTGTACCGCAATACATGCTCGAGCCGTGGCGTCCAGTTCGCCCCAAATAGTTTTTTAAAAATTTCAATAAACCCAATCGTTACCCGCATTTTTAGTTTGGGCGGCACATCCGCCAGCGGATTAAACGTAATTGGAAACTCGGTATCAGACGGATCAAACACAATCACGTCTTTGATTCGTTCCTTTGGCACCATCGTTAACACATTGTCTACCAAATCTCCATGCGGATCTAAAATCGCCACGCCTTTTCCGGCTTCAATATCAGACTTAATCAACAATTCCAACATTTTCGATTTCCCACTCCCCGATTTCCCAACCGCATACAAATGTCGGCGACGGTCTTTTCGGTAGAGCCCAAACGGAATCGCTTTTCCATGGAAATTAGTTTCACCAAAAAACGAAATATCTTTACTTCCCTTTTCGACTGGTAAATCAGCTGGCGGTTCTCCTTTTTTTGATAACACGTGAATCAGATTTGGTACTTCACGCGCATTTGGCAGATGGTAAATCGTTGCCAACTCTTTGGCTGACAACATAAAGCTGTTGTGTGATTTTCGTAAACGGAAATTTCGCAAATCTGCTTTCGAGTTTCTCCGAATAGTTCCTGCATCAATTTGATTTAAATCAAGCGTATTAAAATTTTGCCAAGCACCAATCAGTGCTTTCATTCGAATATCTGCCACCGCTTGATTTCCTTCAGACAACGTTACTAACCGAATCGAAACCTGAAAAGATCGTTGTGCAACTTTCTCTTTAATTTTAGTATCAAACGATTCTTTCACGCCTTTTTTAAACCAATATTTGACCCGAAAAGACTGCGAGATTTTATTAAATCGTTGTTTCCATTTTAATTTAAAATGATGCATCCCCGAATCTTCTTTCGGACTCACCACCGTTTGAATCCAAATCCCTTCTCCCGGTTTTACTTTCGACATCACGTTCAAAATCCCTGACAAAGAATTTCCATCAAATAAGTCATACGTTTTGAGTGGAAACAAATCATTTTGTCGCAAACTCAATTCGGTCGTACAAAACTTTGTATTCGTAGTTATTTTTTTCGTAAAATCATCAATTTCTAAAATTTCCGTATCCGGCATACTCGCATAAATCAACCCCTCCACAATATTGGCGGTCGCTTCATCGGCTGTATAACAAAACCCCATATTTTGCCCCATCGCAATAATTTCAAACGAAACCTGCCGATCTAAAATCGATTCGTGCATTTGCACCAATATTTCTTCAAAAGCTCGGGCGTTCTTTTTGTTATCTTGCTGAATATGAACCAAATATGTTTTCTTCTTCATTTTCCGAAGATTATTATACAAATAATGAAAAAAAAATAAAGCCGAAAAAAACAACTTTTCAAGTCAAGAATTGAACCCAAAAACACTGACCACAAAAAGAAAAAACCTCTATCAAAAGGCCTAAATAGAGACTCTGGAGCCACTGACGGGATTTGAACCCGTGACCTCACCCTTACCATGGGTGCGCTCTACCACCTGAGCTACAGCGGCAAGTATTTGCCAACAAATTATACAAAAAACAATTACGCTTCAAAATTATTTTTATTAAAAAATCCCCCGAAACAAATTCGGGGAATTATGAATTATGAAAATTTATTCTTAATTAACCAATAAAATATATTGTCATTGCGAGCGTGAGCGTGGCAACCCACTTCAAAATTATATCTTTATATATTTTCTCCTCTATTAAAGGGAGGATTTTTTTTAGTCAACCACTTGCAAATAACACGATTCACACAATATTTTTTCTGGACGGTCAGGGGCAAACGTCGTTTGAATTTCACACCCACAATCACCACAAGTTCGTTTCCACAAAGCTCGCGGATTCCGCAACGCCATTCGGTCTTTGTGACGTTCATCAGGATGTAAACGTGGAATCGGCAGATTCATTTTTCGATAAAATCGTAATTCTGCCTTTTGAATTTTATATAACTTTCCACTTCGTTCACATTGCAATATTTTGGTTACTATTTCATCTGATACATCCGCAATATCATCAGGTATTTGATACATTTCTCCTTTATATTTCGTAGTAACAACATCCTCTTTCCATTGATAATTTTGAGCTACCGCCATCTCTTTGGTGAGCGGAAAATATTCATTCGCAACCGATTCATTGTAAGCAAAAGACGAAATATTCACCGGGAAATATTCTCCCCATTCACCCGTTTTTTTCATATGCTCGATGATTTGAGGAACCAACATTTCATATTCTTCTTGTGTATACTGCTTATTCAAAATACAATATTGTTTCTTTCGCAAACCAACACATCCAAAACAATCCTTACAAGACCAACAATAATTGCAATAATCTAACTTTGAAGATTGTTCAAAACAATACAAAGAAAACCGTAAATTCTGCACATCATATCCACAAGTCGAACACTCATACAACAATTCTGCATTCACCCCAATTTCCATACAATCTTGCACATCTCGTGCCGTTTCAAATCCTTGGTAGACATATTTGCAGTCATGTTGATTCCTCGAATCATAACAATACAAAGCATTCTTACAATTGGTTAAATAATTTCCCAACACCCCCTCATTTTGTCTTCCCTCCATAAATTTATACGGAAATTGTTGGCAATAATCTTGAAATTTTTCTCGTAATCCAGCTACAGACGAATGCCTTGTTAACAACAACAAATCAATTTTTTGCTGATATTCTGCCGGCGAACATTTCTGATTCAAAAAATAATATTCTTTGTTGCGCAAATTCACACACCCAAAACAATTGTTACATCCAATACAATTTTTTAAAAACCACGAATTAGAACAGTTTTGGGAATTTTGCAAAAATTTTGAATCATAACAATTTTGACAATCTATATTTTCGTACCCTAATTCTGACTTATCAACACGAAACGAATCATACACATTTTCACAGTTATTTAGTGAAGTGCTGTAGGCACAATCTCTATTAAAATCAGAGTCGACAAGTAAATAACAATTTTTACTTTTTCCACAGTGATGAGTATAAGCTGAATTTTCATCAAAAGAGGGCGTATTCATCAAATTAGGACGAGCCGAAACCTTATTTAACGCTGAAAATTGCTCAAAAAACGGACGAGAAAAATCGAAACTTCGTCCCGTCTTCAAACCATCAAAATCATCCGAATACCAGTGCGAAATAGAAACAACTGGAATACCTGACTCTGGAGAATAATTAGAAATAAGTGATTTATGTGTTTCCGAACAAGAATTTTTATGTAGTACTCGTTGATTAATGGAAGCTAACCTCCGTCTTTGTCTTTCGGTTGGACACAACGTAGGCAAGCCAACCAACAATTCAGCTGGAATATCGGCTTCATTTATACTCGCAGACCTACCAACTTGCAAACTCGTTAACGTCTCCAACTGCTCCTTCGTAACCACGTCCATTTTCATGTAAAATTCCAAATCTTCTTTCGTGATTTCAAATTTTTCTCCCGACACCCGACAGATTCTTTCTATCATCAAATTATACTATGGTTATTTTGCTAAAAATTTCATTTTCTAACTCAAACAAACGAGCTTGTTTTTGTTTCATAATCGACATTTCTTCTGCTGAAATAGAGGTTGATTCATCGAGATATTTTAAAACAAATTCATCGTAATCTCTATTTAAATTTTCCCACATACATTTTAATTTCTCCATTTTGCAATCAAATTATGATATCTACGATGATTATAAAACATCTTTTTATAAAACAAAAAACATAAACAGTCAAAATATGTAAAACCGTTTACAGAAAACACTTTATTGACAATATTTTTTGTCGAAAAAAATTTACAAATGAATTTTCGTGTGATACAATAAACAAAAAAAAATGATAGAAACTCAATTAAAACAATTAGGATTATCAACCGAAGAAGCCAACATTTACTTAATGTTGCTTAAATACGGAACCTCAAACGTGTCACAAATTAGTCGCATTACCAAAATTGGTCGGGTAAATTGCTATCATTATATCGAAAAGTTACTCCAACAAGGACTTATTTCTAAATCGCAAAAACATAAAGTTAATTCATATTCAGCTGAAAACCCCAAAATTTTTCTTAATCAAGGCAAAGCTCGGCTCAATTTAATCGAAACGCTCGTGCCACAATTACTCGCTATAACCAGTTTTAACCCCAGCAAACCAAACATCCAGTTATTCGAAGGGAAAGAAGGTATCAAAAATATTTTTGAAGCCATGATTCAACAACAAAACCAAGAAATTGTAAGTTTTTCGAATCTTAAAACTCTGGGAGAATTTTTACCCGATTTTTTGCCCCAACACTTTTCACAACGGTTTGAGAAAAACATCAAAACACGATTTATTTCTCCTTGGACGGAAGAAGCTGATGATTTTGAAAACAAATTTTTTCCCAACAATTATCCCACCAAATTATCTGAAATATTTTTAACTTCGGCCGAAGATTTTAGTTTTGTATCCGAAATATCTATTTTTGCAGGAAGTATTGCTATCATGAACCTTAACGAGCATAACCCAATTGGAATTTTGATTGAAAATTCGGAACTTTACAAAACCCAAAAAGCTATTTTTGATCTTGCTTGGCTTGGCGCTACAAGTTTTATTACGCGATAAACCCGCCTTTTAGGCAAACGATTCTGATTGAAAGTGCGTAATAACGCAATATAATGGAATTGAATTTTTTAATTTTTATCAAATGAAAACAAAAATCGTATCAATTTTGTGTTTGTCACTCTTTTTAGTGGCTTGTAATCAAAACACAACCACCAATCCCGATAAAACACCTACCAAAACCGTTGTTACCGAAGAAAAAACAAACCCAATCCAACCAGCAGAAACTACCGTTGAAGAAAAAACTGTTGTTGAGGAAGTAGACCTCGCTGCCCCAATGAAAGCAATGGATAACATCAAACAAAATGATTTGGTTAACAGTATTCAATCATTCAAACTAGCCGACGAAGGAAGTTTTAAATCGTGTGTTAAATACGCCGTTGAAAATTGTCAGCAAGAAACGGTCAACCAAAAAGCCCTTGCTGATAAATCTGATGCGTCTTGTGATTTATTAAAAGACGAATACGCCAAAACGAATTGTAAGAATACTTTATGGACACAATTAGCGCAACAAGACCAAAAAGCCGAATTATGTGAAAAAATTACCGATAAGTACCAACAAGCCGATTGTAAAAATAATATCTTTACACAACAAGCCGTCGCAGCTAAGAATCCTAAACTATGTGATAAAGTAAAAATGTACATCGAACCAATGCCAAACGCCGAAGGTGAAAAAACTGACGCTAAAATGGCCGACATGGAAGACTACCGAAAACAAGACTGTTTAGAACAAGTAAAATTTGCCAAGGAAATGCCTGAAATGGATAAAATGGCAGATGAAACACCTGCAACCCCAGTCGAAGAACCAGCCAAACCCGTGGCGGAACCAACCGAAAAATAATTTCAAACAAAAAAAACCGCTCAACTGAGCGGTTTTTTGGTATTCAATTTTAAACCTATCCTCGCAGTTCAGCCATTACCGCTTTTCGTTTCGTCGCTTTTTGTTTCATTAAAAAGCTTCCTACCACAGCAATATCCGCTCCTGCGGCTTCTACGGCTCGAATCGTTTCGGTATTCACTCCCCCATCAACTTCAATTTCGCCTTTAAACCCACGGCTTCGTAACAATTTAATTTTGTCCAATGCCGAATCCATAAACGATTGCCCACCAAAACCAGACTTAACCGACATTACTAATACTTGATCAGCCACATTTAAAATTTCGTCTGACAAAAAATCAACCGAAGTATACCCATCAATTGATATCCCGGCTTTAACGCCACAAGCTTTCAAATCTTGCAACAATTCCAACGCTTTATCTTTTCCGGTATTTTCGATATGGAACGTAATTCCCATAGCCCCCAATCCAACAAAATCCTCAAAAAAGTTTTCTGGATTATTCACCATTAAATGCACCTCAAAATCAGATTTTTTCCAATCGATTTTTTTTAATACGGGCACGCCAAAACTCAAATTTGGCACATACTGACCATCCATCACATCAATGTGAATCCGGTCAGCCGAAGCAATAGAATCAATATCTTTTTGCAGTTCTGCAAAGTTCGCATCTAAAATGGAAGGCGCAATTTTTATCATATATAAACGTCATTAATAAATTCTATTTTAGTCTAAAACAGCCAACCAATTTTGCCAAATATTTTTTGACAAATACCCCCAGAAAAGCAAGTAAATTTGCCAAAGAACGAAAAACAAGTAAAAATCAAGCGAAATTGTGATTTTCACTCTGAGATTTATAACCAGAATGAGACATGAAAATTAGAACTTATAATCACCAAAACCGTCGACGACGGGTTCCACGCTCAAATAATATTGGCGAACGAATTTGGACTTTTTTGCTGACGAGCAGTTGGAAAATGAAAATCCTACAAGGTATGCTCGTTGGATTCATTGGCGTAATTTTATATGCTTGTTTGTTTTTACCTTCTGTAAAAGATGCCGCTCAGCTGCAATTTGCTGAATCGACGATTATTTATGACCGTGGAGCGTTAGACCCAGACAACTCACCTAATGATCATATTTTGTATGTCATTCACGGAGACGAAAACCGTGAATTTGTGCCACTAGAACAAATTTCAGAACACATTAAAAACGCCACCATTGCCGTAGAAGATGAGGATTTTTACAAATGGTACCATTTTGGGTTTGATATTCCAGCCTTAGTAAAAGCCGTATTATCACAATTAGGCATTGGTCCTGCTCGAGGAGGGTCAACCATTACGCAACAATTAGTAAAAAATACCTTCTTAAATTCAAGCAAAACGTTCAGCCGAAAATTCAATGAATTATTATTGGCCATCAAAATGGAGTTAACGTATTCCAAAGATGAAATCTTAGAAATGTATTTGAACAAAATTCCGTATGGTTCTAACTCAAACGGAATTGAAGCCGCTAGTCGACGATTTTTTGGAAAATCATCAAGAGATTTAACCTTGGCCGAAGCCGCCATTTTGGCTGGATTGCCAAATCGACCAACGTTTTTCTCACCATACGGCTCACACCGAGACCAACTAATGGGATACGAAGTTTGCGGAACCGAAAAAATCGTATACGGACGGGTTGAATCACTTTCAGAATCAGATACTGAAAAAAAATCAACGAAAGAAGCCGTTCCAACAGCCCACTGCCAAATAAAACTCGGGCGAAAAGATTTGGTTCTCAACAGTATGGAAAAACTGGAAATGGCCACCAAAGAAGCCGTACAGAAAGCAAAAGAAGAAGCCAAAACCATTGAATTCAAACAAAACAAAACCGATATTAAAGCCCCTCATTTTGTATTTTATATTCGACAACAATTAGAAGAAAAATACGGAAAAGAATTCCTCCAAAATGGCGGATTACGGATCTTTACCACGCTCGACCGAACGTTACAAGACATAGCCGAAGAAACAATTCAAATCAAATCACCGCTATATAAACGACAATGGAACGCCAGCAATGTAGCACTGGCCGCCATTAACCCACAAAACGGAGAAATTTTGGCTTATGTAGGAGGAAAAGATTATTTCGATTCCGAAAATGACGGTCAAGTTGATGTTTTGCAATCATTCCGACAACCTGGTTCGAGTTTTAAACCCTTTACGTTTGCCGCCGCCTTCGACAAAGGATATACCCCCAGCACTCCAATTTTTGACGTAGAAACCGATTTTGGTGGTGGATACCGACCACAAAATTTCGACGGAAACTTTGCGGGACTCGTATCAGCCCGAGAGGCCCTAAACCGAAGTCTTAATGTTCCAGCCGTTAAATTTGCGCATCTCGCCACACCACAGGGTGTTATTGATACGGCCAAAAATGCCGGTATTGAACTTCGAGGAAACGCAAAAGGATTGGGGGTATCTATTGGCGTTGGAACGGCTGAAGTAAAAATTTTGTCTCATATCAATGCCTATCAAGTTTTTGTAAATAACGGAAAATATTACAAACCTACATCTATTTTAGAAATCAGAAGTTCGAATGGGAAAATTCTCGAAAGAGCCCAAAAACCAGAACCAAATCTTGGTATTTCAGAAACAAGCACGGCTTTAGTACGAAATATATTAACGGATGAAAGCACGCGCCCAACGACCGATGATTTTGACTGGAATAAATTACTGCAACTAAAAGACTATGACAACGGGTCAAAAACAGGAACCTCAAACATTATCAATAAAAAAACCGAAGACATCGCGCCCGGTGACAGTTGGACCGTTGGGTTTACGCCACATTTAGTAGCCGGCGTTTGGGTTGGAAACAACAACAATAACCCTATGAATCCTGGAGCTACTGGAATGACCGTGGCTGCCCCAATTTGGCGCGCCTTTATGGAAAAAGCTCATGCGAAAATGCAACAAGATTTCATAGAAAAACAAGGCGGAACCGCCAAACAGTTCACGCAAAAAAAATACCCAAAACCAACGTCATTGATAACCAAAAAAATAAATAAAGTCACAGGGAGAATTGCCAGTGAATTTACCCCAGTAGAATTGGCGAAAGATGAAGTATTCTCAAATCAAAATGTACCAATTGAGTTTGATAATTTTGCCACACTTTCTACCGATCAACAGAAAAAATATTTCCACTCACTCTTACCAAACAAACCAAACTGGGAAGCTCCGGTACAAAATTGGCTGTCCAACAGAGATAATGCACTCTTTACCATGCTTGGAATTAAGAAAAAAGAACTCTTGGAAGAACTAGAACTTATGTACGGAAATCCTAATGTGGTTGTACCAAATATCAACAAAATCAGCCTTATTACAGGAAAAGAACTCGTAAAAATTCTGTCTCCAATTAAAAATGCGGAGATTCCGGTAAACAGCCAGTTTGAAGTAGGGCTCGGAATTAATTCAAGCCGAATAAAAATTAAAGAGGTAACCGTACAATTTGGCGGAATTGAAACCAAGTTAAAATCACCATACATCACCACTTTCTCTACCAAGAAAATGGCCAAAGGACGAAAAACCATTCATATTACCGTTACCGACCAACAAGGAAATGTTTTAGAGAAAGAACAAGCCATAACCTTAGTTAAAGAACCATTTGGATACAGCAAAACACCAATAATATCAAACATTACGGTCGTACCAGGCGGAGCAAATATGCAAATTATGTATGGAGCACGTGTTACCCCACCTGATAATATCAAATTACTGATTCAAAATGAAAAAGGCGACATCATTAAACAGCAAACAGTTATTCGTCCGCCAAAGACAACCAATTTCTTTGTTCCGAAAACGAGTGAAAGATTATCAATAAAAGTGTTTTCTACTTATGGAACCGAAAGCAAACTGACCGACAAAAAAACGTACCGATTTTAAGAAACAGGTGGAACCGCATACGCTGGCACAAAGACGGCCTGTGGTTGATTTGCTTCAAGCAACAATAGTAATTGCAACACATCAGAAGAAGAAAAGCGATATAATGGCTGTGGTTCAGCCATTATTTTTTGTTGTTGTTTCGGTTGCAAAAATCGAACATCAACCGAATCGACTCCTTTGAAATCAAAAACCGACTGCAAAGTTTTGGTTCCATTGTGCACAAACCAAACATTTTTCCCAAATGAAGGCATCAAAAAATCCGTATCGGTTATTTCCGCCAACCAGGTTTCGGCTAAAACCGAATGAATCGGCAAATTATATTTAATAGAGCAAGCGGTTAACACGCCACTCGCTACCCGCAACGAAGAAAACCCACCAGGACCAGCCACCCCTCCTAAAAAAGTCAGTGTCGTATCATCCTTTATATAATCAGCAAAAAAAGCAAACACTTCATCTCCATCTTTTTTATTTTGTTCCCACATTCGAATTTGCATCAACTCGTTTTGCTCAGAAAACAAAGCACAAAAATGAGGCGTAATTGTCGTATTCAGAATAAATTTCATCTACGTTGGATAATCCTTCTAATTTACCGCTTCAAGGTAACATTTCTCACAAAGTATTTCAACAAAATCGTTTTTATTCTTTACGCTTAAAAATGATTCTCCACACTTGTGACAACTTTGTGGAAGCAACGTTCTTCCTGATCGAACCCGCATAAGCATTTTATACCGTTCGTCTGGATGCAGGTGTGGGATTGGTAAATTCATTTTACGATAGAACTTGAGTTCTGCTTTCTGGATTTGGTAGGGTTTTCCACTGCGTTCACAGAATAACACTTTGGTTAATATATCATCTCCGACTTCTTGTATATCGTCAGAAATTTGATTCCAATCAAATGATTGTTTTAGTGTTTCGTATTTTTTATTGATTGGTTCTTCTTTCCATTGGTACCCTCTCTTTTCTGCTTCATCCTTTGTAAGTGAAAAATACTCATTGGCCACCGTCTCATTATACGCAAATGGGCTCATATTAGCAGGAAAAAACTCTCCCCACTCGCCCGTTTGTTTCATATGTTCAATGATTTTTGGTAGCAGTTTTTCGTATGCTTCTTTTGTATATTGTTTATTCAAGATACAGTATTGTTTCTTTCGCAGCCCAATACAACCAAAACAACTTGCTGATCCTTGAATGCAAAAATAACAATAAAATAAGTCTCTTACATTCCAAGAAGATGTAGAAAACAAAACCTGAAAAGCCGTACCAGGAGCTCCTCCGATACATTGACTTTCATAACAATGCTGCACTCCTAATCCAAAATGAGACACATCCATCGAAGAAAAATTTCTCACCCCACCTAATAACCCATCACAATACTTACAATCTTCTAAATCTCCACACGAAAAACAACAATAAGAATTTTTACAATTATTTAAATATTCTCCCGTGCAATTTTCCGTGTTCAAATTATGAGCAAATTTTGTTGGAAATTTTGTTTTATGCTGCAAAAAATTAGTTAATAATTCCGATTCTTTATACTTACTTTTCAACGAGGACACCTTATTTTCATATTCACTTTGAGTATATTTTTTATTCATAAAATAGTACTCTTTATTTCTTAAATTCACACTTCCAAAACAATTATGACAGCCAATACAGTTCGCACAAAATTCACAATCATTACAATTCTTACAATCAAATAGATATTTTGAATAACTACAATTATGCGACTCAACCAATCCATAAGCCATTTCTGCATAAGTACAATTCAAACAATCTGAAACATCTCGACAATTCTGACAGCCACGAGAATACATACAATCTTCAGACTCAGTGAATTCAAAACACAAATAACAATTTTTTATTCGAGAAGCTTCATTACAGTATTCTGAATTAATACAAGTAGACTCTTCCATTGCTCTGCTTGGAACTGGCACGTTCTCCATTAATTCAAAAAACTGTTCAAAAAACGGACGACTAAAATCAAATTCTTGCCCATAATCTAACGCATCCCAATTATTACTCCACCAATATTCATATGAATATACTGGAAAGGAAACCTCTTGGGAAAAAGTAGACATCATAGTTCTACCTGTCGCATCACAAGTACGCATACAAATACTACGCTCATTTCGCCATGCCAATCGTCTTCGTTGTCGTTCTTCAGGACACAAGGTTGGCAAACCAGAACAATCATTTATCTTTCCGGAAATCAAATCCTGCAAATTTTCTTCTGCAATCATGCCTATTTTGGCATAAAATTCTAAATCGCCTTTCGTGATTTCAAATTTTTCACCGGAAACACGACACGTTCGTTCTATCATTTTTTCTTTGGTAAAGTTTTGTTATAACTTTTCTGTTTATTTTTAATCCACCACCTTCAAATAACAATCTTCGCACAGTATTTTTTCCGGGCGCTCTGGAGCAAAGGTAGTTTGGATTGCTTTTTGACAATCCGCACAGGTTCGTTCGTACAGTTTTCGTGGGTTTCGCAGTTTCATACGGTCTTTATGTCGTTCATCTGGATGTAAGTGTGGAATTGGTAGATTCATTTTTCGGTAGAATCTCAGCTCTGCTTTTTGAATTTGGTAAGGTTTTCCACTCCGTTCACAGAATAACACTTTCATTAGTATATCGTCTTTTACTTCTTGTATATCGTCTGGAATTTGACTCCAGTCAAAAGATTGTTTCAGTGTTTCATATTTTTTATTAACTGGCTCATCTTTCCATTTGTAGCCTTTCTTTTCCGCTTCTTCTTTTGTTAGTGGATAGTATTCTTGCGCCACGGTTTCGTTATACGCAAATGGGCTCATATTTGCTGGAAAAAATTCTCCCCACTCGCCCGTTTGTTTCATATGAGCGATGATTTTAGGCAACAGTTCTTCGTATGATTCTTTAGTATATTGTTTATTTAAGATGCAGTATTGTTTGTGTTTTAACCCTACACAGCCGAAACAGTTGTTACAATTCACACACTCAAATAAAAATTTTGCATCAAAATTATGCGCCCCATTTAATCCAGCAAAGACATTATTTGATCGCCCCATAGAAACCGTTTCATACAAAAGTTCCGCCCGATATCCAAACGCTAATACATCTTGAGAAGATTTTAAAAATTTTACAGAATCAGCATACTTTACATCCTCACATTCGGTTGCCTCGAAACAGTCATAACAATTCTTTGATTTCTGAATAAAATCTCCAACACAATTTTCAGAGAAAAATATTTCCAAACATCTTTGTGGATATTGTTCTACAAACTTCTGAAACTTATCACGAAGCCCTGCCACAGACGAATATTTTGATAAATTTAACTTTTTTAACTCTTTCTCATAATTTTCCTTCGATAATTTTTTATTCAAAAAGTAATATTGTTTATTTCGTAAATTCACACACCCAAAACAATTATTACACCCAATACAATTTTTTAAAAACCAACTATCTGCACAATTACGACAACTTTCAGAATATCTTACATTAAATACGTTTGTACAATCTATTAATTCATACCCTAGCTCACACTTATCCGAAAAATACAACTCCATTGAATCCACACACCCTGTTGTTCCACGCGCATACAAGGTTCCTTCGTTATGAGCCCCATTTACCAACAAATAACAATCTTTGTTGTATCCTGCGCCATTAGTATAAGTACTATTTTCACTCCCTGTATCTTGAAATAAATTTTTCCTTGGAACTACTTCCATCAACGCCCCGAACTGCTCAAAAAATGATTTTGAAGAATCAAAATCTTCTCCATAATCAAACGCATCCCAATTATCACTCCACCAATACGATTGTTCGTATACGGGGAATGATGTTTCTTTATCATAAATAGAAATCATTGACACCCCCGTTCCACTACAGTTTCTCGTATAAAATGTACGTTCATTCCGCCAACACATTCTTCTCCGTTGTCGTTCATCAGGACACAAGGTTGGCAAACCAGAACAATCATTTATCTTTCCGGAAATCAAATCCTGCAAATTGTCTTCTGTAATCACGCCCATTTTGGCGTAAAATTCCAAATCTTCTTTGGCTATTATGAATTTTTCTCCCGATACCCGACACGTTCGTTCTATCATCAAGCACATTATAATAGAAAAGCCCTCAAATACTAAAAAAATTTCAGATCATATTTTTTTTGACTAAACAAAAATTTTTTCTAAAATTCGAGCGTTCTTTTGAGAATCTAATTGCCCAGGTGGTGGAATGGTAGACACGAGAGACTTAAAATCTCTTGGCTTATGGCCGTGCGGGTTCGATCCCCGCCCTGGGCACCATCCATTTTTTTTACGCAAAAATTTTTCGGCGCCATGGCAGAGTGGTGATGCAGAGGCCTGCAAAGCCTTGTACTCCGGTTCAATTCCGGATGGCGCCTCCAACCAATTAAAAAGAAAAACCGCTCAAGAGCGGCTTATTTTTTATTGCGTATGAACGTTTGAACCTCCGTTATCGGAAATATTTTTCAAACAAGTCTTTCGACTCACGTAACGTTTTTAGCATAGCCTCATCATCTCCTTCGTGCATATTTTTCGGAGCAATTTGTAGGGTAAACAATCCTCGATAATTTTCTCGAGCGAGTTTTGTCAAAAAACTTTCTACGGGAAGCAATCCTACCGTCAAAGAGGTATACATTACCCCATGATTTACATTTGATAAATACACATGTTGCATTTTTTCCGCTAAAAATGAAGCGGCTCGCATAATATCTTGCTGATTTTTCCATACAGCCGCCAAATCCAAACACACATCTCCCGCTTGTCGTAAATCAAGCAAAGTACTTTTTGTTCGAGACGGAACCACTCCAAACAAAGTTTTCACTGGGGCGTTTCGCCAATTAAAAATCAAGCGATGTCGTTTCACCAATCGAGGCAACGAAACTTCCACCCATTTTCGATATTTATTCGCAAACATTTCTGGTGCCGCAATATTAATAACCATTCCTGGAAATTCAGCTACGACCTTTTCAAAATCAGCGATCAAAGCTTCAGCCCCCGTATTCGGCAAAGAAATAGCTTTAATAGGCATATTAAACCGATGTTCTAATTGTTTAAGATATTCAGGATTCCGAGTGTCAAAATTACTAGATAGAGTAATTTCTACGCCTTCAAACCCCAATTCCTTCGCAAATGAAAAGAACCGTTCAAGCCCATAATGCGGAAAACTGTGCGATCCAAGTAATAGCATGTGTTTGTTTTTATATTAAAATTTCTGTTTATTGTACCAAACTTTTCTTTTTTTTTCAAGTTTATTCTGACTTTTGTATCTCAAAAAATGAACCATTCATCCATACCGGTTGATAGCGATTATACCAATTTGTACTCCCCACCCAAATATGATACGCCTTTCTTTGTTTTAATTCGTGAATGGTTCCCACCATTCGACTTCGTTCAGCTTCTATCAAACCAACCGGGTTTCCCGAAGATCGAGTGACCCGGAATGAGAAGTTTTTTTGTGGCAATATTTTTACAGGGTTTTGAAAATCTACTCGCACTACATCACCACTAAACTTTAATAAATACGAAGGAGAAACTCCCGACAGAAAGTCTATCTTCAATTTTTCTGTGGCGGCATCGAAGTTTGGCAAAATAAATGCCGTTCGGGCTATATATGAATTTTTGACGCCTAAATTTTGAAACGAAACGGTTCCATCATTTTTGGTTCGTACTTGTATTCGAGAATCTTCCAAAAAAAGATTCGCACTTTTTATGGTTAGTGGTTTATTAGAATTTGGCACTAAATATCCTCCATTATTATACACCAACACAAATTCGCTCGGCTGAATCATCCAGCGCATTTCATTAGAATACGCAAAGGAAGGAAACTGATTTCGAAAATAAGCTTTCACACGGAACTCATTCGGATGTCCTTTTTGAATATGATAAGGACGATCAAACGCAAACCGGGCTTTGGTGCCGTCCATAACAGCCGTCGACAATACTCTTCCCGAACTCATATCATACAATTCTAACTTTTTTACAGCCGAGATACTTTTTTCATTTTGGTGCACTTCTTCAATCGTTATCGACTTTAAAACTTCATTTTCTGGATTTGGCACATACGTAAACGATAACACATCTTGAATTTCACCAGGCGTAATAACCATATCTTTTACATCCTTTCCCCCACGAGACAAAATTGTTTTAGGAAACGTCGTCGACGAAACCTCTTGCCGTAACGAACGTTGCGTCCCACTAATCAAAGCTCGAACCCGTTGGTTTGAAAATTTATGTCGCATCCAAATTTCTTCAACACGAAGCAATACGTTTGGAATATTTCGACCAGTTTTATTCACAATTTTCAACGAATTTTCCGATACATTATAACGCCGTTTCGCGACTAAAACAACCGATCTATCCGATGAAAAATGAGTATTAGAACCAAATCCATGAATAAATATTTTATTCAAATTAAGTGGTTCATTTGGCGTTTGAAGAGAAACTCGTATTGTATCAAATACAAAAGAATCATTTTGACTCTTAAGGCGAAACATTGCCCCTGAATGAAGCGCTGTTGGATGAACCTTTACCGGAATTGAAACCGAGTCAATTTGCGCTTCCTCTTGCGATGTCTCCACGGTGTTTTCATCAGTCGTTGGATGAAAAGACAAAGAAAATCGCCACGATTTTCCCCGTCTAAATCGTCGTGAACGATCATAATATTTAGGCGTCCAAGTATTTTTCGGAGCTTCATGAAACGCTTGCAACAAATACGTCCAATACGATGGATGCTTAGGATACACCCCCGCAGCCATCCCCGTATTCAAGAGAAAAAACACCGAAAGCCCTCCCAACAAAACTTGATAGATTTTCATACTAATCGCAGTATACAACAAATAAAAAAAATCCGCCAATGGCGGATTTTTTAGGATTTAGAATAGTCTAAATTCTTATTTCAAGATTTTAGTAACGATTCCGGCACCAACCGTTCGTCCTCCTTCTCGGATCGCGAATTTAGTTCCTTCATTCAAGGCAATAGCTTTTCCTAATTTTACAGTAAATTTAGCATTATCACCAGGCATTACCATTTCTGCTCCGTTCAATTCCATAATTTCTCCAGTAACATCAGTTGTTCGGATAAAGAATTGAGGTTTGTATCCTTTGAAGAATGGTGTGTGTCGTCCTCCTTCTTCTTTTTTCAATACGTATACTTCTGATTCGAATTCAGTATGTGGAGTAATAGTTCCAGGTTTCGCCATAACTTGTCCTCGTTCGATTTCGTCTCGATCGATTCCTCGCAACAACAATCCAACGTTGTCTCCAGCTTCCCCTTGATCCAACATTTTCTTAAACATTTCTACTCCAGTAACAGTCAATTTTCGAGCTTCTTCGTGCAATCCAACCAATTCAATTTCTTCCCCAACTTTAATCACTCCTTGTTCGATTTTACCAGTCGCTACGGTTCCTCGTCCTTTAATTGAGAATACATCTTCAACTGGCATCAAGAATGGTTTATCAGTTTCTCGTTTTGGTTCTGGGATTTCAGAATCCAAAGCCGCCATCAATTCCATAATTTTGTCTCCCCATTCTCCAGATGGATCTTCAAGAGCTTTCAAAGCTGAACCATGAACGATAGTTGCGTTGTCTCCATCGTATTCTCGTTTAGACAATTCTTCTCGGATTTCCATTTCAACCAATTCGATCATTTCTGGATCATCCATCATGTCACATTTATTCAAGAAAACTACGATGTTTTCTACTCCAACTTGTCGAGCCAACAAGATGTGTTCTTTTGTTTGTGGCATTGGACCATCAGTCGCAGCACATACCAAAATCGCTCCATCCATTTGAGCGGCCCCAGTAATCATGTTTTTTACGTAATCGGCATGCCCTGGACAATCAACGTGTGCGTAGTGTCGGTTTTCTGTTTCGTATTCTTGGTGAGAAGTAGAAATAGTAATTCCTCGTGCTTTTTCTTCTGGTGCGTTATCAATTTCGTCAAATTTTTTCGCTTTATTGGCTGGTAGATCTGGTAATCGGTTTGCCAAAGTGAAAGTAATAGCCGCAGTCAAAGTAGTTTTACCATGATCCACGTGTCCAATTGTACCAACATTTACATGTGGTTTAGTTCTTGAAAAAGTTTCTGTCATTTGAAATGAATTATTAAATATTTTCGGGAGGATTTTAGAAACTCTTTTCCGTTCTGTCAAAGGTTTTTTGACTTTAAAATCTAATTAATAATAATTATTAATGAATAAATATTATTAGTTATCATGAAAAAATCAGACCAGCAAAAACTCATTCACAAATTTATGCAACATTCACGAGCCCAAAAATTACCTATCACGCCACAAAAAATTGAGATATTTACCTATTTAATATCGACCAAATCTCACCCCACCGCCAAAAAAATCTGGCAAGAAGTAAAAGAAATCTTCCCACATATATCACTGGCAACTATTTACCAAAATCTTAAGAATTTTGAAAAATTAGGATTCCTCCGCACAACAGAAATACCCGATGGAACAAAACGATTCGAAATAAACCCACTCCCCCATCATCACATTATTAATCTTGATACAAATCGGATTCTCGATACCCCTATTTTAAATATCGAAGAGACACAACTGCCAGAAACACTGCAAAAATTTGAGTTAGAAACCATAGAAATCAATTACTTTGTACGCAATAAGACGTAATTCCCATTTCTTAATCCACCACTTTTAAATAACACTCTTCGCACAGTATTTTTTCTGGGCGGTCTGGAGCAAAGGTGGTTTGGATTGCTTTTTGACAATCCGCACAGGTTCGTTCGTACAGTTTTCGTGGGTTTCGCAGTTTCATTCGGTCTTTATGACGTTCATCTGGATGTAAGTGTGGAATGGGCAAATTCATTTTTCGGTAAAATTTCAATTCAGCTTTTTGGATTTGGTAGGGTTTTCCACTGCATTCACAGAATAACACTTTGGTTAATATATCATCTCCAACTTCTTGTATATCGTCTGGAATTTGACTCCAGTCAAAAGATTGTTTTAAGGTTTCATATTTTTTATTGATGGGTTCGTCTTTCCATTTATAGCCTCTTTTTTCCGCTTCTTTTTTTGTTAATGGATAGTATTCCTGCGCCACGGTTTCGTTATACGCAAATGGAGAAAGTTCTGCAGGAAAAAACTCTCCCCATTCGCCCGTTTGTTTCATATGGGAGATGATTTTAGGCAGCAGTTCTTCGTATGCTTCCTTCGTATATTGTTTATTTAAGATGCAATATTGTTTGTGTTTTAACCCCACACAGCCGAAACAATCTGAACAAGAATGACAGTTATCTGAATAGAAAACATTATTTGACTTCCAACAATACATCGTTCCGAAAACCATATACGTATGATCTGGAACAATCGATTCGCATCCCCATTGATGTGCCCCGCCAACTAAAATATCATAACTATTCTTCGGAGTATCTGAGCCTCCATCATAATATTTACAATACTCACCATTAAAAATCACATTCCCTTGTACCTGTTTGCAATTAAACAAAGCATCGCCCACACAATCTTCCGATTTTACCTGCAAAACATCTCGCCGAGGAAATTTTGCTATTTCCCTTCTTGCTTGCTCCTTAATCTGGTTAAGTCTTTTCCTACTTCCTAAATTCAATTCTGATGTAAGACGAATATAGTCTTTTTCTGAGTATGACTTATTAAAAATACAATACTGAGCATTTCTCAAACCAATACATCCAAAGCAATGCCTACAACTTTTTAAATCAACTGAAAAATAACAATCCGAACAACTAAAACAATCTTCCAGATAAACACTATTATAAACTTTTTGACCGTTTATACATTCGTAAGATAACTCTGAATTACCAATATTACAAGAATCAACAACATCTCTAAGATGTTGACCATTGTTTACATACAAACAATCTTCTGCATGCCAAGAAGTCGTAACCAAATAACAATTCTTGCCATAAGAAAAGTTAAAACAGTATTCTGAATTTTCACTACGAACCCCATCGTCATTCATAATTCCTACACAAGGAACCTTACCAGAAAGTTCTTGAAATTGATCAAAAAATGGACGCTGAAAATTAAAGTCCCGTCCATAATCTAACGCCTCCCAAGAATATTCCCACCAACAACGCTGACAATACACGGGGAACGACGCCGATTTTTGATACACAGAAACAATTGATTTCTCACATGAATCACATTTTCGCTGATACAACTTCCGTTCATTTCGCCAACACATCCTTCTTCGTTGCCGCTCTTCAGGACACAATGTTGGCAAACCAGAACAATCATTCATCTTTCTGGAAATCAAATCCTGCAAATTTTCTTCTGTAATCAACCCCATTTTGGCATAAAATTCCAAATCTTCTTTGGCTATCACAAATTTTTTTCCCGATTTCCGACATATTCTTTCTATCATTTTGTTCTTGGTAAAATTTTGTTATAACTTTTCTGTTTATTTTTAATCCACCACCTTCAAATAACACTCTTCACATAATATTTTTTCTGGACGATCTGGAGCAAAAGTCGTTTGGATTGCTTTTTGACAATCCGCACAGGTTCGTTGGTACAGTTTTCGTGGGTTTCGCAGTTTCATTCGGTCTTTATGTCGTTCATCTGGGTGTAAGTGTGGAATGGGCAAATTCATTTTGCGGTAAAATCTGAGTTCTGCTTTTTGAATTTGGTAGGGTTTTCCACTCCGTTCACAGAATAACACTTTGGTTAATATATCATCTCCAACTTCTTGTATATCATCGGGTATTTGGTTCCAGTCGAATGATTGTTTCAGTGTTTCATATTTTTTATTGATTGGTTCCTCTTTCCATTTATAGCCTCTCTTCTCTGCTTTTTCTTTGGTTAAGGGATAGTATTCTTGCGCCACGGTTTCGTTATACGCAAATGGACTCATATTTACTGGAAAGAATTCTCCCCATTCGCCAGTCTTTTTCATATGGGCGATGATTTTTGGCAGCAGTTCTTCGTATTCTTCCTTGCTATACTGTTTGTTTAAAATGCAATACTGTGCATTTTTTAAGCCAATACAACCGAATACATCATGACCCGATTGAACCCCAATTGAGTAAAATATATTCCGTAATTTATTAATTCCGAGCAAAACTCCACCAATAATATTATATCCAGAAAAAGCCAAAGATTCATACACGAGCTCTGAATCTGTAGAAAACGCAATATCCATCGCGTCTCTCACACCCAAAGCTCCTATACAGTTTTTTACATCACAAGATTTCAAAACATCAAAGGAATTTACAATATTTTTAGATTCTTGTAAAAAATCTCCACAAACATTTTCACATTTCAAATTCCGTGATGCCCTAAAATACGATTCTTGATTTTTATCCCGAGACATTTTTTGATATATAGATACATTTTTGACAGAATTTTTTTCCTTATAATTTTTTATAAATTTTTCGTAATGCTCTTTAGAAACTGGTTTATTCTGAATATAATATTTTTTATGAAACAAATTAATACAATCAAAACAGTGTTCACAAGAACGACAACTTTCTAGAAAAAAACTATCCCGACATTGATGACAATTTTTGCTGTAGAACAAGTTAAAGCAGCTTTGACAATCAATACATTCATAACAAAGCTCGGAATAATCTGTTCGCAAACAATCGACGAGATTATTCGACATTCCACAAGTATGACAATAATAAAAATCCTCACAGTAACCACACGCATAAGACAGATAACCGTTTTTATTTCTTATTCCATAGTTACAATACCCACAATTCTCTTCCAACAATCCATTAGATAAAGATGCCTGAGGTACAAGGTGCATCAGCGTTTCAAATTGTTCAAAAAAAGGCTTATTAAAATCAAAATTTAATGAATACTGATATGGATCCCACTTTTCACTTAACCAATAACTTCTTTCATATACTTTGAAATTTTTGTCTGGTGAATACTGTGAAACGATTGTTTTTCCTGTTCCATCACATTTTCGTTTGTATAATTTCCATTCATTTCGCCATGATAAACGACGCCGTTGTCGTTCTTCAGGACATAAGGTTGGCAAGCCAATAAGCAACTCTTGCGGAACATTGGATTCACTTATACGTGCCGACTCTCCCACTCTCAAACTCGCTAACTTATCCAACTGTTCCGCCGTAATCACACCCATTTTGGCGTAAAATTCCAAATCTTCTTTAGCTATTATGAATTTTTCTCCCGATACCCGACACGTTCGTTCTATCATTATAGTAAATATATCATTTTTCCTTTCTTTTGCACAAAAATTTTTTTGTTCTATAATCATTTACGATGAGTAGTGAATCAATTGGAAATTTGGATGATTTAGCCTTGGGAAACGTTTCCGAAGGAGTTTCTGAAACCACCCCAGAGGAAATACGAGCCAAAGCCGCCGCGGCAGCACAAAAAATGCAAAAGCTCCGAAAAGACGAAAAAAAAGCTCATGGGTTTGATGAAGCTTTGGCAAAAATCATTATGGACAAAACCATTCCTTTAAAACTCATTCAATTTATCGCTTTTTTGATTGATTCAGAAGTCCCAAGCTTAACCATTCTGAGTCTTATTGCCATTAATAACGCTCAAGCCGCTATTACTTGCACGCAACATTTTGCCAAGAAAACAGAACAAGTTACTCATGACCAATCACTTGATAGCATTGGGTTAAATGATGCTATCTCACACAAAGTAGATTTATGGTGGAAATTCATATTTTTGGCCGACAAAGAATCAACCACGGTCCGCCTCAAAGATTTACGAACCAATCAACGATTTATTGAACACTTCCCGCAACAATTGGCCGAACTATTCAAACGATACCTAGAAAAAAACAAAGCCAGTTTCAACAAAGAACAATTGGAAAAAATACTAAACGAACGAGGCCGAAGATTATTTATGGAATAAGATAAACGAGTCGTTTATTTCGATACAATATTCAACGTAACCATACTAATTCGGTCATCGTCTTTTTCGAGTATTTCAAATTCGAACTTGTGCGTATCGGTTTCCGCCAAAATCTTTTCGCCCGCTTCTGGGAAATACTCTAATAATTCCAAAATGAAATAAGACACCGTATTGTTTTCAATTTCAGGTTTCCACGGAAACATTTCTGGACATTCATCTCCTAATTTTTCTTGCACAAAATTTGCTAATTGTTCTAACTCAACTTCAGACGACAACTCAAATTTTGATTTTCCGACCTGTCGAAAATGAGACTGAACTTCATCATGTTCGTCTTCAAATTCCCCAAAAATCTCTTCAATAATATCTTCAAGCGTAATCAATCCGATTAATCCTCCGTATTCATCATAAACAAACGCCATATGATTTTGTTCTGATTGAAACTCTTTCAAAAGCGTATGAATTTTCATCGTCAACGGAATTTTGTACGCTGGAATCAACGACACATTCGCCACATTTTTGGTTTCCAAATCCCCTTTCAAAACTTCATCAAGCAAATTATTAATTTTCAAAACCCCAATAATTTCTTCTAAGTTTTCATGAAACACTGGCACCCGCGAGTGTCCTGACTCCATAATTTTCTCAATTCCCTCTAACACTGGAGTATTGTCTGGAAGTGAAAAAATCTTTGAACGAGGCGTCATAATGTTCTCAACGGTATGTTCATCAAATCGTAATACTTTTTCGACCAAATCTCGTTCTTCGGCATCAATTTGTCCTTCTTTTTCACTTAATTCTACCGCAGCTTTCAATTCTTCTTCGGTCAACCCATGTTTCAATTCTTCGCCGCCCGTAAACTTGGCCGTTAATAAAGAAATTGGGTACACCACTGGGTAAAACACGATTTGTAAAAATCGCAAAATAGGCGTTACCAACAACGCAAATTTTAACGCATACTTATGCGCTAACGATTTTGGCGTAATTTCACCAAATACCAAAATCAAGAACGTCATAATTCCGGTTACGGCTCCAATAACCAAACTTTCATTGGCTCCTCCGCCCACACTTTTGGCAATATCTAACCCCACAACGGTCGCCATCGAAGACGCCGCCACATTCACAATGTTGTTTCCAATCAAAATAGTAACCAATAATTTATTGGAATCACTTTTTAGTTTTTCTAAGGCTTCTATTTTCTTTCGCTTACTCTTACTGCTTGTTTTATTTTTTATGGCTTGAATTTTTTCCGCACCAAGGCTAAAAAAAGCAATTTCCATACCAGAAAAGACCCCTGAAAGCACTAACAAAATCAATAACAAAAAAATTGTCTGCCCCATCTATTGCCCTAATAGTTTTTTTCTTAGCGCTTCTGCTTCAGCCGCTTCGGCCGCGGCCGCTTCTTCTTCCGCCGCTTTATTTTCTTCTTGTTTTTTAGCTAATTCAAACTCGTTTTCTCGTTGTTTTTTTAATTTTGCCACTTCATCTCCATATTGTTCTTCCAATTCGGCAAACTTAACTTTTTCTTCGTTAAAAATTTTAATCAATTCATCAATTTGTTCTTGCCCCAATCGTGGAATCGCTTCAATTACCCGCTTTTTTTCTTCCATAGAAAGCGAGATTGAGCCTTCCAACAAAGCTAAAAATTCAGCGTCGTTAAATACTGTATTTGGATGTGGCGGGATAACAAAATGAAATCCAGAAGTTGCCGCTCCAGTTTGGGCTTGATTTGCATCTCCCATTTGTGTATTTGTTTGCGTGTTTTGCGGATCTTGAGCGTTCATATTTTTACAATTAACTAAGTTCAATCATAAGTATAAAACGGTCTATAAAAAACGCAAATTTTTTCAAAATACAAAAAAACAGGAACCAAACGTTCTCTGCCTTTTTTGTTTTTGTTAATTTTTTGCTGAGCTCAAATTAAACCATTGAATCAATCAAGTTTTTCATCATAATGAAAGAAAACACTTGTGCTCCCACGGCCACTAATGCCAAAACACTCACCGCAATGTGTTCTGTTCGAGATTTTTCTCGCGTAAACTCACTTCGGTCAAACATCAAAGAGTCAGGAGAAGATAAAACAAATTTCATGATACATAATGGGTTAAAAAATATCGTATCAAGTCATTCTACCCAATTTTGAATAAAAAATCAACCATTTTATGATAATTTTCTTAAATCCTCGGTGCAGAAGACTCTACGAAGAATTTTTAACCAATATTTTAGCATTATTGAATGACACCACACAAAAATAAAGTTTTAAATCAAATCAATTTCAGTAAACTCAAAAAGCAATGAAGAGAAAAATAAAAAATCCGGGAGTGAGTTTTGCCTTAGGAATCATTGTTTCGACCATTTTGTTGGGCATTGGAATGACTATTTTCGAAGCCGTCAGCCAAGTCGCCCAACAAGGATACGACCTAGAAGCCAAGAGCCAATTATTTTACGAACACGAAAAGGCTTTTGAAGCCGCCATGTACCAACATAATTTAAACGGACAACCAGGCTTTTCACAGACTAAGAAGCTTTCTAGTTCAAATGGACGAGAAACAACCTGGAAAGTAACTGGACGAAAAGCCAGCCCTCTAACTGGAATATTACGAGAAGGAGAAATGATAGAGATTCCGTTTTATTACCAAGACGGTACTGACAATACTCAAATCGACACCGACTTCCAACTCAGTTTTTCACGGCAAGATTTTGATACTAATAAAGAAATTATTCTCCCAATAGGAAAAACATCAAATCACTTTAACTTTCCAAGTAGTGAAAAGAATAATGTTATCATAGGTTGGGCAGCCGTACGAACTATAAATGGAAAAATTGAAACTTTCATACCTCGAAAAATTTCATCACTTGGAGATGGGAAATTTTGTTCTAACAGTTTTACCAAGACAACTCCAGACTTAACAGTCAGCAGTTTCTTTTGTGAAGCAACACTCAATGCTACAAACAATAATAGCATCGACACAACTAAAAAAATTATTGGGAAAATTCTTCCTGGAGAAGAAGAAACAACCCTCAAACAGTTTTGGAGTACAGGGAAAAACAAGAAATTAACATTCCGTCCGTTAACATTGTTTTATAATCAAAATGATTCAACAAAAAAACAAAAAATTAAAGGAATTCCTTGGAGATTAGAGTTGATAAACGCTAAAAACAACCCCGAAATTCCAACTCCAACCTTTACCATTACCACCACTGCCAAATTAAAAGACGGAAAATTTGCCAAACAACAAAGCGTAACCCTAAAAGAAAAAACCGCCATTGGAGCGTTGGATAGTTTCGTGACGGAATAGAAGTTCGCTCAAACATAAACCGCTTAAAAAAATAGCCCATTTCTGGGCTATTTTATTTCTCTTATACTGATTCTTTTATTTTACCACTGTGGTACCAATGTTTTCGCCATTTACGACTTTTCCCAGGTTCCCTTTTTCCAACAATTTAAATACCACCATAGGCATACTATTATCTCGGCATTGAGCAATCGCCGTACTATCCATAACTTTCAATTTTTTCTCCAAAACTTCGTCGTATGAAACTGAATCATATTTTTGCGCTTGGGCATCTTTTTTTGGATCAGCATCATATACTCCATCAACATTGGTTGCCTTCAATAATACATCACATTCAAGTTCAAGACTTCGCAACGCCGCCGCACTATCGGTGGTAAAATAAGGGTTTCCAATTCCGGCCGCACAAATCACAATACGACCTTTTTCTAGATGTCGCATGGCTCGTCGTTTGATATATGGTTCTGCCACGGACGGAATGTCTAACGCTGAACACACTCGACAAGGCACATCAAATTTTTCTTCTAAACTGGCTTGCAATGCCACTGAATTCATAATGGTTCCCATCATACCAATGTAATCCGATGGCACTCGATCAATATCAGAATCTTCGTCTTGTGATCCGCGCCAAATATTTCCCGCTCCAATCACCACTACTATTTCTACGCCTTGATGATACACATCTCGAATTTCAGACGAAATTTGATGAAGCACATCGTAGTCTATTCCAAAAGACTTCTTTCCAAGTAAGGCTTCCCCAGAAAGTTTTAACAATATCCGATTATATTTTTTTTCCATTGCGAGCAGTATATCAAATATAAAAAAACAAGAAAAAATTTTTTTGAAAAAAATACGAGAATCGAGACTAAATTAGCTCGAAATTTCTCCGAAACCATATACAATACCCACACTATGACCCAAAATAAAACTTCGTTATTTCGATCTGGAGCCATTATCTTGGCCGCCTTTTTGTGGGCGGTTGGAGGAGTGTTTTTTATTCCCCAATTATTTCATATTCCCGTGTTGTTGGTGGTTTTTATTCAACATCTCATACCGACCTTTGGGATTATTCTTTTTATATTATTGCAACCGTCACTTCGTGCTGAAATACAAAACATCCGACGCCACACTTGGCTCAATTTTTTATGGGTCGCATTTTTTGGAGGATTTTTAGGAACCTACGCTATTACTCAAGCATTTTTTGGAGCTTATTCTGCACAAATTTCGGTGTCCCCTATTTTTTTCTTACAAAAACTGCAACCGATTTTTGCCGTACTGTCAGCCGTATTTATTCTGAAAGAATCGCTGTCTAAACGGTTCTGGACGGCAGGAATCATCGCTTTAGTGGGAAGTTACGGACTCACCTTTGGACTCAGCCTTCCGGAAATTAACACCGACAACCAAACCCTCATCTCGGCTCTGTGGGCTTTGCTCGCTGCGTTCAGCTGGGGAATTTCAACCACTATTTCCAAAAAATCACTCCAAACGGTCTCACCACTCATAGGTACGTTCATGCGATTCTTCCTTACCATGAGTGTCTGTTTTGTACTTATTCTCATCTTGCCACAGGTTCATTTGAGTGCCATTCAAGACATTTCAAACAAAGAATGGAATCTATTTGTCATTATTGCGGTTACCACCGGCGGACTGGCTTTGTGGCTTTACTATTGGGGACTAAAAAAAATATCAGCCACCCACTCAGCCATTTACGAAATGTCAATGCCATTATTCGCACTAACGCTGGAACAATTTCTCGCCCCTTTCATTCTCAGTGGATTCGAAAGACCCGTGATTACAATCACACAAATTATTAGTGGCTTTATTTTACTTGGTGGAATTGGTTATTTAATAACGCAAAACAAAAAGAGCCAAAATTTTAGTAATTCCCGCCACGAATAACCACCCAAATAGTTTGGAAGAAAATTTTGATATCCAACCAAAAACTCCAATGTTTGAGATAAAAAAGTTCTTGTTTCATTTCGTTTTCAAACGAACCTTTATTCGGAGACACCGCTGTTAAACCCGTTAAACCGGGTTTAATCGTCAAAAGATACCGTTGCAAGGCTGAATATTTTTGAATTTCTTCTGGCAAATGCGGACGCGGACCAATCAGACTCATATCGCCCACCAACACATTCCAAAACTGTGGTAACTCATCCAACGACCACTTACGAATAAATTTTCCAAACGGGGTAATTCTCGGATCGTTTTTCATTTTAAACAACACATCGCCACCACGTTCATTTTGAGCTTTTAGTTGTTCTTTTTGTTTGTCTGCCCCACTCACCATAGACCGAAACTTCAAACACTCAAACAATTCGCCATTTCGCCCTACTCGATGAGAACGATAAATCACACTCGTTTTTCGGTCTTCGAGCCAAACAAAGAACGCCACCGTTAACATTATTGGCGACAGCAACAACAACGCTAACAACGAAAACCCTTTATCAAATAACGTTTTAAAAACACCGCCCCAACTATCTAAATTCGTCGAACGAAGCGTCAACAAAGGCATTTTCTGTAATGCTGACACTTCGACCCCCGCTAAGTCGAGCGCTAATTCATTCGGGATGAGGTGAAATTTTTTATGATTTGTATGCGTAATGTGAGCCAAACGAGCCACCTTCGCTGATTCTAATTCTTCGCTCGCCAAAAAAATTTCGTCTGGATTATATTTCAAAATTAATTCGTCAAGTTTTTCAAACCGAGTTTGTGGTACCGATGCCAACACGTTGTATTGCGGAAAATCTTCCAAAATTTTAGAAATTTGTTTCCCGAGTTTTTGAGTACCAAGCACCAACACTTGAATCCGTCCAAACCCACTCCACCAAATAATTTTACGAATTTGATACCAAATCCAAGAAAACACATAAATAAAACCAAGTCCAAACGCCCACGCTAAACCAAAAATAAGCCGAGAAAAAAACGTATATTTAAAGAAGAAAAATCCCACTAACACCAATGAGAATCCAGACGAATACGCCCAAAAAGTTTCCCAAATTTTATCAGACGGTTTTTTAGAAAACTCTAATTCGTATCGCCCTCGCAAAAAAAACACGAATAAAATCGCCCCCGTAATAATAAGGGATAATTCAACGTGTTGTCCCAACGGAATCAGGGTTCCGGCGGTGTCAAACCAGGTTCCATTCCCCCAATCCATACGAATAAAATAGGCCAATAACAACGCTCCAAAAACAGAAAATGCGTCCAACAATATTTGTACAAAAGCGCCCCAAAGGTTATTTCTTCTAATCATCGGTGTTAGTATAACAGATTTTTAAGAAGAAAATATTTTTAAACAGAAAAAATATGTCGCACTTACCGCCTTTATGTAATTGATTTTTTTCAAAAAAAGTTTATAATACAAATATGGAAATAATAAACACAAGTGAATCTTACTTTGAATCAGAGGCGAAAAAATCTGTTGAGAAACTGGACACAGTTCTCAAAAAAGATGATGAACCTGTGTTAGTTTTTGTTTGTGGTTTATCTGGCAGTGGAAAAGACTTTTTAATAGAAAAATGTATCAAAACCATTCAAAAATATTCAAACATCAGAGCTCAGAAAACTACTGCCAAAAAATCTACTCGCCCACCAAGAAAGGATGAACAGAACAGAACAGAACAGAACAGAACAGAACAAATTCTCGCTCTGGAACTAGATTTTGCAAAAATGAAAACGAACTAAATCAAAGAAAAAACGTTTTTCATTACAGCAGTTATTCTTTCGAATACGCACTTGATGAGCATCAAATTAAAGATGATATTAACACCAATAATATCATATTTGTACCACTTCCGGCACTTCGAATAATGAATGAACCCAATCATGCCATAAAAAATTTTACGAATATTAACAATTCTCTATTAAGTACTTCAATCACAAAACCCTATAAATCCGTGTATTTCAATGTTTATAGTGACCCTGTAACTATTACCCAACGATTGACCAATCGTACAGAATCATGCCCAACAGAGGTTCTCGAAAGAATTAAATCTCTACAACAAAATTCACAAGACCAAGTGTATACCAAAGCCCTTAAAAATAAAGGACTCCTAACCGAAATAGAAAATCATAATAATTCGTGGGAAAATCCAGTACTAAAAATGATTCAAACTATTTGTGAAAAAACAGCTTAATAATTTTTATATCGGTTCTTTTTTTACAATTTCATTTGTTTTCGGTGACAACTCAAAAAATCTCCAAAAATTGTACGGCAACAACGTAGTATCAAAAAAATGGGCTGGGTACTCATAATTTGGCTGCGTAAAGTCGTATTCGTGTCCATCAAACACAAACTGTTGGAAAAAATCATATTTTTTTTGTAAAACGGCATTCGTTTCCGCTCGTTTTCGGAACTCTTTTCCATGCAAGACATAAAACAGATAACTTTCGGCGAAATCTTCATACGCATTTTCTTGCGCATAATCAGACACAAAATCTTCCTTGCGGGCCGCTTTTTTCTGTATTTGCGAAGCGTCCCAAGAAATCGTATAAAAATCTAAACTCAAATCACCAACCTTCGTGTTCCGAAACGCTGTTGGCTCAAACCCAATACTCCGTAAACTCCCTAAATCAACCACGTGTCCCATTTCGTGAATAAACACCGATAAAAATTCTTCCACGGGTAATCCTTCAGCATTAATAATTAATTGAGCTGAATTAGCTTTCCCACGAGTTTTGTCGGCCGTATGCACATTAATCGATACGTGTTCTAAAGAAGTAAGATGGTCCTGTGGCAAACGTTTAAGGGCTTTTTCGGCAATTTCAATATACGGATTGTTCCAATCCACATTTGTTCCAAATAACGACCGAATCGAAGTTTTAATAATTCGGTATCGTTGGTATGAGGGAATGATAACTGACGGCAAAATAATCCCGAGACACAAACTCACAAAAAAAAGTCGAACCCACCACCGACGCCCATCACTGCGTTTCCGTGACAAGGTTTTTGGTACAAATTTACGCCCCCAAAAAATTGGTATCTCAGACATATCGCTCGTATTGTAAAAAATATAAAAAGTTCTGTCATTTTTTTATCCGTCTTCTCCTAAATCACGTTCAACCCCTTCAAAAAATTGTAGCTACACTTTTTCTCCTTTTTTTTGCATCATTTACCAAACTTTACCCAAATTACATTTTCAAAATGGCGCTTTTCTGATATAATATGTATCGTATTTTTAATTTACACTTAAACCTCATGCGAAAAAAAGTAGCTATTAATGGATTTGGAAGAATTGGTCGAGCCGCCGCGCGTATTATTCTCAAAGATTTTTCTGACCAATTAGATTTGGTGGCTGTAAATGATCCATCGGATCCTAAATTAACCGCCCACCTATTGAAGTATGATACCAACTTCGGAACCTTAGACGGCGAAGTAAAAATCGAAGGCGATTATTTATTTGTAGCCGGAGAAAAAATCCGCAAGTTTCAAACACGAAATATTTCTGATTTACCTTGGGGAGAATTAGACGTAGACATTGTGTTGGAATGTACTGGAGTATTCCGAACCAAAGAACTCTGTCAACCACACTTAGATCAAGGAGCCAAAAAAGTATTGTTGTCAGCCCCTTGTAAAAGTGAAGGTTTCCGAACCATTGTTTTGGGCGTAAATGACGAAGAATTACAAGACACTGACACACTGGTTTCTAACGCTTCTTGTACTACCAACTGTCTAGCCCCAGTGGTAAAAGTATTGCACGAAAATTTTGGCATCGAAAAAGGAATGATGACGACCGTGCATTCTTACACCAACGACCAACGAATTTTGGATGTTGGACACAAAGATTTACGACGAGCCCGAGCTGCGGCTGAAAATATGATTCCAACCACTACTGGTGCCGCTAAAGCCGTAGGAATGGTTTATCCTGAAATGCAAGGAAAAATTGACGGAATGGCCATTCGAGTGCCAACTCCAACCGTATCAGTAACCGATTTTGTAGCCACCCTAAAAAAAGAAACAACTACCGAAGAAGTAAATGCAGCCCTAAAAGCAGCCTCTGAAAAAATGCCTCACGTATTAGGGTTTGAAACAGCCCCATTGGTAAGTTCAGACTACATGGGTGATTCACGAAGTTCAATTGTGGACGCCGCTGTAACAAAAGTTACAGGTGGGAACTTGGTAAAAGTTTTGGCTTGGTACGATAATGAATGGGGATACTCTTGCCGTTTGGTAGAGTTAGCAACCAAAATGTAATTCATACCTGAATATAAAAAACTATAAAAATACTCGTTTGATAACGAGTATTTTTTTGTACAAACACAAATTCTACGTACAATAAGTTTGATGAAAAACCCCGTACAAAACGATTGGCAAGATTTTTTCGCTACCGAAATTAAACAACCCTATTTCCAAACGATAAAACAAAAACTGTTAACCGAAATACAAAACCAGCACATTATTTATCCACATCCGAAAAATATGTTTAAAGCGTTTGAACTATGTTCGCTCGCTGATACAAAGGTTATTATTCTCGGACAAGACCCTTATCATGGTCCAAACCAAGCTATGGGACTTAGTTTTTCGGTACCAAGAGACGAAAAAGTTCCACCAAGCTTACGCAACATTTACCAAGAACTCCAGCAGAATTTTCCCGACTTTAAACCACCACATCACGGCGATTTAACTGCTTGGGCCACACAAGGTGTTTTATTATTAAATGCTGGATTATCGGTGCGGAAACAATCCCCCAACTCGCACAAAGATTTTGGTTGGCACACCTTTACGGATACTGTAATCAAACATATTTCCGACCAAAAACAAGGCGTCGTATTTCTGCTTTGGGGCGCTTTCGCGCAATCAAAAAAAAGCCTCATTGACGCATCAAAACATTGTATCTTAACCGCCGCGCACCCATCACCATTCTCGGCTCATAAAGGATTTTTTGGTTGCCAACATTTTCTAAAAACCAATGAATATCTGAAAAACCAAGGGAAACCACAAATAGACTGGACAAATATTCAATAATCTATTACATTTTGCATTGATGAAACAAATAACAACATTGGCTTTGGTTTTATTCTTGATGACTGGATGCTCTCTTATGGGAGAACAACCAACTGAAACAACCCCAACCACAGAAACTGGCGTTAAAAAAATACAAAAGGGCGTTAAAAAAAGTGTTGAAAAAAACACCCCAGTTAAAAAGCAAGGTTATTCAACCGATGATTTTTATTTCGAATCTGGACAAGAAGGAATCATCTTAAAACACAAGGTAAAAACTGATTTCAGCCAACGACTATCAGATCAACCAATTGAATCAGCCGAAATAACTGGAGGAATTTTGGTTTTTCAAGAAAAAAATGGATTACAAGCTCAACAAATCTTTAATTTAGAAGAAATCATTAGTAGTTGGAAATAGTATGCTTGGAAAAAAACATCTTTTAACAAGGTGTTTTTTTATCCCCCAAAACAAATTGACCTTTACAAAAAACATTTCAATTAAACATAAAAAATGAAACTACAACAAATATTACCCTTTGGAGCAGTCGGCGAGCGAGCGGTGAGAATATCTGAAATAAGATGGGAAAAATACAAAGAAACAATCCCTAATATATTAGAGAAAATCACCCCTCCATCAGAACTTAATTTATGTGACGACACACGCAAACAAGTGGAATCGATATTACAAACAACCGGATTATTAGAACTTAAAAATATTGAAAAATTCTTCCCTAACAAACTCGAACATATACCAAATTTTGCGGAAAAATTACCAAACAAAGAATTTTATGTAAGTGTGGCGAAATTTAACAAAATTAAAATTCATTTTGATGAGTTCCGTTACAAAACCAAAAAACTTATAGAGATGTTTTATGATTTAGAACAATATGTCGAGAATATTTCTAATGAAAAGGAAAAACAAATGGCTGAAAAATTATTAAAACCAGCCGTAAAAATAATTAAAAAATCAATTATAGAAGAAAAGGCTTTTATAGAAAACTCTATAATTTCTCCTGGATACTCAATAAAAAAAATTACTAATTTCAAAGAGATAACCGATGAATTCGAAAAACATACTAAAAAATACCAATAATAAAAAAATCAATTATCTCATCCTTTCTTTTTAAAAAATACTTTCCGTCCATCATCTTCAAAAAGATACCCTCTCACTCTTTACGATGTTTTAAAGAAACATCGAAAATTATGTCACTCTGGATTAACGACCCAATAATAAATGAGCGTAAGCGAATATTGTTATGTAAGTACGTTTGGGGTGTTCCGAATCCAAACACTGTTTTAAGAGATTCCCGTCTGCACGGGAATGAGGTTTCTGTTCAGACTCTGGGTGTTGCCAGAGTGACAGGAAAAGGGAGACCCCGTATCGAGTACGGGGAGTTATTAAGTTTATAACTTTCCGAGCCTGACTCGGAATCTTCCTATTCTTATAAAAGCAAAAGCAGAACAAGACCGTAAAAGATGCTTCGGCTCGCAAACACTCGCTCAGCAATAGTAAATTATTTTTAAAGTATCAGTCATTCTGGCGTGTCCAGAATCCAAACACCGTTTTAAGAGATTCCCGCCTCCGCGGGAATGAGGGCTTGGTACTGACTTGTGAACTTACAAACTACCAAAAAAGCCCCCTTTAGGGGCTTTAAATCAACAATTTCTTCGTTATTATTTTT
>PDWI01000922.1_pt1 | contig 47685 bp, 41 predicted proteins | sample 1430891 | NCBI WGS metagenome assembly PDWI01 (sample SAMN01162508, study PRJNA174530) | Oral metagenome, whole genome shotgun sequencing project. | biome: Marine environment; feature: Marine mammal; material: Swab sample of the gingival sulcus; isolation source: swab sample of gingival sulcus...
AAAAAACGCCGACAGATTATCGTTTTCGCAACCGCTTAGTCCCAATGCCTCTTGATTATCCAACAATTTGCTATAGATGAGGCTGTGATTTTCTTCTAGAGTACTTTGATTGCCGCTCATATCTAGGCGAATGACGGGGTGCGTCTGCGTCCAGTCGTGGGTCTGTTCTGCGGCAAGTCCTGTAAATAGTGCTTTGCGTCCCTCGAATAAATCGTGTAGCGTGCTTAAAAATAGGCTTTTGCCAAAGCGTCTTGGACGCGATAAGAAGACGTATTTATATTTGTTAATTAAATCTTCTGCTAAATGACTTTTATCGACATAGATATAGTCATCAGCACGGATTGTTTCAAAGGTTTGAATGCCTAGGGGGAGTTTTTTCATGGTGTTGCCTCGCCTTTTATATCATGTACCAACGTACCAGTATATCCCACAAAATAAGTGTGATAATCCTCAACCTCAATATGATAGACAGTGGTTAAACAAGGGGCGTACTGTGCGCCTGTCACCATTAAATCAGTTGCACCTTGGTTATCGTAGAGCGGTGTCCATAGTGGTGTATCTGTTTCAATTAAGTTGGCATCATTTTCCTCATCAACAGAAAATTCATGAATCATCTTAGTGATTCTCGAAGGCTTGGTAATATCCCATACACTTCCAGTCGTTTGAGATTGCCAATTTTGCATATAGCCTCCCCCCTGTAGCCAAGCAATACCATCTGTATAATCTTTTGCAAAAGGTTTTACACAGACTACAGTCATGTCTTTACTGATTATTGTCTTTAGCACGTCACCAACACGTAATTCATCCACTTGTTTCCACTGTGGAGTATCGTAATAGTCAATATTACCATTTAAACAAGGATTAGTGCCATGCACACAGAATGGGTGTTCTGCCGTTACAGCAAGGTCAGCGACGGAATAAGCACCACCACTAGACAACCTTAGACACCAAACGGCTTTATTCTCGTATTTGAAAGTATTGGTGACTTTTTTAGGTGCTGGCTCACCGATACCATTTTCAGGCATTGCCATTACCATGTCCCCCACCTGAATTTCATCAATGCGCTTATGTTGGTCATCTCCCATAAGCACTTCTGTCAATCCAACAAAACCCCCATTAACTTGCTTACTCATCATTTCCTCTCAAATACTTTTCCCAAGTAAAGCCACTCAAATTGCGCTCTTCCTCGCTAAAATCAATGCCGACCAAGTAAATGTCGCGCACGGTATCGTAAAAGGCTTGGTTGCTATACCTCACCACGCTGTAATGGCCTGTTTGATACAGGGAGTCGTTTTTTCCTAATGGTTTTCCTATCACGATATGCTCCGTGGATTATTCTTTTTCACGCGCTTTTTCAGCGGCTATGGCCGGTGCCGGTCGGCGCATGCGCCAAAAGCGTGCAAAGCGCGGTTTGCCGGTTTTGGTCAGCCCATTATAGCGGTAAGTGATGACACTACCAATAGCCGGTGGGTTGCTGCGTTCGGCATCGGATAGGCCAGAGCCGATTTTAATCTGCCGGCCGTCGGCTAGCCGACAAACTAATGCCCCTAATTTGCCTCGGTATTTGCCTTTGCCTGCGGTGTGGCCGATGACTTCGCACTCGGCGTCTTGGACGCTTTTGAGTTTAAGTAAGGTCTCGGTGCGCATCGGCAAATAGCCGGCGTTCGGAGAGCGAAGCATCACGCCCTCGCCGCCGGCTTTTTCGATGTCTTTTCGCAGTTGCTGGGCCTCGGCAATGTGTTGTATCGGCGTTTGTTTGACGATAACGATGTGTGGATTGGGATTTTGTTGCAACCACTTTTCTAACACCGCTAGCCGGCTTAATAAACCGCCTTCGGCATTGGGTACGTCAAAAACGTGGTATTTGATGTCAGACCAATCTTCGCCGCGCCGGACTTTGCCACTGGTGTCGGCAAAGCGACCACGGCCGATATACAGCTCGCCGTCCAAGTCAAAGTCGGGGAATTCATCGGCAAAGCCATTGGGGGCGGTAAAAATATTGCCGCGCCGCGACAGCAAGTTTTCGCCGTTCCAGTAGGCGCGCACGCCGTCGAGTTTCTCGCTCGCTAACCAACCGGCCACCGTTTGTTGGTCATAGCTTTTGGCGAGCATGACGCGGAAATTGGGTTCGGCGTGGCTCAAAATTGGGTGGCCGGCCATTGGCGTTAGTAACGCGAGTGCCGCAAGTGGGTTTAGTGATTTTAGCATGGGGACTCCTGTTAAATATACAAAAACGCCCAACCGATAAAGACCGGCTGGGCGCTACAATAACCAAGACCGGCAAACCGTAATACATACGGTTCGCCGAATAACGTGGCTAACTCGCTAAGGTCGATTAAGCCTTAGTCGTAATCGAATCGACCGAAATCGTCACCGTGTTGGCCTCTTTCAAATACTGATCCAAGCGGTCAAAGTTCATGTAACGATAGGTGTCTTGACGGTCTGGCTCAAGGTCGGCGGCGTAAGTCATGTACTCTTCAACCGTTGGCAGCTTGCCTAGCAATGACGCAACCGTGGCCAATTCCGCCGAAGCCAAATAGACGTTGGCGCCTTGGCCTAAACGGTTGGGGAAGTTACGCGTTGACGTTGAAACCGCCGTACTGCCGGCGGCAATACGCGCTTGGTTACCCATACACAGCGAACAACCCGGCATTTCCGTGCGCGCGCCCATGCGGCCGTAGATGCTGTAGTAGCCTTCGTCGCTGAGTAGCGCCGCGTCCATTTTGGTTGGCGGCGCAATCCACAAGCGTGTGGGGATTTCTTTGTTGGCTTTTTCCAACATCTTACCAGCGGCGCGGAAGTGGCCGATGTTGGTCATGCACGAGCCGATAAAGACTTCGTCAACCTTGTCGCCTTGTACCGTTGACAACAAACGCGCGTCATCGGGGTCGTTAGGGGCACACAGAATAGGCTCTTTGATTTCCGACATGTCGATTTCGATGACTTCGCAGTATTCGGCATCGGCATCGGCTTCCATGAGTTCGGGGTTGTCCACCCACGCTTGCATGGCTTTGATGCGGCGTTCAATGGTGCGGCGGTCGCCGTAGCCTTCGGCAATCATCCACTTCAACAACACCATGTTGGACTCTAAGTATTCGATAATCGGCGCTTTGTCCAATTTAATGGTACAGGCGGCGGCTGAACGCTCGGCCGAGGCATCGGACAACTCAAACGCTTGCTCAACTTTGAGGTTTTCCAAGCCTTCGATTTCCAAAATGCGACCCGAGAAGATGTTTTTCTTGCCGGCTTTTTCTACGGTCAATAAGCCTTTTTGAATGGCGTAATAAGGAATAGCGTGTACCAAGTCGCGCAAGGTGATGCCGGGTTGCATTTCGCCGGTGAAGCGCACCAAAATCGACTCTGGCATATCCAACGGCATAACGCCTGTAGCGGCGCCAAAAGCCACCAAGCCCGAACCGGCTGGGAAAGAAATACCAATCGGAAAACGCGTGTGCGAGTCTCCGCCGGTGCCCACGGTGTCGGGGAGCAACATGCGGTTCAACCACGAGTGAATGACGCCGTCACCCGGACGCAACGACACGCCGCCGCGGTTCATAATAAAGTCGGGCAAAGTGTGGTGCGTGTTGACATCGACCGGCTTAGGATAGGCGGCGGTGTGACAAAAAGACTGCATAACCAAATCGGCCGAGAAGCCCAAACAGGCCAAATCTTTCAATTCATCGCGCGTCATCGGGCCGGTGGTGTCTTGCGAGCCAACCGTAGTCATGCGTGGTTCGCAGTATTGACCGGGGCGAATACCTTCGACGCCACAGGCTTTGCCGACCATTTTTTGCGCCAAGGTAAAGCCGGCGTTGCTACCGGCCACGTCTTGGGGTTTGCGGAAAATGTCGCTTTCGGGTAGTCCCAAAGACTGGCGAGCGCGATGCGTCAAGCCGCGACCGATAATTAACGGAATGCGGCCGCCGGCTTGGACTTCGTCTAACAACACGTCGGTTTTTAGTTCAAATTCGGCCAACACTTCGTCGGTGCCGTGCTTGCAAATTTTGCCCTCGTAAGGATAAATATCAATGACATCGCCCATGTTAAGCTTGCTGACATCGACTTCAATCGGCAAGGCGCCAGAGTCTTCAACCGTGTTAAAGAAAATCGGGGCAATTTTACCGCCTAAGACAAAGCCGCCGTCGCGCTTGTTGGGAATGCAAGGAATGTCGTTACCCATGAGCCACAACACCGAGTTGGTCGCCGACTTACGCGAAGAACCAGTACCAACCACGTCACCGACATAAACCAGAGGGTGGCCTTTGGCGCTGAGTTCTTCCAACTGTTTCATTGGGCCGACTGAACCGGGTTCATCGGGGATAATGCCGTCGCGCTCGTTTTTCAACATGGCTTTGGCGTGCAACGGAATATCGGGGCGCGACCAAGCGTCTTGCGCCGGCGACAAGTCATCGGTGTTGGTTTCGCCGGTGACTTTGAACACGGTCAAGGTGGCTTTTTCGACCACGGCAGGGCGCGAGGTAAACCACTCGGCCTCAGCCCACGATTTAACGACTTGTTCTGCAAATTTGTTGCCGGCTTTGGCTTTGTCATCGACATCGTGGAAGCTGTCGAACATTAATAAGGTGTGCGACAAGGCTTCGACCGCCACAGGCGCTAATTCGTCAACGTCTAGCGCGTCAATCAGCGGTTTGATATTGTAGCCACCTTGCATAGTGCCTAGGATTTTGACGGCTTCGGTTTTAGGAATGAGTGGTGAGGTTTCATCGCCAGCGATAATGGCGGATAGGAAAGAGGCTTTAACGTAAGTCGCATCATCGACACCGGCCGGTACGCGTTCGGTGAACAAGAACAACAATTCTTCGCGCTCATCGTCTGGCGGGTTTTTAAGCAATTCGATTAAATCGGCGGTCTGCTCGGCGTTGAGTGCTAAGGGGGCGATGCCCTGTGCGGCGCGCTCTTCAACGTGTTGGTGATACTTATTTAGAAATTCTGACATACTTGATTACCCTCAAAAAATGTGTATTTGTGCCCGTTTATATAATTTATGACCTCAACAAAATCTATAGAACATAGAGTTAATGTTAAGAATTCGGATGGACATTCTACCACATTTGCGATGATAACTTTTGAAAAAAGCGGATAAAAGCGCCATATTTGCCGTTTTTTGAATTTAATTATATCAATTTCAATGTGGTATTGGCTGCTGCCGGCGTGGTTAGCCGTTGCGCTTTAAAATGTGTTCAGAGACTTGTTGAATGCGCTGTGTCATCGCCGCATCGACGCCACTATCCAGAGCCTGTTTCATAATGCTGCTGAGTACGCGGGCTTCATCATCGTCTATGTGATGGTCGGCTTCGGCAAGGGCGAGCAGCTTGTTTAGCTCGGCTTCGTCTAGGCGGCCGTCGTCCAAAAAGCATTGGATAGAAGATAGTGCAATGGCTAAGTGGGAAGGTAGATTGTTGTTAGTCATGTTAAAATCCTCTTTGGGTGTTGATTAAGCCGCTAGCGTACTGTCGGTCGTTGTTTTCTGAAAGGCAAAAATATAATTGATATCGGTATTGCGACTGCGAACAAACTGGTTACTCAGTGGTTTGAATTCAAAACCGATAATATCTAGCGGCTTCAAACCGGCCTTGGCGGCCATGTCTTGCATTTCTGAGGGTTTGATGAATAGTTTATAATCATGCGTACCTTTGGGCACCATGCCTAAAACGTATTCAGCCAGTAGTACTGCCAGTAACTGCGCTTTGCGTGTACGATTGATGGTAGAAAATACCGCGATGCCGTTGGGTTTGAGCATACTGGCGCAATCGGCGATAATGTCGGCTGGGTTTTCGACGTGCTCTAGCATTTCCATACAAAACACACCGTCGAGCAATTCGCCGGTTGCAATCACTTCATTGGCATAATCAGCGACACTTTGCACGCGGTAGTCAACGTCTGAGCCGCTGCGGCGTTGGTGAGTTTTGGCGGCTTGGATGCCGACTTCGGACAAGTCGACACCGGTGACATTAGCGCCTTTTTCTGCGAGTGCCTCAGCTAGAATGCCACCACCGCAGCCGATATCGGCAACTCGTTGACCTTGCAGTGCAATAAATTCTTCACAAAATCCTACGCGAATGGGGTTGACTTGGTGCAGTGCTTTGAAATCGCCCTCGCGGTTCCAAAAATCGCTGGCCAAAGCGTCAAATTTGGCGATTTCTTGTTCGGTGTGTGTGTTCATTTTGTTCCTCAAGGATGGTGGTGCTAAATCGACAAAAAGCACTCCCAGTGGAAGTGCTTTTTGTTGTTCAGAAAATGCTACCTACCCGCCTGTTGTCGGTAAATGACGGCAACAAGCGCGATAATCAAACGGTGAACAGTCAATACACTGTTCCTGTCAGCTTAACGGTAAGTCCACGTCCGCACCGAGCCGGTGTCGACGTGAATATAGCGCGCACCCGGATAGTATCCTACGCCACCGGCACGTAAGGCCATTGCGACGCGACGCAGACTGCGCGAAGAGATATTCTTCACTTGGAAGTCCATGGCTTTGGCGCGCATGTGGTAGCTTTTCTTAGCAACATTCTTGGAACGACGCGCCAACATGCGGTTGGTTTTAGGCGAGCGGTAACCACTCATCACTTCAAACTTGCGGTGTGTGCCGATGTTGAGTGAGATGGCGTGAATAATGTCCAACAAAGCGGGGTCAATCGCCTTAACTTGATTCTGGCGGAAGTCTCTCATAAAATGCGAGACCGAAGCCAACGACTCACGGATATAACCCTCTGTCGGTGTCCAGTAAATCGTTCTAATTTTCTCGCCGGTATGCGGGTTGGTCATCATCAGCAGGCGATCGCGACGGCGGGCGGCTAGTGCTAACTCTGGCCCTAAAATCAGTCCTGCTGTCGCCAAGCTTGTTTTCGCCAAAAAACGGCGTCGGTGAGCATTCGCGCAACAAGGGCAATCGTGACCGTGTTGTTCAACGTGATGACTTTCTTTTAGTAAGTGCATATTCTATCTCTTGTTTATCATGATTGGTTAAAAACAGTCTAGTAAAAGCCGGCCTATTTACTTCAATATCCGATTATCGGTAAGCAGGTAGCCTTACCCCAGACGGTAACTTCCGCGAGCTATATTACCAAAATTTTTCTACTTTCATTATTACATTACATTAAATTTAGTTTTGTTTTCTGTTGTTTTGAAACAACAAAACGCGTTAGTGGCGCAATAGTCTCAATAAAACCGTGCCAGCTAAAAAGTTAACTGAATGTAATGTGGTTTTTTGGGGCATCACGATAGGGTGAAATATTGCGAAAGACATAGGACTGTTTTCAATCTGAACACACCTCGTCCCCTAGGGTGTGCCCTCAATTCAAACACGCTCTAGCTTAACTCGTTGCGAACAATCGCCGCGCCGGCGCTGAGTGCCTGCATCTTGCCTCTGGCGACTTGACGCGACAGCGGTGCCATGCCGCAGTTGGTGCTCGGATAGAGTTTATCGGCATCGACAAATTGCAAGGCCTTTCGCAAGGTGTCGGCAACGGCTTCGGGCGTTTCAATGCCGTGGTCGGCGACATCAATCGCACCCACCATGACTTTTTTGCCGCGCACTAGCTCCATTAAATCCATTGGGACGTGCGAGTTTTGGCACTCTAGCGAAATCATATCAATGGCCGAGGCCTGCAATTTCGGGAAGACGTTTTCGTACTGACGCCATTCGTCGCCCAAGGTCTTTTTCCAGTCGTTGTTGGCTTTGATGCCGTAGCCGTAGCAAATGTGCACGGCGGTCTCGCATTCTAGGCCTTCGATAGCGCGCTCTAGTGTGGCGATGCCCCAGTCGTTGACTTCGTCGAAAAAGACGTTAAAGGCCGGCTCGTCAAATTGGATAATATCGACGCCAGCGGCGGCTAGTTCTTTGGCTTCTTGATTGAGGATTTTGGCAAACTCCCACGCCAATTTTTCGCGGCTTTTGTAGTGGTCGTCGTAAAGCGTATCAATCATGGTCATCGGCCCGGGTAGCGCCCACTTAATCGGCTTGTCGGTTTGTTGGCGCAAGAACTTGGCGTCTTCGACAAATACCGGCTGTTGACGGGTCACGGCATCGACGACTACTGGCACATCGGCATCGTAGCGGTCGCGAATGCGCACGGTTTTGCGCTTTTCAAAATCCACGCCGCTCAAGTGCTCAATAAACGTGGTGACAAAGTGCTGACGGGTTTGCTCGCCGTCACTAACGATGTCGATGCCGGCGGCTTGTTGTTCTTGTAGCGTCACGCGTAGGGCGTCGTGTTTGCCTTCGACCAAGGTGTCGCCTTCTAGCTTCCACGGCGACCAAAGGGTTTCGGGTTCGGCTAGCCAAGACGGTTTTGGCAAACTGCCGGCGGTTGAGGTGGGGAGTAAAATAGTCATAAAATTATTGTCTCTTAGTTTGTTAAATGAACTGTCCCCCCTCTTTCTAAAAGAGGGGGCTAGGGGGAGATTTGAGGTGGTTGGAAATCCCCACCACCTCAAATCCCCCTCAGTCCCCCTTTTGAAAAGGGGGAGGCAGTCCGTTGCGGAGAGGGAGTTGTTCAATTGCCGTTTTTAAATTCAATCAAATCACATAATCCGCCGCCCACTGTTGCAAAAACGCTTGGTGCGGTTTGATAAAGTGTTCTTCGGCAAATTTGCCTTGTTCAATGGCTAAACGGCTGCGCTCTTCCCTATCATACACAATTTGCGTTATGGAGTGGTCTAAATTTTTCAAATTGGGCTGATAACTAGCGCCGGCAACGGCATTGGCGTTGTGAATTTCTGGGCGATAGATTTTTTGGAAAGTTTCCATGGTGCTAATGGTGCTGATGAGCTCAAGATTGCTGTAATCATTCAACAAATCGCCAAAGAAGTAAAACGCCAACGGTGCGACGCTTTGCGGCGGCATAAAGTAGCGCACTTGCAAGCCCATTTTCTTGAAATACTGCTCGGTTAGCGAGGTCTCGTTAGGCACATATTCAACGCCCAAAATCGGGTGTTGGTTATCGGTGCGCTGATAGACTTTGTTGTCGGAAACGCTGAGGCAAATCACCGGCGGCTTGTCGAAGTGTTGCTTATAAGTCTCGGAATTGACAAAGCACTGGAACAGTTTGCCGTGCAAATCGCCGAAATCTTCGGGCACGCTGAATTGCGGCTTGTCCTTATTATAGTCTAGCAAGCGCACGCTGAAATCGTAGTCGCGCACGTAGGACGAGAAGTTGTTGCCGACAATGCCTTCAATGCGTTGGTCGCTGTGGCGATCAACAATGGTGGTTTTCAACACTTCGATAGAGGGAAAGCTGTGGTCGTGACCGTCAATCGCCATATCGACCGAGATAATATCCAATTCAACGGCGTAGCGGTCGGCTTTGGGGTTGTCCCAGTTGGCGCTGGCGTTGAAGCGGCTATTAATCATATTAATGGCGTTGCGTAGGTTTTGTTGCCGGCTCTCACCACGCGCCAAGTTGGCGAAATTGGTGGTTAAGCGCGTGCTATCGGCCGGTTGGTAGTTTTCGTCAAAGCGTTGGCTTTTGATGCTAAAGCTAAAAGATTGAGTCGTGTTGGTCATAGTTTTTCTCTAGTTAATTCGTTTAAATTTATTGTGGTTATTTTAAAAAATAGTTCGTGTTGTAGGGGCAGACCCGCGTGTCTGCCCTTGGTTGGAAGAACCAGCCGCTTCATCATGACATTATGGCATTTTGAAATCAGAATCCATTTCCTGCCAAGGGCGAACACATGGGTTCGCCCCTACAAAAAGACCAACTGCAGTTTTTAAGTTGGTGTTTTCAATATCTCCCTAAGAAGCGAGCGCGCTATTCTAGCACTGGCTATTGCTTATGCCGTTAGACTTTAATTGTATGCTTGAGTATAGGCTTAAACTATATGGGGGATTTGATGATGGAAGAGGCAGGAAGGAGTTATGAATAGACTATTTTTTGGAATGGGCGCAAGACATTTTTTATATGGTAATTTTTCAGACCACAGCTACTCAAATGAAAAAGGGAATGAATGGTCTTCCTTCCCTTTTTATTGCTTGAATTGATTGCTTATTCGTTGCTGTCGATAGCCGCTTGGATAACATCAGAACCGATGTCTTTTTCAAATTGTTTCCACACAGGCTTCATGGCCGTTACCCACTGCGCGCGTTGCTCATCGGTAAGGGTGTGAATGGTGGATGTGGCAGCATCGACAATTTCTCTCTTTGCGCTTACGTTTCTTCTAGCGGCAAGCTTATTGCCTAGCGCTAAAGATTCTTGAATCGATTCTTTGACAATGGCTTGTTGTTCACGCGTTAGGCTGTACATGAACTTTTTCGAGGTAATCACCATATAATCTAACAAGCCGTGGTTGGTTTCGGTGATATCACTTTGCAATTCATAGATATCGTTCCAATAAATATTGGACCAAGTATTTTCTTGGCCATTAACCAATTGGTTCTTTAACAATGTTGGGACTTCTGAAAACGGCTTGACTAAAGGGACGGCATCAATGGTGTCAAATTGCGCTTCCAACACCTTAGAAGCCATAATGCGAAACCTTTTGCCCTTGGCATCAGTTGGTAATAATAGCGGCGTGTCACCCGATAACTGTTTTAAGCCGTTGTGTAAGTAACCTAATCCGACAATGCCTTTGTTTTCAAGCGATTTCAGTAGTCTTTGGCCTGTTTTTCCCTGTTGAAATTTTTTTACAGCCGCCATATCTTTGAATAAAAACGGCAGGTCGTAAACTTGCAACTTTTTAGTATAACGTGAAAACTTAGACAGCGACGGCGCGGCAATGTGCACCTTTCTCGACAACAGCCCTCTAAATACTTCTCTGTCGTTAAATAATTGCGAGTTAGGATAGATTTCAACTTTCATCGTTCCGCCGGATTTTTTCTCTACCAACTCCTTGAACTTCAAAGCCATTTGACCTTTGGGCGAATCATTGGAAACTACGTGTGAAAACTTAATGGTGACATTGCTTGCCAAAGCCGAACTGGCGAGCAAGGAAAAAGTGAGAAGGACTGATTTCATTTTGTTACAACTCCTATTTATAATTGTATAAGTAAAAAATTTATGATATCACAAAAATAATTTCAAAGAAATTTAAAGTCAAAAAATAATCTAATTTACTACCCAGGTAGTTCTCAGTTTTTGATCTTATTTTCTCGAAAGTAATTGAATAGCATAACAAAAGCCAAACAAAACACCTTGCAATACCACAATGGTCGGGCCGGCAGGAAAATTCAAATAATAAGCCGCCAACATGCCAAAAACAACGCTTACGGCGGTAATCAGCCAAGCGATGCCGACCATTTGTTTGAGGTGATTAGAAACGATGCGTGCACCGGCGGCCGGAATGATCAAAGTCGCCACAATCAACAACGCACCGATGCTCAACATGCCAAGCGCTATGGTGAGCGACAGCACCAAAGTGAACACCAACTCAATGCGCTTGACGGCATAGCCTTCGACTTGGGCGAGTTCGGGCGAGATGCTCAAGTTGACAAAACTGCGCCAGTAGTACGCAATAACCACCGCGCCTAAAAGCGCCAGTAGCAACATGGCGTAAAACATCGGCCGTGATATCGCCAATACGTCACCAAATAGGTAGGCATTTAAATCGATGCGTAAATTGTCCATCAGCGAAATGGCAATAACGCCAATGGCCAAAGTTAAATGAGCAATCATGCCCAATAAGGTATCGCTGGACAAATGGCGATTATTGAGCCACAAACTCAAAAATACCGCCAACACCGCCGTAAAGCCGATAACGCCAAACAGCACGCCAACGCCGGTGAGCAAACCCAAAATTGCCCCCAAAATCGCCGAGTGCGCCAAGGTCGCGCCAAAATACGACAGCTTGCGCCAGACCACAAAACACCCCATAGGCGCGGTTAACAACGATAAGGCCAACAGTGCCCACACGGCTTGGCCGATAAAGTGGTTGGGATGGATAAAATCTAACCATTGCATGTCGGTACTTCCTTTGCTGTTTTCTCTGAATTTCCCTGTGGGTGTGAATGGTGCGAATAAAACCCCAGTTGCGCGTCCGAGTAACTGTGTTGCCCAAACAAGGCAATATAGGCATCGTCGTTAATGACGTTGATTGGTTTGCCTTGGCAGCAAATGTGTTGATTGAGGCAAATCACGCGGTCGGTGGAGGCCATGACCAAATGCAAATCGTGCGAGACCATTAAAATGGCAAAGTGCCGGCGTTCTCGCCACGCGTCTAGGCGCTGATAAAACGCCGTTTGGCCGGCGACGTCGATGCCGGCAGTGGGCTCGTCCAAAACGAGCACTTCCGGTTGGTTCAGTAGCGCTCGCGCCAGTAATACGCGGCGCAATTCGCCACCCGACAAGTGACTGAGTAGCGATTTTTTCAAGGGCTGTAATTGCAACTCGTCGAACAATTCGGCGATGCCGGCCTCGGTAAACGGCGCTTTAGTCAAGCGCACAAATTCGTCCACCGTCACCGGAATGGTGTAGTCGCGGTTGATAAATTGCGGCACGTAGCCGATGCGCAGGCCGGCTTTGCTAATGACTTTGCCGGCGGTGGGTTTTCTGAGACCCAATACCACCGACAACAACGACGACTTGCCGGCACCGTTGGGGCCGACAATGGTGATGACTTCTTCGGGGTTGAGGGCAAAGCTGACATCGCGCAAAATAGTTTTATCGCCGATGCGCAGGCCGATACGGTCTAGTGAAAGCAAGGCGGTCATGCGCTGTCCTCGGCTTGGCGGCAGGCTTGACAACGGCCGGATAATTCGATGACAGAAGTCGCAACTTCAAAGCCGGTTTGTTCGGCAATGTCGTTATAGTGTTGCTCGGCCAACGGCGACACGTACTCGGTAATACCACCGCAGACGCTACAAATTAACCACTGCGACAGGTGGTCGCGCTGGTTTAGGTGGTGGCAGAGCACAAAGGCGTTGAGGCTTTCAATGCGGTGAATTAAGCCGTTGTCCAATAAGAAATTGAGCACCCGATAGACGCTCATCACTTGCGCTTTGGGGCGCTCGCGGCGCAATTCATCCAAAATGGCATAGGCGGTCAGCGGCGTATTGGCGCTAGCGACGATGCCCAAAATGGCTTGGCGCAGTGGCGTGAGTTTAATGTGTCGTTGTTGGCAATGCGCGATAAGCATTGTCAAATCGGTATGTTGGCAGTTATTCTCTAGGCATCCCATAAGGCGTTCACTTGACTTTGGTCTCGGATTAAACAATAATATTGTTATATTATAACATAAACTTTATAACCAACGGCAACAGATGATGAAAAATTTTAATACTTACACGCCAAATCGCCTATTCAAACCCTTACTAGCCGGCCTCTGTGTTGGCACAATGACATGGGCACAAGCCGCCCCCAAAGTGGTCAGCTCCATTTATCCCCTACAACAAATTGCCAATGCCATTGTCGGCGAGCAGACCGGCTTAATTGTCGATAGCTATTTATCGCCACACGACTACAAACTTAAACCGCAAGATGTGCAAAAAATCGGCAATGCTGACATTTTTTTGTGGGCTAATGAACATGTAGCGCCACAGTTAGCTAAAGCCGTGTCACGGCGCGAAAACGGCGTGACACTTACCGCCGCCAAATTGCCGGATATTGAATTATTGAAACTGGGCAAGGACGCGCATGACCACCACGAAGCCCACGAGCATGGCGAAACCCACGACCACGAAAAGGTAGCTTATGACCCGCACTTGTGGTTATCCCCTCACAATGCCAAAGTCATCGCTAGCGCTTTGGCAAAAAAGTTGTCGAAAATAGATAGCGCCAACGCTGGCAACTATGCCAAAAATCTCAAAGGCTTTATTGCCGATGTCGATGCCAGCAAAGCCGACATTGAAAAACAACTCAAGGCCAATCCGCCCAAACCGTATTTTATCTTCCACGATGCCTACGGCTATTTTGAGCACGAATTTGGCCTCAAGCACGCTGGCACTTTGCGCGCTCACGCTGGCCAAGCGCCGCGTACTCAGCATATTGTCAAATTGCAACAGCACCTAAAAGCTGCCAGCGACGCTTGCCTGTTTACCGAACCGCAGTTTAACTCGCCATTGGTGAAGCAGTTGGTTAACGACACGCGGGTGACAATTTCCACTTTAGACCCTATCGGCTATCAAAAAAAACAAGGCAATGTGAAAAACGGCTATACGCAATTGCTACAACGCCTTGCCGAACATTTACAGACTTGTCCGCCGGTTGAGTGATACCAAAACCAAATGAGATGCTCTCAGAGATTATGGCGCTGATGATTTTACAGAAAGTTGTTACCAAGATTGGACTTATACGCCTTATACTCTTAGCGTGTGATAACACACAGACGTATTTTGTTCATACCAGTGGCGTTTGGGTATCACAAATTAGCCATAAACTTGCCAACAACCGCAGAGGAATAATATGAAAAATAACGATAAAAAAGAACTACCTACCGGCATTCAAACCTTTTCCCATATCCGCAAAGGCAATTATTACTACGTCGATAAAACACCGTATTTAATTGAACTGGCGAGAGAAAAGGCCGCTTTCCTCTCGCGACCAAGACGCTTTGGCAAGAGTTTAACGATTGATACCTTAGACGAGTTATTCAGCGGCAATAAAGCCTTATTTAAAGGGCTCTACGCCGAAAATCACTGGGATTGGGAAAAAAGCTATCCTGTCATTCGCCTTGGCTTTACCGAAGGCGAAATTGATAGCGCGGAAAAGCTAAGTGAAGAAATCCACGCGCAATTAAGCTATAACGAAGAAAAACACGGAGTAGAAACCGGCAACACCTCACGGCTACATAACCGTTTTCGAAAATTAATTCAACATATTGCCGAAAAGTCTCAAAGCGAAGTCGTCATTCTCATCGACGAATACGACAAACCGCTGGTCGATAATATCAACAAAGCCGAGTTGTTAGCTATTCGTCGCGTGTTACGCGACCTGTATTCGGTGATTAAGGGACAAGACGCGCATTTGCGTTTCACCATGCTCACCGGCGTGTCGAAATTTAGCAAAGTCAATATCTTTTCTGGACTCAATAGTCTTACGGATATCACCCTCATGCCAAACTACTCCGCCATTTGCGGCTATACCCAAGAAGAGTTAGAGCAAGTGTTTGCTCCCGAACTTCTTGATGTCGATATGGAAGCAATGAAAAAGTGGTACAACGGCTATAATTGGAATGGAGAGAGCGTTTATAACCCTTATGATGTATTATTATTTTTTAAACATAAAGCATTTGAGCCGCATTGGTTTACCACCGGCAATCCGGCTTGGTTAATCGATAATCTCGTTACCAATCAATTTAATATGCACAATATTGAAAATAGCACTTATGGCTTGATTGACTTGTCGCGCTTCGATATTGACGAAATGCACCCGATTGCCATTTTGTTCCAGACAGGGTATCTGACGATAAAGGAAAGTCAATCGCTACCTATGGGAGTGCGCTACACCCTAAAATATCCGAATATCGAAGTACAGCAGAGCCTAAACGAAGTATTGTTAAAACGCTATTTGGGGCTAGGCTACAATTTAATCGATGAACAGTATCATTTTTACAAACACCTAATTCATGGTGATTATGACAAATTGCAACAACTGTTTCACTCCTTTTTCGCCAGTATTCCGCATCAGTGGTACGACAGCAACCAAAACCAAATCGCCGGCTACGAAGGCCATTGGGCGAGCGTTTTTTATAGCTTTCTAACCGGCTTAGGCGTGCGCATTCACACCGAAGACAGTACCAACCAAGGCCGCATGGACGTATGGTTTGACTTTGAGGGCGTTATTTATCTTATCGAATTTAAAGTCGCTCAAAGCGAGCAGGAAATCGCCGAAAAAGCCATTGATGCGCTAGAACAAATCAAAGCCAAAGGCTACGCCGAACCATTCAAAGCCCAACAAGCCGAGCGCGGCCAACCGATTGTGCAAATCGGCGTGGTCTTTGGCAAAGCCGAGCGCAACGTGGTGGCTTTTGAAGTTGAAGTCATTACCGTGAGCGACTGAAATGCTACCAAATAACAGCGGCTTTGTTGCTGGCACACTCGTTCACACGGATAGCGGCCTAGTTCCCATTCAAAATATCAAAGTCGGCGATAAGGTGTTGTCTAAGCCAGAAGATAACCCCGATGCGGCACTGTGTTATCAGCGCGTAACGGCAGCGCATCGGTTTGCCGATAAAGCGCTACACATGGTGAGGTTTTATGAGGAACTACCTGATAGCGAAGGCAACTATACGCTTTTGGAAGTTTTTGCAACACCCAATTTCCCGTTATGGCAGGAAGGCGTTGGTTGGACAAGCGCCGACCACTTGAGATGTGGTGCTGAAGTTTTTTTAGAATCTGGTAGTAAGGCTGTTGTATCTATCTGGGCTCCAGTTCTAAGAACGAAGCAAGAAGATATGGGTTGGGCTGCTGTTGCTTTAGAGCAATTGGGAGAAATGGACTCTATAGATGAGAATGGATACTTAATTGATTTTAGAAATAATAAAATATCCACTCCTTTTAATTATGACGAACCTCATGAAGATGAATTAGTTTCTTACTATCATTATGGCGCTGATGACCTTACAGGAAACTGTTACCAAGATTGGACTTCTAAGCACACCGTTTATAATATCACTGTTGAAAATACCCATACCTATTTCGTGCATGAACGTGGAGTGTGGGTGCACAGCGCTAATTAGCAAGTTACGGCCGAAGCATCTGCTCAACGCCTTGCTGACGCGTAATTGAATAATTTCCTATTGAGAACTAGCGCCGCAACGGTTAAAATAGCCAGCTATGAAACGTATTCCCCAAAAACCCTACAATAAAATCAAAAATCGGCTAATCCGCACCACTTTGGTGGCCAATCCGTGAGCCGTGTCTGTCACCCTTAACAATGAATATTTATTCATACCAACCGCATCATTGAATTAACAGGCACTGGAGCACTAACCATGACAACCTCTTCCATAGACTTTCGCCAATTCCCTAACGACAAAGGCTTTTTCGGCCAGTTTGGCGGACAATTTATTTCTGAAACCCTGATGCAGGCGGTTTTAGAATTAGAAAACCAATACAACAAAGCCAAAAACGATCCCGATTTTTGGGCTGAATTCGACCGCGATTTGACGCACTACGTCGGCCGACCCAGTCCACTGTATTTTGCCGAACACCTAACCGCCCACAACGGCGGCGCTAAAATTTACCTCAAGCGCGAAGACTTAAACCACACCGGCGCCCACAAAATCAACAACACTATCGGCCAAGCCTTGCTCGCCAAACGCTTGGGCAAACGGCGCATCATCGCCGAAACCGGCGCCGGTCAACACGGCGTGGCCACGGCCACGATTGCGGCGCGTTTGGGACTGGAATGCGTGGTGTATATGGGCGCCAAAGACATCGCCCGCCAAGCCCCCAACGTCTATCGCATGAAGTTGCTAGGCGCGCAAGTGGTGGCGGCCGAATCCGGCTCGAAAACTTTAAAAGACGCACTCAACGAAGCCCTGCGCGACTGGGTAGCGCGCGTTGACGACACCTTTTATGTCATCGGCACCGTGGCCGGCCCTCACCCTTATCCCGAAATGGTGCGCGATTTCAACGCTGTTATCGGCCGCGAGGCGCGTTTGCAAATTTTGGCACAAGCCGGCCGGCTCCCCGATGCCTTGGTAGCTTGCGTGGGCGGTGGCTCTAACGCTATGGGCTTGTTTTACGAGTTTTTAAATGACGAAAATGTCGAAATTTTTGGCGTCGAAGCCGCCGGCCTAGGCGAAACAACCGGCCAACACGCCATGCCACTGCAATACGGCAAAGTCGGCGTGTTGCACGGCAATCGCACCTATTTAATGTGTGACGATGACGGCCAAGTCATTGAGCCGTATTCCATTTCGGCCGGCTTGGACTATCCCGGTATCGGCCCTGAGCACGCCTTTTTAAAAGACTGCCAACGCGCCACTTATGTCGGCATTACGGACGAACAGGCCTTGTCGGCCTTTAGGACGTTGTGCACCGTGGAGGGCATTATTCCGGCGTTGGAATCCTCGCACGCCTTGGCTTACGGCTTGCAACTCGCCAAAGAACGCGACCGCGATGACATCATTATCGTCAACCTCTCCGGCCGCGGCGACAAAGACATCAACACCATTGCCGCCATTGACGGCGTAAAATTGTAAGGAGGCCAACATGAATACTCAAAGTCCACGCATGGCGAGCACTTTTGCCCACTTGGCCGCCGAACAACGCAAGGCGCTGATTCCCTTTATTACCACTGGCGACCCGCACGGCACGCCGACCGAAGACATTATGCACGCCTTGGTCGAAGGCGGCGCTGACGTTATTGAGCTCGGCATTCCGTTTTCCGATCCGGCCGCTGACGGCGAAGTCATTCAACACGCTAGCGAGCGCGCCATTGCTCACGGCACCGGCTATCGCGACACCTTTGCCGCGGTGCGAAAATTCCGCGAGTGCAACGACCACACGCCGGTGTTGCTCATGGGCTACCTCAATCCGGCCGAAGTCCACGCCGGCGGCTTTGCCGGCTATGCCCAAGCGGTCGCCGACTGCGGTGCCGATGCCGTGATTTTGGTGGATTTATCCTACGAATCCGGCGCCGAATACCGCAAAGCCCTGCGCCAAAACGGCGTCGATTTGGTCAATTTAATCGCCCCGACCACGAACAAAACGCGGCTAGGTAAAATTGTCAAAAACGCCGGCGGTTTTGTTTACTACGTTTCCATGCGTGGCGTGACCGGCAACGGCGACAAGGGGTTGGACAGCGCCGAAATTGAACAAGCCGTCAACCGCATTCGCGCCAAAACCGAGTTGCCGGTGTGCGTGGGTTTTGGCATTAAAGATGCCGAGACCGCTAGCGCCATGAGCGCCTTTGCCGACGGCGTGGTGGTCGGTTCAGCGCTAGTGAAAAAACTTTACAGCGCCGGCCAAAACAACGAAAATGTCTGCCAAGTAGCCTGCGACTTTATGCAGTCGTTAAGGCAGGCATTGGATAAGAAAGTCAGCACTGACTGAACACATGCAAACTAAACTTTAACAAAGAGAGAGAACACAATGAGTTGGTTAGATAAAATCTTACCGTCACGCATTCAAACCAGTGACAAAAAACAAATCCCCGATGACATTTGGAGCCAGTGTGACGCCTGTGAAGCCACCATTTACAGCGCCGAATTGGTCGCCAATTTGCGCGTCTGTCCCAAGTGTAATCACCACATGCGCATCGGTGCGCGCACGCGCTTGGAAGCCTTGTTCGACAAGGACAGCATGAGCGAAATCGCCGCCGACATCAAGCCGGTGGACAAGCTTAAATTTAAAGACAGCAAAAGCTACAAAGACCGCATCAAAGCCGCACAAAGAAGCACCGATGAAAACGATGCTTTGATTGCTTTTTCCGGCAAATTAAAGAACAAGCCACTGGTGGCAGCGGCCTTTGAATTCAGCTATATGGGCGGCTCTATGGGTTCGGTGGTCGGCGAAAAATTCGTGCGCGCCGTTGAAGAAGCCATTGCCTTGAACGCGCCGTTTGTGTGTTTTGCCGCCTCGGGGGGGGCGCGCATGCAGGAAGGGTTGATTTCCTTGATGCAAATGTCGAAAACCTCGGCGGCGTTGACGCGATTGTCGGCGAAAAAATTGCCGTTTATCTCGGTGCTCACCGACCCGACCATGGGCGGCGTGTCGGCCAGTTTTGCCATGTTGGGCGATTTAATCCTCGCCGAACCCAAAGCCTTGGTCGGCTTTGCCGGCCCGCGCGTTATCGAACAAACCGTGCGCGAAACCCTGCCCGAAGGTTTCCAACGCAGTGAATTTTTGCTAGAAAAAGGCGCGATTGACATGATTGTCACACGCCAAGCCATGCGCAAAACCTTGGCCTCGATTTTCAGCAATTTGATGCACGACGACAGCGCCACCAGCGAGTCGGCCGAAGCAAAAGCCGAAGCGCCTAGCATCGACTTAACGCAAGCCATTGGCTTTGGCGTCGCCGGCAACTTTGCCGGTCACTTGGAGCAAGCCGGCGAAGCCGCCGATTTCGCCAACGTCAAAACCGAAGAAGCTACACAGCCCAAAGCCATTTTCCCGTTCTACGTCCCCAGCGACAAGCTACCGGAAGAACAGGCCTTCTTAGCCACCTATCCGCTGTCGCACGAGCGCCTGAATTTCCCGCAACTCAGCGATGCCGATAATCTACAAATCGAGCCGGAAGTGGCGTTGATTTGCGAAGTCGCTTACGACGACAAACAGCAAGTCAAGGCGCTGACGCCAACGCACTTTGCCGCCTATAACGACTGCTCAATCCGCCGGCCAAACGCTAACAAAATTTGCGAAAAGAAAAATTGGGGAGAAAACTCCAAAGGGCTTTCTAATCAATGGATTGCCCTAGATAATTTCGAGCAAGGCGGCCTGCTAGACAGCTACCGCATCGCCAGTTTTCATCAACGCGGTGATACGCAAAGCGAATATGGCGCCGACAGTGCCGCCGTGGGGTATAGCTACTTCCACCAAAAATTGCTCGATTGGGTGATTGAGCGCATGAACAACCAACCCGACGAAGGCCCGATGAACCACATCGCGCCGCTATTGGAGCAAGCCGGCTATCCCGACAAAGCCGTTATCAGCATCGGCGCGACGCGTTATACCGAATTTGGCGAGAGCAATTTCTTACAAGTCGGCGACACCAGCGTTGTGGTGGTTTACAACGGCAAACATTACTCGCACGACGACATTGCCGCTATGGCTCAAAAAGGTGAATTTGCCGACGATGTCTCGGCGCTAGTGCAGTCGGTGTGCTAACCGAGTAAATCGATTTATTTCGTAGGGTGCGTTAGCGGTTAATTCGTATCATTTGTAGGGTGCGTTTTACGCACCAAATCGGCCTATTGAGCCAATGGTGCGTGGAGCGCACCCTACAACACTAAAAATGCAGTTAACGCGTAGGCTGGGTAGAGTGAAGCGAAACCCAGCAGTGGCGGAATCTCGATATTTTGTAGTCTATTGGATTTGTGGAAAAGCTGGGTTTCGTACCTCAACCCAGCCTACACTGTCCTTGCAATGGCGTGTTAACTGCGTTGAGGTTTAACGAGAAATTGAATATCTACGAACGGTGCGTTACGCTTCGCTAACACACCCTACAATACAGCGAACGGTGGGTATCACTTCGCTCCACCCACCCTGCGAATTGCATTTTTTTATAATTAACAACAACACGATAACAATTTATGTTTCGCTCCCTATTTGCCTTGCTCGCTAGCCACAGCATTTTGTTGGTGGCCAACGGCTTATTTAATACCCTAGTCTCGTTGCGTAGCAAAGCCGCCGAGTTCCCCGATGCCGTGATTGGTATTGTCTTGTCGGCTTATTTTGCCGGCTTGTTGCTCAGTTCATTTTACGCCGCGCGTGTGGTGGCGCGCATCGGCCATATTCGCGCTTTTGCCTTGTTTGCCTCCTTGGCTTCAACGGTGGCTTTGGGACATTTACTGTGGGTCAATCCGGCGTTTTGGGGCGTGTTGCGTGTGGTGATGGGCTTTAGTATGGGCGGCATGATTGTCGTTACCGAAGGTTGGCTTAACGAGCGCGCCGACAACAGCAACCGCGGCAAAATTTTGTCGATGTACATGATTGCCACCTATGGTTGTTTGGGCGTCTCGCAGTTGTTGATTACCGTTGCCAGTCCGGATAGCTTTTTACTGTTTGTCATTGTGTCGATTTTGTTTTCTTTTGCTCTGATGCCGATTTTGATGACGCAATCCCAAGCGCCAGCACCGGCTAGCCCTGCGCGTCCTAACGTCAGACACTTAATACACATTTCTCCGGTGGGTATGTTTGGCTCGTTCGCAGTCGGTGGCATTAACGGCATTTTTTATTCCCTAGCACCCATTTATGCCGGTGCTATGGGCTTGTCGATAGAAAAAACGGCTCTCTTCATTGCTCTGAGCATCGCCAGTGGCATGTTGTTGCAAATCCCTCTCGGCCGGCTCTCCGACCGCATCGACCGGCGCTGGGTGATTGCTTTTTCCGCTATGATGACGGTGTTGGCCTGCGTGTTGTTGTTTGAGGTCAGTGGCCACAATTTTTATCAAGTGTTGGCTGTTGGGGCTTTTTACGGTGCTGTGGCTTTCTCAGTCAACCCACTGTGCGCGGCGCACGTCAACGATTTGTCGCCGCCAGACGAGCGCACGCAAACCGCTAGCGGCTTGCTGATGTTTTACGGCGTCGGCGCGGTGGTTGGGCCGATGTTGGCCGGCTTTATTTTGCCGTTTGGGGCGCAGTATATTTTCCTGCTTAGTGGTTCGGTGATGTTGGTTTTCGCGGCTTATGCGTTGCTACGATTGCTCATTAAACCACGACAGTTAACCGACAAGCCGGAGTTCAATCCCTACGCCTTGCAAAGTCCGGCGCGCCGTTTGATGTTTATAAATAAGAAACGTCGTGAAGAATGATGTGCGCTGATGTCGAGCTTAAAATGCATAAATGATATAAGTGCACTTGCCGTTTTTATAAATGATTTCAAAAAAGCAAAAAAGTTGAAATAGAGGAATGGTTGATAAGCCGAGTTTTTGATTGACAAAGCCACTAGCACTGTTTATCATTTCAGCTATAATTTATATAGCAACAAGCTGGTTCACTTGCATAGCGGTTATCGATAGCTGGCTTGTTTTTATTGTAGAATGTGGTAATGCCGCTTTTCTCAACAGTGCAGTATAAATTAGTTAACAACGTAATAACAAAAAATTGAGGATTTATCATGAAGTTAAAACATCATATCACCGTGGCGGCACTATTGATTGCTGGCGTAGCTAACGCTGATTTGCTAGAGGATATCAAAGCCCGTGGCGAAATCGTCATTGCTACCGAAGCGCGTTACGCACCCTTTGAAATGTTAGAAAATGGTAAAATTGTCGGCTATGACAAAGACCTAATGGACGAGGTGTTGAAAGATTTGCCGGGCGTTAAGCTCAAACAGTTGGATTTGCCGTTTACTGGCATTTTAGCCGGTTTGTCAGCGAAGCGTTATGACTTTGTTGTAACCGCGTTGACGATTAATAAAAAGCGCGCCGCTAACTATGCCTTCACCTACCCCGTTTCTACTGCTAGCGTTGCCATTTTGAAACGCAAAGGCGATGACAGCATTAAAGGACCTCTCGATATGGCCGGTAAATTGGCAGGTTTACAAACGGGCGCAGCACAGAATGCCGTGTTGGATGCTTACGAAAAAGAGACGTTAATCCCTAAAAAAGGCGAAGGCGTGAAGCGTCAAGAGTTTACCGACTACAACGAGGCTTATGCCGCACTCGCGTCTGGTCGCGTTAACTTTGTACCGCAAGCCATTCCTAATTTAGCACCGATTATCAAAGCGCGCCCAGGTATGTTTGAAATTGTTGAGCCTCCTTTCGGGCCACCGACTTACTACGCTTGGGCAGGCCGCAAGGATGCCGATTCGGCGAGTTTAGTGAAGTTTTTTAGCGATGGCATCGAAAAACTACAAAAAAACGGCAAAATGGCCGAGTTGCAGAAAAAATGGTTCGGTTTCACCATGGACGTACCGACAGGCAAAGTACCTGAGCCGGTTAACTAGGCTTTCTATTCAATTATTGTCGAGGCACTGCGGAGCTATCCCAGTGCCTCAGCTGTTGGTGAAAATGTCATACTTATACAGGTATGACCGTATTTGTAACCGTGAGGTTTGATGTTCGATTTTAGCATTGTTTTTAAATACACAACGCCGTTATTACAGGGACTGTGGGCGACCACTTGGATTTCGCTGGTCTCCATTTTGATTGGTTTTGGCTTGGGGCTGGGACTGTACGCTCTGGGGCGTTCGAAAAATCCTATCGTTTACTGGTTGACACGCGTTTACGTGAGCTTTTTCCGTGGCACGCCACTGATTGTGCAGCTGGCCATCGTTTTCTATTTTCTCCCTTTAATTGGTATTAACGTACCGCCCATACTGGCCGCTGTCATTGGTTTGAGTATGAATACCGGTGCTTTCCAGTCGGAAATCTTGCGCGGTGGCTTTAGCAGTTTGCCCAAGGGTCAAGAGGAGAGTTGCTGGGTGTTGGGATTGACGCCATTACAAGGTTTTTTTCACGTTAAGCTACCGCAAGTGATTCGCGTCACTACACCAGCATTGGTTAATGAGTCAATTGATATTATTAAAAACTCCTCGCTAATTTCCACCATTGCCGTGATGGATTTGATGCGCGTGGTTCAGACATCTTCTTCGACGACTTTCCGCTTTTTAGAGTTTACGCTGGCTGCCGGTGCTTTGTATTTGGTGTTAACCTCCATTGTTAGCGTCTTCGGATTGTATGTCGAGAGAAAACTTAGCGTTCATGAGAGGCACCTATGATAGAGTATCTTCCCTTATTTGCTAAAGGCTTGGGCTACACGCTGTTCATTTGTACCAGTGCGATTATTTTTGGGGGTACTTTAGGTGGTGTGCTGTACATTCTTTCAACGATGAAAAACATTGTTTGTCAGACCATTTACCGCGTGTATATTTTAATTTTTCGCGGTACGCCGTTGTTAGTGCAAGTGTATTTGGTTTACTACGGCGGGCCTTCGGTCGGCATTATGCTAAGTGCTACCGTTGTCGGTATTTTGGGGTTATCACTCTATGCAGCGGCCTATTTTGCCGAGATTTACCGCAGTGGCTTTAACCACATTCCCAAAGGACAAATCGAAAGCGCCACAGATATCGGCCTCAGTCGGGCACAAATTTTGTTCCACATTCAAATCCCCCAGATTTTTGGCATTATTCTGCCGCCGATGACCAATCAAGCCATTATTTTGATTAAAGAGTCGGCTATTTTATCCATTATTTCCGTCCCCGAATTGATGACGGCGGCTATCAAAACAGCAGTGGAAACCTTTGATGTCGTGCAGTCTTACCTAATTTTGGCGCTGATTTATTGGTTGATTACTTTCTTAGTCAGCCGCCTAGGTATTTGGGCCGAAAAGAGAACCACTTATTATTTGCAACGCGCATGAGGAACTGATGCAACCACCAGCTATTGAACTGTCACAATTAAGAAAAAGCTTTGGCGATTTGGAAGTGCTCAAGGGCATTGACTTGACTATAGAAACCGGCGAAGTCGTTTGCGTTATCGGTGGCTCTGGCTCCGGCAAGAGCACGATGTTGCGCTGTATTAATTTTTTAGAATCTCATAACGCCGGTACTGTCGCGATTGATGGCAAAGTCGTTGGCTATGATGACAATGGCAAACCGCAATCGCGCCACGCTATACAGCAAGATTTAAGTGATATTTGCATGGTTTTCCAGCAATTTAACTTATGGCCGCACTACAGCGTTTTGGAAAATATTTACAAACCGTTAGTGCTGACCAAAAAAGCGACCAAAGAAGAGGCTAAGAAAATTGCCCTTAAAGTCTTAGCAAAAGTCGGGATGGAGCACAAAGAAAGTGCTTACCCGATGCAGCTTTCCGGCGGGCAGCAACAGCGCGTAGCCATTGCACGCGCGCTCGCGGTTAACCCCAAAGTCATGCTGTTTGACGAGCCGACTTCAGCACTAGACCCAGAATTGGTCGGTGAAGTGCTAAAAGTCATGAAAACGCTAGCCGAAGAGGGAATGACAATGTTGGTTGTGACGCACGAAATGGGGTTTGCTGCCAATGTTTCCGACCGCGTCATTTTCCTCGCTAACGGGGTGATTGAGGAGCAGGGGACACCCGATGAGATTTTTAACCATCCCAAATCTGAAAAATTGATTCAATTTTTGAGCACTTGGAACGAGCGCAATGGCTGATAGTCTCCCATAGGGTGGGTGCAGCGTAGCGAAAACCCACCCTTCGTAGATTTAAGATAAAAACGCCTCGACCATCTCATTTAAAAAACGATAGCCCAGTGGAGTGGGGCGAATGTGGGTCGGCTCAATAATCAATAGTTCTTTTTGAGCAAGATTTTTCAAAATCGGCATAATAGACTGTTCATCAAACAAGCCGCGTTCGGGAATGAGCCGTCTGGCGAAACCGTCTGTTAAGCGCATGGCATTGAGCATCAACTCAAACGCTTTTTCATCGTCGCGCACAACGCGTTCTTCGCGAAAAGCCGGCCCGATGGTCAGGGCACTACCTGCGGTTTGCAAATAGTGTTTGGGCGCGCGCGGTTTGGTGGTGCGGATAATTTGCGCTGCGTCACCTGGCCCCAATGTTATCTTGCCGTGTGCACCAGCACCTATCCCCAAATAATCGCCGTGTTCCCAATAGTTGCGATTGTGTTTGGCTTGCCGGCCACGACTCCAAGCTGAGACTTCGTAGCGGCGGAAGCCGGCTTGTTGTAATCGTTCACTAGCACAATCAAAGCGCTCATCAATATGCTCTTCGGCCGGCAATGTCGGCGGATTGTGGGCAAACACCGTGTTCGGCTCTAGTGTCAGCTGATAATAGGATAAGTGCTCCGTGTCCAATGACAAGCCACGTTCGATGTCGGCATAAGCCTCGGTGGCCGTTTGCTCTGGTAAACCAAACATCAAATCGATATTGATATTATCAAAGCCGATATCTTGGGCAGTTTTGACGGCGCGTTCGGCCTCGTCGGGATTGTGAATGCGGCCTAGGCGCTGGAGTTGCTCGGTACTAAAACTCTGTACGCCCACCGACAGCCGGTTGACGCCGGCGCGAAAATAGTCGCGAAAGTGAGCTTCGTCCACCGTGCCCGGATTGGCTTCTAGGGTGATTTCAATGTCGTTATCAAAAGCAATTTGGTTTTCAATGCCGGCCAATAAGCGCGCAATAGCCGCGCCGCTGAATAAGCTGGGCGTTCCCCCACCGATAAAAATAGAGGTTAGCGGCCGGTCAATGGCAAAGCGTGCGATATCGGCGCGCAAATCGGCTAAGACGCGCTCGACATACTCAGCTTCGGGGATAGCATGTTGGCTAGTGTGAGAATTAAAGTCGCAATACGGACATTTTTGCACACACCAAGGAATGTGAAGATACAGAGATAAAGGAATGGACATAAATGCTGGGGGGTGACGAGAGAGGTGAGGGAGCTAACTATTGGCTGGCTAAATAATAGGATTTTCGCCTTGGGTTTTCAGTTTTTTCAGCAGCACGCGGAAATCGTTGATGGCAGAGACGTGGCCTTGTTCAGCGGCCTTGTGAAACCAGCGCAGGGCTTCTTTAAATGACTGTCTAACGCCGTGTCCTTGATAATACAGCAGGCCGAGGTTGTACTGTGCTTGGTCGTAACCCTGAACTGCTGCTTGTTTAAACCACTCAAACGCACTGGTGTAGGATTGTCGCACGCCTTGTCCGTGGTAATACAAAACCGCTAAGTTATATTGCGAATGGGCAAAGCCCTTTTTAGCGGCGGCGTAATACCACTTGGCGGCGGTGCGTGCTTCAATTTTAACCCCGTGGCCGTAAGCGTAGGCAATGCCGAGGTTATGTTGAGCGTAAACATAGCCTTGTTCAGCCGATTTTTTATACCACGTGAAAGCATGGCTGTAGGATTTTTCGACGTACTCGCCGCGTGTGTACATCAATCCTAAGTTATATTGGGCGCTGGGGTGGCCTTGCTCGGCAGCGCGCAAAAACCATTCGTAAGCATCTTTTAGAGAGTGTTTTTTGAAATGGGGGTTTAAGTAAATATTGCCAAGGTTGAACTCGCCAGTCGGATTGCCGCATTCAGCCGACTTGCTGTACCACATAAAGGCCATTTCTAGCGAGCGCTCAACGCCGTGACCGGCTTCATACAGTAAGCCTAAGTTGTTTTGTGCCGAAGCGTCGCCTTGTTCTGCTGCAATGCGATACCATTTTATTGCATTTTCATACGATTGTTCTACGCCGATGCCATCGCGATACAGCGTGCCCAAGTCGTCTTGTGCTGGCACATGGTCGCCTTCGGCCGCCTTAAGACACCATAGAAAAGCATTTTGTACTGAGCGCTCAACACCGCGACCAAAGCGAAACATGACGCTAATTTCAAATTGTGCCGCCGCGTAGCCCTGTTTGGCGGCTTTATGATAGTAATGGAAGGCTAAATCCAACTCGTGCTTGGCATGATGGGCACGCCCCAGTTGATAGATAAATCGCAACGAATCTGGATCGCTTTCCAAGGCTTTTTGACACGCAGACACGGCATCAGTAGCGGCCATATCGCTGAACTCAACACCAACCACGCCAACAGGATTATCCATGTTGTCGGGGTCGGCCGCCAAGATGTCGCACTGACTGAGCAGTTGCGTACCGGCGTGGTGAGATTGCGTGGTTGTGTGTGTCATAAATCCTTTTTTTATTATTATTTTTTCTAGACAGTTGACCTAAAAAATTGCGCCTAATCTGTAGGGTGCGTTTCACGCACCAAATCAAGGCATTGAAGTACTCCCTCTCCCTTAGGGCATAGGTATCGACATATCTTTTTGAAAAGCACTCAGTTAAAATAATTAAAAAATCATCAAACTATAATGAACTGCCTCCCCCTTTTTAAAAGGGGGATTGAGGGGATTTGACGAGGGTAGGTATTTCCAACCACCTCAAATCTCCCCCTAGCCCCCTCTTTTAGAAAGAGGGAGGACAGTTATTTCTTATTTTTAACAATTATTTCAAAAGATAATAAATTCTCTTTTTTTCAAAAAATTGTGTCGATACCTATGCCCGAGGGAACAGTTAGCTGTAAATTTTACGTTTTGTGCAAATGCGCATTCAACTGCCGTTTTAAGCGCTTGAATACGAGACGCAAAAAGACACGATGAACTTAGCCACCGTGCCTTTTGCCAAAAAATTACAAGCAAAAAATCAAACAATTACTTGTTAATTTTGTGCAGTGCTCGACCATCTACGGCCAGTGCTGCTTCGTGAATGGCCTCACCCAAACCGGGATGACCGTGGCAAATGCGCGCGATATCTTCGCTGGCGGCTTTGTATTCCATCGCCACCACTAGCTCTTGGATTAACTCCGAAGCCATTGGCCCGACGATGTGTCCACCGAGAATTTCGTCGCTATCGGCATCGGCCAAAATCTTGACGCGACCTGCGGCGGCGTCCATGGCCTTGGCACGACCGTTGGCGGCAAAGGGGAAGTCGCCTTTTTTGTAATTGACGCCTTCGGCCTTGAGCTGCTCTTCGGTTTTGCCCACTGCCGCGATTTCTGGGTGGGTGTAAATAATGCTAGGCACTAAGTTCAAGTTGACGTGACCGGCTTGGCCATCAATGATTTCGGCCACCATGACGCCTTCTTCGCTGGCTTTGTGCGCCAACATCGGGCCACGCACGGCATCGCCAATGGCGTAAACGCCGGCAACGCCGGTTTGGCAGTGCTCGTCAACGACGATAAAGCCGCGTTTATCTAGCTTGACGCCAACGCTGTCATCAATTAAGTCATTGGTGTTAGGTCGGCGACCGACACAGACTAACAACTTGTCCACAATGAGGGTTTGCGTGCCTTTTTTGTCTTCGTAGGAGACGATGACTTCGCCGTCGAGCTGCTCTGTGCCTTGTACCATAGCGCCCAATTTGATGTTGAGACCCTGCTGTTTAAATTGGCGGCCGGCATCTTTGGCGACTTCTTGATCCATCATCGGCAACAGTTTGTCGCTGGCTTCGATAACGGTGACTTCAGCGCCTAGACGTTGCCAAACGCTACCCAATTCCAAGCCGATAACGCCTGCGCCGATAACGCCCAAACGCTTCGGTACTTCGGTAAAGTTCAGTGCGCCGGTCGAATCGACAATATTTTCACCGTCGGCTTTGGCCACAGGAATATCCACCGGTACGGAGCCGGGGGCGAGAATGACGTTGCTAGCCCCGTATTCCTTGGTCTCGCCGTCGTGATCGGTGACGGCGACTTTGTCCTTGGCGATGAGACGGCCACGACCTTGCAACCAAGTAATGCCGTTGGCTTTAAACAGTTGCTCAATGCCGCCGGTCAGTTGCGCTGAGATGCCCTCTTTGCGCGCAATCATTTGCTCGACGTCAATGTGGGCATCGCTGATGGCAATGCCGTGCTCAAGTAAGTGGGGCAGTTTGTGGAAGTGCTCGGAAGACTCCAACAGCACTTTAGAAGGAATACAGCCGACGTTTAAACACGTGCCGCCCAAAGACGGACGGTCGTGGACGCCGTAGCCGTTGTGGCGATACATTTCCACACAGGCGACGCTTTTGCCGAGTTGGGCGGCGCGAATTGCGGCGACATAGCCACCCGGCCCACCACCGATAACGATTACATCAAAATGAGTCATTGGGTTGTCTCCTTAAATATCGAGTAGCAGACGCGCTGGGTCTTCGAGCATATTCTTGATGTCAACCAAGAAACTCACCGACTCACGGCCGTCAATAATGCGGTGATCGTAAGTCAAAGCTACGTACATCATTGGGCGAATGACGATTTCGCCATTTTCTACCACAGGGCGCTCAACGATGTTGTGCATGCCCAAAATAGCCGATTGCGGTGGGTTGATGATTGGTGTTGACATCATCGAACCGAAAACGCCGCCGTTGGTGATAGAGAATGTACCGCCAGTCATTTCTTCTAGCGTCAAGCTACCGTTTTTGGCCTTAGCGCCAAAGTTTCTAATCTCGGCCTCGACATCGGCAAAACTCATTTGGTCGGTGTCGCGCAAGATAGGTACAACCAAACCGCGTGGGCTAGAAACGGCGATGCCAATATCGAAATAGTTGTGGTAAACGATGTCATCGCCGTCAATGGCGGCGTTGACGGCCGGATAGTTTTTCAAGGCCTCGGTAGCGGCTTTGACAAAGAACGACATAAAGCCTAGGCGCGTGTCGTGTTTTTTCTCGAATTGGTCTTTGTACTTGGCGCGCAAGTCCATGACCGGCTTCATGTTGATCTCGTTGAATGTGGTCAACAAAGCCGCCGTTGACTGGGCGTCTAACAAGCGCTCGGCAACGCGTTTGCGCAGGCGCGTCATCGGCACGCGTTCTTCGGCGCGCAGCGGTGCACCACCGCCGGCAAGTGTGGCCAAAACGTCTTGCTTAGTGACGCGCCCGCCTTTGCCACTGGCAACAGACGGTGCAACGCCGGTTTCGGCGATGAGTTTCTTAGCCGCTGGGCTAGCAGTTGCACCGGCCGATGTCGGTGCTGACTTTGCGACAGGGGCGGCCGCCGGTGTTGCCGGTGCGCTAGCTTCTGGCGCAGCGCTTGCTGCGCTGTCTTCGCTAGCTGGTACTTCTTCAGCGGCAGGGGCGTCGGCTTCTTCCATGTAGGCAACTAAGGTGTCGCCTTCTACGGTGTCGCCACTTTCGACGACGATTTCTTTAACAATGCCGCTTATGGGAGCCGGTAACTCCAAAACCACTTTGTCGGTTTCCAAGTCAACCAAGTTTTCACCTTGGTTGACGTATTCGCCAATATTCTTATGCCAATCTAATAGGGTTGCATCGGCAACCGATTCGGGGAGGGCGGGTACTCGTACTTCAACGCTCATGTTTCACCTTTTGTAGTTAAATACTTAAAATCATTAAATCGTTATCAAGGCGCCAGTCCACCATCGGGCGATATCGAACTGACGCTAAAACGCTTGTTTAAAATTCCAACGCTTTGGCAACCAAAGCGGTTTGTTCTTTGTTGTGCACCACGGCATAGCCGGCCGCTGTTGAGGCCGACTCTTTGCGGCCAATATAACGGATAGGCAATTGCGCGACATTGTGCTCGGTCAAGTGGTGCAAAATGTTGCGCCACGCGCCTTGGTTTTGTGGCTCTTCTTGTACCCAAACAACCTCCTCGGCGTTGGGGTAGGCCGTCATATTGGCGGCGTAACCAGCGGCTGGGAATGGATAGAGTTGCTCGACGCGGACAATGGCGACATTGTCTTGATTATTGGCGCGACGCTGTTCTAGCAAGTCGTAGTAAACCTTGCCGCTACAGAAAATCACCCGTCTGACCTTGGCATTGTCGAGTTCGTCAATTTCGGGAATAATGGGCAAAAAGCTACCGTTGGCTAAATCGTCCATGCTATTGACGGCCAACTTGTGGCGCAACAACGATTTTGGCGTCATAATAATTAACGGCTTGCGGAATTTTTGCAACATTTGCAGGCGCAATAAGTGATAAATTTGTGCCGGCGTGGTTGGCATGCAGACGCGCATATTGTTTTGCGCGCACAATTGTAAATAGCGCTCAACGCGACCCGAAGAGTGCTCCGGACCTTGGCCTTCGTAGCCGTGCGGTAGCATTACGGTGAGGCCACAGAAACGCTCCCACTTAGCTTCGCCAGAGGCAATAAATTGGTCAAATAACACCTGTGCGCCGTTGGCAAAGTCGCCGAACTGGGCTTCCCAAACGACTAAGGCATTCGACTCGGCTTGGGCAAAACCGTACTCAAAGCCCAATACCGCCTCTTCGGAAAGGATAGAGTCAATGACGCGAACCGGCGGCAATCGGTCGTGCAAATTGGCTAGCGGCGTGTAGCTCTCGCCGGTTTTGGCATCGTGAATGATAGCATGGCGATGCGCAAACGTGCCGCGGCCGGTGTCTTCACCCGATAGGCGTACTTGGTAGCCGTCTAACAACAAGGTGGCGTAGGCCAAATTTTCGGCAAATCCCCAGTCACAAGGCACTTCGTCTAAAGCCATTTTTTGCCGCGTGTCGTAGAGTTTTTTGACAATGCGGTGCGGGGTAAACGTGTCGGGATAACTAAATAACTGCTGTGCGAGTGACACTAAGCCACCTTTTTCGTAACAGGTATCCACCGGCGCTTGCCAGTCTTGGACAGCGTACTTGTTCCACGCTTCGGCGGCTTCGTTATTGGAATTGAGTGGAATAGGGCGCGAGACGCTCTTGCCCGCGTCGAGTCTGTTTTTATAATTGACTTTCAAAGTCTCAATGTCGCCAGCACTGACCACCTTTTCAGTGATAAGTTTGTCAGCATACAAAGCCAAAGTCGTTTTGTGAGCGCGGATAATTTTATACATCATCGGCTGCGTGGCGGCTGGTTCGTCGGCTTCGTTGTGGCCTAGGCGGCGGTAACAGACTAAGTCTAGGACAATGTCTTTGTTGTATTTAAAGACATAATCAGCGGCAATGTCAGCGGCCATCGCCACGGCTTCGGGGTCGTCGCCGTTGATGTGAAGCACTGGCGCTTGTACAATTTTGGCGGGGTCAGAGCAGTAGAGCGACGAGCGCACATCCAGCAAATTCGAGGTGGTAAAGCCAATTTGGTTATTGATAACAATGTGCACGGTGCCACCGACGCGATAGCCGCGCACTTGCGACAGTTGCATGGTCTCTTGAATGACGCCTTGGTTGGCAAAAGCAGCATCGCCGTGAATTTGGATTGGCACAACTTCGTTGGCGACGCCCATAACGGTACTTTCGCCGTAAGTTGGCTTGCGGCGCTCCATACGGGCGCGCACTGAGCCTTGCACAACGGGATTGACGATTTCTAGGTGCGAGGGGTTAAACGCCAACGACAGGTGCATATTGCCACCCGGTGTTTCAACGTCTGAGGAAAACCCCATGTGGTATTTGACGTCGCCAGCGGTGTGTTCTTTGACGCAACGACCTTCGAACTCGTCAAACAACTGTGACGGCAGTTTACCCAATAAGTTAATCAAGACGTTTAGCCGCCCGCGGTGCGCCATGCCGATAACGACTTCTTTGGTGCCGTTAGCCCCTAGGTGCTGAATAAGCCTATCCATCATCGGAATGAGTGACTCGCCACCTTCTAGGGAGAAGCGCTTTTGTCCGACGTAGCGCGTGTGCAGGTATTTTTCCATACTTTCGGCTTTGACCAAGTCGTCGAGGATTTCCAACTGCTGTTCTTTGGTGGCTTTGGGTTTGTGGGCAAAGCGTTCCAAGCGCTCTTGAATCCAACGCTTTTCTTCGATATCGTGCAGATGGTTGACTTCAACACCAATAGTAGTGGTGTAAACGTCTTGCAGAAAGTCTAGGATATCGCGCAGTTTCATTTCTTGTTTTTCAACAAACAAGGTGCCGACATCAAAAGTTTCTTCTAAATCGGCTTCGGTGAGGCCGTAGTATTGGTAGTCTAAATCGACCACGGCATTGCGGTCGCGTAGGTTCAGTGGGTCGATGTCGGCGGCGCGGTGACCGGTATTGCGATAAGCACCAATCAACAAGTCAACCTTGGCTTGTTTGGCTGAGGCTTCGCCGTGGTGGGCGCTGCCCGTCTTGGGGAGTTTGGATAAAATGCCGAATTTATCTTGTACGCCTAGGCGCGGCTTATCCTCGGTATCAGCGGGTTGCGCGCGCTGTAGGTCGCTGAAATAGGTTCGCCAATTGTCAGGAACTGAAGCGGCGTCTTCCAGAAAAGATTCGTACAACTCCTCCACGAAAGTTGCGTTACCCCCCGATAATACGGAGGTTTCCTTCATTAGTTGGTAATTACTCATAGTGTTAATTCTCGGTTGAACAAAGGGGCAAAGTTGGTACAGTTACGGCATTATAATGACCAAGTGCCCACAAACTCGCATATCATACGCGTTTTTTTAGGCAAAATAAAGCAAAAACCTCGTTAAGTTATGGTAGCCTTTATTTTTTTAAAATCACAAATAAAAGATATTAAAAATCAGAAGATTATGTCGAGATATTCACTGAAAACATAAGGTTTTGGACAATAAAAAAGGGCGCAAGCGCCCTTTTTTGTTGGGATTTTTTTGATTTCTAATCGAGGTTTGTCGTCAGGATTAAGACATTAAACCTTTTCAAAAATCAAAGTAGCATTGGTGCCGCCAAAACCAAAACTATTTGACATGACACAATCTACCTGAGCCGCTTTGTTTTCTGTCAAAATCGGCATGTCGGCTGCGGCTTCGTCTAAGGTGTCGATATTGGCCGAGCCAACCATAAAGTCGTTTTCCATCATCAGCAAGGAATAGATTGCTTCGTTGGAGCCGGCCGCTCCCAAGGCGTGACCGCTTAAGGACTTTGTCGAGCTGATATAGGGAATGTCGCCAGCGTTGAAGGTGTTTTTCACCGCTTCTAACTCTTTGGTGTCACCGGCTGGGGTGCTGGTGCCGTGCGCATTAATATATTGTACTTTTTTATTGGCCGTGCTCATGGCTTGCTGCATACAGCGCATCGCGCCTTCACCGCTGGGTGCGACCATGTCGTGACCGTCTGAGGTAGCGCCGTAGCCGGTGAGTTCGGCGTAGATTTTTGCGCCACGGGCTTTGGCGTGCTCGTATTCTTCTAGTATGACGATACTGCCGCCGCCGGAAATGACAAAACCATCGCGAGCGGCATCGTAGGCGCGTGAGGCTTTTTCTGGTGTATCGTTGTATTTGGTTGACAAAGCGCCCATGGCATCAAACATCGAAGACATGCTCCAGTGCACGTCTTCGCCACCACCGGCAATCACGATGTCTTGCTTGCCCATTTGAATCAGTTCACCCGCGTGGCCGATACAGTGTGCAGAGGTCGAGCAAGCGCTGCTCATGGAGTAATTAACGCCTTTGATTTTTAAAGGGGTTGCCAAGCAAGCCGAGGGTTCTGAGCCCATGGTTTGCGTTACTGCGTAAGGGCCGATGCGTCGCACGCCGCGCTCGCGCAGTGTATCGGCGGCACGAACGACATCTTTGGTTGATGAGCCACCTGTGCCGACCACTAAGCCAGTGCGGATGTTAGAAACCAAATTATCCATCAATTTGGCATCGGCGATGGCCTCTTTGCAAGCGACGTAGGCATAAGCCGCTGCATTGCCCATAAAGCGCAAGATCTTTCTATCTATGTGTTCCGCCACTTTCAGCGCGATCTCTCCGCTGACGTGTGAACGCAACCCCAATTCTTTGTATTCAGCGTTAAAACTGAGGCCGGATTTCATTGCTTTCAATGAAGCCAGTACCTCGCTTTTATTGTTCCCCAAGCTGGAGACAATCCCCATGCCAGTAACGACTACTCTTCTCATATACAGTCCCTATATCAATGTGATTAGAAAGCCTTGCAGGCCACCGCTACCAGCCAATAGTCGTGTCGCAGGAATGCGCCTTGAAAACGGGCTGATACCGGCTAGGGCGCACCTCAATCCAAACGGGTTTGGACTGAGGATACGCCCAAATAACTCAAAGCCTTCTAGTTAGAAATCGTCGGTTTTTGTAAATAAACCAACACGTAAATCTTTACCATTATAAATTTCGCGCCCATCAACTTCCATAGTTGCGTCGGCGATACCCAATACTAGCTTGCGCATCATTACGCGCTTCATGTTGATGCGGTAAGTGATTTTTTTAGCAGTAGGCAATACTTGGCCGGTAAATTTAACTTCGCCAGCGCCCAAGGCGCGACCGCGACCCAAGCCGCCTTTCCAGCCTAGATAAAAACCGACTAGCTGCCACATGGCATCCAGCCCCAAGCATCCCGGCATTACTGGGTCGCCTTCGAAGTGGCAGCCAAAAAACCACAGGTCGGGGTTAATGTCTAATTCGGCAATAATTTCGCCTTTGCCATACGTGCCGCCGTCCTCGGTAATGCTGACAATGCGGTCAACCATTAACATCGGGGGCATGGGTAACTGGGCGTTGCCGACGCCGAACATTTCGGCTTTGGCGCATTGAATGAGTTCTTCTTTTGTGTATTGGTTTTTCTGAGTCATAATATTTTTTATGTATTAATTTGTTTAGTTATTAAATAGCATTAAATATATAGTAAATATTTAATGCTAATATTGAGTTAGGGCCTTGCTTTTGCTTTTTAATAATATCAAGCTACAGTTTTTTTAGTGCACTTTTATACATGGTGCTTAGACGGGCATCGTAGTGATAAACATCGCTACTGTAGCGCACTTTGCCATTCTCATCGACCCAAGCCGTGTAGTAGTCGAGGAAAACGGGGTAGCGTTTATTTTTGCTCAAATTCAACCAGCGTTCGGACTTTCTGCGGCTTTCGCGTTTGATGCGCTTGCGATTGTAACCCATGTCTTTGAGTAGGAAAACCGCCAAATCTTCGGCGCGCTCAACGCGTACGCAACCAGAGCTAAAGGCGCGGCGTTTTTTCTTAAATAGCCGGCGATTGGGGGTGTCGTGCAAATAAATGGCGTGGTGATTGGGGAAAAGGAATTTCATATAGCCCAACGAGTTACGCGGCCCCGGTAATTGGCGCAAGCGATAGCCTGTGCCGCCCTTGCTCCAGTCGACTGAGCCGGGGCTGACGACCTTTCCAGTTGAACGACTGACAACCTGCATGTTTTTGCCTAGTGCATTCGGGTTTTTTCGCAATCGCGGCAACTTATCTTCCTTAAATATGGTGCTCGGTACATTCCAGTACGGCGCTAACACGATGTGTTCTAAGACGTCGCTAAAAATAGGGGTTTTGCGCGCCGTGCGGCCGACGATGACGTTGGATTGAAAGAGGTGCTTTTTGCCGTTGCGGATGGCCATGCGAAAAGCGGGAATATTGACCCAAACGTAATTGCCGCGAGGTGTTGGTCGCTGCCAACGCATACGCTCCATATTGATTGCCAGCTTGTTGGCGGTTTTTTTATTCCCACCTAAAGCACTTCCATTGATGAGTCGGAGAGTTCTAGGGCCGGCAAAACCATCAGCACCCAAGCCGTGTTGCTTTTGGTATTTTTTGACAGCCGTTTTGACACTTTTATCGTACACATCGCTATCAATGGGCAAGCCTAAACGCTGACGCAAAGCAACGACCGCGGCACCTTTGTTACCCGGTCTTAGGCGTTTAGCTTGCACTTTGGCGGCTTTTTTCGGCGTTTCAACTTTGTTGCCTAGCGCTTTGATGTAAGCCTTTTGCAAGCTGCGGTAGTCAACATTATTGACCACGAAAATTTGACTGGCATCGCCAGCATTAGCCGCCTGTTGGTACAAGGCTAAAAAGTTCGGCTTTTCGGGTTTTTGGTTCCAGCTGGCGAATTGGCGTCTGGGGTTGACAATGCCATTGGCAAGGTGCTTTTTATACGTGATAAATGCATCGGTTAATAAAACATCGAACTTTGCAGGTTGAGAAACCGCCTCTCCAGCCGTTAAGGCCTCGGTGACTTTGGTGTGGTAAACTTCGGGGCGCAGGGCGTGTTGCCATGCCGACAGGGTGGATTTAATGACGCTTTCAGCTAGCGGTGTGATAATACCATCTTGTGTCCATAGCGGTTGGTAGTCCATTTGCTGGTAGAGTTTGCGAACGGCTTTGGGGCTACGCAAACGGCTTTTAACGCCCAGCCATTGAACGTAGTTGCCTCGGCTAAGTAACCCGCCAATATCACCACCAACACTGACTTCGCTGGGTTTTTGCAGAGGTAAGGCGGACGTGTCTTCAATGGGCAAGACTTGAGTGGAGAATAGTGTCACCGGCTCAGGTTGCGCGTTGGCAGCGGGCAGGGGAATACTCGTGATGTCGAGTGCTTCTGGTTGTTCTTGTGAGGTGAAATCCGATAAAATGTCAGGTGTTGTTTCAGGTAAAGCCGTCACAATTTCAATGGTATTACCAACAACGTGAGTAGGCTCTTCCGAAAAGCCCTCTAGGACAGGTAATCCAGCTGTGGTATCAAAAGCTTGTTCGTCCTGTTGTGCGCTGGCCACGAAGAGCGACAGGCCGACAGAAAGTGTTAATAGTGTTTTTTTCATAGATATATCAAAAGAATTTAAAAGTTTTAGTGACTTTCGTCATACAAAACGCAATTGCACCTTTATTCTATAACGCCTAGGGACAAACGTAAATGGCTTTTGATAATTATTTTGATAAAAAAACAACAAAGCTGTCAAAAAAGCAACAAAACCCAATTGTCACGCGTCGCATGAGTGAGGTGCGTATGCCGCAATGCCGTAACAAAGGTTAAACGCTTTCGCTGTAGATGCTATAATCATGCCTTCGTGAATAATACTCAATAACTCCCCCGTATTTCCTTATGATTGTAGCTACGCTTATCAGCTATTTTTGCGGCTTTCCTCTTGTCGCTGGCAATCAATGTGGCGTTGTCGGTTTTTTTTGCCGTTGGCAGTCAACAAAAGACGTTCCGCGTAGTGGGGAGATTGCCAGATTGCTTTGCTCCTCGCAATGACGGCAGGTATTTTTGGGTGTGCGTCGCGCACCTTTCCTAGAAAAAATCCGAGCCGGCCGCTTTTTATTCGTGGCCGGCTCGGATTGTTTTGTTGAACCTAAAAGACGCAGTTGATATTGTAGGGGCAGACCCGCGTGTCTGCCCTAGGTTGGAAGAACCCGTCACTTCGTTGTTCCAAAGGAATTTTATTGAAAATTGGAAACATCATTTTTCTCCAACCAAGGGCGAACACATGGGGGCGTCCCTACAAAAAATACCCCACGCCGCCGGCAAAGACATTCTGCGGACGGAAATCGGGATAATTGCGATAACAATGCGCGGCGTAGCGCTCGCTGTGCCCCATTTTGCCGAGAATGCGACCGTCGGGACTGGTTAGCCCCTCAATCGCCAGTGCCGAACCGTTGGGGTTAAAGGCCGGCTGCATGCTGGCTTGGCCTTGTAAATCAACGTATTGAGTGGCAATTTGGCCGTTGGCAATCAGCGTTTGCAACTGCTGGTCATCGGCGACAAAACGGCCTTCGCCGTGTGAAAAGGCGACGTCGTGAATATCGCCCACGGCAAACTGGCTCAGCCACGGCGAGTTGTTGTGGCACAAGCGCGTCTGCGCGAGGCGCGCGATGTGGCGGTGGCTGTTGTTGTGTTCCAAAGTCACGTCGTGCGCGGCGCGGTCGCGGACTTCGCCGTAGGGCAACAACCCCGATTTCACCAAGGCTTGGAAGCCGTTACAAATGCCTAAAACCAGGCCGTCACGCTGTAAAAATTCGCAAATGGCGGTGCGAATTTGCTCATTCTTCAACACCATAGCGATGTATTTGCCGGAGCCGTTGGGCTCATCACCGGCGCTAAAGCCGCCCGACAAAGCCAAAATTTGGCTGTCCTGCAAACGCGCACAAAAGGCATCTAGCGAGTCGTGAATGGCCGACTGCGACAAATTGACGAACGGCTGTTGCAAGGCGCGGCCGCCGTTGCGCTCGAAAGCGTTGGCCATGTCGTATTCGCTGTTCATGCCGGGGAACACGGGGATAAACACTTGCGGCTTGCCGGCGTGGCGCAACACTTTGGCAGCGTCGGCCGGTTTGCTTGCAAAACTCAGCGTTTCAACCGGCGTGTCGGCGACCTCGGGATACAAAGGAAAGACCGGTGCCAAGGTGGCTTGATAAGCCGATAGCGCCGTGGCCAATTCGTAGCGCTGGCCGTTAATGACTAAGGCCGGCTCGGCGGTGGTAGTGCCCAAGGCCGTCAAACAGTCGTCCGACAAGGGTTGCGTGCTTTCGATAATCAGCGAGCCATAGTGACAGCCGAACAACAAGTCGGCATCGCCGGCAATGTCGAAGCCAACGCCGTTGCCAAAGGCCGACTTGGCCAACGCCACTGCCGCGCCGCTGTGTTTGACGGAAATAGCGCTGACGATAGCGTTGCGGTGCTCGGCAATCCAAGCAAAATGCTGTTTGAGCTGTTCGTAATTTGGCGTGCCGTCCGGCTGGCGCTGATGCGCGAGACAATATAAATGGTTGCCGGCAGCTTTCAGTTCGCTAGAGACAATCTGGTCGGCGCGCGCGTGCGACACCGCAAAGGCAATCAAGCTCGGCGGCACGTGCAAATCGCCAAAGCTACCCGACATCGAATCCTTGCCGCCAATGGCCGCCAAGTCAAAACTCGACATGGCCGAAAATGCCCCCAACAGGGCCGCAAACGGCTTGCCCCATTTGTCGGGATTGTCGCCTAGGCGCTCGAAATACTCTTGCAAACTAAAGTGGATACGCGTCACATCGCCACCCAATGCCACTTGTCTAGTCACCGCTTCGACCACGGCATAAGCACCGCCGAGGAAGGGACTGTACGACGACAAGTCGGCATCAAAACCATAGGTCATCAGCGACGCTGTGCGCGTGCCGGCTTTGGGCAATAATTGCACCGAGCCCTCGGCCGGTGCGTTTTGACTGCTACCGCCGTAGGGCAACAGCACCGTGCTAGCGCCGACATTGCTGTCGAATTGGTCTTGCAAGCCGCGTTGGCTGGCGTTATTTAACTCGCGCAGGCGCGCCAATAAATCGGTGTTGGCTGCGCTCGCTTCGGCGTTGAAAGGCGAATGGTCGTGCAATTCGCCGGCAATGGCAACGTGGGGTTGGTGGTGTTTGGCGCCGGCGGTTTCGATAAATTCGCGCGACAAATGCACGATTTCTCGGCCGCCGTGGGTGATAATCATGGCGCCGCTGTCGGTGACTTCGGCGATAACTACCGCCGGCGTGTTTTCGCGTTCACAAGCGGCGATAAAGGCCTCGGCATCTTCGGGCGCGACCACTACCGCCATGCGCTCTTGCGATTCGGAAATGGTCAACTCGGTGCCCGACAAGCCGGCGTATTTGGTCGGCACTTTGTCGAGGTCAATCAACAAACTATCCGCTAATTCGCCGACTGCCACGCAGACGCCACCGGCGCCGAAGTCGTTACACTTCTTGATTTTTTTGGCGACGTCGGGATTTCTAAACAAGCGCTGAATGGCGCGTTCCACCGGCGGATTGCCCTTTTGCACTTCGGCGTCGCTTTTTTCTAGCGATTGCTCGTTGTGAGCTTTGGACGAGCCACTGGCGCCGCCGCAACCGTCGCGGCCGGTTTTTCCGCCCAACAAAATGATTTTGTCGCCCACGGCTGGCGCTTGGCGCACGACGTTTTCTGCCGGCACGGCGGCAACCACGGCGCCGACTTCCATGCGTTTGGCTTGGTAACCTTGGTGATAAATTTCAGCCACTTGCGTGGTCGCCACGCCGATTTGGTTGCCGTAGGAGGAATAGCCGTGCGCCGCTTCGCGCGTGATTTTGTACTGCGGCAATTTGCCGGCCAAGGTGTCTTCAATCGGTGTCAACGGATTGGCGGAGCCGGTGACGCGCATGGCTTGATAGACAAAAGCGCGCCCCGACAACGGGTCGCGAATGGCGCCGCCTAAACAGGTGGACGCGCCGCCGAACGGCTCGATTTCGGTGGGGTGGTTGTGGGTTTCGTTTTTGAATTGTAGTAACCATTTTTCGCTGTCGCCGGCTTCGTCCTCGACGTCGATAAACACTGAACAGGCGTTGATTTCGTCGGAAATTTCCACTTCGTCCAGCTTGCCCGATTGACGCAACTGTCTGGCGTTAATGGTCGCCAAATCCATAAGCGTTATCGGGCGCTCGGCAATGCCGGCCTGTTGGCGATAAGCCAAGTATTGCTCAAAAGCACTTTGCAAGCGTCCACCCAGTTGGTCGTGTGGGAAAGTGATGTCTTGCAACTGAGTCATAAAGGTGGTGTGGCGGCAGTGGTCGGACCAATAAGTGTCCAACACGCGAATTTCGGTCTCGGTTGGGTCGCGGCCGATGTCTTTGAAATGCTGTTGGATAAAGTCCATATCGGCAGCCGTGAGCGCCAAACCCATATCGGCGGTTAAAGCCGCCAAGCCGGCGCTATCCAAGCCCGTAAAGCCGGTGAGCGTGGCGACCGGCTCGGCCTCGTTAGCGCTTTCTATCGCCAGTCGATTTAAATCCTTGAGGCGACTATCGACCGGATTGAGCAGGTAGCGGCTGATTTTGTCTCGGTCATCAGCCGACAAATGGCCTTGAAAAGCATAGATTTTGAACGAGGTCATGCGCGTGGCCTGCAAATCGTCCGACAACAACTTGGCGGCTTGCTCGGCGGCATCGGCGCGCGGGTCAAATTGCCCCGGCAGCGGTTCTAGCGCCAAGGTGAAATCGCCAACAATATCAGCTTGTTCAACGAGAATATCGGTGGTCGGGTCGCCTAGCACTTGCCACGTTAGCGCCGACAAATGCGCTTCTGGCACCTCGAAAATATCGAAACCGTCGTAGAGGGACAGCGCCTCAATCTGCGGTAAATGTAGCGTTTTTTTGAGGTCGGCCAACACCGTGGCGGCTTCGGTTTGAAAGGCGGGCTTTTTTTGTAAAATCTGACGAATATTCATGATGCGAATTACGGTTTATTATTGGATGATAAGAAATAAGCATTTTAACATAAAATAACTTGGTAATTGATGAGTTGCCTAGGGCGTATTTTCAAATCCACAGCTATTCGTAGTCAGTGCCGTCTGGGGATTAAGGGCGCTGCCGGTAAATTGTCAAGCCGACGTGTTGCGTATAGGCAATAGCGCCGGGTTTTTGAATGCTCAGTTTGATGCTCTGCATGGTAAAGTGATCAAATAAGGCGGCGACCAGATGTTCGGCCAGTGTTTCGAGCAGGCCAAAATGTGTTGCTTGCACGGTCTCATCAATAAATCGACTGATGGCGTCGTAATCCAAAGCATATTGAACATCGTCAGTCTCGGCGGCTTGGCGAATATCCGTGCCTAATTCAACGCTGATGAGCAGTTTTTGCGGCGCTACGCGTTCAAAGTCACAAATGCCGATGACGGCTTGGGTCGGCAGGTTTTCAATAAAAATAATATCTTGCATCTTTCCACTACAAATACGACGGATAATGCGGTATTATGGCACACTTTTAACGAACGGAAAAATCATGATTGACTTTCTTCTTCTTTCGCTGTTGGGTTACTTGTGTGGCTCGCTTTCCTCGGCAATTATTGTTTGCAAGGTGATGCGCTTACCTGACCCGCGCTCACAAGGTTCTAAAAACCCCGGTGCTACCAATGTCATGCGTATCGGCGGCAAAAAGGCCGCTTACACGACCTTTTTAGGCGATTTTCTCAAGGGAGTCATTCCGGTACTATTGGCTAAGTGGGTGTTTGATAGCGATTTGGCGATTGCCGGTGCGGCTTTGGGCGCGTTTTTAGGCCACCTTTATCCACTGTACTTCGGGTTTAAAGGCGGCAAAGGCGTGGCGACGTTAGCGGGTGTGCTGGTTGCTGTCAGTTGGAAGGTCTTTTTGATTTGCGGGCTGTGTTGGTTGGTGATCTTTTTCGCCAGCCGTTATGTCTCGTTGGCATCGATGGTCGGTGCGGTGGCCGCCGCTATTGGCGCAATGTGTTTAGGGTTGAGCGCGCCATTGGTGGTTTTGTTTTGGCTGTTGGCGGCCTTGGTGATTTTTCGCCATAAAGAGAACATCATCAAGCTAAAAAATGGTACGGAGAACCGCTTTGGCAAACGTCAAAAATAGCTGGTCAAATTGACATTAATGCGATTTATCGCTTTTTTACAAGTGCTTTTGGGCGTATAATGAGAGATTATTTTTAGCTAACAATCTTTTGACTCAATGAATACATTATCCACTATTTTTTCACGTAGAGGCACCAATATTATGGCAGCTGCCGGTTGCATTAGCATGATTTTAGTTGCTTATTACTATATGGAAAAGACGCTATTTCTCGTGCCATGTCCGCTGTGTTATGCCCAGCGCATAGTCTTTGGTCTGTTGGCGGCGCTATTCATTTTATCGGCGCTGTTTCCCAAAGGACGGACTGGTGGGCGCGTTTACGGCGTTCTACTCTTTTTGACTGCTTGTGGCGGTTGCGCGCTGTCGATACGTCACCTCTATCTACAAAGCCTGCCTAAAGGACAACTCAGCGAGTCTTGTGGGCAAGATTTTTACCGTTTGGTGCAAAATACCCCGATTGGTGATACTGTTTATACGATGATTACTGGCAGCGGTGACTGTGGTGTGGTGCAGTGGACGTTGTTCGGACTGAGTATTCCCGGTTGGGCGCTGATTGCCTTTATCGGTTTTGCTTTTTGGGGATTGATTCACAACGCTTGGCGTGACTGATAGGCTATTAAACCATGCCGTGATGGCTGTATGACAACGTCATCAACAGAGATAGTCAGCTTGTAAACATCCGCTTTTCACGAAAGCCAAACTAGCGCGCTACGACCATTGTGTCGTTAGCGCGCGTTTTTATGTCTGCTGTACTGACTTTTCGTAGGGGAGGGTGCGACCCTAAGCAGATAAATCCAAAATGGCTTCCATTTCGACTTCGGCACCCTTGGGAATGCCGGCAACTTGTACGGCGGCGCGGGCAGGGTAGGGCTGTTCAAAATATTCGGCCATAATCTCGTTGAGCTTGGCAAAATTCTCCAAGTCCATTAAGAAAATATTGACTTTTATTAGTTGGTTCATGTTGCCACCGGCGGCTTCAACAATCGCTTTTAAGTTGTTAAAAACTTGGTGGGTTTGCGCTTCAAAACCCTCAACCAAGGTCATGCTGGTTGGATCGAGTGGAATTTGACCAGAGATAAAAACCAAATCACCACTGCGAACAGCTTGTGAATAAGTGCCAACGGCCGCTGGTGCATTGTCAGTCGATATGATGTTTTTCATTGAGAATTTCCTCGCGTTGAACGCGTTTAACTAAGGGTTGAAGGAGTAAGTCACCAGTGATATTGTTTAGTGCATCAGGTGTCTCGGTACGCGTTTCAAATAACATGGTGACCCGTTTCGCTTGTAAATCGCTGGGGAATTCGATACGGAGAATGTTGCCGCCGTGCTTGCCGATGGTGTCGGCAACCGTACCTAGCGCCCCCGGTTGATTTTCCATTTGTACGTGCAAAACGGTGGTAACGTCACTCTGGTACGCCAATTGTTGTAATTCACTGCGAATAGTTTTGCGCTTAACGGTGTGTAATACAATGGCCGTTAACAATGCGTCTAAAGTCATTTCGCGGGCTTCGGCTACGGTCTCCAGCATGGCTTCGAGATGACGGTAGTGAATTTTTCGCTTTGATAGATGGTTTCGCATTTCCTCAAGGCCTAATTCTGCCAGTTTTTCTTTTGGCAGCTTGCGCAAATAGTGTCGAATGGCAGTGGTGGCGCGCTCGGTTTTAACGCATTTTAGCCACGCACTCTCCGGCGACGCCGAGGAACTGACGGACAATTCCACCATTTGACCGTGGCTGAGTGAGTAATCTAAGGGGACTTTCAAATCGTTAACTTTGGCGGACTTAAGATGATTTCCCAAATCGGTATGAATGTAATAGGCAAAATCAATGACACAAGCGCCTTCGGGTAACGGAATGGGTTCACCTTTGGGAGTGAGTACCTGAATTTTGCTATCTGTTAAGTCGCGCTTAACGGCCTTGTAAAATTCTAATGGATTGTTGGCGATATTGCTTAAGTCTTTGATGTTTTCCAACCAGCGCCGCATGGATTTGTCGCGTTGCAAATGTGGGTTGGCGCTATTGCTTTTGCTGACGTTGTGCTGACGCCAAATGGCAATAATGCCAGATTCAGCCACTGCGTGCATTGACTTGGTGCGAATTTGAAAGTTGAGTAAACGTCTGTTTTCAGTTAGTACGGAGGTGTGAATGGATTGATAGCCGTTGGCCTTAGGAGAGGCAATGTAATCGGCCAATTTTTTAAAAACAGGGGTGTAGCCTTTGTGAATAATGCCCAGTATGCGATAACATTCATCAATGGTGTCGGTGATAATGATAATGGGAATGCTGGCGCGTTTTATCGGGAGGTGGCTTTGGCGGCTTTTTTTTAAGCGCTGATAAATGTCGAATAAATTGCGGCGGCGCTTGCGTATAGAGGCTTGAATATCTAAAGATTTAAACTGTTCTTGAAGATGCGCTTTAACATCGCCATAAATGGCTTCGCGCTCTGGATGGGTGTCATTGGCCAGTTTGGCAATGGCGCGATAACGCCACGGGTATAGGTGCTTAAACGATAAATTTTCCATTTCGTTTTTAAACACGAACATACCCAGCCGGCCGGCAATTGGTACATAAACATCCAGCGTTTCCTTGGCGATACGGCGGCGCTTTTCAGGTCGGAGCGAGTCGAGAGTTTGCAGGTTGTGCATGCGATCGGCAAATTTAATCATGACCACGCGCGGATCGGCTTCCATGGCTTCGACCAGTTTGGCGAAAGTGAGGGCTTGTAGCTCTTCGGCAGAAATTTCTTCGTCTTTCTCCAACTTAGTGACGCCGTCGACTAGGTTGGCGACTTCTTCGCTAAAGTCAGCGGTTACCTGTGCTTTGCTAAATGGCGTATCTTCGATAACATCGTGCAACACGGCAGCCTGCAATACGGGTAAATCAAATTGAACTTCGTTGGCTAAAATTTCGGCGACTTTAATGGGGTGGCAAATGTAGGGGCCGCCAGACTTTCGCCGTTGCTCGCGGTGGGCAATGGCGGCGTAAAAGCAGGTGTCAATCAAGGCATGGCGCTCGGCTTCAGGCAAATACGCCACGCGTTTCTCCAAGCTAGCTATGCTTTCTTCAATGGCCTCTAGGCCAAACAGACTGGCATCGTAGTATCTTGTTGTTTCGTATGCCATAGCACTCCTCCTTTATTCGACTATTGTTTGTCAAAACATTGCGTCGATTTCTTCTTCGTGGTTTAAGATGTCCTCAACATTGAGCTTATCGTCGGCAATCTCACGTAGAGCAATGACGGTGGGTTTGTCGCCATCGCGAGAAACTAATGGTGAACCGCCTTTGTTAATTTGATGGGCGCGTTTAGAAGCGGCTAAAATAATTTTGAAGCGATTTTCGTCGGGGTGCTTGATGCAATCTTCCATTGTGACTCGTGCCATGGGATACCTCTGCGGTTAGGATGTGAAAAGGGGTAAAGAATAAAAATATCAGCACTTCATTATATGTTGTTTTGTCCAAAAAAGCTAGAGATAAGTGGGACTAAGAGAGCAACATAATGTTATTTATAGACATAGCTGCCTAAAATAAGCGCTATTGGGGCGTGTCCTCAATCCAAACATATGCACTGTTGACACGCCCTAGTTGATTTCAGTCTTTCCTGCTGCTGTTTTTAACCTCTGTACACGACAATTTTAACTTCAGCCATAACGATTACTTAAGCTTATAAAATCATAGTAATATTTTTAGGTCGTTCCGTTAGATAGCTCAAAATA
>PDWI01000923.1_pt1 | contig 47683 bp, 52 predicted proteins | sample 1430891 | NCBI WGS metagenome assembly PDWI01 (sample SAMN01162508, study PRJNA174530) | Oral metagenome, whole genome shotgun sequencing project. | biome: Marine environment; feature: Marine mammal; material: Swab sample of the gingival sulcus; isolation source: swab sample of gingival sulcus...
AGAATAGCTTATTTAAGGGATTTTATTTTCTAAAAGTACTTTTATATTGCTTAAATTAAGTGGATTGTAAGTTTGGATGGTAAAGATGGGTTAAGAAAACTGTAAAAAATGATAGCAAATACAAAAAAACAACTAAAAAACTAAAAACACTCTTCCCCATAAAAATTTCCTAAAATTTTATAATCATTTTTTAATCTTATCTTAACTATACCTCATAAAAAAGTCACATTGATATATTATTAAAGCTTACTCTACAGTTACTGACTTTGCAAGATTTCTTGGCATATCTACATCATTTCCTAATCGAATACTTATCTCCATTGATAATAGTTGTAACACAACTAACATCTCAAAAAATTCTAACATATAGTGATCTGTTTGTGCAGTTTTTATAAAATCATCTGCAAGTTCAAAATCCAATGGTGAGATCGCACAAATTGTACTATCTCTTGCACTTAACTCTTCTACATTTGATTTGATTTTATCATAGTGAAGATGTTTTGGCATAAGTGCTATTGTAAATAATTCAGAATCAGCTAAAGCAATTGGTCCATGTTTCATCTCTCCTGCTGGATATCCTTCTGCATGAAGATAACTAATCTCTTTTAATTTTAAAGCACCCTCTAAAGCTAGTGGGAAAAATACATCACGACCAATAAAAAAGAAACCATGCCCATGAAGATACCTTTTTGAAAGACGTTTACACTTTTCGTGAAGCTTATCTTCAACTACTAAACTCTTAGGCACTTCTCTTAAAATTCGTATTTGTTCATTTAACTCATCTTGTGATATCTCATTTTTTACTTTTGCAAAATATAAAGCTAACATCCATAAAACTACTGTTTGTGTTGAGAATGCTTTTGTAGATGCTACCCCTTTTTCAATACCCGCTCGTGTAAGTATAGTGGTGTTGGCAACTCTTGTCATAGAGGAGTTATCTACATTACAAACTACAATCGATTTTAATCCTGCTTTTTGAGCCATTTTTAAAGCTTCTAAAGTATCTGCAGTTTCACCACTTTGAGAAATAGCTATAAATAAGGTATCATCTTTAAGTAAAGGATCTTTATATCTAAATTCACTAGCAATTTCAACTGTACACCTAATTTTTGTAAGTCGTTCAAATAAATAACTAGCCGTTAAAGCAGCATGATATGATGTACCGCAAGCACATATTTTAATCTCATTAACACCCTCAATCACACTCTCAGCAAGTTCATCAAATAAAATACTTTCATCATTGATCCGACCTAGCATAGTATCTACAACGACATCACTTTGCTCATATATCTCTTTTTCCATAAAAAATCTATATCCATCTTTTTGCGCAAATTGTTTTGAAATAGAAAGTGTAGACCAAGTTACCTCTTCGCTAAAACTTAGTGAACAATTCGTAGCCACCCCACTTACTCCATCCTCTAAATATACTACATCTTTAGCATGACCAATAAGGGGAGCATCTGATGATGCAAAATAAATTTCAGTTCCATCTTCAGTTTCATTTTTAGCAATTGCCATAGGGGAACCATGTTTCATAAAAAATATCTTAGTTGGTTCTGATTTTGTAATTAAAAGTATAGAATATGCCCCTTCAAGTCTTTTGATTGTTTTATTAAAGGCTTCGTTAGCATTATTATTCAAATTAAAATAAAATTCAAAAAGATGTACAATCACCTCTGTATCAGTTTGAGAAATAAATTTATGCCCAGCAGCAATAAGTTCCTCTTTTAATTCCTTATAATTTTCTATAATTCCATTGTGAACAACATATGAATACTCACCTAAATGAGGATGCGCGTTTAACTCTGTTGGTTTCCCATGTGTTGCCCATCGTGTATGACCTATACCTATAGTTAAATTGTTTTCTACGATTGTACATTGATTATGTGAAATCTTTTCTTCTAAATTTACTATTTTCCCAACAGCTTTATATACTTCAATTTTATCATTATCAAGTATTGCTATTCCTGCACTATCATAGCCACGATATTCTAACTCTTTAAGACCATCTAATAAAATTTGACTCGTATTTTTTGTTCCTATATATCCAACAATTCCACACATAAAATATCACACCTTCTTAATATAATTATTTACATTGTATCTAAATATTAATTAAGTATAATGCCTATAAAATGAAAAGAACTTATTTTACATCCTTAACTTGAACCCACATAATTGCATCTATACTCAGCTCTTTTTCTTTATAATCTTTTTTCAGTCCTACATGAGTAGCCCTAAATCCCCACCATCCTGCACGAGGAAGATGAAATATAAACTCTCCCCTATCATTTGCCTTTATCTCTATAGTTTTAAAATTTTGATTGATTGTGTTTGTTTTAGCAACACCCATTTTTAACTCTTGAATATCTATATCACTATTAAGATACTCAATTTCAATGTTCGCATAAGGTACTGGTATACCCTCTGCTTTTACAATTCCAGAAAAACTGCTTCCTGTCCATATACCATAAGGTTTTGACATAGGAACAATTTCAGCTTTTAAACCCAGTTCTCTATCCCAATCAGTAGGTTTCCCTGCAATATTTACTATCATTTTTGTAATCTGTTGTAAATAAATTCCTTCTAAAGTGCTATAATAAGGAGATGGTTGCAATACAAAAAGATAATCCCCCATCTTTTTTAATTTATGTTTAGATCTATAAGCTTTTCCTGATCTTTTTTTTCCATTAAATGTAATTTTCTCAAGTGATTTAATAAGATCTTTTTTTATACCTTTATGCACTACATAAAATTCTTCAACATCTAAAAATGTATTTTTTTCTTTATGCTGTTTCCCCATATCCATAACTTTTCTGTCTGTATATGGATGGATCATAGTATGTATTAATTTAACTGTTCTTCCACTTTGTAAAGTAGTTTCAGGTGTATATATTAATTGAAAATGATTAGCATAAAGATTCCCTAGTATAGCTATGACTATTAAAAATTGTTTCATTTTTTCCCTTTATTGGTATATATTTTGACTTTGAACTTTAACTATATGTCCTTCACCTGCATCAAATATAGCCACATAATCACCATCTGGTTTTTTAAAAGTCACTTCACTCGAACTATTAAATTTTGTTTCTTTTAAAACTTTTCCATTTTGTTCTACTCGAAATGTTACTCCACCAGCACTAGAGCCATCACTAAATCCACCTTCACAAGTTACCATTCCATCTTCCTCTTCTATACAACTCAATAATGGAGTATGTGCAAATAATCCAGTTGAAACTATTAAACTCAATACTAATTTTCCCATCTAAATTTCCTTTTTCCTAAATTCATATATCGAACCACTTAACATAATCAAAAATAAAAATATAAGAACCGCATATTCATCATAATTCTTTTCAAACTCTTCTTTTATCTGTTTTTCTAACTTTTGACCTTTTACTTTTTGTGGGCTATTCTCTTTTGCTTTTACTGGCTTTTGTTTATTAATCGTTTTTTGCATTTTTGGAGTAACTTGAGGGATCATTTTACCACTTGGCGTCATTAGACCATATCCAATTGCTTTATCATTTACAAATTTTTTAAACTTTTCATTATAATTTTTACTAATAGAATATTGAGTTTCTAACTCTTTATAAAGCTCTACCAGTTTTTTTAGTGTTTTTTCATCAGTTTTAAAATAACCTTTTCTATTTGCTTCAAGCATTTTATTTACTATTCTGGCATACGCGTCAGGATTAAGTGATTTAAACCATTCTTTTATATCAAGATTGTATTTATCATTTACATAAACTTCCACAAACTCCTGCCATTGGTCATCTCTTACCACCTTTGGATCAACAACTTGCCATCCCCAAAAGTTAGCCATTACATCTTGAACTATTAATGTTCCACTATACCCTTCATCTTTCATCTCTTTTATCCATTTTGGATGAAAGTATCTTCCTCTAAGCTCTTTACTCAAGAACTTTGCAGTGGATTCTATTTTTGCGTCATTTGGATTTCTAAGATTTGAAATATATGTTTTGGGAGCTTTTCCATCTACATTCCGTACTGCCATAGCAATCGAACCAAAATACTCAAAAGGATCATCAGAAGTCAAAAGTCCATAAAGATTAGAAGTTCTTGAAAAGATAATACCCTCAGTTCCACTTAAATTTTTAGAATATAAATCAAGATTTACCCTTTTTTCACTCCATCTTGAAGGATCTGCTCCAAAATAATACCCTAATTTTTGTACATAGTTTTGCGAAATTCTTTTATCATCATCCCATCTACCCGTATCGTCTATATCATCAACACCACTACCATAATCACCCGTCTTATTTGAAAATATTCTTATAGTTGAAAGATATTTAGCTTCATTTTCATCAATATTTTTTTGTTTTGCTAAATTTTTTTCCATTTGCAAAGAATGTTGTCGTAGATAGTTATTATCTTCTTTGAGTTCACTTACTTTTTTTACTGCATTTGCTATAAGCTGCATCGCTTGAGGAAAAGTATCTCGATAAAGCCCCGTTGCACTGATAACAACGTCAATTCTAGGACGTTTAAGCTCACTATATGGTATAATTTCAACTTCATCAACTTGTCCTTTATTTACAACAAATGAATGTTTTAACATCTTTTTAGGTTTTACTAACCAATCATCAGGAGTAAGATTTAAAACAAATGCAATTCGTTTTACTGTTATAAGCTCAGCTATCCATTTTGCAATACCACTTGGTAAATAGTTTTGTAGTTTTTGTTTTACAATATTTTGAATAAACTCATTTGATATTCCAGTTTCATTCCAAATAGGTTTTACTCCCATTGCATATAATATTTGAGACTCTAAAACTCCATAATGTCTCATAGTCTCCAATGACCAAAGATTAAAGGTAAGTTTTTTAGGATACCTTTTATGCTCTTTATAATAATTTTCTATAAAATCTTTCATTAGTTTTGAACCAGTTTTATATGCGGCTTGAGTAGGAACCTTGCTAGGATCAAATCCATACATATTTACACCCGTTGGTAACGAATCTGGATTTCTTATACTATCTCCACCAATTCCACCTTTAATATATTCTCCATCTAAAGCTCGTAAGAAATTTTTCATCTCTTTTGTATTGATAAATCTATATTTATAATCAAGACCTACTTTTAGATACTGTTTCACCTCTTCATCATCAGTAAAATCTAATGTTTCTTTATTAAATAATACTTTAATATCAGTCAATGGTTTTTCATCGATAACATAATTTTTTATTAATTTATATGTTTTAGAAGAATTAAAATCTTTATAATTTTTAGCAAAGTATTTATCATCACCTTCAACTTTTACAATAAAGTCATCTCCAAGCATTTGCATTATAGTAGAAATAAGGTGTTCCTCTTTGGGATATTTACCAAAAGTGTGCATCCCTAAAGGCATAGCTTGTTTTGAAGCCCCTAAAATATAATCTTCAACTTTTGATAAAAAATTTTCAAAATCTTTTTGTACTTGTTTTTCTGTATATTCAAGATCTTTATGTATACTCATCTTTATAATAGTATCACTAATTTGTTTTTTAAGCTGAGTTTTTAACATTCCATCATCTGCACTCTTATATTGATTGATAAAATCCATAATTTGACTCAACTCTTTATACGTACCAGTAAGTCCAAAAGGTGGTGTTTGATGAGATATAAGTGTAGCCCTTCCTCTTCTTTTTGCCTGAATAGCTTCTGCCAAATTATTCGTAATATATGGATAAATAATAGGTATATCCCCCAACACACTTAAAGAACCATCTCCCACACTCAATCCTCTTTCTTTTCCAGGACTCCATTCTTGTGTACCATGTGTCCCAAAATGAACCATTGCATCTGCTTTAAATTGATTTCTAGCATACAAATATCCTGCAAAATATGAGTGACTAAGTGCAACAGTAGGACTATGCCATAGAGTTGTATCATCTCTATTTATATCCTTATTCTTAGCCCAAATAGAATCTTCTCTCTCTGCCCTTCTAGGTTGTGGCATAATCATAACATTACCAACTTTAAATCTGGGAACTAAAAAATACCACTTTTTATTTTTATAAATTAACATTTTGGACTCAAGAGGATAACCCCAAAACTTTATCATATCTGTCCTCGTTTCTACGGGTAATTTATAAAATTCCTTCATATACTCTTCATAGGGGTATAAAGCTGCACTATCTTCTGCAAGCATTTTTTTAGCTTCTTCATATAAATTTACACTGTACATAGCTTTTAGTCCAGCTGTTGCTTTTTTCCGTAAACTTGTAGAATCAAGTTCATTTGTAGTGTATCCATATTTTTTCATAGCCTTAAGAGTACTTTCTAAACTATCTGGAATATTTAAAAAACTAGCACCCATATTATCTACCCCCGCTGGATAATTGTAGTACATAATTGCTATTTTTTTATCTTTATTCGCTTTTCTCTTTAAGTTTGAAATATTGAGAGCTTTATTTGAAATAGCTTTTATTTGAGCTGGTATTGGTTCCATCTCTTTTGTTTTTTGATTTTGGGCTGCAACAATTAAGGAATCTATAAAACCTAAAGTCTCAGGAATAATATAACTCATAGGTATCATAGGAAAATCAACACCAGCATTATCTTTTTTCCAAGCTTCTATATCTCCTTTACTATAATATAAAGCATGTAAAATTGGTACATTTAATTTTTCATATTTTTTCTTTAAACTCTCATGATCTATTATCATAATTTGAAAATTTATAACAACATCAACAATTGTTTTATTATTTTGAGTTAAAAACTTAGTACCAATTGCATCATCACCTGTAATATTTGTAAAAAAAGGTAATGCATAAGCACCACTTTTTTCAACATCTTCAATCGTCGCATTAATATGTGTTAAAGCACTACTCACAATTGAACCCCTATGCAAGCCAATACCAATAATTGGTTTCGTATTCGTTTCTAAATCGATTTTAAAATATTTCAGGTACCCATCTAAATTATTAAATATTATATCTGGATTATTGGGATGATAAATACCTTCATCTGGGATAATCAAAGCATCAGAGATAACTCCAACATCTTTTTTAAATACAATTTTGTTTATTAGTTTTGAAAAGTTTGAAAAATTTGTTTGACCACCATTTTCCCAATAAGTATTTAATTTAATATTATCTGCTAATGATATATTTTTTCTATAAGGATTTTCACTCTCTATAGCAATAGGGATAATAACACTATTACTAGCACTCCTAGAAATAGCCCCATCAAACTTTTCTAACAAAGAATTTACACTACTAGCACCTGCTAAAGAATCAAATATAACAATTCTATACTTATTTATCGTTTGAAGATACTTATCTTTATCAATTTCATTATCAAATTTAAAATCAATTATTAAATTATGCTTTTTAGCCTCTTTTATAAGAGAATATGCCTTTGCTGCTTGTGAAGTTTTTCCCATAGTTGTACTAATGATTAACATATCTTTTTTATTTTCTTCTGCAAAACTATAACTTAGTACAATAAAAACAATCAATAATAATTTTTGTATCATTTATTCTCCATTGTTTTATTTTCAGGGACATACACCATACTTCCATCTTTTAGCTTATAAGCAACCCCAGCTTTTATCCCATCACCCTCACCAACCTTTCCTTTGGATTTATATTTAGTAAGTTTTTTACCTTTTTTGATAATAATTTCCATATTTTTCTTCCCTGCATTTTTAATAACAGTTACATTTTCGGTCATAAAAGGATTTAACGGGTTTTGAGCAATTGAGATTAATAATGCCGCTACAATTACTAACAGTACATCAATAAGATTGACTGCTGATAATATTGGATTTAAGGATTCATCATCTTGTAGTAATTTCATAAATCAACTCTTTGATTCTTGTGATTCTAAATATTCTCTTATCTCTTGTGCGTACCATCTTTTTCTTACACTAGTAATCCAATATGTAATAGAAGCTGTGATAAGAGCAAAGATAACAGCACCAAAAGCAACAGTTAAATTATCACTAATACCTTGCACATTTCCACTTGATAAAGCTTTTAATGCGGGTCCCATAGGGATCATAGTAGCAACAAGTCCAAGCATTGGGGCAACTCTTGTTATAATAGATATTCTTTCAAGTTTTTTATAAGCAAAAATTTCCATATCATCACTATGTGAAATTTTATTTTTTCTACCAAAATTAAAAACAGGATACCCTTTTAGTTTGGTATCTTTATATTTATTTCTAATATATACTTGTGTAAAGAATACACCAATTTGAAAAATAGAATATGAAAATAATATCACTATAAGTAATAAAACAGGGACTAAAAAGAAGTTTGAAACTTCATACAATAACGATTCTAAGATACCTATCATTTTTTTCCTTTTAGATTGATCTTAATAATTACTCCTAGTATCAATCTAAAAAATTTTATCAAAAAAGATATTAACTCTATATAAATTATGGCGTTTGCGTTGGTATCATCTGTTATACAAAGTAGTTTTTTACTTCTAAGATATCGGCAATATTATCTCCCGTACATCATCATATATTTTAAAATCTGAAAAAATAGATACTTTTGAAGTTGGCATTTTTTCTAATATAATAATAGTGGAGAGATCAAAGGTGCTATTGTAAGTAATTTTATCTCTTACTTCTATCTCTTTATCAAATGCTAAGGGCTTATATATAAGTTCAGTTACAGTTTTATATGTACTATTTGCTAAATAATTAAAGGTATCAAGAGATATTATTTTGACCTCATCTCGATTAAAATAGCCAATATTATCTATAACTTTTTCAACTCTCCCTATAGATTTTTTCCCTTTAAGTGTAGAGTAAAATAAAAAATATGAGGGGATAACCTCTTTTTCTATAATCACCTTTGCGTTTAGAAGTCTATAGTTTAAAAACCGTTGTTTTATAATATTGCAATTTTCTAGGGTATTTCTTTTTTGATATAGAAGAAGTCTCTCCTCTATAGACTCAGGTTGAATTTGTTGTCCTATAGGATAAATAAGTTCATCTGTAAGTTTATTTTGACTTTCTCTTTGTGCGTTTAAACCAAACATACAGCCACAATAATTTTGACGGTAGAGATTATTCTTTTTTACCTCTTTACCTTGCATCTCTACACCGTTACCACTTCGATAATCTTTAAAAATAAACTCACAATTATAGAGAGTAGAAAGATTTTGACCAATTATTTTTAATTTATCTTGAGATTTTTTTGGACTAATGAGTAGTGTAGTTGTAAACTTATCATGCCCTAACTCTATAGCTTTTTTTACACTTGTTTCTAAACGATTATCAAAACAAACTGTACATCTATCCCCCTTTTCAGGTTCATTTTCTAATCCTTTTACAAGTTTTAGCCACTCTTCTAGTGCATAAGGACCCTCTATAAGTTCTATTCCTAATTTTTTACAACTATACTCCACATCTAAAAGACGTAATTTATATTCGCTATATGGTTGGATATTTGGATCGTAAAAAAACCCCACTAAGGTTTCATCTGGATACTCCTCTTGTATTTTTTGTAAAAAGTAGTGACTATCGACGCTACAACAAATATGTACTAACACAAATATATCCTTATAATTTTATTCTTCGTATAGTACATAAATATTCTTTTAAATTTGTTTTAGTTATTTCATTAGTGTTGGATATGATTATATTACAATATGTAATCTTTTTTCTTGTGAGGAACATATTTTGTTATAATTATTAAAAATAATATCTACATAGGAAAAAGTATGCAAGAACTTACTACAAATGAATTGGATATAAAATCAAAAATATACACTATAAGAGAAAAGCAAGTGATGTTAGATAGTGATTTAGCAGAGCTTTATGGAGTCGAAACAAAAGTCTTTAATCAAGCAGTAAAGAGAAATATTAAAAGATTTCCAGAACATTTTAGATTTCAACTTACAAAAGAAGAGTATGAAATTTTAAGGTCACAATTTGTGACCTTAAGTTTAAATTCAAAAAATAGTACTTGGGGTACTCATAAAAAGTATCTTCCTTGTGTTTTTACAGAGCAAGGGGTATCAATGCTTAGTGCTGTTTTGAAAAGTAATATAGCCATCAATATAAGTATAAAAATAATAGACAGTTTTGTTTCGATGAGAAAACTTATATCAAGTAATGATTTTTTCGTTCATCAATTAAACAGATTAGAAAAAAGACAAATCTCTTATGAAATTAAAAGTGATGAAAATTTTGATAAAATCTTTAAAGCCTTAGAAAGTAAAGACCATATACAAGAACAAGGTATATTTTTTAATGGACAAATATTTGATGCACATAACTTTGTATCTGATTTGATTAGATGTGCAAAAAGTAAAATAGTTTTAATAGATAACTATATAGATGATACAACTTTAACACTATTTAATAAAAATCAAAATATAGACGTAGTTATCTATACTCATACTATAAATAAAGCTTTAAAGCTAGATTTAGAAAAATATAATAAACAATATAAAAATATTGTAGTAAAAGAAAACAAAAACTTCCATGATAGATTTCTCATCATAGATGAAAAAGAAGTTTATCATCTAGGGGCTAGTTTATAAAAGACTTAGATAAAAAAGTTTTTGGATTTTCTAAGATGTTAGATTTTAATGTTAGTTAATTAGGAGTTAAATAAAAGAGATCTTAAACATACTTATAAAGATGTTTCAATAAAAATTTATTTTTAATACCATTAATACACCCAATATAAACAGAACTATCTCTTCTCCCCCCCTTATGATTAAATAATTTAATATTTTAACCTATTTTTAAGCTTATTTTAATGGGGGGGGGTAGAATGGTGTTTAGAAAAACTTTAAGGAGAAGATATGGATACAAACCATTTATTATTAAATGGTCTTATTAGTTCACTAAGTGGTTTTATTGTTGCTTTTTTTACCTTTGTTTTAAAAACACCTAAATTTTATGATAAATTGGATGTAATATTCATTATTATACTTGCTATTTTTGCGTTAATTGCAATTGTATGCTTAAACAATGTTATTAAAAAAGATAAGAAAATAAAGCGACTAAAAAATAGAGATATTCAAGCCCAAAAAACACAATATGATATTATAATAAAAGGAGAGAAAAATGAAGAAGCTTATCATTGTATTGTTTCTAGTAAGTATTAGTTTGTTTGCAGGAGATTTTGAAAAAGGTTTAGAAAGTGCCAATAAGGGAAACTATAAAGAAGCTTTAAAATGGTGGAAACTCTCAGCAGATCAAGGGTATGCAGTTGCACAATATAATTTAGGTATTATGTATGATACTGGAAATGGTGTAAAACAAAATTATAAAGAAGCCATCAAATGGTATAAACTTTCAGCAAATCAAGGGTATCCAGTTGCACAATATAACCTAGGTACTATGTATGTTAATGGAAATGGTGTAAAACAAGATTATAAAGAAGCTGTAAAATGGTGGAAACTCTCAGCAAATCAAGGACTTTCAGAAGCACAATATAACTTAGGTTTTATGTATTATACTGGAAATGGTGTAAAAATGAATAAGTTTAAAGCCTATGAGTGGTGGATGAAAGCTGCTAAGCAAGGATATGCAAAGGCACAAAATAATCTAAATATCTTATGCAAAGAAAGCCCTTGGGCTTGTAAGTAAAAAGTACAAAACTTAAAAGGGAAATTTTAGATATTTTTCCCTTTTATAAAAACAACTTCAAACTCTAAATACCCTAAGGGGTAGTTTTTATAGAGTTGTTTTGCTTTTTTAAAGGAAAGGGTATTTTTTTCTCCACTTACTCCTGAGTTTTTAATATAATCAAATAACTCTTTTTTATTTTCAAACTCAAGGTTGTAGTTTAAAACTTCATATTCGCAAGTATAAAATTTATCGAAACTTTTTTTTATCTCTTTTAGGCTTAGTATAGGTGATTTTGTACCACTTAGTTTAAAAATAGTTTTAAAGGTATTTGAAGTAAAAAGTACCATATTTATAGTATCACAAACATTTGAGAGGGTTGATACTATTTTTTCTAAATTTTTTGACCACTGTAGGGCTGAAGAGGATAGTACAAGATCATATTTTTCATTTTTGATATTGTTATGAAACTCTTGACTATCAAAGTCGATACAAAGAATCTCTAAATTTTTATGTTTTGGGTGTATTTGACACATCTCTTTAGAAAAATCTATGGCTTTATAGTAAGAAAAATCAAAATCTATATTTTTAAAAACTTGCCCCGAACCACAACCTAGTTCTAAAATTCTTTTTGGAGTTCCTTCTATCTCTCTTGCTAGTGCTTTTGAAACAATTTGTTGAATGATATTATTTGAATTATACTCTTTTGCGTGATTTGAAAATTGTTCTTGAACTGGATTCAAAAAATATCCTTATAAATGAAATTTAGATAGTATTTTAACCAATGAAAACTAAAACTACTACAACAAATACAGGAAAATATTTTGAACAAAAGGCAATAGAGTATCTATCTGGCTTGGATTTTGAAATTATTGAGATAAATTATTTTGCAAAAAAATTGGGAGAGATTGATATTATCGCTAAAAAAGGGGATATATACCATTTTATAGAGGTAAAAAGTGGCAAAAATTTTGAAGCTATTTACAATATCACCCCTGCAAAGTTAAAAAAACTCTATAGAAGTATCGAACTGTACTTAAAACATAAAAAGCTAGATGTTGCTTACTCTATTGATGCTATTATATTTGCAGGCAAAGAGTTGGAGTATTTAGAAAATATCTCAATGTAAAAAGTGGAATTTAGCGATTTTTTGCTATCATAGTAGCTGAAGAATAAAAACTAAAGGCTTACGAAAGTGTCAAATATAGTATTTGAAAATAGTACAAGTGATAAAATAGATTTAACACTAGCTCAAGAGATAGCGTCTACTTTGAGCAATAAAGAGATAGAGTTAATATTAACAACAAATGACGAAATAAGAGATATTAATCTAAACACAAGGGGTTTGGATAAGCCAACAGATGTTTTAAGTTTTCCTTATGATGAGATGCCCCATACCCCTTTGGGTTCTATCGTTATCTCTAGTGATTTTGTCAAAGAGAAGGCAGCGTTGTATAATCATAGTTTTCATGATGAGTTTGCTTTACTTTTTATACATGGGATACTTCATTTATTGGGGTATGATCATGAAGTAGATAGTGGTGAGCATAGAAAAAAAGAGGAGGAGTTAATTAAAAGATTTAACCTTCCAAAAAGTTTAATAATTAGAACAGGTGAGGAATAGTGAAATAATGGATATATTTATATTTATAGTTGCCATGGGTGCTTTAATTTATGGGGCAGATTTCATCATAGAAGAGAGTGAAAAAATTGCATTACACTTTGATATTTCACCTTTTATAATAGGTGCTACTTTAGTTGCATTGGGGACTAGTTTACCTGAGATGGCAGTTAGCATGAGTGCATCATTACAAGGGAGTGGAGATATTGCTGTTGCAAATGTTATAGGAAGTACTATTTTTAATATCTCTCTTGTACTAGGTTTTGTATTTTTAATAGCAAAAAAAGTTACCCCTGATAGAGATCTTTTTGCTATGGATTCAGCCTGGTCATTATTTCCTATTTTGATATTTATATTGATGAGTATTGATGGGAAACTCAGCGTTTTAGATGGTTTTTTATTTGTGTTACTTATGGTTGCATATCTTATCTTTTTAATTCAAAGCAATCAAGTAGAAGAGCCTGATTTAGAGTTTGAAAAAGAGAAATTTGCGTGGGCAAAAACCTTGGGCTTACTTATTGTGGGGTTTGTCTTTGTTGTTGGTGGCGCTGATTTTGCAATTGATAGTGCTGGGAATATTGCAAGAGATTTTGGGGTAAGTGAGTGGTTAATAGGATTGTTTTTAGTAGCCTTTGGTACAAGTCTGCCTGAGCTTACTGTTGCTATAAAAGCAGCACGAGCAAATAATGCAGATATGGCAATAGGAGCAATTATAGGAAGTAATGTAGCAAACTTTACAATGGTTTTGGGGCTTAGTTCTATTATAAATCCACTTAATGTAGATCTTCATACAAATTTTTTCGATATAGTTGCTGCATTGATAGTTTCTGTTATGTTAGTATTTATTACAGCAAATAAATTGTATAATAAAAGTGCTGGTATAGTTTTATTGACAGTACTAGCGTTAGTGATATCAAATAGTTTTTAATTGAAATAGAAAGGGTATATTATTTTACACGAACAACTTTTACAACAACAATTAGCATCACAGTCAAGTGAGCCTAATTTTAATACTTTAGCTTCACATATTATTACTACGCTTGATAATATGGCATTTGGAATAGCACAAAAAGAGGAGCTAGATTCCTATGAAGTAAAACAAAAAATGGTTGCAAATATCAATAAATTATCTTCAAAAGATTTGGAATATTTAGAGTCTCAATTGGATCTTTTGATACATAAATCTTTACATGAAAATGAAACAATTGATGATAACAATGTCGAGAAAGATTTTGTTACCTTTTTAATTAGGTTATATTATTAAATTATGATAATTAACTCTTCAAAAGTAAAAACAGAAGCATTATTATTATTTTGTAGGGATTTAATCGATTCTTATAAGGATAATAATGATGAACTATTTGAAATTGCAGATGAACTAAAAATTTTTGTCGATAGTAGAGTTACACAATTATACAAAGCAATTAACATATCTTGCCAACCAATTGAGTACTATGTAAGAAATCAAAAAGTATCAAGAATATCTATGATTTTAAAAACATATTCTTATATCAATAAAAATATTAGCAATCTTTTAAAAAATAATACAAAATTTAATCCTGCTATGTTATGTTTTACACTTTTATCAACATGGTTTGCCGAATTGGAAAATGAAAAAAATTCAAAAGAATTTTTATTTTTTACTCTTTATCCTTATAGTGAAATATATGATAAACTTCTTTTGAATTTAAATGATTTAGAATATAAAAACCTAAATATAGCGATGTTACATATTGCAGAAAAAACAATATTACAACTACATACTTATAGGTTTCGTTAAATGTCAGATAATTTAATATTTGATTATAGAGATCCAATAGTAGGGATTTTTATGATATTTTTACTTATATTTGTAGCTTCATCTCTTACATATGCTATATCTATCTATAAGGAAAAAAAGTCAAGAAAAGAGTATAGAAAACTTTTAGAAAGATTTCAATTGGGTACTTTAAAAGAAGATGATTATATTCATCTTTATTCTACATATAATTTATCCTTTGATTCTATTATTTTACTTGCATCTTCTTTTGTTTATAAAGGGCAGCATAATAAAGCCATATCTGTATATTTAGCACTTCTTGAACATGTAAAAGAACCTATTAAAAAAGAGGAACTTTTAGAGTTACTAGGTGAAACATATTTTAAAAGTGGCATGTTACAAAGAAGTAAAGATATATTTTTAAAAATATTAAAATTTAGTCCAAGAAATAAAACTGCATTACATAAATTATTATTAATTTTTCAACATTTGTATGAGTTTAAAAAAGCTGGTGAGGTATTAGATGCCTTAGAAGAACTAGATGAAGATATACAAAAAGAGAAAGTATATTTAGATATTTTAAAAATCATAAATGATTCAGTAATGAGTTTTGAAAAGAAATCTAAAGAGCTTTTAAAAAATCTTAAAAAAAATAAAAAATTAGAAAGAGTAGTGGCGACTTTTTTAATTAAATTTAATAAAGAGTTATTTTGGAACAATGTAGATAGTTTTGAAGCGATGAATATTATAGATCTATTATGGTACTTAGATTTTGATGATATAGATTGGGAGCGTGTAAATAATAATAGAATTTTAGAGGATATTTATACTGCAAAGGGATTTATAAAAAAGTCTTTACAAAGTGATCATTTTGAACTCAATGTTCTTATAGCCTTAAAAAATTCTACTGTACCTAGTGATCTTGATTTAAATTTTGAATTTATTTGTACTCAGTGTAAACACTCTCACCCTATTTATGAATCAAGATGTCCACATTGTGAGAATACATTATCATTTGCAGTTGAACCAAAATTGGGAAAAGCTACTTTGAGTCTAGCGAGTTTAGTATGATTAATATAGTTATTATAGAGAAATAAAAGGACAGGGGAATATTTTATGAATTTTATGCAAAATAATGCGATATTAAAAAAGACTGAAATTGCAGGATTTATATTAAAACCAGATTCTACGGATATAAAAAATATATATTTAAAGATAAAAAAGATATTTGAAGAAAACGATATTAAGGTACTTATAGAAGATACAGGGGCAATGCAACTTAATATTGAGGGTGGATTAAATTTTGATAGCTTATGTTCACAAAGTGATTTTTTAGTTACTTTAGGTGGTGATGGCACCCTTATCTCAGTAGCAAGAAGAGGATTTAAATATCAAAAAGCAGTTATGGGGATCAATCTAGGGACTTTAGGTTTTTTAACAGATATTATGCCTAATGAAATTGAATCATTCTTAAAGAAACTTAAAAAGAATGAGTATAGAATAGATAAAAGAATGATGATAAAAGCGACTATAAATGGCAAAGAGATAGTTGCTTTTAATGATGTGGTAATAAGTAGAAATGTAGTTTCTGGAATGATCAAACTCAACGCAAGAGTAAATGATATTTTATTTAATACCTATTATGGAGATGGACTTATTGTATCTACACCAACTGGTTCAACTGCATATAATTTATCATGTAATGGTCCAGTTGTGTATCCTTTAACAGATGCTTTTATCGTAACGCCTATATCGGCTCACTCCCTAACACAACGCCCTTTGGTTTTACCTGTTGATTTTCAAATAACATTTGAAAATGCAGATACTCAAAAAGCTGTTATAATAATAGATGGGCATGATATATATGATCTTTATCCATCTGATAAAATAACAATAGAGATAGCTTCATCAAAAGCACAACTTATACATAGATGTGAAAGAAACTATTTTGATGTTTTAAATAAAAAATTACACTGGGGTGCACATTGATTAGTCGATTTTATTTAGAAAATTATCTTTCATTTGAAAAAATAGATTTAGAGTTTAATAAAGGTTTAGTAGTATTTACAGGAGCTAGTGGTGCTGGTAAATCGGTTTTGATGAGTGCAATGCTAGCTTTATTTGGAGTAACTGATAGTAATGCTAGGTTAAGTGAAGTTGTTTTAGAGGATCTTTTTATAGAAGATGAAAATTATGGTATAGAAAAAGATGATGAGATTATTATCAAACAAACAACAGCTGCAAAAACTAGATACCTTTTAAATAATCAAACCATATCAAAAAAGAATTTAAAAATTTTTACTTCAAGTTTTTTTAAACATCTGCACTTAAAAGATACAAGTGATTTTGATAGCAATAAAATTATACAATTTTTAGATTTTTTAACCTCAGTAAAAACTCCAGATTATAAAGAGATTTTAGAACAATTCCAATCAAAATATAAAGAGTATCAACTCTTAAATGAAAAACTTACAAAAATATTAGAAGATGAAAAAGAACTAGATGATTTAATAGAATATACAAAATTTGAGATTGATAAAATAGCAAAAATTGATCCTAAATTAGATGAATATGAAGAATTAAAAGAATTAAAATCAAATTTATCCAAAAAAGATAAATTTGATGATATTTTTTCTCAGATACAACCTATGCTTAATGAAACACATAAAATATCAAGTGCTTTACAATTACTTGATGTGGATTGTTCATTTTTTGATGATGCTATTGCTGAAGTAAATAATCATTTTGAAAAGTTTCAAGATAGCTTATTAAATCAAGAAGATATGGATATAGAAGCAGTTTTAACACGCATAGAGGAACTCTCTTCTTTAAATAAGAAATTTGGGGGGATACAAGAAGCTTTGGACTATAAGAAAAATAAAGAGATTGAATTAGAAAAATATGAAAATATCTCTTTTGAAAAAGCAATTTTAGAGAAAAATGTAAAAAAAATATATGAAGAAGTGGAAATATTAGCATCTAAAATTTCAAAAATAAGAAAAGAAAATATAAATATTTTAGAAGAAAAAATAAATGAGTATTTACACTATTTATATTTAGAAAACTTATCTATTTCATTACTAGAACAACCCTTAAATGATACAGGAATTGATAAAATTGAGTTTCAACTTAATAAAACAGCTTTAAATAAAATAAGTAGTGGAGAGTTCAATAGACTTAGACTCGCCCTTTTAACAGCTAGAAGTTTTTATGAGATAGATACAAATGGAATATTATTTTTAGATGAGATTGATGCAAATTTAAGTGGAAAAGAGTCTGAAAGTATTGCTAAAGTATTAGCACAATTGTCAAAAAGTTACCAAATATTTGCCATCTCTCATCAGCCACAACTTAGTGCAACTGCACAGCAACATTTTATGGTAAAAAAAGTCAATAATACTTCAACTGTAGAGTTACTCAATAAAGAGGAAAGAGTAAATGAAATTGCTAGAATGATTAGCGGTGAAAATATCACTAAAGAAGCTTTAGAGTTTTCAAAAAAGTTATTGTAAAAATAAAATATTAAATAAAAAAAGCCACTTTAAATTTAAAATGACTTTTTTATTTGCTATCTAGTTATTTGACTATGGAACATAAGAGATCTTATTAATTCCCAAATTTGTCTCAAATCCTGACATAATATTCGCATTAACAACTGCTTGGGAGGACGCTCCTCTTAAAAGATTATCGATACTTGTATTTATAAATAAAGCAGTTTTATTTTGTTCTACAAATATATCACAAAAATTAGTTCCAGCAGTACTTTTAATATCTACAGGTGTTTTTCTAATTCTAATAAATTCACTATCTTTATAATAATCATCTAATATCTTTTTTGCATCTATATCTTTATTTAAAGTACAATAAATACTTACTAGCATACCTCTTGTTACAGGTATAAGATGAGGGACAAAATTGATATTGAAATTTTTTTGTTTGATAAGATTTATTTTTTCTTTAATCTCTGGCATATGTCTATGTTTCATAGGATTATAAGCAAATATATTATCATTTACTGTTACAAATGATGTTGTGTCACTGAGTTTTTTACCAGCACCACTAACACCACTTTTTGCATCTATAAAGATATTCTCATTATCTTCTATATACTCTGAAAAAGGTAAAAGCCCTAAGAGTGTAGCAGTTGGATAACACCCCGGATTGGCAACAAGTTTTGCTTTTTTTATCTCTTGTTCATAATACTCAGGAAGTCCATACACTGCATCTGGAAGATTTTTTTTATCTTCATGGAGGCAATAGTACTCTTCATATGTATCAAGCTTAAGTCTATAATCTGCACTTAAATCTATAACTTTTACCCCTAAAGAGAGTAACTCTTTTGCAAAAGACATAGCTGTTTTATGAGGAAGAGCAAGAAAACAGAGACTAGCCACCTTTGCTATCTCTTTTGGATCTGCTTTTTTGACATCAATATCAATCACTTTATTTAAAGAGGGGTGTAAGATATCAATACTGGTTTCTCCACTACTATTTGCAATATATCTCAAATGAAATTTAGGGTGATTTATAAGTATCTTGACAAGTTCTAAGCCTGTATATCCACTAGCACCAACTACAGCAACATCTAGCATAATTTACCTTCATCAAAATAGACTAACTCTATCTCAAACTCTTTTTTACCAGCAGGTAAGTGCGCTATAAACTCATCACCTGCACTTTTCCCAAGAAGTTGCTTGGCTAAAGGGGAGTGAAAAGAGATATTTCCTATTTCTGGATTGCTATGTGCAGAAGAAACGATCGTGTAAGTTATCTCACTCTCTGTCTCTACATCGATAAGTTTTACTGTTGAACCAAAACTAACTTTATCATGAGATAAAGATGAGGGATCTATTATAACGACACGGGTTATAAGATCTTCTAACTCTGCTATTCTTTTATTGATATTTGCTTGTTCCTCTTTTGCTGCATGGTATTCTGCATTTTCTTTTAAATCACCCAGTTGTCTAGCTTCTTCAATTGCAAGTAAAATTTTAGGTCTTTGCACAAGTTTCATATCATTTAAACTATCTGTTAAAATTTGATAGTCATTTTCTGTCATTGGTTCTTTTTGCATCATAATTCCTATTTTTTACTATTTTCTTTGAGCTTTTTTTTCCACTCTTTTTCAAACTTTTTTCTTTTTAAAAAAGAGAGATTTTCAATAAATACATGACCAGACAAGTGTTCCATCTCATGTTGCCACGCAATGGCTAAAAAGTCATGTGCTTCCATAGTCTGCTTTTCTCCATCTCTATTAAAATATTCAACGATAATATGCTCAGCTCTTTTTACTTCTGCATGAAAGCCAGGAATACTTAGGCAACCCTCATTAAATACTAGTTCTCCATCTTTGTGTGTTATTACTGGATTTATCGCTTCGATTAGATTTTCATCTAACTGTTTTCCATCATTTTCGCTACCCTCATCATCTATAGGTAAATTTATGATTAAAACATTTAAATCAACTCCTACTTGAATAGCTGCCAATCCAACACCATTATACTCACACATCGTATCATTCATATCATCTAAAAGAGTATGAAGCTCTGTATCAAAAGCTTCAATATCTCTAGATTTTTTTCTTAAAATTGGATTGGGATAAGTTACTACTTCTCTTACCATTTGTTTTATTCTTTCTCTTTATTCGTGTTTATTTATTACTTTATCCACAAGACCATAATCAGCAGCTTCTTGAGCCGACATAAAATTGTCTCTTTCTGTATCTTCTTTTATTTTTTCTACATCTTGACCAGTATGCTTAGCTAAAAGAGCATTAAGTTCATCTTTCATTCTAAGAATCTCTTTTGCTTGAATAGCAATATCTGTAGCCTGCCCTTGTGCACCACCTAATGGTTGATGTATCATAATTCTACTATGTGGTAAAGCAAATCTTTTCCCTTTAGCTCCTGCACTTAATAAAAATGCACCCATAGAAGCAGCTTGTCCAATACAAATAGTACAAATATCAGGTTTAATATAGTTCATTGTATCAAACATAGACATTCCACTTGTCACAACTCCACCTGGAGAGTTAATATATAAGTAGATATCTTTTTCAGGGTCTTCAGCTTCTAAAAATAAAAGTTGCGCTACAACTGATGAAGCAACTTGATCATTGACTTCACCACTAAGCATAATAATTCTATCTTTTAAAAGACGAGAGTAGATATCATAACTTCTCTCTCCTCTTCCTGTCTGTTCAACAACTACTGGTATATAAGACATTATTTTCCTACTTTTTCATCTAATAATTTAGTGATAACTTTCTGTTCAATCATTGACATCTTAATTGCTGGTAAGTATCCTGCTTCTTCATATTGTTTAATCAAAGCTTGACCATCTTGACCTTGCATCATCGCTTCATAGTATAGTGTTTGTGTAACTTCTTGATCCTCTACAGTTACACCCTCTGCTTTTGCTAAAGCATCAATAATAAATGTAGCTTTTACACTTCTTACTGCTTCTGGCTTAACTTCTTCTCTCATCGCTTCAATTTTTGCTTGATCTTCTTTTAAACTATTTAACTCATCTTCAGACATTGTTCTTACTTGATTATTTAAAAGTTGAGAAATCTCTTGCTCTAAAACTGATGTTGGAACTTCAAAAGATATATTTTCTACTAAAGATTCTAAATATTGAGGTTTTAAATCTTCATTGTAGTATTTTGATTTTTTTTCTAAAGTGATTTGTTCTTTTATTTTTTCTTTTAATAACTCAACTGTAGGATTTTCTTCATTTCCCAGTACTTTTTTAGCAAATTCGTCATCGATAACAGGAGTAGCTTTTTCTTGAATCTCATGTAATTTTACTTTAAATACAACTTCTGCACCCGCTAAATCTTTTGATTGATAATCTTCTGGAAATGTTACAGTAATCTCTTTTTCCTCTTCGTATTTCATACCAATCACTTGGTCTTCAAATCCTGGAATAAATGAACCTGAACCTATCTCTAAAGTATGTTTTTCAGCCTTTCCACCTTCAAATGGAACACCATCTTTAAACCCTTCAAAATCAATTACCGCAAAATCCCCGGATTTAACCATTCTTTTTCTTTTAATTTTTTCTAATGGAGCACCCTGAGCTGCCATAGTATTGATTCTTTCATCAATCTCTTTATCACTTACTTCTATAGGAGCTATTTCTGGTAATAATACTTTATAATCACCTAAATCAATAGTAGGTCTACAAGATAGTTCAATCTCAACTTTTATATCACCATTTTCTTGTTTATCAAATTTTGTAATAGCTGGTTCACCAATTAAATCTGCATTTGCAATATCCAATTCTTTTAATCCATCAGCTAAAATTGTTCTAATTGCTTCACCTTGAGCATCTTGAGTTAGTTTATCTGCATATCTATTTTTTACTACAGCTACAGGAACCTTACCTTTTCTAAAACCTTGAATATCCATAGTTTTAGCAGCTTCCTTAGCTAGTTTGTTTAAATTAGTTTCAATTACACCAGCTTCTACTGTTCCAGTTATAACTGCGTTTGCTTCGTTTGTTTTTGTTGCGTTAAATTTCATATAAATGAACTCCGTATTTAATAATTTTTAGCAATTTTATCTAAAAAAAGCTTATAAAAAGTAAAATAATTGATAAAACAAAATATCATATCTTAACAGCACCTCTTCCTTGCCCCTCTCCTCATCTTGCGTTTTTTTTACTTGTAAACACTTTTAAAAAACTAACTCTATCTTAGATTCACTAAAAACAGCAGCAATTAAATGGTAAATTTTTATACTATTGTTTTATACTTAAAGTTGTAAATTTCTCATAAAATTTGATGCTATATTTTGGGCACGCGTTTTAAAAATAATTCCTAATTGTGGTTCATATAAACTATCTATAGTTTCAAAAAACATCGACAACCAAGAACCAAACTTTTCTTGGCTTAAGGGAAGATCAAAATGAGCTCGCATTGGATTACCATTATATTCTCTATCTTGCAAAGTCATCATAGCCCAAAAATTTGTAAGTATTTTAATATGTTCTTGCCAAATATCACTTTGTAAATCATCACCTAATTTATCTCTAAACACTTGTGCAACTTCACCGTTTTCTTGTAAAATCTTACTATAAAATAAAGTAACCATCTCATTTATGTTTTCTTTAGTAATTGTATTATATTTCATTGTTTTCTTTCAATTTTTTATTTTAACAATGAACTATTATAAATAAATAAGTTTAAAACAAATTGATGTACTATTAAATTAACATTAAATTAACACTTAATCTATACAATTCACAGAAAGGATAAATATGAAAAAATTAGTTACTATAGTGTTGTTAAGTCTATCGACTTTATTGGCTTCAGATGTAGTGGTAAAAGATGCTTATGTAAGAGCAACACCTCCTGGGTTACCTAACTCTGCTGCATTTATGACTTTAGAAAATAACTCTTCTAAAGATAGGGCAGTTGTAAAAGCAACTTCAAGTGTTGCTAAAATTATAGAGCTTCATACCCATGATCTAAAAGATGGTGTTCTGAAAATGTATCAAGTTCCAAAAATAACCATCCCTAAAAATGGATATGTCTCACTTAAACCAGGTGGGTTTCATGTGATGTTTATAGGACTATATCATCCTTTAAAAGTAGGAGAACATGTCACATTTACTTTAGAGTTTGACAATGGGGAAACCAAAACTATTACAGCTCCCATTAAAAGTGTGATGGGTGGTATGAATCATCATACAATGAAACACTAGGGGAAAAAGTGGATTCTTTAAAAGAAAAAAAAGATGATATTAAAAGTACTCTAATCGCGGTTTTTATTATATTTGTTATCGTAATGGGTTATTTTTTAATAGATTTCAATGCTATTTATCAGTCACTTAAAGGTGAAGCAAAGTTTATTACGCAAGAAAAAAGTTGTGATTTACATAAGTCTGCATGTACAATAAAAATACAAGATGGTACTACTTTTACTTTAGAAATATCACCAAAAACAATACCACTTATGGATGAGCTTACATTTTCTATTAAAAGTAATAAAAAGGACTTAGAGGGTTTAAAACTCAATATTTATGCTACAAATATGTTTATGGGAGAGTTTAATCTTCCTATTAAAAATCTAGGAGATGGCAACTATAAAGCAGTTGGGGTGTTACCAACTTGTCCTGTTGGAGATATGAAATGGAATGCAGATATACGCATAGAAAAAATAGATAAAACTATTGGAGCAAGGTTCCAATTTAAAACAGATATATAGGATATAGAAATGAATAGATTGTTAAAAATTATTATTAGTGTTGTGGTTGCAGTAGTATTAATCATAGTTATAAAGCCTTATGTAGATGATTATAAGGAGAAAAAACAGTATGATTTTACTCTTAATACTTTAGATGGAAAAATAACAAAAGATAGCTTTAAAGGAAAATACTTAGCTGTTTATTTTGGATATACTTATTGTCCAGATGTTTGTCCTACCTCATTAAGTTCATTAGCCCAAGCGCTTAATGAATTACCAAAAGAAAAAATAAAAGATTTTGTAGGGATTTTTGTAAGTGTAGATCCAAATAGAGATACTCTTAAAAACCTTAAAGAGTATGCAGAATATTTCCATCCAAACTTTATAGGAGCTACTTCTGATAAGAAAAATATTGATGATATAACATCACGGTATAAAACATATTATAAAAAAATAGAACTTGAAAATTCTGCCATGGGTTATTCTGTTGCCCATACCTCTTTTATTTATATTTTTGATAAAAATGGAAAATTTCAAGCAAGAGTAAATCACTTTTCTGACCCTTCAAAAATTAAAGAGAGTTTAAAAAGAATTTTAAAATAAATTTGCTTTTTTAAAATACTTTTTGATAGAATTTCTCATTATTAAAAAAAGGAAGTATTTTAGTGGAAAAGAGAAAATATAAAAAAGCAATAGTAACTGCTGTAATTGGAAATATTTTAGAATGGTATGATTTTGTACTTTATGCCTTTTTTGCTGTATATATAAGTAAACTATTTTTTATAGATTCAAATTCTTTGATTAAGACTTTTATAATCTTTGCAGCTGCTTTTATAGCTAGACCTCTTGGGGCTTTTTTACTTGGAGCTTATGGGGATAAGTTTGGTAGAAAAAATGCTTTGATTTTAACTATAACTATAATGGCAGGGGGAACTGCTTTTATAGGACTTGCTCCCACTTATGAAAATATTGGCTCTTTTGCCCCTATTTTTCTTTTAATAGGAAGACTTTTACAAGGTTTTTCAGCAGGTGGGGAAATAGGTTCTGCAACAGCTTTTTTACTTGAATATTCACCAAAGGATAAAAAAGCATTTTTTACTTCACTTTTCCAATCTTGTATGGGAATAGCTGGAGTTTTAGGCTCTTTTATGGGATTTTTAATAACTTATTATTTTACAGGGGAAGAGATATTAAATTATGCGTGGAGGATACCATTTATTCTAGGACTTATAATATTACCTATTGGTTTATATTTAAGAAAAAGTATTGATGAAACTCCTGAATTCAAAGAGTTTTTAGAGAAAAAAACAAAAAAAACACCCCTAAAAAATATTTTTGCAAAATATAAAAAGACTCTAAGTGTTGGTATTGGCTTTTCTTTACTTTGGACAGCAAGTCCCTATGCTTTTGTTATGTTTATCCCATCTTTTTTTATGAAAAGTGGCTTTGATAAAAATGATGTATTTATAGCTTCCCTTGTGGCAAATTTATGTATGATTATTATTAGTCCTATTATGGGGAAATTAGCCGATAAATATGGAATAAAAAAAGTTTTAAGTATAAGTATTATAGTTATGATTTTAGGAAACTTTCTTTTTGTGGGTGGATTGACAGGAGAAAAAACTCTAGTAAATGCCTTAGTAACCCATAGTGGATTTTTAATCCTAGCTTCACTATTTATTGGAATTGCTCCTGCTTTTGTATCTAAAATATTCCCACTAGAAGTTAGAGCTAGTGGAGTTAGTATCAGTTATAATGTGGCAGCTGTTATAACAGGATTTACCCCTGCTTTCTTAGCTTCAATGATACATTCAAATCCAAATATCCCTGCTATTCATATAGGGGCTATTGGATTAGTAGCACTAAGTGCTGTTTATTTTGCAAAATTAAAAGAGGGAAGATAAATATTTTTATAATATCATCTTCCTAATGTAAAAAGTGTCTTTTCCCAGAGAAATATAAAGCCATATCAAACTCATTAGCAGCTTCAATAATCTCATCATCTCTTATACTCCCACCTGGCTCAATCACACATTTAACTCCAGCGATGGCGGCTTCATCTATACTATCTCTAAATGGGAAAAATGCTTCACTTGCTAAAACGCAACCTGATACATCAAGTCCTAAATCTTCAGCTTTTCTTAAAGCTGCCTTAGCTGCATCAACTCTAGAAGTCATACCCATACCAACAGCTACCATAGCTGAATTTTTAACATAAACTACACAGTTTGATTTTGTAAGACTTGCTATTTTATAGGCTATTTCCATATCTTTTACTTCTTGAACACTTGCAATTCTTTTTGATTTTAATTCAGAATTTTTTACCTCATCTTCAAGTACTTTATCAGCATCTTGATATACAAATCCACCATCAACTCTTTTAAAATCAAATTCATCATTTGCTAATTCAAGATATTTTGTACCTTGTTCAAATAGTTTTATTCTTTTTTTCTTAGAAAATACTTCTTGGGCTTCGCTAGTTATCTTTGCAGCAAAAACAACTTCTAAGAAAATCTCATTCATTTTTTCAGCCAACTTTTTATCAACTGTTCCATTTACAGCAACAACACCACCAAAGGCTGAAATTGGGTCACATTTTAAAGCTTCCACATAAGAATCAAACAGATTATCTTTTATAGCAACTCCACAGGGATTTCCATGTTTTACTATACAAACAGCAGGTTCACTTCCAAAGGCACTAGCAATTCTTGCAGCCCCTGAAATATCTCCCATATTATTAAAACTAGCTTCCCCTTTTAGAGTTTTAAATTTATTTGTAAACTGAGTTTCAAACTCATATAAAGCACCTTTTTGATGAGGATTTTCTCCATATCTAGTATCAAACACTTTAGAACCAACTATAAACTGTTTTTGTCCCATGCCACCATTAAATCTTTTATTCATATAATTTGCTATCATAGAATCATAAGCAGCTGTATGTTCATACGCCTTTATCATCAAGTCTCTTCTAAATTCAAGTGTATTGATATCATTTTTTAGATTTTCTAACACTAAATCATAATCAACAACATCAGTTACAATAATAACGCTATCAAAATTTTTAGCAGCAGATCTCACCATAGCAGGACCACCAATATCTATGTTTTCAATAATCTCTTCAAAATCATCAGTTTTTTGTATAGTTTCTTTAAAAGGATATAGATTTACACAAACTAAATCAATACCCTCAACACCTAACTCTTTTGCTTGGTCTAAGTGTGATTGCTTGTCCCTTCGATGTAAGATTCCACCGTGGATATAAGGGTTTAATGTTTTTACTCTACCCTCAAAACATTCAGGAAATTTTGTAACTTCATTTGCTTCAATTACTTTAATTCCTGCATCTTTTAATTTAGAATATGTCCCACCAGTACTTATTATTTCATACCCTAAAGATACTAACTCTTTTGCAAAATTTTCAACTCCACTTTTATTGCTCACACTAATTAATGCTCTCATTTTAACCCTTATTTTTTGATAATCTAAAGTGGTATTTTATCTAACTTTTGTTTATATGGGACTTTATAAAAACTTACATCAATTTTTAACTATTTTATTCTTATTTATCTCCTTTAAAAAATTCTGTTATATCTTTCTTGGTGGTGGCATTTGTATTTGATTGTTTTTATTTTTTTGTTTTATTCTTAAAAAAATTACCAGGGCTATAATACTTATTAATACTACGCCTAATACCCAAGGTCTTGCACCAAACCATGCAACTATAATAACACTTGTGCCTAAGATAAAAGTTATGATAAAAGAGATTAAAGCTGTTGCAGCCCCCACAAATGAACCTACAAAAGGGATAATGGAAGCTAGTACAGATAAAGGTCCTAAAACCAAAAGAAACCCTATAAACATAAGAAAAAGTCCCAATGCACGCAATCCCCACGTTAAAAGAGTATTAGAATCTTTTTCCTCTTGATATATCTCCTGGGCCGTAACATAACCCTTTCGAATAAAAAGGAAAAAAGAATCATTTGAACCTTTATAAGCTATCAAACTTTTATTGTATTGTTTTGCAATTATAGAATATTCCCCTTTTGGTGCAACTAAATAACTGATTTTAATATCTCCAATTTTTGGATTATCTGGGTTATCTCCTATATAAAAAAATGAGGAATGATTTGATGCGATATTTGATACAAAATTATCTATAGGATATGTTTGTGTCATTGGAAGATTTGCAATGACACCTTCGCTAAGATAAAACTCACCTAGTTTTCCATCACTTGTAAAAGTTGCATCTTTATAAGGCATAGAAAGGGGATTTTTATGCCCTTGTTGCACCTTAAAAGATGATGAATTTATATGGTAAGAACTCCAATCCTTATTATAATTATAGGTTGTAATAGTTTCAGAAGAACCTCCCAAATTTTCTTTGGTTTGGGAATGTTTTGATTCTTTCCATTGATACATCTGAACTAGCCTTTTTAATTGTAAACCATCATAAGTAACTCTAAAAGAATCATCTACCACTGTTTTTAAAGGCTCAATTTTCCCGTAAAGCCATAGTAGTTTATTTTGATTATTTGTATCAACTTGTGTATTGTTTACAATAACAGTTTCTTGCTCCATCTTATGTAAAGCTTCTGCTTGTGCAAAACTTCGTGATTCGTTCCACCAAAGTAAAATAATAGAACCTATAATTAAAATGATACCAAAAAGTATCCCACCAAAAGAATTTGTAATCCTTTCTCCATAACTCGTTGTACTACGCTCTACATATCGATCCATTTTTTACCTTTTTTTATTCTGTAGCTATTTATTGAAAAATCCACCAATATTTTCTATAAATTTCCAAATAAAAATTACAAGAAGAACTTTAGTCAGTAGATTAAGAGTTGAGATGAAATATAAATTTATAGAAACTATTTCACCTATCAGATATAAAATAAATATCTAAATAGAAAAGACGAAGTAAAGATTTTACACCTTACTTCAAATCTAAATATTATTTTGTAGAGTTGCCTATTCTTCTATTTCTGGTTCTGTTAAGTCAGCTAAAAATTGTTCTTCATTAAATTCTAAATTTAAATAATCACAAATAACTTTTACATCCCTTTGTGCATTTCCTAAACAAGATGTTGCACCTGGCGATGGAGTCATATTAAAAATAATACCATTTTCATTTAATGATGCTTCACCTAGCATAAGTTTTTTCTCAGTTTTATTTAAAACCTGAGGTCTTACTCCTCCAAATCCTTTTGCATATTGAATATCATCTTTAGTTAAAGAGGGTACAATTTTTTGCGCATCTTTTACAAATAAACCTCTATTAATACCAGGGATTTCAAATAAAAAGTTTTTAAATACATAGTTTCTGATATCTGAATCTTTTAATAGATCCCAGAATATTTTAAGAGTACTTCCATCAATATTCATAGTTTTTAAACATTGACCTACCGAACTAAGCCCCTTATATCGTTCCAATACACCAAGAGCAAGAGCAGTAGGACCAAATCTTGTTTTACCATCTTCTAAAATATCTGGATCTCCATGAAGTGCCGCAAATGGTAACTTATCATTTTGTACCATATATACCTTACCATTTAAGAAGTGACCACTTGTAATATAAAATGATCCTGCCATAGATAATGATCCCATATGTTTCCCATAACCCATTTTATGAGCTAGATATAAAGAGTGGGCACCTGCATCAACTACAACAAAATCAGCTGTAAATACAGTACCATTTACAGTTGTTAACTTAAATTTATCACCATCTCTTTCTATCTCTTCTACTTCTGAGTTGTAAAAAATATCTGCTATTTTGGAACCATCCGCTTTTTGACCCTCTTTTGCTAATTCTTCCGTCATAGCACCATAATCAACAGTAGTATACTCATCTTTTGCTCCCATTGCTACAATAGGTTCTGGTCTTTCTATGGTTTGCTCTTTATTCGCCCATACAAGTTTTGGCTCTAACTCTTTTAAATCTTCTTTTGTATATAATTCTAAATATGGAAATAATGTCTTAAATGATTCATATCTTTGGGTGATGAATTTGACCTCTTCTTCACCAACACCTAAAGCCATTTTCTGATGTTTAAACATGATTTTATCTTCTAAACCATACTGTAAACAAAATTTTTCTATCATTTTTGCAGTTCTTTTTGTTATTTTAGCTTTGTCTAATGTATAGTTTGTTTCAATATCACCTACATGAATAGTTTGTGAATTACTACTCCCTTTTGAGTTAAGAGTAGCCAACGCTTCATATTTTTCTAGCATACAAATTCTCTTTGCATTAGTATACTTTGCTACTTCATAAAATAAAGCAGCACCCGAAATACCACCACCAACAATCATCACCTCATAATGTTTATCATTCATATTTAATCCTAATTTACTGTAAATTCTCTAAATCCTAGCAGAAAATAGTTTGCATTATCCTAAAATACACCCTCAATATGTACAATTTATCTATATTATATTTTATTTAGTAACATTTTATAGTTTAACCACCTGTTTCATAAAATGCTCTGTCTGAATTATTTTCACTCCCCCATTTGTTTTTTTCTGGTTTATTTTGTAAAACTTTTTTTAAAATATTACTCGCTTCTTGTATATCTTTTTTCTTAATTGCATCAGCAATACTCAAAGCATCTTCAAAATACAAGCAAGGGATAAGAAAACCTTCTGCTGTAATTCTTAATCTATTACAATCACTACAAAAATCATCTAAATGTGGCTCGATAATTCCAAATTTATACCCATCATCTAAAAAATAATTTTGAGATGGTGAGTTTCCAACTCTTTCCCCTTTTACAAAATTATACTTTTTTCGTATAATATTTTGGATATCTTGCGAACTTAGACCAGCTTTTACATTTCCATGAGAATTTTCCATATATTCAATAAAGCGTACCTCATACCCTTTTCCCTTACAAAATTCTAATATATCTATAAGTTCAGAATCATTTACATCTTTGATTGGAACACAATTTATTTTGATTTTCAATCCAACCTCATCAGCTTTTTGAATCCCTCTTAAAACTTTACCTAATACATCTTTTTGGGCTATTTTATGGGCAACTTCAGTTTTTAAACTATCTAAAGAGATATTTACCCTTTTTAAGCCTGCACTTTTAAGTTTTTGTGCAGATTCTTCTAATAAAAAAGCATTTGTTGTTAAAGCCAAATCAAGATTTGGGGCATAATCAGAAATCATCTTAATAAAAGTATCAAGCCCTTTTCTTAAAAGTGGCTCACCCCCTGTTAAACGAACTTTTTCTATCCCCTCATCAATCCCTACTTTGATAAACTCAAACATATCTTCAAATGATAAAAGTTTCTCTTGTGGTACCCAAGAAAATGGTTTTTCAGGCATACAGTATTGACATCTAAAATTACATCTTTCTGTTACTGACACTCTTAAGTAATTATGTTTTCTACCAAATCCATCTATTAACATTCTTATCTCTTTTTCTCTAATATTTTCAAAAGAATAGTATAAACTAGCTTTATTCATACTAAGGTTTTTTATAAAACTGGTTTAATTGTTTCATTATATTTAAATAACTATTTTATTGATCAATATCAAGATTTAAAAGTATAAAGAGAGTATAATATGAAGTTAAAATATTATTAAGGAGATTTTATGGCACTTTCAAGAAGAGATTTCTTAAAAAGTTCTGCAGCAGCTTCAGCAGCAGCGGCAGTTGGTATGAGTGTTCCTGCATCAATGCAAGCAGCTTCAAATGAAGCACAAAGTAAATGGAGATGGGATAAGGCGGCCTGTAGATTTTGTGGTACTGGTTGTGGTATCATGATGGCAACAAAAGATGGGAAAATAGTGGCAGTTAAAGGTGATCCCGCAGCTCCAGTTAATAGAGGACTGAACTGTATCAAGGGGTACTTTAATGCAAAAATCATGTATGGTGCTGATAGACTAAAAACGCCATTGTTAAGAGTTGATAAAAATGGTAATTTTAGTAAAAAAGGAAGATTTGCACCAGTTTCTTGGAAAAGAGCTTTTGATGAGATGGAATTCCATATTAAAAAGGCCCTTAAAGCAAGTGGTCCTGAGGGTATTGGGGTATTTGCTTCTGGACAATATACTGTTATGGAAGGGTATGCAGCTCAAAAGATGATGAAGGGTGGATTTAGATCAAATGCAATTGATCCAAATGCTAGACACTGTATGGCATCTGCTGTTGTTGGTTTTTATCAAACTTTTGGTATCGATGAACCAAGTGGATGTTATGATGATATTGAACTTACTGACACTGTTGTTTGTTGGGGTTCAAATATGGCGGAGATGCACCCTATTTTATGGTCAAGGGTAACCGATAGAAAGCTTAGTGATCCAGAAAATGTAAAAGTTATAAATATATCAACTTATAGACATAGAACTTCAGACTTAGCTGATATTGAAATTATTTTTACTCCAAATACAGATTTAGCGATGTGGAACTATATAGCAAGAGAGATTGTATACAACCATCCTGAAGCAATCGACTGGGATTTTGTTAATAAGCATATGGTATTTGCAGCAAGTCCTGTAAATATGGGTTATGGTATGAGAAGAGCTGGTGAGAAATCATTAACACCTGTAAATGCTGATGGTTCAGCTGGAAAATACTCTGCTAAAGAGATGGAAACAATTAAAGAGGAGATGGTACATACTATTTCTGCAAATGAAGCACCTGCCCTAAAACCTTATGGATATAAAGAGGGTGATAAAATGGTGAATAAACCAGCTGGATTAAAACACTGGGAGATCTCTTTTGAGGAGTATAAAAAATTTTTAGAACCATATACACTTGATTATGTTGCAAAAATATCTAAAGGAAATCCTGATGAAGATATAAATGAGTTTAAGAAAAAATTACAAACTTTAGCTGACCTATATATTGAGAAAGGAAGAAAAGTAGTAAGTTTCTGGACTATGGGTATGAATCAACATACAAGAGGTACATGGGTAAATACACTCTCTTATAATGTACACTTCTTATTAAATAAACAAGCAAAACCAGGAAGTGGTGCATTCTCACTTACAGGACAGCCAAGTGCCTGTGGAACAGCAAGAGAGGTTGGTACCTTTGCACATAGATTACCAGCTGATATGATGGTAAAATCGAAAAAGCACAGAACTATTACAGAAAATGCGTGGAATATCCCTGAAGGAACTTTAAATCCTAAAGGTCACCAACATATTATGAAAATTCATAGAGATCTTGAAGATGGAACTATGAAATTTGCATGGGTAAATGTATGTAACCCTTATCAAGATACAGCAAGTGCAACACATTGGATTAAAGCAGCACGACAGATGGATAATTTTATCGTTACTTCTGATGGGTATCCAGGAATTTCAGCAAAAGTTTCGGATCTTATTTTACCATCTGCTATGATCTATGAAAAATGGGGAGCGTATGGAAATGCTGAAAGAAGAACGCAACACTGGAGACAACAAGTTTTACCTGTAGGTGATGCGATGAGTGATACTTGGCAATGGGTGGAACTTTCAAAAAGATTTACTGTTGCTGATCTATGGGGTGAACAACCACTTTTAAGTACAAAAGGGAAGAAAACACTTCCAAATGTTATCTCTAAAGCTTTAAAAATGGGATATTCAAAAGATACAACAATGTATGAGATCCTTTTTGCGAATGAGAAAGCAAAATCTTATAAAATTGATATGAATGACCCTATTCAAGCTGGGTATGATAATACAGAGTGTATTGGTGATAGTAGAAATGTTCTAGGTTCTGATGGTAAAGTATGGGAAGGATACAAATTCTTTATCCATAAATATCTCTTTGAAGAGTATGCCGCATTTGGTAGAGGACACGGTCATGACCTTGCTCCATTTGATGTGTATCACAAGGTGCGAGGTTTAAAATGGCCTGTTGTTGATGGAAAAGAAACTCAGTGGAGATTTAATGCTAAATATGATCCATATGCAGCAAAAGCAACTAGAGAAACTGGTAATTCGCATGCCTTTTATGGGACATTGGCAAAAGCTCTTGCCCAAGGTGATCTTTTAGGGATTAAAGATAAAACAAAAAAATCACTTAAAAATAAAGCGAAAATTTTTGCTCGTCCTTATATGGATCCACCTGAAGTACCAAATGATGAATATCCAGTATGGTTAGCTACAGGTAGAGTTTTAGAACACTGGCACAGTGGAACTATGACTATGAGAGTTCCTGAACTTTATAGAGCTGTTCCAGAAGCACTTTGTTATATCCACCCCCAAGATGCTAAAAAATATGGTGTAAAACAGGGGCAATTAGCATGGGTAGAATCAAGACGTGGAAAAGTAAAAGCTAGAATTGAAACAAGAGGAAGAAATCGACCTTCAAGAGGACTTGTATTTGTTCCATGGTTTGATGAAAAAGTATTTATTAATAAAGTTTGTGCAGATTATACTTGTCCGCAATCAAAACAAACAGACTTTAAAAAATGTGCCGTAAAAGTTTACGCAGTATAAAAAGAAGAGAAATATTATATGGTAAGTGATAGACGAAGATTTATTTTGGAGGCAGCTAGGGCTACAGGACTTGTAGCTTTGGGTGGACTTATGTGGAGTGCTTATGTAGATGAAGTTACCGCAAATAAATTGATTCTTAGACCACCTGGTGCATTAAAAGAGGATGATTTTTTATCTACTTGTATTAAATGTGGAATGTGTGTAGAAGCATGTCCCTTTGATACCCTCCATTTAGCAGCACCTGGGGATAATAAACCTTTAGGAACGCCGTACTTTGAGCCTAGAGATATTCCCTGTTATATGTGTGTGGATATCCCTTGTGTTCCAGTATGTCCAACAGGTGCTTTAGATAAAAACTCTGTTACTACTGATGGTACCTTAGATATAACTAAATCTAAAATGGGTGTAGCTGTTGTAGATACCAAAAACTGTATCGCTTTTTGGGGTATTCAGTGTGATGCCTGTTATAGAGCCTGTCCACTTTTAGATAAAGCTATCTATTTAGAATATGACAAAAATGAACGAACAGGAAAACATGCTTTCTTAAAACCAATTGTTGATAGTGATTTTTGTACAGGGTGTGGTCTTTGCGAACATGCCTGTGTTACAAAAAAAGCTGCTATTACTGTTGTGCCTAGTGATTTAGTTATTGGAAGTGTGGGAGATCATTATATCAAAGGTTGGGATAAAAAAGATGAGAGTCGATTGGAAAATGCCCATGGTAAAATTAATACTACTCAAATAAGTAAAGAGAGTGCCATTGATTCTTTAAATGATATGGGAGGTTTATTAGATGACTAATTTATATAACCATTATAGATTTCTTATATTAAGAAGAGTAACTCAAATCTCTCTTATGCTTCTTTATATTGGTGGAAATTATTGGGGTTGGAGTTTTATTCAAGGTAATTTAAGTTCCTCACTCTTATTTGGATTTATTCCGCTGAGTGACCCTTATGCAGCATTACAAATGTTTGCAGCTGGTGCTATTATAACAAGCAATTTAGTTATTGGAGCACTAATTATAACAGTATTTTATGGACTTGTTGGTGGTCGTGTATTTTGTTCTTGGGTTTGTCCTGTAAATATAATTACAGATGCAGCAAATTATTTAAGAAGAAAATTTCAATTTAACAAAATTCAAAAAAAACAACCAGCAAGTAGAAATATAAGATATTGGGTCTTGGGATTGAGTTTAGTTTTATCCTATATATTAGGGGTAACAGCCTTTGAGTTTATATCCCCTATATCTATAACACATAGAGCGATCATATTTGGACTGGGTCTAGGTTGGGCTGCTATGTTGATCATATTTTTATTTGATCTGTTTATATTAAAAAATGGATGGTGCGGTCATGTATGTCCCCTTGGAGCTTTTTATTCAACTATTGGAAAAGTGGGACTTATACGAGTAGATCATAATGCAGAAAAATGTACAGCATGTATGAAATGTAAAGAGGTTTGCCCTGAAAATCATGTATTATTCATGGTAACAAAAGAATCTTTACAAGTTTTAAATAGTGAATGTACAAATTGTGGAAGATGTGTTGAAGTGTGTGACGATGATGCTTTGAACTTCTCTATTAGAAAATTACAAAAGGAGACGAAATGAAAACAATAAGTAAAATAGCTTTAGGGATAGCTGTTTCTTCTGCCCTATTTATGGGTGGTTGTAACAGTATGGAATCTAGCAAACCAATAGCAGCAAAACCTTCTATATCAGAAGAGTCTTTGGGTCTTAGAAAAACTAATCTTTTAGAAGAAGATAAGACTGTTGCTAATAAAACTCAGTATAGCAAAGAGTATGCAGGAAGTGGTTATAAAATAAAACGAGCATTTCAAGATGCTCCACCTATGATACCGCATGATACAGAGGGTTTACTACCAATTACTATTCATAATAATCAATGTGTAGGCTGTCACATGCCAGAAGTTGCTTCTAGTATGGGTGCAACTCCTATACCAAAATCACATTTTACAAACTTTAGACCGACACATAAATATGATGGAAAAATATTTAAAAAATCAGTTGATAATTTAAAAAATGAGGTTTCTATAAAATCAACAGGGGATAAACTTTCTGGATCTAGATTTAACTGTTCACAATGTCATGCGCCACAATCAACAGGAGAGTTAGCAGTTGAAAATACATTTAAAGCTGAATATTTAGATAAAGATGGTGATAAAAAATCGCACTGGGAAGGTACGAGATTGACAAGTGATTTAGATACTATAGGGGAAGACTCAAAAGTTACTGATGCTGATTATAAAAATAAAGATTCAGCAGCTGGTCACTTAAATAAGAAACACTAAATTTATGAAACGAAGAGAGCTTTTTAGCTCTCTAGCTTCATCTTTTACTAAAAAAGAGGAAAAGTTAGAGAAGTTTATACGTCCCCCATATTATCGTATAGAATCAGATTTTACAACACTCTGTATCCAATGTAGAGAGAAAAATTGTATTTATGCCTGTGATGAAGAGATAATTGAACTAAGAGAAGATAGTACACCTATCCTAAATTTTGCAAATAATGGCTGTACATATTGTGATGATTGTGCGAAAGCTTGCCCTTTAGATGTATTAAGCTTAGAAAATAAAAAGCAAATTAACGCAAAGTTTAGTATAGATTTATTAAAATGTATGAGTTGGAATCAAACGATGTGTTTTTCATGTAAAGATCCGTGTTTAGATGATGCCATTGAATTTTTAGGCATGTTTCGACCCCAAATTGATGAAAACTTATGTACAAGTTGTGGTTTTTGTCTTAAAGTTTGTCCAACAGATGCGATTACATTAGAAATTATAGATAACAATTAGGAGGATATATGTCTGCAAAATTTACTGCAAATATTGAAGAGAATAAAAAAGAGGATGGTTGGTTAATCAGATTAACAGATACCGTTGATAATAGAGTTGCACTTTGTTATTCCCTTGAAGAGTTTAAAACAAATATTGAAGAATTTGGTGATGATTATGGTGGTGATGTTGAAGTTATATGGAGTAAAGACAAAGACGTAACAGATATCCATTTTAAAGAGATTCATACTGGTATGGCTCTTTATAAAGAAAAAGAGAGTGAAGATACAAATGCTTAAATATTTTTTTATTTTTATCTCTTTCTTACATATATCTCTATTAGGAAATAGTTTACAGCCATCACATATTTTTCAAGCTGATGGTCCTGTAACTGATATTATTTCTAAAAATGATACAATTATGGTTTCAACAAGTGTAGGTTCTATTAATATATTTGATATAAAAACAAAAAAACGCACTAAAAAAATCACTATTGCAAAAATAAAAGATTTTATGGGTGACTTAATAGATCCAAAAATTTATAGTCTTGATCTTTATAAAAATAAATTACTTTTTACAGCGCAGGGACAAAAAGGATATAGAGAAGTATTTTTATATGAAAACAATAAACTAACAAAACTTATCTCCTCAGATAAGATGCTTCTTATTGGTAAATCTGCATTTGTAAATACAAATCAAATTATCTTTAGTACTCTAGGAAATGAAATGTATCTATATGATCTTATACAAAAGAAAATAATTTGGAAATTAAATATAAAAAAAGCAAATGATACTTTTAATTCAAAATTTTCAGACTTTGCTATCAATGAAAAAAGAGATTTAGTGGTTGTAGCAGATGAAAGTGGCGATCTTAAAATTGTTGATATAAAAAAAGCAAAAATTATAAAATACCTCGAATCTAGAAATTTAGACAATGTATTTCAAGTAGATTTTAAAAACAATAAAATTATAACCGCTGGTCAAGATGGAAAATGTGTATTTTATAATTTAAATACAGATCAAGATTATTATCTTAGAGAAAAAAAACGCTTTTTGATTTATGTTGCAGGATTAACTCCTAGTGGAGATAAAGGTGCATTTTCAAGCGATGAAGAAAATAATATAACAGTTTTTGACACAACAACAAAAAGAAAACTTTTCAAACTAGAAAATAATTTGATGACACCATCATCTCTATTATTTATAAATGAAGATGAGATATTTGTTACTACAGATTCAAACAAATTTAACTATTATAATCTAAAGGAGAGATAATGGAATATAACAATGCTGAATTTTTATTTGAAACAGAAGTTCCCCAAGATCAACTTATCGTTTCAAGAACAGATTTAAAAGGGATAATAACATATGCAAATGATACTTTTTTAGAGATCTCTGGATATACAAAAGAGGAACTCATAGGAAAACAACATAATGTAGTACGCCATCCTGATATGCCAAGTGCTATTTTTCAAAACTTATGGGATACTATAAGAGAGGGGAAACAATGGAGTGGTAATGTAAAAAATCTGCGTAAAGACAAGGGTTTTTATTGGGTTCATGCCACTATTTCTGGCGTGTATAAAGATGATGTTTTAGTTGAATATAAATCTATTAGAGTACCATTATCACTAGAAGAGAAACTAAAAAGTCAAAAAGAGTATGATCAACTTAAAAAAAATAATAATGAAAAAACAAGACATATAATTTATAAATAAGGGGAAAAAATGAATATTTCAAGTGTAGTAGTACAAACAGTACCAAAATTTTTAGATGAAGTTGTAGAATCTTTGAAAAATAGTGATGCGTGTGATTATCATATGCACGATGAAAAGGGAAGAATCATTATCACTATAGAGGGGGATAATGTCTCTGAAGAGTTAAAAAAAATGAAGGTTATTGAGATGATTCCACATGTTATAAGTGCAGAGATGCAAATGGCATATAGTGAAGATGAACTTGATGCAAATATGCAAAAGATGGAAAATTCAGATCTTGTTCCAAAAATGTTAAACGATGATGATATTGACCCTAGAGATATTGTATATCGTGGGGATTTAAAGAAAAAAGATTTAGAAGGATTTGCTAAAACATTCGATGATGTATAAATTATTTTTCTTATAAAATGTACTATCAAATAAAAGGCACGGGCTACTAATGAATAAAAAAAGATTAAATATAAAAACAGGACAAAAAGTAAATATAGTTTTAAAACAAGATCAACGAAGTGGGAAACTAACATCTGGAATTGTAAAAAATATACTAACAAACTCCCCTTCTCATCCTCATGGTATAAAAGTAAGACTTCAAGATGGACAAGTAGGAAGGGTACAAGAGATTTTATAGTGACTTTATATATTGATGGTGATGCTTTTCCAAATCTTTTAAAGCCTATAGTTTTTAGAGCGATTGAAAGATTAGAAATAAAAACTTTTGTTCTTGCAAATAAAAAGATAAATATTGGAAACTCTTCTTTTATTACCTATATGATAGTTGAACAAGGGGCAGATGAAGCAGATAATAAAATAGTTGAATTATTAAAAGAAAATGATTTAGTCATAACTGCAGACATTCCCCTTGCAAATAGAGTAATTGATAAAAATGCTCACGCAATTGACCATAGAGGAGAACTTTATACAAAGGATAATATAAAACAATACTTAGCTATGAGAAATCTTATGGAAGAATTAAGAGATAGTGGAGAGATAACAAAAGGTCCAGCACCATTTTGCCAAAAAGATGCTCAAGCTTTTGCAAATCAATTAAATAAATTTTTGCAGAGGTAGCTGTTTTAAATGTTTAAATCAAAAAATCAAAAATTATTAGAAATAAAAAAACATACTCCTAGTAAAATATTATCTACTTATATAGACGCGTATTGGAGCATAAAAAATATATCAAGTAATGATATTGAAATACCTATTGTTCCTGATGGTTGTATGGATATTATTTATCAAAATAAAAAGATTTTTTTTGTTGGAGTTATGAGTGAAGCTATTTTGGTAAATACCAAATCAGATGAATATACTTTTGGTATAAGATTTAAGCCATCTATTTTATCCCAAATTTTAGATGTAAAAGCTAGTGATTTTCTTGATAAAAAAGTGGAATTAAAAAGTGTTTGTTTACAACTTTTTAAAAAATTGAATTTTTTTGAAGAGGATGAAGATAAAAAAGTAGAAAAATTAAATAGTATTTTTGAAGAAATTTTAAAAGATATAAAACCCAATAAAAATATTATTAAAGCTATTGATTTTATCATACTTCATAATGGAGATGTTAGGCTAAATGATTTAGAACAAAAATTAAAGCTAAGTAGTAGACACATTGAACGTTTGTTTAAGAACTACATTGGTTATAGCCCTAAAAAATTTTGTAATATTATTAGGTTTTTTATCATTTTTAAGAGAACAATAAAGCAAGACCTAGATAATTTTGCTTTAGAATCTTATGAATATGGTTATTGTGACCAATCACATTTAAATAAAGAATTTAAAAAGTTTTCAAATTTTTCTCCCACGCATAAAATAATGTCGATTTTTTGCAATACAAAAGATTAAATTTTTCATATAATCTATAAAAAGTAAAAGGCTAAAAAATGAAATCTTTAATTCCAAATCTTACAGTTAAAAATGTAAGTGGTACAGTGGAGTATTATCAAAAAAATTTAGGATTTAATCTTCAAATGGCAGTTGATATATCAAAAAATGGGGTTGATACAGAACTAGAAAGAGACAAAGAATATATTTGGGCGATGATTTCAAATGAAAATGTTTCATTTATGATACAAAGGATTGATAGTATACGAGAGGATATTGGTTCTTTTTTTACAAATATAGGATCTTCTTTAACTTTATATATAGAAGTTGAAGATGTTGATGTTTTTTATGAGAAAATAAAAAATAAAGTCGAGATATTTAAGCCTATTAAAAATACTTGGTATGGACAAAGAGAATTTTATATAAAAGATTTAAATGGCTATATTTTGGGATTTGCTTCAAAAGTTTAGTTCACAATATTAGAATACACCAAAAAAATTTATCTAAGAAGTGGTAAATTACTCGATCTATAGGATATTTACTCCTATAGATCTTGTTCGATTACCTCTTGAAATCTATTAAAATAAACATCTTTTACTTTATCCATATTTCTATATAAACTATTTATAGATAATACATCTCCACCTGTTTTTCCAATACAAGAATATGAAATACCTATCTTTTGGGCAAGATCATTAAATGCTTGAATATTTTGGGGTTTTACCTCTACAATAGCACGACTCAAAGATTCTGAAAAAATATCTTTTTCATTCTCAAATGAGATATCTACTTGACAACCCATATCTCCAACAGCAGCCATCTTTGCTAATGCTATAGCAATACCACCAATATTTACATCTTTTGCAGATTCTAATAATCCCATTTTATTCGCTTCAATTACAATATCCCATAATTTTAATTCCGCTTCAAAATCAACACTTGGATGAACACCTGCAACACTCTTTTCGATCTCTTTTAGATATAGACTTCCACCAAACTCACTATAAGATTCACCAACTAAACATAAATAGTTACCTTCACCCTTAAATGATGAACCTAAAACTTTATTCATATCATCATTTACCCCCACTGTAGCAATAGCAGGAGTTGGGAATATCCCCACCCCATTTGTTTCGTTGTATAAAGAGACATTTCCTCCGATAACTGGAGTATTTAAAGCTTTACAAGCAGCTTTTATACCCTGGCAAGAGTGTTTAAACTGCCACATTACTTCAGGATTTTGGGGATTACCAAAATTGAGACAATCAGTCACAGCAAGTGGTCTAGCCCCCGTCATAGCTACATTTCTACCAGCTTCCATAACTGCAGCTGCACTTCCTAATTCTGGATCTATATAACATTGTCTTGTATTACAATCAGCACTCATAGCAAGGGCTTTGCCTGTTTCTTTGATTCTTATAACAGAACCATCTAAAGAACCTGGTCCTTTAACTGTATTGGTTTGTACCATTGAGTCATATTGGTTATAGATATAAGATTTATCAACAACCTCTAAACTTCTCCATAAAATATCAAAAGCATCAGTTGCACTTAATTCTTCTTTAAATTTTATCTCTTGAATATTATCAAGATATTTAGGTTTAGCTACTGGTCTATCTAAAATTGGAGCTTCTTCAGAAAGTGGTTGAATTGGTATATCTGATACTAATTCTCCATGCCAGTATAGTTCCATATTTCCCGTATTGGTTACTTCTCCAATAACAGCAGCACTTAATTGCCATTTTTCAAAAATATCAATAACTTTTTGTTCACACCCTTTCTTAGCACAAATAAGCATTCTTTCTTGTGATTCTGAAAGCATAAAATCATAAGGGGTCATACCCTCTTCACGCGCAGGGACCTTATCAAGATCCATTCTCATCCCAGACCCAGTTCGACCTGCCATCTCAAAAGAGGAAGAAGTTAGACCTGCAGCTCCCATATCTTGAATACCTATAATTAAATCTTCTTTAAATAGTTCCATACAAGCTTCAAGTAAAAGTTTTTCTGTAAATGGATCACCGACTTGAACTGTTGGTCTTTTTGATTCACTATCCTCTGTAAATGCAGCAGAACTCATAACAGCACCACCTAGTCCATCACGACCTGTTTTACTCCCAACATACATAACAGGATTTCCAATACCCTCTGCTCGTCCCAGAAAGATCTCATCTGATTTACAAATACCAAGATTAAAAGCATTTACAAGATTATTTCCAGCATAACACTCTTCAAAACCTGTTTGACCACCAATAGTTGGAACCCCCATACAGTTACCATAACCACCTATTCCATCTACAACACCTCTTAATAGAAATCTATGTTTTTTTGCAACTTCACTATCTCCATCAATCCCAGCAAATTGGATAAGATTCATAGATGCAACAGGACGAGCTCCCATAGTAAAAACATCTCTCATAATTCCTCCAACACCTGTTGCTGCACCTTGATAAGGCTCTATAAATGATGGGTGATTATGTGATTCCATTTTAAATACAGCGGCATATCCATCACCTATATCAATAACACCAGCATTTTCCCCTGGACCTTGTATAACCCATGGGGCTTTTGTGGGAAAACCATTTAAATATTTTTTACTTGATTTATAAGAACAGTGTTCACTCCACATAGCTGAAATAACACCTATTTCAGTATAATTAGGCTCTCTACCTAACATTTTTAATACAGTTTCGTACTCATCTTCTGTCATAGAATGTGCTAATGCTATCTCTAATGCTGATTGTTGTGACATATTTATCTACCTTAAATATATTAATTTTAAGCATTGTATCTAAAATACTGTTATGAGATGTTTAAGTTGAAAATTACAAAATCTAAGAAAAAGTTATTAAATTAAATTAAAAGATGATATAATCACACATTAAAAAAAAAGGATCAATATGAAAAAAATATTATTAAGTACAGCGGCTACAGTTTTATTAGCTACATCAGCAATGGCAACAGTAAATAACCAAACAGGTTGTGGACTTGGATCTCAAATTATTAAAGATGATTCATCTGCACTTTTGTTAGCTTTACAAGCTACTACAAACGGAACTTCAGGTAACCAAACATTTGGTATCACTTCAGGTACATCTGGTTGTCAAAAAACAAAATTAGTTATGAATGAAACAACTCAGAGATTTGTTGCTTCTAATATGGATCAACTTTCAAAAGAGATTGCAATGGGTCACGGTGAAGCTGTTGAAACACTTGCAGAATTATTAAAAGTTGAAGATAAAGTTGCATTTATTGCCTCTTTACAAAAAAATTATAACTCTATTTATACATCATCTGATGTAAAAATGGCTGATGTATTAGATAACGTATCTTCTATCTAATTCTTTGTTATAAGCGGTTTCCCGCTTATAATATTCACTAGGAAATCATTATAAAATTTTTATTTTTATTTTTTTTATTTACTCAAGTACTATTTTCAAATACATTTAATGGCTCTATACAAGAGATTGAAAAAAAACAACTTTGGAAAGACCCCTACTGGAAATTACTTCTTCATGTACCTGTAGATAAAAAAAGTGAAATAGACTCAGACGAATATTTTTTGTCTCCTAATGGAAAAACTAATCCAAAAGATGAACTGATTCAAACAGTAAAAAAACTTCTAAATGAGAAATCATTCGATGATAGTGCAATAGCATGTAAATTTCCTGCAAGAAAAAACTGGTTAAAGAAAAAATTAAATATTCAAAATTTTCCAAAAGTCACATGTAAAGAATATGATACATGGTTCAAACAACTAGACCCTGTATCAGCTTCTTTAATTTTTCCTTCAGCACATATAAATTCTCCCGCTTCAATGTTTGGACATACTTTTTTAAGAATCAACTCCTCGTATAATTCCAAACTTTTATCACATGCTATTAACTATGCAGCAAGTGCAGACCAAGATACTGAAAATGGATTTATTTTTGCTATTAAAGGTTTATTTGGAGGATACTATGGACAATATTCTCTTTTACCGTATTATGAAAAACTCAAAGAATACAGGGACACAGAACAAAGAGATATTTGGGAATATGATTTAAATCTTACTAAGGATGAGGTTATTAGAATGGTAACTCATATTTGGGAATTAAAAAACTCCTATTCAAATTATTATTTTTTTGATGAAAACTGTTCTTACAATATGTTATGGCTACTAGAAATTGCTAGACCTAGTATCAAACTAAGAGATAAGTTTACCTATCATGTAAGTCCTCCTGAAACTGTTTTTGAAATAATAAGTGCTAATTTAGTAGAAGCCAAAAGTTATCGTCCTTCAAAAAGAAAAGTTTTAATTGAATATGAAAAATATTTTAATGATAAAGATATACTTATAAGCAAAAAACTTGCAAAAGGCACAAATGATCTAAAATATTTTATAAATAATAATCATTTTTCACTCCGAAAAAAACAACTCATACTTGAAGCATCAACTGAATTAGCTGAGTATTATTATATTCAAGGAAAAATAGATAAAAAATCATATTTAAATATCTCCCATAATCTTTCTAAACAAAGAGCACTTTTAGGAACTGGTGAAAAAATTAAAATTTCACAACCTAAAAATCCAGATCAAGCACATAGGCAATTATCTTTATTTTTAGGATATAAACATAATACTAACAATAATTTTATTACATTTGGTATCCGGCCCACATATCATGATATAACAAATAATGATGTTGGTTTTTTAGCAGGAACACAAATCGAGTTTTTAACACCACAATTTTTTTATAATACACAAACAAATAGTGTTAAAGTTGACTATCTAAAACTTTTAACAATAACCTCTTTAGCACCTCAAACAAAATTTTTTAAACCTTTATCTTGGTCTACTTCTTGGCAATTTAATAGAGATAGTTTAAACGAGGAGTTAAATTTTAATGCAAAAATAAGTGGGGGACAAGCCTATTTTATAGGAGATGAAAGTTTTATTTATGGACTAATAGATGGATATATCTACCCTACAAAATATTCCAATAGTGCTGCAGGTGTTACAGTGGGTGCAATTATCTATACAACTGTATCTAGTAAATTAAATTTAGAATCTAATTATAAAAAATTTAATAATGGAGATGAACAAAAAACTTTAAATATAACGCAAAGTTATTTCCCTAAGAGTAATATGGATATTAAATTAACTTATCAATATATTGAAAAGATGCAGAAAGATCAAAATAATATACAACTTTCTTTTCATTACTTCTTTTAAAATATAAATTCAAGAGATAAATATAAAGGAAATATTAAGTAATACTTTCTAAATGGGGTCAGACCTCTACGTGTTAGTGTTGTTTTTTTCTTTCTTTTGCTTTGAAGTAGATTGCAAGTAGCAAAACAACCCCCGAAGCAATTGCTAAAAGCGTGTTGCCTTCCATATTAACTCCTTTGATTTAATATAAACATAGATGAAATGCTAAAAGCGATTATAAGCGAATTTGCCAAACCATAATCCCCCTGCATAAAACCGTAACTCCCATTTACAAATAACCCTAAAGATATTTGCTTTAATGTTTCTAAAAACGCTCTCATAACATTATATTAACACTATAAAACTTAAACTCTCTTGATTGTTAAAGAACTTGCAAGGTTCAATGCTACAATAAATCTTATTTTGTTAAATTCTTATAATTAGTTTATAAAATAAGATTCACCTTATACCTACGAAATATAAGTGGAGTAAAGCATAAATTTAAGAGATAAATATTAAGCAAAAATTAAGTTTTATTCCCTAAATGGGGTCTGACCCCTATGTGAAAAATAACTATAAGTGTAGTTAAATATCTTATATGCTATCATTTGTCATTATAGGAAGAGATATTTTATGAGAAAGGTTAGTTATGAATGTTACTATCACAAATATCAATAATGAGACTTTGACAGCTATTGAAACACTATTAAAACCATTTATTAAAAAAGATAAAATGCGAATAATAAAAGATGATAAAAAAGAGGCTATTGAAGAGGCTGAAAGAATGCTAAAAAGTGGTAATTATACTGTATATAAAAGCCTTGAAGATTATAAAAAGGCTGTGAGTGTATAATTTTACCACTACTAAAAGATTTGATAAACAATATAAAAAGATATCAAAATCAAAGGATATAGTCTTAGTTGATGAGGTTATATCAAAACTTTTAAATGGCAAAAAATTAGAGAGAAAATATAGCGACCATTTACTAAAAGGCAACTATAAAGGTTATAGAGAATGCCATATTAAGCCTGATTTATTACTCATATACAAAAAGCAAAATGATATATTAATTTTAACCTGTGTAGCACTTGGTACCCATAGTAAACTATTGGGAATGTAAACTTGACACCTTTTTAAATGCACCAATTCCCTCTTTAGATTTTAATCTTGGACTTTTAATATCGGTATAAAATACTAAAGAAAAAATTAAGTTTTATTCCCTAAATGGGGTCTGACCCCTAAACTCTAAATGGGGTCTGACCCCTAAACTAATGACCCCTAAACTAATGAATAATTAAGGAGTGGACTTTGCCCACAATTTTAAATAATTGAAAATCTCTGATTTTCTCCCTAATTCTTCATTCTTCATTCTTCACTATTCATTAATTTTTATCGGACGCAACGAACTGAGTCCCTATGCGTCTTACCGTCCCAAGAGTCGTGGCCATCGTTAAAGTACACAACCCACGCACCGGAAGCATCTGACTTATTGGTCGTAGAACTCCAAAACCAATTTGTACTTTTATTGGTAAAACCATCCTTTAAAGAGGGATTATATTTATTTATCCTATCTGTTATACTTTTCAGTT